>Ga0265327_10004277_pt1 | contig 12779 bp, 7 predicted proteins | sample 41621metaG_FD_202089 | JGI IMG/M metagenome (GOLD analysis project Ga0265327, IMG submission 202089) | Rhizosphere microbial communities from Carex aquatilis grown in University of Washington, Seatle, WA, United States - 4-16-21 metaG | ecosystem: Host-associated > Plants > Roots > Rhizosphere >...
GCGTCGATGAGTTCCTGGCCCGTCACCACGCCGTGGCCGATCCAAAGCAGGCCGGTCCCCCCGTGGGTCAGTTCTCCAACATATGGCATGGCACGCTCCCAGGAAATCGGCCTGCAGCATAGCCCGTGAAGCTTTCGCGTCGCAACAGCCATCCGAAGCCGGGCATGATGCCTGTCATGTGCGGCCGCTACACCTTCACCTTCGATGCCAAGACCTTGGCGGAGGCCTTCGACCTCGTGCCCCCCGGCTTCACCATCGTGAAGGGCTACAACATCGCGCCGGGCCAGCACATCATCATCGTGCGCCCCGAGGGCGGTCGGCGCCTGGCCGATGTGGCCTATTGGGGCCTGATCCCCGGCTGGGTGAAGGATCCGAACACCAGCCCCAAACCCATCAACGCACGGGCGGAGACCCTCGCCGAGAAACCCACCTTCCGCGGGGCCTTCCGGCGGAAGCGCTGCCTCATCCCGGCCAGCGGGTTCTTCGAGTGGCAGGCCACCGGCGGCGGCAAGCAACCGTTCTACATCCATCCCGCCGATGACACGCCCTTCGCCTTCGCCGGGCTGGTGGAGGACTGGCAGGGGCCGAACGGCGAGCTCATGATCAGCGCCTGCATCATCACCACCGAGCCCAACACCCTCATGGCACCGATCCACAACCGCATGCCCGCCATCCTGCCGCGGGCCCACTGGGACGCCTGGCTCGATCCGGCGGCGCAGGTGCGGGAGCTACAGCCCCTGCTCGTGCCCTACCCCGCAGACCTCATGCGGGCCCACCCGGTCAGCCCCGCCGTGGGCCATGTGCATAACGACGGCCCGGAGCTCATTCTGCCGGTAGGCTAGCGCCTGACACGTGGGGCAGTGGCCCACGCAGGACCAGGAACAGGGAAGGCTCCGCGGGAGCGCCTCGGCAGTCATGGCTCCACGATAGCGCTGGACGGCCGGCCGAATGATTGCATCATGTTGTGATGCTCACGCGACCCGCCGCCCTCCTCACCTGCCTGGCCCTCGCCATGGCCTCCGCCTCGGCGCAGGAACCCATCGATGCCGCCATGAACAGCCGCATCCGGGAGGAGGCCCTCCAGCATTCGGAAGTCCTGGCCACGCTGCAGCCCCTCACGGATGTCTTCAGCCCACGCCTCACCGCCTCGCCGGGCTACAAGGCCGCGGCGGAGTGGTCCCGGGACCGCCTCAAGGCCTGGGGCCTGAGCAACGCCCATCTCGAGAGCTGGAATTGGGGTCACTCCGGCTGGGTCAACGAGCGCTGCGCCGCCCATGTGGAAGCGCCCTGGCAGGGGCACCTCGCCGTGGAAGTGCTGGCCTGGACGCCCTCCACCCAGGGCACCGCCCGGGGCGCGGCCCTGCACCTACCGGTGCCGGACGAGCCCACGCAGGAGGAACTCACGGCCCTGCTCACCGCCACAGGGGATAAGGTGGCGGGACGCATCGTGCTGGTGGGCGTGCTCAAAGATGTGCCCGCCCTCAACCCCAACCCATCCGCGCCGCGGCTCAGCGACGAGGCCCTGGCGCGGCGCTTCGACCCGGCCAATGCCGCGGGACCAGGCCGCGTCACGCCGCCGCGCCGGGCCGGCGCGCTGGAGCCCAAGGCCATCAACGAGCAAGTGGATGCCTTCCTGGTGGCTCACAAGGCCCTGGCGCGCCTCAACGACAGCGCCCTGCGCAACGGCCAGGTTCGCGCCTTCAGCAACCGCAGCTACGACCTGACGAAGGTGGTGCCCACGCTGGCCATGCGGCACGAGGACTACGGCCGCATCTGCCGCGTGCTCCAGGGGGGCCGCGAGGTGCGCCTGGCCCTGGAGATCACCAACCGCCTTTACCCCGAGAACAACCAGGGCTACAACGTGGTGGCCGACATCCCCGGCAGCGGCAAGGCCGCCGAGGTGGTGATGCTTGGCGCCCACCTGGATGCCTGGCACACCGCCACCGGCGCCACCGACAACGGCGTGAACGCCGCCGTAATGATGGAGGTGGGTCGGATTCTCCAGAAGCTCGGCAAGCCCCGCCGCACCATCCGCATCGCCCTGTGGGATGGCGAAGAGCATGGCCTGCTGGGCTCCGCCGCCTATGTGGATGCGCACTACGGCAGCGCCGAGGCGCCCAAGCCCGCCTTCGGGGAGCTGGTGGCCTACTTCAACTGCGACTCGGGCGCCGGCCAGATCCGCGGGCTCTCGCTGTTCGGTCCCGCGGCGGGCGGTCAGGTGCTGCGGGAGTTGCTGGCACCCTTCAGCGACCTCGCAGTGAAGGGCGCCACGGCCAACGGAAACCGGCCGAGCCGTCTGCGCTCGGGTCCCTCTTCGGATCAGGCCTCCTTCAGCGCCGCCGGGCTGCCCGCCATCAGCGTGGTGCAGGATGGCCTCGAATACTTCGAATACACCTGGCACACCACGATCGACACGCTGGAGCGCGTGCCCCCCGAAGATCCCAAGCGCACCGCCGCCGTGCTGGCCTCCGTGGCCTGGCACCTCGCCACACGCGAGGAGCGGTTGCCTTTCTTCACCAAGGAGACTCTGCCGCCGGTGCCAGCGCCTCCCGCCCCCGCGAAGCCTTAGGCAGGCCGGGTTCTCCAAGACCATTGAGGCCGGCCCGAAGCGCTATGCTGTCCCTCCCCTCCCAGGAGCACCCCATGTTCAGTGTTCGGCTCAGCACCCGATTCGCATTGGCCCTTTTCCTCGTGGACGGCGTCGCCTCCGCCCAGACCCTCAGCACGGTGCGTACGCCACCGGAACTCGGGCCCGCCGCCGGGCCGGTGCTGGACCAGCAGCTCACCAGCCTCGAACGCGAGTTCGTGCCCGCGGCCGAGGCCATGCCCGAGGCCAAGTTCAACTTCGCGCCCACCGGTGGCGAGTTCAAGGGTGTGAAGACCTTCGCGCAGCAGGTGCGGCACGTGGCCTCGGCCAACTACCAGTTCGCCGCGGGCATCGCCGGTGAGAAGGCCCCGGCCGACCTCGGCGGCGAGGATGGCCCCGAGACCCTCAAGACCAAGGCCGAAATCATCGCGTATCTGAAGGGCTCCTTCACCTACGCCCACCGCGCCTTCGCCGGCATCCGCACCGCGAATGCCACAGCTGCCATGCCCTCGCCCTGGGGTCAGGGCACCACCAGCCGGCTGGCCCTCGCCGCCCACACCCTTACGCATGCATCCGACCACTACGGCCAGATGGCCGTCTACCTGCGCCTGAACGGGATCATCCCTCCCGCCAGTCGCAAGCAGTAGCCCGGTGCAGCCGCTCCGCCCTGCCGCCATCCTCCTCTTGGCCGCCCTGGTGGGGCCACCGCTCCGGACCCAGGTTCCCATCCGCGATGCGGCGGAGGTCCAGAAGCAGCTCGACCGCCTGCAGGTGGTGGGCAGCGTGCTCTACATCGCCGCCCACCCCGATGACGAGAACACCGCTGTGCTCGCCACCCTATCCAAGGGGCGCAACCTGCGCACCGCCTACCTCGCCCTCACCCGCGGCGGCGGCGGGCAGAACCTCATCGGCCCGGAGCTGGGCGACGGCCTCGCGGCCATCCGCACGCAGGAGCTCCTGGCCGCGCGACGCATCGACGGTGCCGAGCAGTTCTTCACCTCCGCGGTGGACTTCGGCTTCTCCAAGACGGCCAAGGAGTCGCTGCAGATCTGGAACCACGACACCGTGCTGGGCGATGTGGTGCGCACGATCCGCACCTTCCGGCCCGATGTGATCCTCACGCGTTTCCCGCCCGACGAGCGTGCGGGCCACGGTCATCACACCGCTTCGGCCCTGCTGGCCATCGAGGCCTTCACCGCCGCGGCGGACCCCAAGCGCTTCCCCGAGCAGATCCAGCAAGGCCTGCGCCCCTGGCAGGCCACGCGCCTCCTGTGGAACCACTTCCGCTTCAGCGACGATGCCCCCAAGCCCGCCCCCGGAAGCCTCACGCTGGATGTGGGCCGCTTCGACGCCCTGCTCGGCCGCTCCTATGGCGAGCTGGCCGCCGAGAGCCGCAGCCAGCACCGCAGCCAGGGCTTCGGTGTGCTGGCCCAGCGCGGCGCCCGCGAGGAGAGCTTCGAGCTGCTGGCCGGAACTCCTGCCAAGGCGGATCTCTTCGATGGCGTAGAGCTCAGCTGGTCGCGTTTCCCGGGCATGCAGGCGGTTATCGCGTCGCTGCGAGAGGCCCGCGCCGCCTTCCGTCCCGACCAGCCCTCAGCGGTTCTGCCGCTGTTGCTGCGGGCCCGGCACGCCCTCCAGGCCCTGCCCGCCACGCTCCAGGCTGAACCCCTGGTACGGGCCAAGGCCGCGGAACTGGACGAGGCCCTTCGCGCCGCCGCCGGACTCTGGGTGGAAGCCATCGCGGATCGCCAGAGCGCGGCCCCTGGCGATCGCCTCACCGTGGGCACGGCCGTGCTCTCCCGCGGCGGCGCCCCGCTGACGCTGGCCTCGCTCCAGCTGGAGGCCGTGACGCCTTCTAGCATCCGCACCCTCGACCAGCGTCCAGAATCCCGGCCCCTGGCGGACAACACCCCGCAGAAAGCCACGTTCACCTTCACCCTGCCCGCCGACACGCCCCTGAGCCAGCCCCACTGGCTCGGCGGCGCGGGTGCCGCCGCCTGGACGGGCCTGCCGGAATCACCCGCGCCCTTCCGCCTGCGGGCCCACCTCACCCACGCCGAGGGCAGCTTCGAGGTGGTGGTGCCCGTGCAGTTCCGCTTCCGCGATCCCGTGCTCGGCGAGCGCTACCAGCCCCTCGCCGTGGTGCCCCCGGCCGTCATTACATTCACGGAAGGCGTACAGATCTTCGCCGACGGCGCCTCGAGGGACGTGCGCCTCAAGGTGAGCGCCGGAGCCGCCTCCGCCTCGGGCCATGTGCGGCTTCAGGTGCCCGCGGGTTGGAAGGTGGAGCCTCCGGATCAGCCCTTCACCCTGGCCCGTGCAGGGGACGAAACGGAATTGACCTTCCGCCTCAGCCCACCTGCTGCCACGGCTTCCGCCGAGCTCCGGGCCGAGGTGGACACGGGCGCGGGCTTCGTCGCGGCACGCAGCCTGCGCCGTCTGGACCACCCGCACATCCCGCTGCAGACTCTGCTGCCCGAGGCCAAGGTGCGCCTCGAGCGCTTCGACCTGAAGCACAACGGCCACCGCATCGGCTATGTCATGGGCGCGGGTGACGAGATCCCGCAGGCCCTGCGCCGCATCGGCTACAACGTGGAGCTGCTGTCGGACGAGGCCCTGGCCCGGGAGGACCTCGTCCGCTTCGACGCCATCGTGCTGGGCATCCGCGCCTACAACACGCGCCCCGCCCTGCTCATGCTGAAGACGCGGCTCCACGCCTATGTAGCCGCAGGCGGCACCGAAGTGGTGCTCTACACCGTGAACACCGGCTTCCCCGGCATCAACGCCGCCATGGTCACCGACGCCATCGGCCCCTACCCCTTCAAGGTGGGCCGGAAGCGCATCACCGACGAGACCGCGCCCGTGACCTTCCTGCAGCCGGGGCACCCCGTGTTCCACTGGCCAAACGAGCTCACCGCCAAGGACTTCGACGGCTGGATCCAGGAGCGCAGCCTCTACCACGCCGAAGGCTGGGACAGCCACTACACACCGCTCCTCGGCATGGCCGACCCCGGCGAAGCGGAAGATCGCGGCGCCCTCATCGTGGCCCCCCACGGCAAGGGACAGTATGTCTACACGGGCCTCGCCTTCTTCCGCCAGCTGCCCGACGGTGTGCCCGGCGCCACGCGTTTCTTCGCAAACCTGCTTGCCCTGGGCCATGCGCATGAGTGAGCCCCCAACGGATGACATCCCGCCGCTGCTGGGTTCCTGGACGAAGGTCTACGCCCTGGTGCTGGGCGAGCTGCTGCTGCTCATCCTGCTGTTCCGCCTCTTCTCCTGGTCCTTCGCATGAGCCGGCTGGACTGGTATGTCCTGGCCGGCGCGCTGCTCTTCGTGGTGCTGTGGGGACTCTACAAGGGGCGCGGTGCCCAGACCGGCGACAGCTACATCGGCGGCGGCCGCGACCACCGTTGGTGGCTCATCGGCCTCTCCATCATCGCCACGCAGACCAGTGCCATCACGTTCCTCTCTACGCCGGGCTTGGCCTATGTGGACGGCATGCGTTTCGTGCAGTTCTACTTCGGCCTGCCCCTCGCGGCCGTGGTGCTCTCCATCACCATCATCCCCCTCTACCACCGACTGAAGGTCTCCACCGCGTATGAGATTTTAGAGGCCCGCTTCGACCTGAAGACGCGGCTCCTGGCCGCCTGCCTCTTCCTCCTCCAGCGCGGGCTCGCCGTGGGCATCACCATCTTCGCGCCGGCCCTGGTGCTCTCGGTGCTGCTGGGCTGGAGCATCCACATCAACATCCTGCTGGTGGGCACGCTGGTGATGATCTACACCGTCACCGGCGGCACCAAGGCCGTGGCCTGGGCCCACAGCTCGCAGATGGTGATCATCGCCTGCGGCATGCTGCTGGCGGGCCTCATGACGGTCCACCGCCTCCCCGCGCAGGTGAGCGTGGGCGATGCGCTCCATGTGGCGGGCGGGCTCGGCCGCCTGAATGTCATCGACACGCACTTCGATCCCAACAACCGCTACAACCTCTGGTCCGGCCTCATCGGCGGCTTCTTCCTCATGCTGTCCTACTTCGGCACGGACCAGTCCCAGGTGCAGCGCTACCTCGCGGGCAGCTCGGTCACGCAGAGCCGCCTGGGTCTGCTGCTCAACGGCATGATCAAGGTGCCCATGCAGTTCCTCATCCTGCTGCTGGGCGCCTTCATGTTCGTGTTCTACCAGTTCCACGCGCCGCCGGTCTTCTTCAACCCCGGCCCCGTGAAGCAGGTGCTCGCAGGCCCCGATGCCAGCGCCTACCGCGCCCTTGAAACTGAATTCGCCGCGGCCCGGAACCGGCAGAGCCAGAGGGCCGAGGCCTTCGTGCTGGCGCGGCACGCAGGCGTGCCCGAGGGCATCGCGGCCGCCAAGCAGCAGCTGCAGCAGGCGCAGGCGGAGAGCGAAGCCGTGCGCCGCCAGGCCGTGGCGCTCATCGAGAAAGCCAACCCGGGCACCAACCCCAGCGACACGAACTACATCTTCCTCGCCTACGTGCTGAGCAGCCTGCCCGTGGGGCTGGTGGGGCTGGTCATCGCCGCGGTGTTTTCGGGCTCCATGTCCTCCATGTCCGGCGAGATCAGCGCCCTCGGCGCCACCACGGTGGTGGACCTCTGGCGTCGGCTCATCGGTGGCAGCCAGGGACAGCACGAGGGCAAGGGCGAGGTCTGGGTGGGCCGCCTCGCCACCTTCGCCTGGGGCTGCTTCGCCATGGCCTTCGCCGAATACGCGGCGCGCCTCGGCTCGCTCATCGAAGCCGTGAACATCCTCGGCTCGCTCTTCTACGGCACCATCCTGGGCATCTTCATCACCGCCTTCTACGTGAAGCGCGTGCAAGGCGGCACGGTCTTCTACGCCGCCCTCATGGCCGAGGTGGGCGTGTTGCTCTGCTTCCGCTTCAGCAGCATCTCCTTCCTCTGGTACAACCTCATCGGCTGCGTGGCCGTGGTGGGGCTGGCCTGGGCCTTCAGCTGGGTGGGGTCGCCAAAGCCGGCCACCGCCTGAGGAGGGCCTGGCCCGTGGCTGAAGCCGCACAACCGCGGATCGCCTGGGGCGGGCCCTCCACCACCAGCCGTCCGCCGGCTTCGCCGCCCTCAGGCCCCAGGTCGAGGATCCAGTCGCTGGCCGAGAGCAGGTCCAGGTCATGGGTCACTGCCACCACCAGGTGGCCCGCCGCCGACAGCCGCTGCAGCGCACCCACCAGCGGAGCCACATCCTCGAAGCCCATGCCCCGGGTGGGTTCATCCAGCAGGATGGCCGCCCGCCCTGCGGGGGGCTCGGCCAGCAAGCCTGCCAGGCGCAGCCGCTGACGCTCGCCGCCGGAAAGGGCACCGCCCTCCTGGCCTAACGTCAGATATCCCAGGCCCACCTCAGCCAAGGCTGCCAGCGGGCGCGCGAGTGCGCTGTCGCTGGCGAAGCACTGGGCGGCCTCGGCCACGCTGGCATCCAGAACCTCTGCCACGCTCCAGCCCTCCAGGCGGCAGGCCAGCACGTCCGGACGGAAGCGCTGGCCCTGGCAGGTCTCGCAGCCCACCGTCACGTCGGGCAGCAGGTCCATGGCCACCGTGTGCACACCCCGGCCTTCGCAGGCCTCGCAGCGGCCGCCGGGCACCGCCGTGGAGAAGTGCTTGGCGGAGAGCTTGCGGGCCTTGGCCTCGGGCGTGGCCGCGAAGCGCTTGCGCAGCCGCTCACCCAGTCCCGCGAGGGTCAGCACCATGCTGCTTCCTGCGAAGCCCATGGCTTCCTGGTCGGCGGTGACCACCCTCGTGATGGGCACGGGAAGGTCGAGGGACGCACAAGCCACCGGGCCCAGACCCTTCAGGTGGTTCCGCAGGGAGGGCGCCAGCACCCCGAGGACCAGGCTGGATTTCCCGCTGCCCGACACGCCGGACACCGACACCACACCACCCAACGGAAAGGCCGCGTCGAGTCCCTGGAGGTTGTGGAGGCGGGCCCCGCGCACCCGTATCCGGGGGGCGGCGGACAGATCCCGAAGGGGCCCACTGGGCGCGGTCGCACCCTGACTGCCGAGGCGTGACGCCGTCCGCTGCTGCAGCGCCGCAGGCCGACCTTCTGCTACGAGTTGCCCACCCTCTGGACCTGCACCGGGTCCCAGCTCGAGAACGTGATCTGCCAGCGCCACCAACGATGGATCATGCTCTACCACCACCACGGCATTGCCGACGTCCGCGAGGCGCCGCAGCACGCCGCCCAGCCGGTGCACATCGCGCGCGTGCAGGCCCTGGGTGGGCTCATCCAGCACGTAGGTCACGCCCACCAAGCCGCCACCCAGCGCGGCCGCCAGCCGCACCCGCTGCGCTTCACCGCCGGAGAGGCTGGCCATCTCACGGCGGGTGGCCAGGTATCCCAGCCCCGCCTCCGACAGGGCGCGAAGCCGCTGGACAATCTCGCTGCGCAGGATTTCGGTGAGGGCCAGCGTCCGTTCGGGAAGCCCCAGCACCGATGGCGATTCAAACCAGGCCCGTGCGCGATCCAGAGGCAGGTCCGCCAGCTCCGGATAGCGCAGGCCGCCGAAGCGCACCTGGCGCGAGGCCTCCTTGAGCCGCTCACCGTGGCAGGTGGCGCAGACGCGATCCACCAACAGCGCCGCCAGTTCCTCCGCCTTGGGGTCGGCGTGGATGCGTTCGTACTCGCGATCCACGAGGGCCGCGAAGCCGGCCCACGGCGTCGACAGGTGGTGCACACCCTCGGATTTGCCCCGTCGATGCCGCCACACCACTTCGTGGACATCGTTTCCAGTGCCATCCATGGCCAGCTGTTGCGCCGCGGTCGACAGCACCCGCCAGGGCCCTTCCACGGAAAGCCCCGCCTGAGCTGCCGCCTGCTTCAACGTGGCGATGAACTGCCCGTCGGCCTCGCCCAGGTAGGCGCCGAAGCGCGTGTCAGCCATGGCACCACCGTCGAGGGGAAGCTCCGGGTGGCTGACCAACTGCCCGGGGTCGCAGCGCTGGACGAAGCCCAACCCCCGGCAGGCTGGACAGGCGCCGCGCTCGACGTGCGGCGAGAAGTCTGCGGCCCAGAGGGGGGAGAGTACGTGCCCGCAGATACAGCGGTCTCCGGTCGCCGCCGATCCGCAGGCCGGGCAGGTCCGCTCGCCCGCACGCGCGAAGAGCAGGCGCAGCAACTCGTCAAGCTCGGTCACCGTGCCCACGGTGGAGCGTGGGTTCCGGCGCCCGAGGTGCTGGGGCACCGCGATGGTGGCCTGCAGCCCGTATGCGCCATCCAACTCGGCGCCACCCCGGCGCTGCAGCAGGCGACGCGCCCAGGGCGACACCAGATCGGCGAAGCGGTTCTGGGCCTCAGCCATCAGCGTGTCGAAGGCCAGGGAGGATTTTCCACTGCCCGATGGCCCCGTCACGACAGTCAGTCCTTGCGCAGGGATCACCACGTCCAGGTGCTTCAGGTTGTGGGTGCGCACGCCCTGCAGTGTGATGGGCGGATCTTCGGTGACCCGTGCTGTGGCGGGCAGCAGCACTGGAATGTCACGCAGCGCAGCACCGGTCAGGGACTCCGGGCTGGCAAGGATGTCATCCACGGTGCCACTGGCCACCAGCTGGCCGCCCTCGGGGCCGCTGCCAGGGCCGAGGTCGAGGATGTGATCGGCGTGGCGCAGCACGGCCGCGTCATTGTCCACCGCCCAGAGGGTGTGGCCCGCGTCGATCAGCCGATCCAAGGCGCTCAGAAGCACGGCGATGTCGGCGGCGTGCAGCCCGGTGGTGGGCTCGTCCAAGGCGATGAGGGCCCGGCCGCTGCCTGCCTTGGCCAGCTCCGTGGCCAGCTTCACCCGCTGGGCCTCGCCGCCGGAGAGGGTGGTGGCGGGCTGCCCCAGCGGGAGGTAGCCCAAGCCCACGTCGAGCAGCGCCTGGAGGATCCGCCTGAGGCGAGGGTGCCCCGAGAACAGCTCCGCCGCCTCGGCGAGGCTGCCTTCGAGCAGGTCGGCGATGCTGCGCCCCTGGACCTTCACCGCCAGCACCTCCGGCAGGAAGCGGCGCCCACCGCAGGCCTGGCACACCAGGTCCACATTGCCGAGGTAGCGCATGCCCACTTCCTGGACCCCCGCCCCTTCGCAGGCCTCGCAGCGGCCTCCCGCGGTGTTGAAAGAGAAGTGCCCCTTGCCGAGCCCCCGCTGCCGGGCTTCCGGCGTGGCGGCGAAGAGGTCCCGGATGAGGTCGAAGGCGCCGGTGTAGGTGGCGGCATTCGACCGGGGCGTGCGCCCGATGGGATCGGCATCCACGGTGACGATGCGCTGGAAGGGTGGGTCCGGAAGGGCGCCGTCGCGGATCCGCGTGGTCACTTCGTCCAAGAGCGAGGTCTTGCCGGCCCCCGACCGGCCGGAGATCACATTCAGGGCGCCTAGCTTCAGCTCCACGGCAAGGTTTTGGAGGTTGTTCCGGCGCAGCCCCTCCACACGGAGGATTCCCGCCGGGGTGCGGGCCGGGCGCGGCGTCGGTGGTTCAGACCCACTCAGCCAGCGGTGTGTGGGTGACGAGGTCGCATCCACCGGGCGGGCCAGCAGCGCCGCCGGTGGTCCGCTCCAAAGGAGCAGTCCACCGGCCTGGCCAGGCCCGGGACCCAGGTCGATGAGCCAGTCTGCGTGCCGCGCGATCTGCGCGTCGTGCTCCACCACCACCACGGTCTGGCCCTGGTCGCGGAGGCGCGTCAGCACCTGGATCAACCGGCCCACCTCGTGGGGATGCAATCCGGCGGAAGGCTCATCCAGCACCACCACCAGGCCCCGCAACTCCCCCAGCGCCAGGCCCAGGAGGCGCAGGCGCTGCGCCTCGCCCGGGGAGAGGCTCGGTGCGGGCCGATCCAGCGTCAGGTAGCCCAGCCCCAGCTCGGCCATCAGGTCGCAACGGGCCAGGAGGTCCGCGCGGATGGGCTCCAGGACCGCGGCCTCCCGTGGCGTCGAGGCGAGGCTGGACAGGAAACTGCGCAGGGAGGCCACCGTCATCGCCGCCAGATCCACGATGCGGTATCCGCGCCAGGTTACGGCCAGGGCCTCCGTGCGCAGGCGCGTGCCGGCACAGGCGGAGCACGGCGTGCTGCGTACGAAGCGGAGGATCGAGTCGTTCCGCTTGCCGCGCAGGATCTCCTCCATGACGGGCACCAGACCCCGGTAGAAACCATCTGGGCGTGGGCGGGCGGTGATGCCGGTCCACTTGAGGCGCGACTCCAGCGGATGTTTGCCATAGGGGACTTTCAGGCGCTCAGAGCCGTACAGCACCACCTGCCGGCCCTCCTCGCCGAGGTCCTGCCAGGGCTGGTCCACCGAGCCGCCGTGGGCGTGCAGCACGTCATCCAGCACCTGCAGCGTGACCTGCGAATACATGAGGTAGCCGTTGGGCGTGCTCACGCGCAGGGCGCCCTCCCGCAGGGACTTGCGGGCATCCGCCACCAGCAGGTCCAGGTCCAGCCGATCTTCCAGACCCAGGCCCTGGCACTGGGGGCAGGCGCCCTCCCCGCCGTTGAAGGAGAAAAGCCCCCGCGTCAGTGCCGTTCCCTCGGGCCCCTGCCCCAGCCGTGCGAAGAGCAGGCGCAGCAGGTCCCAGCCCTCTGTCAGCGTGCCCACGGTGGAGCGCGGGTTGGAGAGGCTGACGCGCTGGCCCACCGCCACAGCCGGACCCAGCCCTTCGACGCTGCGCACGGCGGCCCGCGGGAAGCCCCCCACGAACTGCCGCGCAAACGAGGGCAGCGTCTCCAGGAAGCGCCGCTGGCCCTCCCTGAACAAGGTGTCGAAGGCCAGCGAGGACTTGCCCGAGCCGGACACGCCTGTGATGACCGTGAGGCTCTGCCGTGGGATCCGGACATCAAAGCCCTTGAGGTTGTGCTCCCCGGCCCCACGGACGACGATGTCGCGATGTCTGCTGTCGGCCAAGGATGCGCACCTTTCCAGTCCCTGGATTCTAACGGCAGATGGACCCGACCCTCGAGGGATGCTGGGCGTGGTTGACGCTTCTAAGTCAGGGTTCGGACAAAGGCCTCAGATTTGGCTTAGGCCCTCTATTCGGGCTTCCGGTGGGGCAGCCTCGCCTCCAGGTTCGCGAAAAAGAGGCCAGTCTGGGCGATGGCCTGAATGCCCTGGAGATAGTCTTCGGCCTTGACGCGATCAAAGGTATCCACCTGGCTGTGATGCAGGGAGGTGTTGTAATCCGAATCCTCCTGCACCGCAAAGAAGCCT
>Ga0265327_10004278_pt1 | contig 12778 bp, 11 predicted proteins | sample 41621metaG_FD_202089 | JGI IMG/M metagenome (GOLD analysis project Ga0265327, IMG submission 202089) | Rhizosphere microbial communities from Carex aquatilis grown in University of Washington, Seatle, WA, United States - 4-16-21 metaG | ecosystem: Host-associated > Plants > Roots > Rhizosphere...
CGACACCGGCGGCGACGGCAGCAACGTCGCCATCGCGACGCGCTGCGGCTACGTCGCTCTCGTTGGCGCGCCCAATGCCGGCAAGTCGACCCTGCTCAACGCCCTGGTCGGCGCCAAGGTCTCGATCGTCTCGCCGAAGGTGCAGACGACCCGGAGCCGCGTGCTCGGCATCGCCACGCACGACCGGTCGCAGATCATCTTCGTCGATACGCCCGGCATCTTCCGGCCGCGCCGGCGGCTGGAGCGTGCGATGGTCGCTGCCGCCTGGGCCGGAGTGGGCGATGCCGACGTGATCGTCCTCGTCGTCGACTCGGTGCGCGGCATCGACCCGGATACGCAGCGGATCGTCGACGATCTCGCCGCCGCCGGCCGCCGCGCCGTGCTTGCGCTCACCAAAATCGACAAGGTGAAGCGGGAGACGCTGCTTGGCCTCGCCGATCAGTTGTCCCGAATCGGCATCTTCGATCGGGTCTTCATGGTTTCGGGCGTCACCGGCAGCGGCGTCGACGACCTGCGCACGCATCTCGCGGCGGCCGTGCCCGAGGGGCCGTGGCTGTTTCCGGAGGACCAGCTTTCCGACATGCCGCAGCGCCTGCTGGCCGCCGAGATCACGCGCGAGCAGGTGTTCCTGCAACTGCACGACGAACTGCCCTATGCCTCGACGGTCGAGACCGAGGCGTGGGAGGAGTTCGGCGACGGCAGCGCCAAGATCTCGCAGACGATCTACGTTCAGCGCGACACGCAGAAGGCGATCGTGCTGGGGCAGGGCGGCCGGCAGATCAAGCGGATCGGCGCCCGCGCCCGGCAGGAGCTTGAGGCGGCGTTCGGCCACCGCGTCCATCTCTTCCTGTTCGTCAAGGTCCGCGAGAACTGGACCGAGGACCGGGAGCGCTATGAGGCGATGCGCCTGGAATTCGACAGCTGACGCGCCGCTGTAGCGCGACACAGGGGGAGGCCATGGCCTCCCCCTGTCGCTGCGCTCAGAAGCTGTAGCGCAGCCCGATCTTGAAGAGGTGCGCGCTGTCGTCATCGAACCCGTTCTGGCTGTTGGAGATCTGCATGTAGCGATAAGCCGGAACGACCGACAGACGGTCGGTCACCGCGATGCTGACGCCGGCCTCGACGAGCCAGAGGAAATCCGTTCCGGAGCCGCCGTTCACTCTCACTCCGGCAACCGTCGCGTCCGAGCTGTCGCCGTGCACGAACCCGATGCCGCCACCAAGATACGGGGTCAGGCTGGTGCCTGTCTTGATATCGTAGAACGCGTTCGCCGTCCCGGTGAAGAGATTGGTGTCGCCGCCGCCGACCGTGGCGACCGTCTGGCCGTTCACCTTGATTTTATCAGGCGAGGTACGTGCATAGCCCAGTTCGCCTTCGAGCCGCAGGCCGAAGCCGAACTTGTATCCGGCGGCGCCGTTGATGGCGAAACCCGGATTGTATTCCCCCGTCACGGTGCCGATCGGAGTCGACGCACTGTTGTCGCGGAACTGGAGATACCCAGCGCTGCCGCTGACGTAGAACTGCGCCTGCGACGGCTGCGCCGCGAGCATGATGCAAGACAGCGCAAACCCTGCGCCAAGAACTAGTTTATTAGCCACTTTTCTGCCCGTTCGTAAGGTTCACCACCGTTAGGGTGGCGAGCGTGAAATAGAGAATGCCTTTTTGTTATTCAACCTTTGCGTGGGCCTTGCGGCAGAAACGATCGGAGTGTTGCTTCGTCAACTCACGTCGCTTGACGTTCTCGTGAGAGATTGCCTTCTAAGCGGTTGCGTCGGACAGATTGAGGTGAAGTGACTGTGCTCGCCTGAGGAGCTTTAGGCATGGCGTTCCGAGCCGGAAAACTTATATAACGTTCTCGTTAAGTTCTGGCGGCCGAGGGGCTTGTGCCCGATGCCGCAGTGAGGCCGCGGCTTGGATTGGACGGACGACGCGATCGTGCTTTCGGCGCAGCGCCACGGTGAGAACTCCCTCGTCGTGACGCTGCTGACGGCGTCGCACGGCCGCCACGCCGGTCTCGTGCGCGGCGGGCAGAGCGCGCGGAGCCGCGGCACGTGGCAGACCGGCAATCGCGTCCTTGTCCGCTGGGGCGCACGGCTCGCGGAGCATCTGGGGACGCTGACCGGCGAACTGGCGCACAGTCCGCTCGCCACTCTGCTCGACGAGCCGGACCGGCTCGCCGCGCTCGCCTCGCTTGCCGCGGTCGCCGACGTGGCATTGCCCGACCGCGAGCCGTGTCCCGGCGCCTACGAGAGCGTCGATGCGCTGCTTCACGTGATCGAGCGGCAGCCCGACTGGGCGGAGCGGTACGTCGCGTGGGAGCTGGCGCTGCTCGGCGAGCTTGGCTTCGGGCTCGACCTGTCGAGCTGCGCCGCGACCGGCACGACCGGCAACCTCGCCTACGTCTCTCCGAAGAGCGGACGCGCCGTGTCGCGCGAGGCGGGGCAGCCTTATGCCGACAAGCTGCTCCCCCTGCCTCGATTCCTGGCGCAGGCTGGGGTGAATGCGCCCGCCGAGCCAGCCGCGCTCGTCGACGGGATGTTCCTGACCGGCTATTTCCTGCGGCACCACGTTCTGCACGACCGGCCATTGCCGGCTGCACGCGAGCGGCTGATTGACCGCTTCCGCCGGATGGTCGCAATATCCGGCGGCTCCTCCTCCGTACCTGACACGATTAGCAGTCTGACATGAAAGATAAGTCCAGCGGCGCCGTTCGCGTCGTCGACTTTGCCGATGCCCTCGGCGAACGTTACCTGTCCTATGCCCTCTCGACCATCATGGCGCGCTCGCTGCCCGATGTGCGGGACGGGCTCAAGCCGGTGCATCGCCGCCTGCTCTTCGCGATGCGGCAGCTCCGCCTCGATCCGCGCTCCGGCTACAAGAAGTGCGCGCGCGTCGTCGGCGACGTCATCGGTAAGTTCCACCCGCACGGCGATCAGGCGGTCTACGAGGCGCTGGTCCGGCTCGCCCAGGACTTCTCGCAACGTTATCCGCTGATCGACGGGCAGGGCAATTTCGGCAACATCGACGGCGATAACGCCGCCGCGATGCGATACACCGAGAGCCGCCTCACCGAGGTGGCCGAAGCGCTGCTCGCCGGCATCGACAGCGACGCGGTCGATTTCCGTCCGACCTACGACGGCGAGGGCGAAGAGCCGATCGTCCTGCCGGCGCGTTTTCCGAACCTGCTGGCGAACGGCGCGACGGGCATCGCCGTCGGCATGGCGACGAGCATCCCGCCGCACAATGTGGGGGAGCTGTGCGGCGCGCTCCTCCAGCTCATCGACAAGCCGGCGACTGAGCTGCCTGAACTCCTGACGCATGTGCGAGGCCCCGACTTCCCGACCGGGGGCGTGCTCGTCGAAGGGGCCGACGCGATTCGCGAAGCCTATGCGACCGGCCGCGGCAGCTTCCGGCTACGGGCGCGCTGGAGCGTCGAGCGGCTGTCGCATGGGCTGTTCCAGATCGTCGTCACCGAGATCCCGTACCAGGTCGCGAAGTCGCGCCTGATCGAGCGCGTCGCGGCCCTGCTCGACGAGAAGAAGCTGCCGCTCCTCAACGACATCCGCGACGAGTCGACCGAGGAGGTGCGGATCGTCCTTGAGCCGAAGACGCGGAACGTCGATCCCGACGTGATGATGGAGATGCTGTTCCGCGCGACCGACCTTGAAGTCCGCGTGCCGCTCAACATGAACGTGCTCGACGCGAGCGCCACGCCGCGGGTGATGACCCTCAAGGAAGTGCTGCAAGCCTTCCTCGACCATCGTCGCGAGGTGCTGCTGCGCACCAGCCGGTTCCGCCTCGCCGAGGTCGACCGCCGGATGGAGGTCCTGCACGGCCAGATAATCGTCTACCTCAATCTCGACGAGGTGATCCGGATCATCCGTGAGGAGGACGACCCGAAGGCGGTGATGCAGGCCCGCTGGAATCTCACCGAGTTGCAGGTCGAGGCCATCCTCAACACGCGGCTGCGCGCCCTGCGCAAGCTGGAGGAGATGGCGATCCGCAAGGAGCTGGGCGAACTGGAGGCCGAGCGCCAGGGACTTGAGAAGCTGCTCGCCGAGGAGAAGCGGCAGTGGCGCGCGATCGCCAAAGAGGTAAAGGAGATCGCCGCGAAGTTCGGCCTGGAGACGACGCTCGGCCGGCGCCGCACCGACATCGCCGCGGCGCCAAGCGCGGTGGTCGTGCCGCTGGAGGCGCTGGTCGAGCGCGAGCCGGTCACCGTGCTCTGCTCGAAGAAGGGCTGGATCCGCACCGTCAAGGGACATGGCGTCCCCGCCGCCGACCAGAAGTACAAGGAAGGCGACGAGCCGCGCTTCGCGATCGAGGCGGAGACCGTCGACAAGCTCCTCGTTTTCGGCAGCAACGGCCGCTTCTACACGCTGGCCGTCGACAAGTTGCCCGGCGGGCGCGGCCATGGCGAGCCGATCCGGCTGATGCTCGACCTCGCCAACGAGCACGACATCGTCGAGATCCTGCCGTTCCGCACTGGCCAGAAGCTGCTCGTGGCGGCGAGCGACGGGCGCGGCTTCGTCGTCCCGGCGGAAGAGGCGCTGGCGCAAACCCGCTCCGGCAAGCAGGTGCTCAACGTCGGCGACGGCGCCGTCGCGAAGGTCTGCGTGCCGGCGAGCGGGGACGCCGTTGCGCTGCTCGGCGACAACCGCAAGCTCCTCGTCTGCAAGCTGGAGGAAGTGCCGGAGATGACCCGCGGCCGTGGCGTCATGCTGCAGCGGTACAAGGATGGCGGCCTCGCCGACGCCAAGGTGTTCGCTCTGGCCGACGGCCTGGTCTGGCGGCAGGGCGAGAGCCGGACGCGCACCGAGACCGACCTGACCGCCTGGATCGCGCCGCGCGCCACGACCGGCCGGATCGTCCCGAACGGCTTTCCCAAGCAGAACCGGTTTACTTAATGCCCCTGTCGGCAGGCTCTTGTGACAGCTGTGCGGCCCGCCGATCTTCAATTACCATCGTGCAACCGTCGGCTTCCTGCGACGCCGTGGCTCCCGCGCAAGCGTGGATAGAACCCTGGACAATATTGTGGTTCAGAGATAATTCTCAGCGCCATCGTCAGGACAGGCTGTCCGGATAGCAGGCGTCTGCCCCAATACGCATGCCCGACGCTGGCCCAAGAGAAACGGGAGGAATCGAACGTCATGAGGAAAACGTCGCTCTATCTGGGTGCAGCGGCGCTGCTGCTGACCGCGACGGCCGGGGTGGCCGTCGCCGCCGACGTGAAGGTCGGCGCGATCGAGGATCTCAGCGGTCCGACGGCCAAGTACGGCGTCGCGATTCGCCAGGGCTTCGACCTCGCAGCCGACGAGATCAACGGTATGGGTGGGAGCAAGGCCGGCAAATTCGACATCATCTACGAAGATGCAGCCGGCCAGAAGGAGCAGGCGCTGAACGCCGCACGCAAGCTCCTCGCCCGTGACAAGGTGGTGGCGATCCTCGGTCCGACGCTGTCGACTGAGAGCTTCGCCGCCGCCCCCGCCGCGAACGAGCGCAAGATACCGATTATCGGCACCTCGACGACGGCGAACGGCATTACCGATATCGGCGAATGGGTGTTCCGGACGGCGATGCCGGAGGCCGACGTGATTCCCGTAGCGCTGCAGAAAGCGCAGAAGAAGTTCGGGATCAAGAAGGTCGCGTTGCTGTATGCGAACGACGACGCCGTCTCGAAAACGGGCGCCGACGTGATGAAGGCAGCGCTGCCGAAGCTTGGCATCGAGATCGCGGCCGAGGAAACGTTCGCGACCAAGGACACCGATTTCTCGGCGCAGCTCACCAAGGTGAAAGGGCTGGGCGTCGATGCACTCTGCGTCTCCTCCCTTGCCGAGGCGGGCGCCGGCGTCGTGCTTCAGGCGCGTCAGCTCGGCATTCCGAAAACCGTGCCGATCATCGCCGGGAACGGTTTCAACTCGCCGAAGATCGCCGAAATCGCAGGCGAGTCGTCCGAGAACGTGATCGTCGGCAGCCCTTGGTTCGTCGGCAAGAAGGATCCGGCCAACGAGAAGTTCGTGGCCGCGTTCCGCAAGAAGTACAACCAGGATCCGGACCAGTTCGCGGCGCAAGCCTACGACACGCTTTACATCCTGAAGGAAGCCATCGACCGGGCCGACAGCACGGAAAACACGAAGCTGCACGACGCGCTGCTCAAGACCGACCACACCGGCGTGCTCGGACCGTTCCGCTTTACACCCCATCGCGATCCCGGCGCGACCGAGGGCGTCGTCGTTCTGGTGATCAAGAACGGCAAGTTCACCGAGATGGAATAAGGAGCCGCCGTGTCGGCTGCACGATCGGTTTCCAATCGGTGCAGCCGACCGGCGCGGCGGAAGATTAATCGATGCTCGCGCAGCAGCTGTTCAACGCACTCGTCCTCGGTTCCGTCTACGCGCTGTTCGCGTTGGGCTTCACGCTGACCTTCGGCGTGCTGCGCATCATCAATTTGATGTATGGGTTCTACGTTACGTGCGGCGCCTTCATGGCGCTTCTCGCGGTGACCCAGGCCGGATTGCCGCTTCCGGCAGCGGCGCTCCTCGGAGCGGTTGGAGCGGGGCTGACCGCAGTCGTCTGCGACTATGTTCTGTTGGCGCCGCTTCGCCGGTCGCGCGCACCGGAATTGAGTTCGCTGATCGTCACGCTCGGCGGCGTCCTGCTTCTTAACAACCTGATGACGATTGCCTTCGGGGCCGAGGTTCGCCGCTTCCCGGCGACTCTCTTGAGTCAGTCGGCGATTGCGTTGGGACCGATCGATGTCAGTCCGATTCAGCTCGTCATCGTCGCCGTCGTGATGGTGATCGTCGTCGCGCTCTTCCTTTTCATCGAGCGGACGCGGCTCGGCGCCGGCATTCGCGCCGTCGCCGAGAACCCGGAGGCGGCAGCCCTGATGGGCGTCAATGTCGGCGCGTCGCTCGCGACCGTATCCTTCGCCGCGGGAATCCTGAGTGGCGCCGCCGGTATCCTTATCGGCCTCAATTTCAACGCCGTCCACGCCTTCATGGGCGAGTCGCTGCTGCTGCGCGGCTTCGTCGTCATCATCCTCGGCGGTCTTGGCGACATACGCGGCGCGCTCATCGCCGGATTGGTGCTTGGCTTCATCGAGGTCATGACAGCCGGCTACATTTCGTCGGGCTACAAGGACGCGTTCTCCTTCGCGGCCTTGGTTCTGACGTTGTGGTTCCGACCGGTCGGTCTGTTCGGCAAGTCGGTTGCGAAGCGGGCTTGAGCCATGTTCGACATCACGCTCCCTCTCTGGCTTGACGATTTCCTCTGGGCCTACGGCAGCGTCGTCTATGGCTTGGGAGTCAATGCGATTCTCGGCCTGTCGATGTACGTCGTGCTGGCGTTGGGCCAGCTCTCGCTCGGGCAGGCCGCGTTCATGGGGATCGGCGCCTATACCAGCGCGCTGCTGACGCTGAAGCTCGGCGTTCCGTTCCCGCTGGTGCTCATTGCGGCGATGATCCTGCCGGCGCTCGCCGCTTTCGTCATCGGCATCCCGACGCTCCGCCTGACCGGCGTCTATCTCGCGATTGCGACGATCGGGTTGGCCGAGGTCCTGCGCGTGGTCTACTTGAACACCGACGCGGTCGGCGGTGCGATGGGACTGTCCGGGATTCCGGAGAAGGCCAGTTTTCCGGTCATCTTCGGCCTTCTGCTGGTGGTGCTCGTCGGCCTTCTGCTGGCGCTCCGGTCCAAAGTCGGTCGGGCGTTCGAAGCGATCCGCGAGGATGAGGACGCCGCACGCGTCGTCGGCATCAATGTCTGGGGCTATAAGCTCGGCGCGATCGTCGTCTCGGCGGCTCTTGCCGGACTCGCCGGCGCGCTGAACGCGCACTATTCCTCGTTCATCGGCCCGAACGAGTACGGCTTCGAGACCGCCGTGTCGATTCTCAGCTTCGCCGTGCTGGGCGGGGTATCGACGCCGCTGGGGCCCGTGCTCGGCGCCTTCGTGCTGACCGCGCTGCCGGAAGTCTTGCGGCCGCTGCACGACTTCCGGCTCGTCTTCAACGGTCTTATCATCGTGCTCGTCGTGATCTTCCTGCCGAAGGGTATGCTCGGCTTCCATGTGCGGCGGCGGGCGTCATGAACAGCATTGGCGAACCCCTCCTCAAAATCGACGGATTGACCCGCCGCTTTACCGGCTTGCTTGCAGTCGACAGTGTTTCGTTCGAGATCGCGTCGGGCTCGGTCCATGCCGTCATCGGACCGAACGGCGCCGGCAAGACGACGCTGTTCAACATGATCTCGGGCCTGCTTCCGCCGACCGAAGGGCGGCTGTTCCTCGGCGGCGCCGAGATCACGCGGCTTCGCCCGAACATCCGCGCCGCTCTGGGCATAGGCCGCACGTTCCAGAACATCCGGATCTTCGGCGACATGACCGTGCTGGAGAACGTGATGACCGGGATGCAGCCGCGGCTCGGCGTCTCGATCGTCGCAACGATCCTGCGGACGCGCCGGGGGCGCGAGGAGGAGCGGGCGGCGCAGGCAAAGGGCCGGGAACTGCTGCGCCTCGTCGGCATCGAGGATTTCGCGGACCGTATCGCCTCGACGCTGTCCTATGGCGACCAGCGCCGGCTTGAGATCGCGCGGGCGCTGGGCGGCGACCCGAAGCTGCTGCTGCTCGACGAGCCGGCGGCCGGCATGAACCCGACCGAGACGGCGGCGCTCGGCACGCTGCTACAGCAATTGCGCGGAACCGGCCTCACCATCCTTCTCGTCGAACACGACATGGGCTTCGTGATGGGGCTGTGCGACCGTATCACCGTGCTCAATTTCGGCCGGAAGATCGCCGAAGGACCGCCGACTGCGATCCGCAGCGACCCCAAGGTGATCGAGGCCTATCTCGGCAAGCGCGTTGCCGAGCGCCTGATGGCGGAACGGGCTTCGGCATGAGCATGGGGGTTTCTGCGGTCGCGGCCGCTCCTGCGCCGCTGCTGACGGTGCGCGGACTGGAGCTTGCGCACGGCAAGATCGCCGCGGTCAAAGGCATCGATCTCGACGTTGCAGAGGGGCAGGTGGTCTGTCTGATCGGTGCGAACGGCGCCGGCAAGACCACGACGCTGCGCGGCCTGTCGGGCTTGCTGCGCCCGCGCAAGGGCGAGATCACGTACGACGGGCGCCGGATCTCCGGCCTCGCGCCGCATCGCATCGCCCGGCTGGGGATTGTGCAGGTGCCCGAAGGCCGTCAGGTCTTCGCGCAGATGACGATCGACGAGAACCTGATGATGGGCGGCTACATGGTGGCCGACGCGGCGGAACTGAAACGCCGGCGCGACCATGTGCTAACCCTCTTTCCGCGGCTTCGGGAGCGGCTGCGTCAGCTTGCGGGTTCGCTGTCCGGCGGCGAGCAGCAGATGCTTGCCATGGGCCGCGCGCTCATGGCGGAGCCGCGTGTCCTTCTCCTCGACGAGCCGAGCATGGGGCTTGCGCCGCTGATCGTCGAAGAGATCTTCACGCTGATCGCGCACTTGAAGGGGCTCCGCAAGACGATCCTGCTGGTGGAGCAGAACGCCCAGCTTGCTCTGGAACTCGCCGATTACGCCTACGTTCTGGAGACCGGCCGCGTCCGTCTCTCCGGCAAGGCCAGCGACATCGCCGCCGATCCGGCCGTCCTCGACGCCTATCTCGGCGGTCACTGAAGCCCTGCGCCGCCGGGCCTTCCTGAGCTTCGGTTTCCGGTAAGGGCCGACAGCGCTGCCGCCCGCGCGCACCGATGCGCGTCGGTGTCCCCTTGCACCGGCCGGCCGGAGCCCGCACGTATTCGCACGGGCCGCCGGCGGTTGCGGTGCCCGTTATCGCCATTCCCACGACTGGAGATGACCGCGCGATGAGCGCCGATCCCGTCCTGCTCGACGCCAAAGGCTTGATCTGCCCGCTGCCGGTGCTCAAGGCGCGCAAGGCGTTGAAGGCCATCCCTGCGGGCGGTCGCCTCCGCGTCCTGGCGACCGATGAGGGGGCGCTCAAGGATTTCGAGGCGTTCTGCAGGACGACCGGTCACCGTCTCGTCGCGCGGAACGAACCTGAGGACGGCGTCTTCGAGTTCCTGATCGAAAAGGCGTGACGGGACGCAGTTCGGTCCGTCCTCAGGGCGCCGGCGTTTCGATCGAAATCCCGATTTCTCGGTAGTAGCGCTCCGCTCCGGGATGGAGCGGGATGCCGACGCCGTCGAGGGCGGCCGAGAGGTGGATCTGCTTGCCGAGCGGGTGACGGGTGGTGAGCATGCGCTGCGTCGCGTCGCTCCAGAAGGCGCGTGTCACGCTGTAGATCAGCGATTCGGGCATTTCGGCCGACGTCAGCCATATCGCCCGGATGGTGAGCGTCCGCACGTCCTCGCCGATGCCGTCATAGGCGCCGCCGGGGATTGTGCCGCGCCCGAGCAGGCGGGCCTGTTGCTGGTTCTTGAGCCGCTCGGCGACGTCGTCCGGCACGCCGATAAGACGGAGCGGCATCGTTGCCGCGAGATCCGCGATGCCCGGCACGGGAGCGCCGGCGATCAGGAAGAACGCGTCGATCTGCCCGTCGACAAGGGCGGCGCTCGCCTGACCCAGGCGCAGATAGCTGGCGTCGACCTCGCGCTCGCGCAGCCCGGCGCCTTCGAGGATCAGCCGGGCATCGGCAAGCGTTCCGGATTCGGGTTCTCCGAGCGCGACGCGCCGGCCTTTGAGATCGGTCAGCGTACGGATCGGACCGTCGCGCCGGGCAACGATGTGCACCGCCTCCGGATAGAGCGACGCGATCGCCCGCAGCGAGCGAAGCGGCGGCTTGGCAGCGAACATGCCGCCGCCGTTGCGCGCCCAGGTCGCGACGTCGGCTTGCGAGAGCGCCGACTCGACCTGTCCGCTCGCGACGAGGTCGACGTTCTCGACCGAGCCTTGCGTCGCTTGCGCCACCGCGATCAGGCCCGGAACCCCGCAGGCCGGAGCGGCGGCAGCGGCGCCCGGTCCGTTGCTGCGTGCGCAATCCGGCGTGCCGGGCGGGCTGGAAAGCGCGTTGGCGATCAGGCCGCCGATCTGGAAATAGGTGCCGGCCGTTCCGGCCGTGCCGATGCGGAAGAAAGTCGCTTCCGGCAGCGGCTTGCCTTCCGCTGCTCCGGCCACGCCCGCGGCACCGCCAGCAAGCACCGCTATCAGGACGAAGGCAAGGCAACCGCAGACCGCCCGTCGGCGTGCCGGCCGGAAGGCCATGCCCGTCCCGCTCGCCCGCATCATTTCAGCCGCTCCCTGTTCGTTCGTTTGTCGCCGCCGTCGCCCTATTTCATCATGAACGGTCGGGCTGCCGACATTATTCTGTGTCGTATTGCAGGGCGATGAATGGGCCGTACGCATATCGGGCTCGCGCCCTCGCTGTCCATGACAAGCCGGCGCCGCTGCGATACTTCTTCACTGGAATAGGGATCGGCCGCCGCATCGCGGGCAGCGGGCGGTCCGGAAACGGAAATGACGAGGGAGGTCTAATGATCGCGACCATCACGATGCCCAGACTGATCTCGATCGGCGGTGGCGCGATCGGCGAGATTGCAGGCGTGATGCAGCGCCTCCGTGTCGCGAAGCCGCTGATCGTCACCGATTCGTTCATCCGCGATTCCGGCATGCTGGCGAAGCTGACGGATCGCCTCGACGCTGCCGGCCTGACCTGGCGCGTCTTCGCCGACACCGTCCCCGACCCGACGACCGATGTGATCGAAGCCGGCGTCGCCTTCCTTGCCGAGGGTGGCGATCATGACGGCCTGATCGCGATCGGCGGCGGCAGCCCGATCGACACCGCGAAGGCGATCTCGGTGCTCGCCGCCAACGGCGGCAAGATGCGCGACTACAAGGTGCCGAACGAGATTCCGAAGCTCGGCCTTCCGCTGATCGCGATCCCGACCACCGCCGGGACGGGATCCGAGGTGACGCGCTTCACGGTGATCACCGACACCGAGCGCGACGAGAAGATGCTGATCATGGGGCTCGCCTGCTGCCCGGCTGCGGCGCTCGTCGATTACGAGCTGACGATGGCGATGCCGTGGCGGCTTACCGCCGACACCGGGCTCGACAGCCTGACGCATGCGATCGAGGCGTATGTCAGCAAGAAGGCAAGCCTCTTCACCGACGGCGTCGCCCGCTCCGCGATGGCGCTGATCGCGAAGAACGTGCGCGCCGCCTGCCGGCAACCCGACGATCGAGCCGCCCGCGAGGCGATGATGCTCGGCGCGACGCAGGCCGGGATCGCCTTCTCGAATTCGAGCGTCTGCCTCGTGCACGGCATGAGCCGGCCGATCGGCGCCTTCTTCCACGTGCCGCACGGACTCTCCAATGCGATGCTGCTGCCCGAGATCACGGCCTTCTCGGTTCCGTCGGCACTCGAGCGGTACGCCGACTGCGCGCGTACGATGGGTATCGCTGCCGAAGGGGAGGGCAATCAGTCCGCGGCGGCGCGGCTCGTCGATGAGTTGCGACGGCTCAACGAAGACCTCAAGGTGCCGACGCCGAAGGCGTACGGGATCGACGAAGGGCGCTACACCGAACTGCTGCCGGTAATGGCAAGTCAGGCGCTCGCGTCCGGTTCGCCCGGCAACAATCCGCGCGTGCCGAGCGCGGAGGAGATCGTCGAGCTGTATAGGCGCGTCTACGCCTGAGACGACGCTACGGTCGTCCGCGCCGGCGCGGATTGCGCTGCTCGTCAGCTCGGTCCATCGCGAATGGCCGTGTCCGGCGGCGCTTGAGCCTCATACCGTCGGCCTCGGTCGTTGACCGATGCCGAGCGGGTTTTGCTCAGACGCCGCAATGGCTCAACC
>Ga0265327_10004279_pt1 | contig 12777 bp, 11 predicted proteins | sample 41621metaG_FD_202089 | JGI IMG/M metagenome (GOLD analysis project Ga0265327, IMG submission 202089) | Rhizosphere microbial communities from Carex aquatilis grown in University of Washington, Seatle, WA, United States - 4-16-21 metaG | ecosystem: Host-associated > Plants > Roots > Rhizosphere...
GGGATCCGCCGGATCGGCAGTGCCATCGGCGAGCAGCTCGGCCTGCTGGGCTCACTGACCGGGTCGGGATCGGAGCACTCCAAGCCCGCCGCCGCGCCGGCTGACCCGCTGGACGGGGCGCCGATGGCCGACGTCGTCGCTCTGCCGCGCCGCGAGGGCGGCTCCGCGGAGCGCCGCCGCCAGGACCGATGAGCGAGGCGCTCCGCGTCGCCGTCCTGCAGGGCGGCCGCTCGCTCGAGCGAGCCGTCTCGCTGCGCTCCGGTGCCCAGGTGCGGGACGGCCTGGCCCGCCTGGGGCACACCGCTCTCCCGATCGACACGGACGGCCGGCTCGTCCAGGACTTGATCGCGGCCCGGGCCGACGTCGCCTTCGTGGCGCTTCATGGCCGGGACGGTGAGGACGGCACGATCCAGGAGGTCCTTGAAGCGCTGGGGATCCCTTACACGGGCTCCGCGCCGGCAGCCTGCGTCCGCGCGACCGACAAGATCCTTGCGAAGCACCTGATGCGCGCCGCCGGGATCCCGACCCCGGCCTTCTTCGCCCTGCACGAGGCGGTGGTCAAGGAGCTCGGGGGTGCCGATGCCCTGCCGAACATCGAAGCCCAGCTGGGCTTTCCCATGGTCGTCAAGCCCGCCCGGGGAGGATCGGCTCTGGGAGTCAAGTTCGCCCGCCGCGGCTCCGAGCTGCCGGGCGCGATGGTCGGGGCCTTCTCCTACGACACCCGGATACTCGTAGAGCGCCACATCAAGGGCCGGGATCTGGCCGTCTCGATCATCGAAGGGGAGCGCCCCGAAGCGCTCCCGGTCGTCGAGGCCGTCCCCCGCGAGGAGGACTTCTACGACTACGAGTCGCGCTACGGCATCGGCATGACCACGTTCGTCTGTCCCGCCGAGCTCGAGGCCGAGACGACCGCCAGGGCCCAGGAGCTCGCGCTCGAGGTCTACGCACTGCTGGGCTGCCGCGGCTTCGCCCGGGTCGATCTGATGCTCGAGGAGGACACCGGCGAGCTGTTCGTCCTCGAGACCAACGTCGTCCCGGGCCTGACCGAGACGAGCCTCCTCCCTCAGGCGGCCGATGCCGCCGGGATCGGATTCGACGAACTGCTCGAGCGAATCCTCGCCAGCGCCCTGAACCGCTCTTAGGACCTCACATCCGTGCCGGCTGTGTGGTGACCGGCGACACGGACGCTGTCCGAGGCCGACGGCGGGTGTGTCTCCCGCGTCACCCCGCGACGTTCGTAGACGAACGCCACAGCGGGCCGCTGACCAAGCAGCTCAAGGACGCAGCGAGCGAAGCGTGCTCCGCACGTGAGCGAACGAGGACGCCGAGATGCGCCGCGTCAGCGGTCAGCTGTCGCCCGCGGCGAAGTCCTCTGGTGATACCTGATCGAGGAACTCCTTGAACTTTTCGACCACGTCCTCGGACTCCTCGACGTCATGCTCGAACTCGATGGCCGACTCCGAGATGACCTCCTCGGCGGCGTAGATGGGCGCCCCCGAGCGGACTGCAATGGCGATTGCATCGCTCGGCCGGGAGTCGATCTCCAGCTCGCGTCCGGCGACGCTGAGGGTGATCGAGGCGAAGAAGGTGTTCTCGCGGAGCTCCGTGACGGCGACCTGGGTGCACTTGACATCGAGCTCGCCCAGGATGTCGCAGAGCAGGTCGTGGGTCATCGGGCGGGGTGTGCCGGCACCCTGGAGCTTCATCAGGATCGAGGCGGCCTCGGGGTGGCCGATCCAGATCGGGAGGAACTTGTTGCCGTCAACGGTCTTCAGAAGCACGATCGGCTGCTTGCCGACCATGTCGAAGCTGACGCCGTAGATCACCATCTCCTGCACAAGGATCCTCCGAGAGGGGAAGTCAGAGTATATGTAGCGATTACCGGGCCGCCCGGGCGGGCCCTGAAGGGGGCCCGGTACCCGTGGCGAGCATCGGACTCGCCACGATCAGGCCTTGGCGCGGAAGCTCCAGAGCTTGTTGCCCAGGAAGCTGAGAGGCGTAGCGGCGGCCACCGCCAGGGCCTGGGCGGGCACCTTGGAGAAGCCCCCGGACTCGACCAGGAGGGTCAGCAGCAGAAGGCTGATGATCTCCGTGACGACGCTGACGAGCAGGAAACGCATCGCCTGGTGGTGGGCGACTCCCTCGCCGGCATCGAAGGTCCAGTGCCGGTTCCAGACGAAGTTGTTCGCAACCGCGACGATCCAGGCGGCGACCGAAGCGACCCGGTACTCGACCCCGAGCCCGTGTACGAACAGCGTGTAGACGGCGAGGTTGACGACGAATCCGACCGCGCCGACAAGGCCGAACCGCACCAGCTGAAGCCAGTTTGCCGGGCGGCGCATACCGTGGAGCAGGCGGATGTGGGGGCGCAGCCCCACGGCCGTGGCTTCCTCGTGCATCGCTTCAGGTTAGCGACACGCGACGGCGGACACCCGCGCTAGCCTGAGTGCATGGTTCCCGCCTCCCGGCCACGGCTGCTGCTGTGCTGCGGCCTGATCTGCGCTGCCATCGCCGGCTGCGGCAGTGCAAAGTCCGATTCCGGCACGCCCGCAGCCGCGGTGGCTGATGGCGGCATCCGGTCGGGCCCGCCCGTCACCTCAGCCACGGCGACGACCAAGTCGACCACCAAGGAGGTCGCCGACCCGCTGGAAGCAAACAGCTACCCGGCGCCCGCCAGCGTTCATCACATCGCCGCTGCGACACCGGCCAAGGCAGGGGCAGCCGTCGCGGCCGGTGCGCCCTCGGACGCCGAAGTCAAGGCCGAGCTCCAGCAGATGCAGGCGGTCGAAAAGAGCGCCAAACGCGCACGCACGACACCCCTGACCCCGGTTCCGGGCGGATTCTCGATCGGCGGCGACGGGACCATCCCGATACCCAGCGGTGTCCCGGAAGTGATCCAGAAGGTGGTTGCCGGGGCTAACGAGATCGCGAACTTCCCCTATGTCTACGGCGGTGGTCACGCCTCGTTCGTCGACAACGCCTATGACTGCTCGGGCTCGGTCAGCTACGCCCTCGCGGCCGGCGGCCTGCTGAGCTCACCCGAGACCTCGGGCGAACTCGAGAACTGGGGGGCCCCCGGGCCGGGGCGCTACATCACCGTCTATGCCAACGCGGGTCACACCTACATGTATGTGGACGGCATCCTCTACGACACCGCCGGGCGCAGCGGGGTCTACGCGTCCCGCTGGCAGGTCCAGCCGGTCAACAACAGCGGCTACGTCGTCAGGCACTACCCCGGCCTCTGAGCGCCGGCGACGATGCACCTGCTCGCGCTGCTTCACGCCCCGCCACTGGCCCTCGACGGCGAATCGGCCAATGGGAGCAACGTCGGCCTTGCGGTCATCTCGGTCGCCTCGATGGTCTTCGGCTACCTGCTGATCGCGGGCCTCTGGTACTTCGTCTTCCGCGACAAGGCACGCGCCAGACGGCGCGAACGAGACAGCTCGGAGTGAGGAGCCGGCTCAGCCGAGGGTGACGGAGCTGAGCACGGTGGTCGTCTCAGGGCTCTTGGATGCCGCGTTGCGGACGTACATCCGGAGCAGCAGCGGAACCTTGTGAGCGTGACGCAGCCGAGCGGCGACGGCACTGGGGAACTTGATCTGGACCGTGGCCCGACCGGCCTTGGTCGTGACCAGGATCGATTTGGCGATCATCACCTGGGGCGGCGTCCCGGCCGGCAGCCCGGTTGCGGGGGTGCCGTGCAGTTTCAGCTTCTTCGCCAGCGCACTGGAGATCAGGACTTCGAAGCGACCGGCAACCTGCTCGTTGACCGAGTAGCGGATCGACAGGCCCTTCTTGAGCACCGTCTTCAGCGAGCGGGAGATGACGGCTGCCTCGGCCACCGGCGTGACGGCCGCCACCAGCGGGGTGCCGCTGCCACCGGGGGGTGTGCTGCCCGAGCCGGCCGCTCCGGGGGCCGGCGCCGGTACCGGGGGCGCCGGTCCGACGACCGTGATTTCGTGGCTTGTCTGCTGGACGTTGCCGCCGACGTCGACGACCGTCAGTGTGACCGTGTAGGTCCCGCCGTAGGTGTAGGCGTGGAAGGCCGATGCCGCGCAGGGGCTGAGCCACGGCGTCGTGCAGGCGGGAGCGCCGGGCGCGTAGCCCTTGAGCACCGTGCCGTCGCCGAAGTTCCATTCGTAGGTCGCGTAGTTGGACGCGGGAGAGCCACCGCCGGGGTAGTTGACGGCCGCGTCGAGCGTGATGTTCGACTCCATGCCGTTGAAACCGACGGTTTCAAGTGAGTTGACGGTGCTGGGCGCCGTGAACTGCGGCACCAGGTTGACGTTGTGCATGCACGGCACACCCGGGTAGGGGAGACGGCTCGCCGCGAGGTTGAAGGCGTTGTTCAGGTAGTAGTGGTTGGTGCGGATTTCCTGGTTGTAGAGCGTGCCGGCGTGCGTTGGGCGCTGGGCCGTGACGGACCCGCCGAGCGACGGCGCGAGGAAGAAGCGGCACTCATCCGTGTTCTCGTTGTGTGCAGCGTCCTGCCAGGCGTTCAAGAGCGGGTTAGTGATGATGTTCTGTTGCTGGAGGCTCAGCTGGTTGATGACCATGTCCGCCAGGCCCGTGTCGCAGCCGCCATCGGCCGTCGGGCAGGCCAGCTGGTTGGGCTCCTGGGCGTGGGGCCCCTTGAGAAGCCTTTCTTCTTCGGCTTCTTCCTGTTCTTCTTCGTTCATTTCTTCGAACGCTTTCTGTTCTTCTGCGTTGCGCGGCTTGACTGACTCGAATTCCTCACCGTTGCTGGGGTCAAATCCGCCGTCCTGGCATTCCCAGCCTTCGCTGCGTTCTTCATCAGGTTCCGAGAGGTGGACGTCGCCCCAGCCGCCGGCCGTCCAGGGGATCATCCCGTAGAGGATCGTGTTGCCATCGCCCGTGGCGAGGCCTCCGGGGTTGATCGCGCTGTGGTAGCTGCAGAAGCTGTTTTCGTAGGTTTCACCGGCGTTTTTGAAGTCGGAGCAGTGTCCCGTCGCACCGCCTGCGTCCAGGCAGACCGTTACAGCCGGCGGCGTCATGACGTAATAGACACTGTTCATTCCCGTGGGCAGCCCGTGGGCGCTGAGGAAGCTCTGGAGCTCGGTGGCGACCTGCGCGCTCGTCAGGCAGATCGGCGTTTCCAGGGCGCCGATCAGATCTTCTTTTTCAAGCGGGGCGGGGTCCGTACAGCCGGACGCCGGGTAGGCCGTCGTGTCCGTGTAGGCGCCGTGGAAGACGTTGTGGTAGCTGGCCGGCGCGTTCGTCTTGTCGGTGTACTGCGCGTCGACTGCAAAGACGTTCGACAGATCGCCGCTGTCCGCGGCCACATCGTGGAGATACCCGTCGATCACGTACTGCCAGTCACCGTGGTAGTGATCGGTCGGGTCCCAGTAGATCGCGTAGGTACCCTCGCCGTGCAGGACCGGATTGCCTGCCGGGTTGGCGTAGGTCGCCGCTGCTTCCTTTTCACCGAAGTGAAGTCCTTCCGTCTCGAACACGCGCGGCGAGACACCGGCCGTGACTTCGCCGACTTTGACGACGACGGCGCCGGCGGGGACCGCCAGCCAGAGCAGCCCGCAGCTGATCAGGGTAAGGAGGACAGCTATCTTCGAGCGGCGGCTCGGCGCAGTGGAGAACGACGGCAAGTTGGTCACGAGCCTCTCATCGGCACCCCCGCCGGGTTCCCTTAGCGATCTGGACGGCTCGGCTCAGCTGGGACGATCCGCCCGGCGGCCGCTGTCCGAAGACGTACCTTCGAGGCTGCCATTCCGTCCAGCTCCCGTTGCAAGAATGACGGCCCGGGCCGCTCGCACCGATCAGGGCATGTGATCGACCGCCCCGACATTCCTTCGCGAATCCGAGCGCGCAGGAGTCTCTGGATCGCCGCGAGCTGCATGCTGGCGGTCATCGGGACCATCGCCTCGGTGCTTGGGGCGAACGCCGTCAAGCGGACCGACACCGACAAGGAGCGCCTCGGCTTTCACCTGGCCGCCGACGACATCACATCGACCTTGAAGCTGGCCATCCAGCACGAGGAAGACCTTGTCGTCAACGCCAGCGCCTTCGTGACGGGAACGCCCAACCTGACCCCGCTGCGCTTCGACCGCTGGCTCCAGACGGTTCACGCCATGAAGCGCTACCCCGAGCTTCTCAACATCGGCCTGGTCACCCGCGTCCCGGCTGGCGAACTGACGAGTTTCGAAGCCGCCCTGGCCGCCGATCCCGTCGAACCACTTGGTCCCAAGAAGGCAGGCCCCAAGGAACCCTTCAGCGTGTTTCCCGCAGGGCCGAGGCCCTACTACTGCTTCGCAGTCGCCGGGCAGTCGCGGAGCCTTGCCACCTATCTGCCGGCCGGGTTGGACTACTGCGCGATGGCCAGCGGACTGGCTGAAGCTCGCGACAGCGGCCTGACCAGCTACGCCCCATTCAAATCCGGGACCATGCTGACCCTCGGAGTCCAGACGCCCGTCTACAAGGGTGGCGTCGTCCCCCGTACGGTGGCCGCTCGCCACCGCGCCTTCATCGGCTGGCTCGGCGAGCTGCTCGAGCCGACCGTCCTGCTCTCGACGGCGCTGCAGGGACACCCCAACACGGCCGTCACCTTCCGCTACGACTCGGGCGCCTCCCACATCGTCTTCCGCAGCGGCGGGGAGCCCAAGCAGAGCCTCGTCACGACCATCGCCCTGCACAACGGGTGGACCGTCCGCACCGCCGCGCCGGCCCCGCCGCCGGGGATCTTCGGCGACTCGCACGCTGCAACTCTGCTCGTTGGGGGGATCCTTCTCAGCATCCTCTTCGCCGCCCTCATGTACGTCCAGGGCACCGGGCGCACGCGGGCGCTCTCGCTTGTCGCCGAGAAGACGCGCGAGCTCTCACACCAGGCCCTCCACGACGCCCTGACGGGCCTGCCCAACAGGGCGCTCGTGCTCGACCGGGCCGAGCAGATGCTCGCGCGGACGGCCCGCACGCCGGGGATGGTCGCCGGGGCGCTGTTCGTCGACGTCGATGGCTTCAAGCACGTCAACGACAACCTCGGCCACGCCGCCGGCGACATCCTCCTGCGGACCATCGGCCAGCGCCTTCAGGCGGCCGTCCGCGACCAGGACACAGTTGGGCGCCTGGGGGGTGACGAGTTCGTCGTGCTGGTCGAATCCAGCGCTGAGGAAGCCACCGCCGACATCCTGGCCGACCGTCTCGTCGAGGCACTGCGGGACCCCGTGGACATCGGCCCCCACGCCGCGGATGTCTCGGTGACCGTCAGCATCGGCGTGGCGGTCGGGCAGTACTCGACGCCCGACGGCCTGCTGCGCGACGCCGACCTGGCTCTCTACGCGGCCAAGGCCGCCGGCAGGGACCGCTACTCCCTGTTCGACGCCAGCATGCATGCCGACGTCGAAGGACGGGTGGCGCTCGAGCTGGACCTCGCCGAGGCGCTCCAGCGCGAGCAGTTCTTCCTGCTCTACCAGCCGATCTTCGATCTCGCCAGCGGTCGCATCGAGGGAGTCGAGGCGCTGCTGCGCTGGCGTCATCCCGTCCGCGGAATCGTCGCGCCCGACGAGTTCATTCCACTTGCCGAGGAGAGCGGCCTGATCGTCCCGATCGGCCGGTGGGTCCTCAGAGAGGCCTGCCGCCAGGCCCGGTCCTGGACCGGCGCGGGCGGGCGCTCGATCGGCATGTCGGTCAACGTCTCGGCCTACCAGCTCGGGCGAGCCGACTTCGCCGACGACGTTCGCCATGCCCTCGAGGAGTCCGGCCTCGACCCGGCGGCCCTGATGATCGAGATCACCGAGACGACCGTCATGCGCGACGTCGGTGCCTCCTGTGACCACCTGCGCGAGATCAAGGAGCTGGGGGTCAGCGTCGCGGTCGACGACTTCGGCACCGGGTACGCCTCGCTCTCCCAGCTGCAGAAGATGCCCGCCGACATTCTCAAGGTGGACAGGAGCTTCGTCTCGGCGCTCGAGGGCGGAGAGCAGAGCCGCGATCTGCTCCAGGCGATCCTGGGCGTGGGGCATTCGATGTCCCTCAAGGTGATCGCCGAGGGGATCGAGACGGAGGACCAGCTGCGGACCATCACCGACATGGGCTGCGAAATGGCCCAGGGCTTCCTGATGGGCCGTCCCGGCCCGGCCGAGGTGATCGAGGGTCTGCTGGCCGGCGCCTCGCGTGGCGCGCCGGTCACCCTGCCGGCCCGCTGAGGGCCGAAATGCCAGTCTGAGACTTATACTTGCGCGATCTCGGCCGCTCCGGGTCGGGCACATCCCCCACGGAGGAGGTTCCAATGAGCAAGATGGTCGCCCGGATTGGCGTACCCGTACTTGCAATCCTTGCGCTTGCCGGTTGCGGCAGCAGCAGCAGCTCCTCGTCGAGCTCAACAGCCTCGACGTCGACATCGGCCGCCATCACGGCACCCGCCAACGCGGCTGTCGAAGCGAAAGTCCCGGCGGCGATCAAATCCAAGGGGACACTGGACGTCGCCACCGAAGCGCAGTACGCGCCGAACGAGTTCCTGGCGCCCGACGGCCACACGATCATCGGTATGGACGCCGACCTCGTCACGGCGCTTGCCGAAACGATGGGGCTGAAAGTCAAGTTCACCAACGCCAACTTCGAAGCGATCATCCCGGGCCTCGCCGCCGGTCGCTATGACCTCGGTGCCTCCTCCTTCACCGACACGAAGGAACGAGAGAAAACAGTCGACTTCGTCGACTACTTCAAGGCCGGTATCTCCTTCTACGCCAAGAGCACATCCAACCCCGGCGTGACCACCCTGGCCGACCTGTGCGGCAAGACCGTCGCCGTTGAGAAGGGCACCGTCGAGCAGGAAGAATCCGAAGCGCAGTCCAAGAAGTGCACCAAAGAAGCCAAGAAGTCGGTGACGGTGCTGAGCTTCCCCGGCCAGAACGCCGTCAACCTCGCCATATCCAGTGGACGCGCGGAAATCGGGATGGCCGACTCCCCGGTCGTCGCCTACCAGATCAAGCAGTCCAACGGGGGTTTCAAGCTGGTCGGCAAGACCTACGGATTCGCTCCCTACGGCATGGCGATCCCGAAGACGACCGGCATGACACAGCCGATCTATGAGGCTCTCAAGGCGCTGATCGCAAACGGCGTCTACACGAAGATCCTCGAGAAGTGGGGAACGCAGGAAGGCGCGATCACAGCGCCGACGATCAACGGCGCGACCAGCTGAGCTGAGCGCTCCTGTCCTCTGCACAGGGCACCGATGACGCGGGACGGCCCGACGAGATCCGGGCCGTCCCCGTCCGCCATCCCGGGCGGTGGGTTGCGGCGGCGGTTGTTCTCGTACTGGCCGTCGCAGGCGTCCGCTCGGTCGTCACGAACCCCCGCTTCGAATGGGGAGTAGTCGGCGAATATCTGTTTGACGAACGGGTCCTCGAAGGTCTGCGCCTGACGCTCGAGCTGACGGTCATCGCGATGGTGATCGGCGTTCTGCTGGGAGTCCTGCTGGCCGTCATGCGTCTCTCTCCCAACCCGATGGTGTCGGGCGGCAGCTGGCTCTACATCTGGTTCTTCCGCGGCACGCCCGTTCTCGTCCAGCTGATCTTCTGGTACAACATCGCCGCCCTCTACCCGAAGATCGGGCTGGGCATCCCCTTCGGCCCCTCATTCGTCCACCCCGACGCGAATACGCTGATCAAGCCATTCACGGCGGCGATCCTCGGCCTGGGCCTGAACGAGGGCGCCTACATGGCCGAGATCGTCAGGGCCGGAATCATCTCCGTCGACGAGGGGCAGGGCGACGCCGCGCGGGCGCTCGGCATGACACGGACGCAGACGATGCGGCGCGTCGTCCTCCCCCAGGCGATGCGAGTGATCATCCCGCCAACCGGCAACGAGACGATCTCGATGCTCAAGACCACCTCGCTGGTCAGCGTCATCGCAGTCGCTGACCTGCTCTACGCCGTCGGGACCATCTACGCGACGAACTTCAAGACGATCCCCCTGCTGATCGTGGCGAGCATCTGGTACCTGGCCTGCACGAGCATTCTCTACGTCGGACAGCACTACCTCGAGCGCTACTACGGACGTGGCTCATCGCGGGAGCAGGAGGACGGATTCCCGACGACCGTTCTGAAGGGCGTCCTCAGGTTCAGGCGCGCCGGAGAGAGCTCGCTCCCCGATGGGGGTGAGCACAGATGAGCACACCCATGGTCCTCTCCGAGGGCGTTCACAAGCGCTTCGGGCGCAACGAGGTCCTCAAGGGCATCGACCTCGAGGTGGCACCGGGCGAAGTGATGTGCCTGCTGGGGCCCTCCGGTTCGGGGAAGTCCACCTTCCTGCGCTGCATCAACCACCTCGAGAAGATCAACTGCGGCCGGCTCTCCGTCGACGGCGAGCTGGTGGGCTACCGCCAGGAGGGCGAGGTGCTCCACGAACTGCGCGAATCGGAGATCGCCCGCAAGCGAGCCGAGATCGGCATGGTCTTCCAGCACTTCAACCTGTTCGGCCACATGACTGCACTGGAGAACACCACCTGCGCACCGATCCGCGTGAAGGGTGTCCCACGCGATCAGGCCAGGGCCCGAGCCGGCGAACTGCTGGATCGGGTCGGGCTTGCCGACAAGCTCGACGCCTACCCCTCCCAGCTCTCGGGCGGGCAGAAGCAGCGCGTCGCCATCGCCAGGGCGCTGGCCATGGACCCGAAGCTGATGCTCTTCGACGAGCCCACCTCCGCCCTGGATCCGGAGCTCGTGGGAGAGGTGCTCGACGCCATGCAGCAGCTCGCCCGGGACGGCATGACCATGGTTGTCGTCACCCACGAGATGGGCTTCGCGAAAGAGGTCGCCGACAAAGTCGTCTTCATGGACGCCGGGCTGGTGGTGGAGAGCGGCCCGCCCGAGCAGGTTCTGAGCAACCCGCAGCACGAGCGCACCCGCGCGTTCCTCTCCAAGGTTCTCTAGGCGCGGCTCAGGTAGGTCTCGAGGCGCTCGATCGCCTCGTCGATCCGGTTGCGGCCGTAGCCCATACGCACGTGGCCCGGCTGTCCGTAGACGCTGCCCGGAAGCAACAGGACGCCGGCCTCCGTCGCGATCCGCTCGCACCATGCCGTCACGTCCTCGACCCCGCTGACGCGCGGGAAGCCGATCGGCCCGGCGCTCGGCGCGACCCACTCAAACGTCTCGGCACGTCGCTTCAGAAACGCCTCCAGCTGCGGCAGGTTCCCCTCAACCAGCCGCCGGCTGCGCTGGACGACCTCCTCGCTGTGGCGCAGCGCCAGCGCCACCAGAAGTTCGCTGGGCGCACTGGAGCAGATGCTTGTGTAGAGCTTGATCTCCCGCATCCGGTCGAGCAGCTGAGGATCCCGGCAGACGACCCAGCCGATCCGCAGTCCCGGCAGGCCGTAGGACTTCGAGACGGTGTTCAGCGAGATCCCTCGCTCGTAGACGTCGCAGACGGCCGGCAGGCGATCCGCCTCGTCGTGCTCGAGCAGCCGGTAGACCTCGTCGCTGAAGAGGATGGCGTCCCGCTCGCGGGCCAGCTCGATGACCCGTTCGAATGTCGTTCGGGGCATCTGGGTGCCTGTCGGGTTGTGAGGACTGTTGATGTAGATGAACCGTGTACGCGGACCGATCAGCCGCTCCAGCTCGAGCAGGTCGTGCTTCCAGCCGTCCTCGTAGCGGCGCTCCCAGAGGCTCACCTCGGCGCCCGTCGAGCGGGCAAGCTCGACCGCCGATCCGTAGCAGGGCGACTCCACCACCACGTGGTCCCCCGGGCCGACGAGGCCGTGATAGGCGATGAAGATCCCCTCCTCGGCCGCCGCCAGAGCCAGCACGTCCTCGGGTTCGCAGGAGTGGTGCAGGGAGGCGATCGCCTGGCGCAGCTCATCCGATCCCGGAACCTCGGTGTAGCCCAGGTGGAGACCATTCAACCGCTCGGCCGCATCGGGCTCGAGCGCCAGCAGCTCACCCAGCGGGCGCGACTCGCAGTCGCTGCTCGAGAGCATCAGCTCGGCGCTGAACTCCCAGCGCTCGTAGAAGCGCTCGATCTCGAACGGGGCGATCTCCACGCCCCAATGCTACCCGCGCCAACCCGGCTCAGCTGCTCCCAGCGTCCTCCACAAGCCCCATCCAGAGGCGCTGTCCACCCAGGGTGATCGCCAGGACGGTTGCGGTTCCCTTCCGCACCTGGCCGTCCTTGCGGACCATCTCGATCGGCATCCGCTCGACGCGGCCCGCCCGTTGGAGCTCCTCGATGAGCCGCGCCCGGTCGGCGCTGTCATACCAGCCGCGATGGTCCGTTGAGGGGGGTCCCAGGAGCTGCTCACGGGTGAGCCCCGTGAACTCGCAGAAGGCATCGTTGACCTCGTGGATCTCGGCGGTCTCGGGGTTGCTGATCACCACGCCCGTGGCGGTGTGCTGCAGCACACCCGCAAGCACCCGCTCGGTCTCGACCAGCCGGGTCTCGGGTAGAGCCGAGGCGTGGTGCGAGGCTCCCGTGTGTCCCAGCAGGTCGCGAAGCCCCGCTATCGGCGAGGGGCCCTGGGCTCGGATGTCCGTAAGGACACCGACGATCGCGTCGCTCTCCTGGAGTATCCGGCGAGCCCCGTCGAGGAGCACCGCCCCGGCATCGGTGAGGCTGACACCGCGGCCTCCACGATTCAGAAGCGCGCAGCCGGCGAGCGTCTCCAGGCTCTTGATCCGCTTCGCCACCGCCGGGCGGCTGATCCCCAGAGCCTCTCCCGCCGCGGCCAGGGACCCTTCCTTGGCGCAGATCGCGAGCGTTTCGAGCTCGGTCAGCTCAGGTGCGCGAACAGGGGCGGAGAGGGGCATCAGCGCG
>Ga0265327_10004280_pt1 | contig 12774 bp, 16 predicted proteins | sample 41621metaG_FD_202089 | JGI IMG/M metagenome (GOLD analysis project Ga0265327, IMG submission 202089) | Rhizosphere microbial communities from Carex aquatilis grown in University of Washington, Seatle, WA, United States - 4-16-21 metaG | ecosystem: Host-associated > Plants > Roots > Rhizosphere...
CGACCGCGTCGCCACCGGGCTTGGCGGCGGCGAAGGCCAGCAACTCCGGCGTGAGGTCGACACCGGTGACGCGCGCGCCGAGGTCCGCGGCGTGCAGCGCGGCGTTACCTGTCCCACAGGCCAGATCGACGAGAGCGGTGCCGGGTCCCGCGGAGACGGCGGCGACGACCTCCGCGGCGATGGGCGCAATGAATTCGGCGACGGCCTCATACCGTCCGACTGACCACGTCGACATGCCGCCACTGTATGCCTACGGTTAGGTCACCATGACCGACGACGAAGAACGTGTGGCCGGCGGCCTACTCGGTTTCGAGATGACGATCGCCGAGTGGCTGGGCACCGCAGCCATGCTCGCCGCGCCGTATCTCGTGCTCGGCGTGCTGTGGGCCGTGACCCACGCCGGCGCGTTCGAGGCGGCGCACGGCCCAGAGCGCGTGCTCGTCTTCGTTCGGACCGTGGTGTTCTGGCCGATGTTGCTGCTGACGAGCATGTGCCTGCCATGACCGGTCAGACGCCGGCACTCACCCTCGCGGACTGCCGTATCCAGATTCGGCACCGCACCGCGCGCTGGGACGACTACCCGGTGACCATCGCCGATGCCGCCGATTTCTGGGGTGCCGCGGCCAGTGCCGCCAACGTCATCATGCAGCTGTCCTGGCCGGGTGTCGGGCATGGCGTGGTGGAGAGCAAGGTCGATTCGGGGAACCTGCTCAAGCATCCGTGGAAGCGGGCGCGCACCACCTTCCAGTACCTCGCGGTGGCCATCCTCGGCACCGACGAGGACCGGGCCGCGATGCGCAAGGCGGTCGACACGGCGCACCGTCAGGTGCGGTCCGGGCCGGACAGCCCGGTGCGCTACAACGCTTTTGACCGTGATCTGCAGATGTGGGTGGCCGCCTGTCTGTTCGTCGGCATGGAGGACGTCTATCAACTGTTGCGTGGCGAGCTGACCCCTGAGCTGTCCGAGCAGTTCTACCGGTCCGCCGCCCCGCTCGGCACCACGTTGCAGGTCACCGACGATCAGTGGCCGCCCACCCGGGCTGAATTCGACGACTACTGGACCGCGGCCTGCGCCAAGGTGGCCATTGACGACACCGTCCGCGCCTACCTGACCGACCTGGTACGGCTCAAGATGATCAATCCTGTTCTGGCCCTGCCATTTCGGCCCCTGTTGGCTTTTCTGACCGGCGGCTTCCTGGCGCCGGTGTTCCGGGACGCGATGCGCATGTCGTGGGGAGGCGGCCGTCAGTATCTGTTCGAAACCTTGTTCCGGCTGGTCGCTTTCGTCAACAGGTTCCTGCCATTGTTCGTCCGGCAGGCCGGCAGCTACGTGCTGCTGGCCTACGTACGCAGGCAGATTCGCCGTGATGGGGAGTTGATCTGATGCGCCGATTGCTCAGCCGACGGGTCAGCGTCGGCGCGATGGCCGAGTTCCTGCTGTGGCTGGCGCTGCCGTACCTGCTGGTGGGCATGGTGTGGACGTTCCTGCACCCGCACGCGGTGGAGCAGGTGCAGAAGCAGTGGGACCGCGCGTTTCCCGCCGTCGCGCCGCTGGCCGCGCTCATCGAGGTGACGGTGGCGTGGCCACCGATGATCGCGGGTGTCGCGATCTGTCCGGCGGCCGACTGGAACTGAGTAGCCGCCTACTCTAGACGCGCAACAACCCTCGCCGGACACTCATAACTGCAGGTCGAGTCCCCAGCGGAGGTAGAACCATGACTGCAGTCCAGTCCATTCGTCCGGCCACCATCACGGTAGGTAACCCCGCTGACGGCACCACCGTCGGCCAGGTGCCCATCGCCGGACCAGAGGTGGTGGCGGACAAGGCCCGTCGCCTTCGAGCGGCCCAGCCGGAGTGGGAAGCGCTCGGCCCGGACGGGCGCAAACGATGGCTGCTGGCGTTCCAGGACTGGGTGCTGGACCATAGTGAGCAGCTGATCGACGTGATCCAGTCCGAGACCGGAAAGAGCCGGGCCGACGCTTCGAGTGAGCCGACCATGGTGGCCGGCATGCTCGACTTCTGGTCCCGGCATGCCGGGCGTTACCTCGCCGACGACCACCCGCGGTCGTGGAATCCGATCGCCGCGACGAAGCATCTGACGACGGTGTACCGGCCGTATCCGGTGGTCGGGGTGATCACGCCGTGGAACTTCCCGCTGATGATGCCGGGTTATGACGGGGTCGCCGCCCTGGCGGCCGGCGCCGCGATCCTGATCAAACCGTCGGAGATGACTCCGCTCAGCGCCGTCGAGTTCGCGCGCGGCTGGTCGGAGGTGGGTGCGCCGCCGGTACTGGAATTGGCCACCGGATACGGCGAGACGGGTGCTGCGGTCATCGCCAACTCGGACTTCGTCCAGTTCACGGGTTCGACGGCGACGGGCCGGAAGGTGGCGGTCGCGTGTGCGGAGCGCCTGATCCCCTGCAGCCTGGAACTGGGCGGCAAGGATCCGGCGTTGGTGCTGTCCGACGCCGACCTGGAGCGGGCGGCCAACGGCATCGTCTGGGGCGGCATGCTCAATGCCGGTCAGGTGTGTGTGTCGGTCGAGCGCGTCTATGTCGAGGCCCCGGTGTACGACGAGTTCGTCGCCAAGCTCACCGACAAGGTCAAGGCGCTGCGGCAGGGCCAGGATGATCGGGGCTGGCGGTTCGACGTAGGCGCCCTGGCCACCATGGCGCAACGGGACATCGTCACCCGGCATGTCGACGAGGCGGTGGCTTCCGGGGCGCGCGTGGTGACGGGTGGAAAGCCCAGCGGCACAGGGACTTTCTTCGAACCGACGGTGCTGGTCGACGTCGACCATTCCATGGCCTGCATGACGCAGGAGACATTCGGCCCCACCCTGCCCGTCATGAAGGTGGCCGACGAGGCGGAGGCGGTCCGGCTGGCCAACGACTCGATGTACGGGTTGTCGGCCACCGTGTGGTCGCGTGACAAGGAACGGGCCGAACGGGTTGCGCGCCAACTCGACACCGGCGCGGTCAACATCAACGACGTGCTGGCCAACGGCTTTGCGTCGGAGATACCCATGGGCGGCTGGAAGCAGTCGGGCATCGGCGCCCGCGGCGGTGGCGCACACGGAATCAGGAAGTACTGCCGCGCCCAGGCGATCACCTCGGCGCGCCTACCCGAACTGGCGACCGAGCCGATGTGGTATCCGGCATCGCGCCGGCGCACCGGTTTTGCCCTGGGTCTGTTGCGCGCGGCGGCCTCACACGGCCTGCGCCGGGTCGGTATCAGCCCGAAGCGAGCAGACCGATGAAATGCCGGGGCGCGGTGCTGCGCGGAGTCGGAAGAGACTGGGAGATCGAAGAGATCACGCTCGACCCGCCGCGGGAGAGCGAGGTGCTGGTCAAGATGGCGGTGGCCGGAATCTGTCACTCCGACGACCATTTCGCGACCGGCGACATGGTGGCTCCGCCGGAATTGATCGCGATGTACGAGGCGATGGGTATCCCTGTACCGGATTACTTCCCGGTGCTCGGCGGACACGAAGGAGCCGGAATCGTCGAGGCAGTGGGGCCGGGCGTTCGGTCGGTGCAACCGGGTGACCACGTGGGTCTGTCGTTCATCGCCGCATGCGGCACCTGCCGCTGGTGCGTGTCGGGCATGACATACCTGTGCGACAACGGCGCGTTGATGTTGTCCAAGGAGATGGTCACCGACAACACCGTGCGCCGCCACGTCGGCGACGAGGACCTGATGGCTTTCGCTCAGCTCGGCACGTTCGCCGAATATGCCGTCCTGGCAGAGGCATCGGTGATCAAACTCGACGATGCGATTCCGCTGGAGGCCGCATCGCTGGTGTCCTGCGGCGTGACGACGGGCTGGGGGTCAGGGACCACGGGCGTCGGTACATTGCCCGGCGACACCGTCGTCATCGTCGGCACCGGAGGAGTGGGGATCAATGCGGTTCAAGGTGCCCGTGCCGCCGGAGCGAATCTGGTGATCGCAGTGGATCCCGTTGAATTCAAACGCGATTCGGCAAAGTTCTTCGGTGCGACCGATACCTGCCCGTCGATCGAGGAGGCGATACCGCTCGTCCAGCAGCTGACGAAGGGGGTGATGGCAGACCGCGTGGTACTCACCCCGAGCGTGGTTCGCCCGGAGATGGTGGCCCCCGCGTTGGCGTTGACCCGCAAGGGCGGCACCTGCCTGATGACGGGCGTCCCGAAAGTCGAGCTCGGCATGGTGCCGATGGTGCTGGTCGACATGCTGCAGAACTGCAAGACGTTCAAAGGCCTGCTCTACGGCGGCATGAATCCGCGAGCGAGCACGCCCATGCTGCTGGACATGTACCGCAATGGTCACCTCAAACTCGACGAGCTGGTGACCAAGCGGTACCGCCTCGATCAGATCAACGACGCCATCACCGATCTACGGGAAGGCCGCAACATCCGCGGCATCATCGAGTTCGATTAGACGTCAGTGGCCGGTCAGGGACCGGTGTATCCGGGCGGGTTGGGGGTGTCGACCCACAGGTCGACGCCGAGTTCGCCGCCCGGCACGCAGTTGTACACCGACAGGTCGGTGACGCCGGAGTCCAGCAGCACGTCCTCGCACAGCAGGCTCTGTCCGGTGTATTCGCCGGCCGGCTTGTTGAAGACGGCGTAGGCGGCGTCGGAGTACACCTCGGGCTTGCGGGCCTTGGCCATCGCTTCGTCACCGCCGAGCAGGTTCTGTACTGCGGCGGTGGCGACCAGGGTGCGCGGCCACAGGGTGTTCGAGGCGATGCCGGCCTCGCGCATTTCTTCGGCGATGCCCAACGCGCACAACGTCATGCCGTACTTCGCCATCATGTAGGCGGTCGGTTTGAGCCACTCGGACTCCAGTCGCAGCGGTGGCGACAGGGTCAGGATGTGCGGATTCTCGCGGCCTTTCATGTGGGGGATACAGGCCTGCGAGACGGCGTAGGTGCCGCGGATCTGGATGCCGTTCATCAGATCGAAGCGTTTCATCGGCACCTCCTCGATGGAGCCGAGGTTGATGGCCGACGCGTTGTTCACGCAGACGTCGATGGCGCCGAACTGCTCGACGGCCTGGGCCACCGCGGCGGTGACCGAGTCGGGGTCGCGCACGTCGCCGACGATCGGCAGCGCCTGGCCACCGACCTCTTCGATCTCCTTGGCCGCGGTGTACACGGTGCCCTCGAGTTTGGGATGGGGCTCGGCGGTCTTGGCGAGCAGGGCCACATTGGCGCCGTCAGCCGCGAACTTCTTGGCGATGGCCAGGCCGATGCCACGGCTGGCACCGGAGATGAACATGGTCTTCCCGGACAGTGTCATGCGCACACCCTATGTCGCCGGAGTTACCGCGGAGTACATATCGCGGCGGTCACTGCCGAGGTGGCGGCCACCAGGTCCGCCGGGGCCAGCACGATGTCCAGTCCGCGTTTGCCTGCGCTGCACAGGACCCGGTCCCAGCCCAGCGCCGACTCGTCGACGACCGTCGGCAACGATTTACGTTGTCCCAGTGGCGAAATGCCACCGACGACGTATCCGGTCGAGCGTTGCGCAGCCGCCTGCTCGGCCATCTCGGTCTTGGGCACGCCGAGCGCGGTCGCCGCGGCCTTGAACGACAACTTGGCGGGCACGGGCAGCACCGCGACGGCCAGGCCGCCGGGAATCGCCAGTACCAGCGTCTTGAAGATCTGGGCTGCGACGAACCCTCCCGCGGCGAGTTCGGTGACGGCTTCGTCGCCGAACGACGTCGCCCGCGGGTCGTGCCGGAACTGCCGTACTTCGTAGCTGATTCCGGCGGCCTGCAGGGCCTTGATCGCCGGGGTTGCCGCGCTCGCCATGGCGTCCAAGGGTAGGGGCGGGAACCTCGTTGGGAACAACGCGGCGGTGCGCTGCTGTTACTCCCGTCAGCATGGTCAATTAATGGCTGACGTACTTGTCGGTCGCAGCCTCTAGGATCGGACGGAAGGGGACACAGGTGCCAACGGCATGTCTGGAACGTCCGGTCGAGTTGCCGGACCTGTTGCGTGGCGCCGCGACAGAAGGGACGGTCTCGACCACGATGACCGACATAGACGGGCTGGGTTCCGCAGTCGAGAGCGATGCGGAGCTGACGGCGCGTTTCGAACGCGACGCCATTCCGCTGTTGGATCAGCTCTACGGCGGCGCGCTGCGCATGACGCGCAATCCCGCGGACGCCGAGGATCTGGTGCAGGAAACCATGGTCAAGGCCTATTCGGCTTTCCATTCGTTCCGTGAGGGCACGAACCTCAAGGCGTGGCTGTACCGGATCATGACCAACACGTACATCAACAGCTACCGCAAGAAGCAGCGGCAGCCGGCGGAGTACCCGACTGACGAGATCACCGACTGGCAGCTGGCGGCCAACGCCGAGCACTCGTCGACCGGTCTGCGCTCAGCCGAGGTCGAGGCGCTCGAAGCGCTGCCGGACACTGAAATCAAGGCAGCGCTGCAAGCGTTGCCGGAGGAGTTCCGGATGGCGGTGTACTACGCCGACGTCGAGGGCTTCCCGTACAAGGAGATCGCCGAAATCATGGATACCCCGATCGGGACGGTGATGTCCCGCCTGCACCGTGGCCGCAAGCAGCTGCGTGAACTGTTGTCGGGCGTTGCCCGGGATCGCGGCTTTCTCCGTGGGGAGAGCCTCGACACCCAGGAGGTGTCCTGATGGGCGACGAGTTCACCCGGCCCGACGGGCACGATTTCCAGCCGCCGATCGGCCCGGTCGACCCTGAGCACCCCGAATGCGCCGCGGTGATCGCCGAGGTATGGACCCTGCTCGACGGGGAATGCACCAGCGAGACGCGCGACAAGCTGCGGTTCCACTTGGAGGAATGCCCCACCTGCCTGCGCCAGTACGGCGTGGAGGAGCGGGTTAAGGCGCTGATCGCCACCAAGTGCAGCGGCGAGAAGGCCCCTGAGGGCCTGCGTGCGCGGCTCAAGCTCGAGATCAGCCGCACCACCATCATCCGCGGCTGAAAAAACCGCCCGGTTCCTCTGGGGAGCCGGGCGGTTTTGGAAGGCGGTGGGTCAGGCGTTGGGACGCCGGCCGTGGTTGGCCTTCGAGTGCTTACGGTCACGCTTCTTGCGGCCACGCTTGGCCATGATGGTCCTCCAAAGGTTCGGTTGCTCGCCCTACAGTGTCGCACGGCCACGCCACCCAATTGCAAACCGTGGTGCTGTGGTGCAATAGAGGCCGCAGGCACCGCCTGCGGACAGATACGTAGACGAGTGGGGTGAAGATGGCCGAGGACGTTCGCGCTGAAATCGTGGCCAGTGTGCTCGAGGTCGTGGTTCGCGAGGGCGACCAGATCGGCGAGGGTGACACGGTGGTGCTCCTCGAGTCGATGAAGATGGAGATTCCGGTGCTGGCCGAGGTCGCCGGCACGGTGACATCCGTCAACGTGGCTGTCGGCGACGTGATCCAGGCCGGCGATCTGATCGCCGTCATCGGCTAGGCGCCCCCCAAAAAAGCGGATAGCGCGACATGTCCACTCTCGGTGACCTGCTCGCCGAGCACACTGTCCTACCCGGCAATGCCGTCGACCACCTGCACGCCGTGGTCGGTGAATGGCAGCTGCTGGCCGACCTGTCGTTCGCCGATTACCTCATGTGGGTCCGGCGCGACGACGGGGCGCTGGTGTGCGTGGCCCAGATTCGGCCCAACACGGCGCTGACGGTGCTGTTCGCCGACGCGGTCGGAACCACCAACTCTGCTGCCGACATGCCCGCCGTCACCGCGGCCTTCGAAACCGGGCTCATCGGCCGCGGCAAGGAAAATTCTGCCGCACAAGGTGATTCGCGGCTGAACCTCGAGGCCGTACCCGTCCGCTACGGCAACGACGTCGTCGCGGTGCTCACCCACCAGACCGCCCTGGCCGACCGTCGCAAGGTCGCGCCCCTGGAGCAGGCCTATCTGGACTGTGCGCGCGATCTCCTGCGCATGCTCGCCGAGGGGACGTTCCCGAACGTCGGTGATGTGCCGATGTCGCGGTCGAGTCCCCGCGTCGGCGACGGCTTGATCCGGCTGGATGTCGACGGGGTGGTGGTCTTCGCCAGCCCCAACGCCATCTCCGCCTATCACCGCATGGGGCTGGCCACCGAGCTCGACGGCCAGAACCTGATCAGCGTCACCCGTCCGTTGATCTCCGACCCCTTCGACGCGCAGGAACTGGCGAACCACGTCCGCGACCTGCTGGCGGGCGGCTCCAGCATGCGCATGGAGATCGACGCCGGCGGGGCCGCGGTGCTGCTGCGCACCATCCCGCTGTCTGTCGGGGGCAACGCGGTGGGCGCGGCGGTTCTGGTCCGCGACGTCACCGAGATCAAGCGCCGCGACCGTGCCCTGCTGTCCAAGGACGCCACGATCCGCGAGATTCACCACCGGGTGAAGAACAACCTGCAGACGGTGGCCGCGCTGCTGCGGCTGCAGTCCCGCCGTATGAACAACGCCGAGGCGCGCGAGGCGCTGCTCGATTCGGTGCGCCGGGTGTCGTCGATCGCGCTGGTGCACGACGCCCTGTCGCTGTCGGTGGACGAGGAAGTGAACCTCGATGAGGTGATCGACCGCATCCTGCCGATGATGAACGACCTGGCGTCGCTGGGGACACCCATTCGGGTGCGGCGGGAGGGCGATCTGGGCGTGCTGGACGCCGACCGGGCACACGCGCTGATCATGGTCATCACCGAACTGGTGCAGAACGCCATCGAGCACGCTTTCGACCCGAGTACCGAGCCCGGCAGCGTGACCATCAAGGCCGACCGCTCCGCGCGCTGGCTCGACGTCGTCGTGCACGACGACGGGCACGGGTTGCCCGAGGGGTTCACCCTCGAGAACTCGGACCGCCTGGGGTTGCAGATCGTGCAGACACAAGTGTCGTCGGTGCTCGACGGCACGCTGAGCATGAATGCGGCGCCCGGCGGCGGTACGGATGTGGTGTTGCGCGTCCCGATCGGTCGCCGCGGTAGGGCTACGCAATAGGTATGGCGCAATAACCCAGCCGCGCAATATATTTCGCGGTCCGGCTGGTCTCGACAGACAAAAAATGACCCCGGCTCGTCGCCGGGGTCATTTTCGAATGCCGTGGTGGCTAGACGCCGGTGCGAGCCTTGGTGCGCGCGTTGCGACGCTTCAGCGCGCGACGCTCGTCTTCGCTCATACCGCCCCAGACGCCCGCGTCCTGGCCGGACTCCAGTGCCCAGCTCAGGCACTCCGTGGTCACCGGGCAGCGGTTGCACACGAGCTTCGCGTCAGCAATCTGCGCGATGGCCGGGCCGCTGTTTCCCACGGGGAAGAACAGTTCCGGATCCTCGTCGCGACAGACCGCCTTGTGGCGCCAATCCATGGTCAACACTCCTCACTGGGCGCGCAGCAAAGCGCGCAAGGTTTTTTCACTTCGGCTGTTAACGGGTGCACACGAAATGTTTCTGCACTGTTGCATCTGATGTTTTCACAGGCTGGACAGATGTCAATAGCGGCGCGTTAACTCGTGGGCAATGTCACTGCGGACCCGGGTTGGCAGGCCCCTAAACCAGTTGTACTACACTTGGCCCACCTGCGCCCTAAATTTTGCAAAGTGTTATCAAGATCGCTGGTCACTGTGCTATCGCTGGTGGCGCGACCACATTGAGCGCCGCCGGAACCGACGTGAACGTCATGCTTTCGCGCAGGCCAACGAAATCTCCGTCAATTTGGCACGCAATAGGTGTGTCACTTGTCACGCGCAGCCATGGCAGGTCGTCGTCACGGATCAGATGGGGACCTTCGATCTGTGGCGTACGCGACAGCATCCGTCGCAGCAATCGAAGGTTGGCCCAGATGCCCATGCTGGTGGTCGCGAATACACCCAGCCCCGTCTCGAATGTCGTTGTGGGGTTGGTCCAGACCGGCCGGCTGTTGGCGTAGGTCCACGGACTGGCGTTCGAGACGAAGGCGAAGTGCACGCCCGGGATCGGCTCGCGGTCCGGTAGGTGCAACGTCAGCCGCGGGGGTTTCCGCGCGCTGCCGACGGCCTCGCGGATCGCCACCCGGATGTACCGCGACGCGGTCACCTTGCGGCCCTTGGCCCGCTGCTCCTCGACGGCCGCCACGACCTCGCCGTCCACCCCCATGCCGGCGGTGAACACCGACCAGCGGTCACCGCAGTCCATCAGCCCGATGCGCCGCCAGGGCACGCCCCGACGGTATTCGCCGAGTTGGTCGACGAGCTGATTGGTCGCCTGCAACGGGTCGGGGCTGATGCCGAGGGCCCTGGCGAAGACGTTCGCCGAACCGCCGGGCACCACGCCGACGGCGGTGTTGGAGGCGCCGGGCACCCCACCCGCGTGCCCGAGGATGCCGTTGACCACTTCGTTCACCGTGCCGTCGCCGCCGTGCACGATCACGACGTCGGTGCCGTCAGCGGCGGCCTGGTGGCCGATCTCGATGGCATGGCCCCGATGGTCGGTATGCGCCACCGTCAGGTCGACGCGGCTTTCCAGCGCGTGGGCAAGTAGGTCCCGGCCTGCCGGGGTCGTCGAGGTTGCGTTCGGATTCACGATCAGCACGGCACGCACGGGTGACGAGCCTATCCGCGTCGCGACCGTCGGCAACTCGGTCGCCGGGGTACTACTCCACGAAATCGCCGTCGACGTACAGCCAACGGCCGTCTCGGCTGCGGGTGAAGCGGCTGCGCTCGTGCAGGATGTGCCGACTGCCGTCGCGCACGTACTGGGCGCGGAACTGCACCACGCCGGCCTGATCGTCCGCGCCACCGGCCTCGGTGTCGACGATCTGCAGCCGACGCCAGACGACGTCGTGATCGAGGTCGAGGTCTGTCGGCCGGGCGCTCGGGTGCCACGTCGTCAGCAGGTAGTGGACGTCGCCGAGAGCGAACGCGGTGAACCGCGAACGCATCAGCGCTACCGCGGTGACAGCGGGACGCTCGCCGCGGTGCAGCGGGCCGCAGCAGTCGGCGTATGCCATCCCGGTATCGCAGCGACACGGTTCATTGTTGGTCGGCACCCGGCAATTCTGCCTGTTCGCAGCCGGTACCGTGAGTAGGTGACCGATCGCCGCCTGCTCCTCGTCAACGGGCCCAACCTGAATCTGTTGGGCACTCGCCAGCCGGAAATCTACGGCTCGACCACCCTGGCGCAGATCGAGCAGGCCGTCACCGACCTGGCCGCACAACTCGGCTACTCCGTGCGGGCGGTGCAGAGCAATCACGAGGGCGAGCTGGTCGATGCGATCCAGGCGGCGCGTACCGACTGCGTCGGCATCGTGATCAACCCTGCCGCCTACAGCCATACGTCGGTGGCCATCGCCGACGCCCTGACTGCGGCCGAATTGCCGGTTGCCGAAGTGCATTTGAGCAACATCCACAAGCGCGAGGCCTTCCGACACCACTCGTATGTCTCGGCTGTTGCCGAGACCGTGATCGCCGGCGCGGGGCCCATCGGCTACGAGCTGGCGGTGCGGTACCTGGCAGATCGGTTGTCGCGGTGAGCGAACCGACGATCCATCCGCCGTCCGTACGCCGGATTCCTGGTCGCGGCCGAAGGCGTGCTCGGACTGATCGGGGCCGCGGTGTACGTGGTGCGCGGGCTGGCCGGTGCCGACCAGCACATCGTCAATGGTTACGGCAATGCGATCTGGCTGGTGTGCATCGGCGGGGCGGTGCTCGCCGGCGGCTGGGCGCTGATCACCGGTCGACGCTGGGGCCGCGGCATCGGGGTGTTCGCCAACCTGCTGCTGCTCGGCGTCGCCTGGTACGTCTTCCAATCCGGCCAGCTGCAGTACGCCATCGTGGTCGGGCTCGTCGCCATCGTCACGCTCGCGTTGTTGTTCAGCCCATCGACCGTGGAGTGGATCTCGAAGCGGGACTGAGATTTCAGTCGGCACTCAAGGCACGCTGGGCATGGGCCCGGCGGTCCTCGATGACCCGGCCGAATTCCTGTAACAGCACCGGATTTCGCTGCACCACCATCTCGATGTGGTCGCGCTCGACGTGTACCAGGGTGACCTCGTCGAGGGCGTGTGCATTGCCGATGACCGGTTGGCGGGTCAGCGTGCTCTGACCGAGATAGCCGCCTTCGTCGAGGATTCCGATCACCGCGCCCGGCTCATCGGTGGTGCCCGTGGTCAGTTGGATGCGACCGGACACGATGAATCGCATGCCTTCCGGCACCTCGCCGGAACGCTGGATCGCTTCGCCGATCGCGTAGCGTTCCAGGGTCGCCGCCGGGGCGAGTTCGGTCTGTTCTTCGTCGCTCAGGTGCAGTGTCGGCGCGATGACGCGGCTGACAGCCTCTGCGAGCCGTTCTGGCGTGGAGAACTCGTCGTCGGCTTCGTCCAGGTGTAGGCCAGTCCGCCGGGAGGCGTACCAGACCCATTGCAGGAAAAGTGTTTTCGCGTGTGCATCGTCGGCGGGGGAGTGCAGTGGAATGGTGGTTTGATATTGGAGCCCGCCGGCAGGGGTCGACGACACGGTGCCCTCGCGGCGGCGCATGGGCAGTTCGGCGCCCAGCCCGGTCAGCATGGCGCACACCTGGTTCGGCGGGTCGTCGAGCGAGAAGATCGTCGTCACGGTGATCGAGTGCGCGTCCGCCGGCCGGCTCAGATTGGTGAACGACGCGCCGGCCAGGACCGAGTTGGGGGTGATCAGCGTTCCGGCGCCGGTCTCCAGATGCACTGCACGCCAGTTGACTTCGACCACCCGGCCCCGGGCTGCGGTGGTGTCCAGCCAGTCGCCGATCTGGAACGGCTGCTCGAACAGCATCAACAGGCCCGAGATGATCTGGCCGACCGAATTCTGC
>Ga0265327_10004281_pt1 | contig 12773 bp, 12 predicted proteins | sample 41621metaG_FD_202089 | JGI IMG/M metagenome (GOLD analysis project Ga0265327, IMG submission 202089) | Rhizosphere microbial communities from Carex aquatilis grown in University of Washington, Seatle, WA, United States - 4-16-21 metaG | ecosystem: Host-associated > Plants > Roots > Rhizosphere...
CTTGTAATCGGGGTGGGCTTTTTTATAGTCATCACCGTGACCAATGTCCTCGCAGATTGGTGCACCTTTGGCGCACAGGCCGTTTACGGGGCAATCCTCGGCAGTCCACACGTCATACTCCACGCTGCACAACTTCACAAACTTAGGAACCTTGAGTTCTTCGGCGTTCGCTCCTCGGTTGGCAGCAATAGAGCCCACGCCAACAATCTCACCGCCAGCAGCCGTAACTGTTTTTATCATGGCCTTGATTGATGCCATCTGGTTGATCATATCTTCTAGAATCAGTACCTTTTTACCCTGAATATGCTCAGCAAACCCTTCGCGCTCAAAGATGAATTCGCGCTCAGCAGCACCAGATACTTTGTCTGCCCAGACACCAGCCACTTCCTTGCCAGTCATGTCTTTCAGGTGTCTTGCGCCCACATGAGCAAAGGGGATGGCGCCAACAGCAGGAGTAGCGACGGTATCAATATCCAGGTCCTTGAAGTTGCCCACCAACTCTTTGATGAGATCACTCACCAACGTAACGTGTGGCAACAGTGGATCAATATTACAGTAGCCAGCCAGATGCTTAGTACTGACTCCTACAAAGTGGCCAGAGTAAATACAGCCAACGGCTTCGAGTTCTTTGCGTGCGTCTATCATACAACCTTCTTTCTATAGCTATTAATTTCGTCTCGCAGTTGTGTAGCTTTGGTGCGGGCGGCATCGGCAAAATCAGTACCGTTTGAGGCAAAAAGTACCTCGCGAGAAGAGTTAATAATCACGCCGGTACCAGCCTTGTTTATGCCGGCTTGGACGGTTTTGGCAGCGTTGCCGCCTTGTGTACCAAGACCGGGTATCAAAAAGATTACTTCGTCACCAAGGCTCTGTCGCACCTCAGCCAGTTCGCCAGGATAGGTGGAGCCAATGACCAACGAGCAGTTATTATTGTCGTTCCATTCATTCATCACTGCTTCGGCGACGATGCGATAGACTTTTTTGCCACCAACTTCAAGATCCTGAAACTCGCCTGCACCAGGGTTAGACGTGCGGCAAAGCACAATAATCCCCTTTTCTTTGTGTGCCAGATAGGCCTCGTTGGCTTCCTTGCCCATATACGGGCTAATAGTGACAGCATCAACGCCCAAATAGTCGAAGGCAAACTGGGCGTAGTAGTTATTGGTGTTGCCGATGTCACCCCGTTTAAAGTCCAAGATAAGCGGGATGTCGGGATACTTCTTTTGAAGATATTGGCAGGTTTTGAGTAATTGTTCAATGCCCTCGGCCCCCTCGGCCTCGTACATGGCGGAGTTCAGCTTGTAGACAGAAACCAGATCGGCGGTGGCGTCAATGATAGCCGTGTTGAATTTTAACAACGCTTGGGGGTCGGTACTTACATGGGTTGGCATTTTGGTTCTATCAGGATCCAGACCAACGCACAGCAGGGAGTTACTTTTGGCCCAGCTGGCAACAAGCTTGTTTTTAAATCCCATTAGCACCTATGATATCCTTAAAGCCATAGAGGTACAACCGGCATGCAAAAACAGGTTCAATTTTACGACGATAAACTTGGTTTTGAAGAGAATAAGGCACAAGGGCCCTTTGGTGACTACGCCAATATCACCGAGCCATACAAGAACTCCGGGGAGCCCCAATATGAATTCTTTGGTACACCGGTTTACAGCCCATTTGGGATCGCTGCCGGTCCTTTAGCCGCCCCTGCTTTCATTAAAGCCGGGCTTGATCGTGGCTATGATATCGTAACCATCAAATCGGTGCGAACTGACGTCTTCCCTCTTAATGAATACCCTCATGTACGACCTTTAAAACTAACTGGCGACCTCAAGCCAGGGCGTGAAAAAGGAGTTGTTGTTGCGGATAAGTATTCCGCACCGTTGGCTGTGGTCAATTCCTTCGGTATCCCCTCAGTGAAGCCGTCAGTGTGGCAACCAATGATTAAGGAATGTTTTAAGCTCCCGGGCAAAGGACAAGCTTTGTTGGTGCCCTTTCAAGGAACGGCACGTGGTAAGGGGCGTGACGACTTTGTACAAGACCATGTGCTAGGTGTTCAGCTCGTAAAAGAGACTGGCGCAAAAGTGATTGAGATTAACCTTAGTTGCCCTAACGAGGGCGAGAGTGTGTTGGCTTGTTTTGACACAGACATAACTGAACGAATCGTGAAAGCTGTTCGTAAGGCTCACCCCGACATTACGTTCACCATTAAACTAGCCTATTTCTCGGATCATACGCAGCTCAAAGAGTTGGTACGCCGAGTTGGAGCTACCGTAGACGGCATTGCTGCCATTAATACAATTGCGGCGCCCATTGTCGACGAAGATGGCAAACAATTCTTCCCTGGCAGACCAACTGCTGGCGTAAGCGGTGCCCCTGTAAAATGGGCCGGACTTGAAATGACAAAGCTCCTCAAAAAGTTTCGTAAAGAATTTGGCTACAGCTATAAAATTATGGGTATGGGTGGGGTGCTTTCGGCCGCAGATTTCCATGAGTATCGAAAAGCTGGAGCCGATTACGTTATGTCAGTCACCGGCGCCATGTGGAACCCCAATCTGGCTGCCGAAATTAAAGCTAGCTTATAGTCTTCCCAGACCCGGCGGCCGCTAGTACAACCCCATCATCCAACACCTTCACACCGTGCAGGTGTACGGTTTTGACTCGCCCGACTACATGACGGCCGGCGAAGGGGCTCCAGCCACACTTGCTCAGGAGTTGCTCGTTTTTAATAACGCGTTCGGCCATATCGACTTCAATGCTCGTAGTGTCATCATTAGCAACGTTAAAAATGCGGGCTGGGTTGCTGGAGAGCTTTTCGACCAGCTGCTTTTGAGTGAGTTTACCTTCTTGCATGGCGGTCAACATCAACGGCAAGGTGGTTTCCAAGCCGGGTACGCCAAAAGGTGGTGTGTCACTGTCTTTTTCTTCCTTGGTGTGCGGCGCATGATCGGACTCAATCACATCGACTGCATCCAAGTGCTTCCAAATAAAGTCTTGGTCTTTTTTCGATTTTAAATAGGGCTTCATGAAACCGTAGGCACCCAGCTTTTCGGCGTCTTTTTCGGTCAAAAAGAGGTGGTGCGGTGTGACGCCACAGGTAACGGGCAGGCCGGCGTCTTTGGCGCGCATTACAAACTCTAGCTCGGCTTGGCTGGAGACATGACAGATGTGGGTTTGCTTGGGCACGGCTGCCAAAGTCTTCATGACGATCTCTGAAACATCATCTTCGGCATGTAGCAGAATAGGTTTTTCACCTGGCCAGGCCTTATAGATGGCCGTCAGCCGATCGGCATCAATCACAAAACCACCAGTGGTCATATTCATGTAAATCTTGAGCCCGGAGACTTTGTGGATGACTTTTTTAAATTCGTCAAAGTTATCGCCCAGGGTGCCAAAATGAAAGCCGATATCGCTGACCACCTGCTCCTGGGCACTCGCCACTTTGTTTGCCAAACGCTCGGCGGTGGTGATTGGCTCGGCGTTATTTGGCATATCGAGGATGGTTGTGTAGCCGCCGGCTAAAGCTGCGCAGGTGCCCGTATAAAAATCTTCTTTGTGTGTTTGTCCAGGGTCGCGTAGGTGAACATGAGGATCGATTAAACCCGGTAAGGTGAGCATTGCGGCCATAGGACTCCTTTGCGACTAATAATGTACTTACAGGATACAACACATGCCCTGCGACAACACCCCCGGCTATGGTTTAATAAGTGTACCGCAACGTAAACGAAAGGCTTCGCCCATGTGTGGAATTGTCGGTTGCATAGGTAAAAAACACGCTGTTGAATCGGTTCTGACCTGCTTAACCGCCCTCGAGTATCGTGGCTACGATTCTGCTGGGGTGGCCACTATAGTGGATGACAAAGCCATATTAACAAGGCAAGTTGGGCGAGTCGAGTACCTCCGTAAAGCCGTTGAACAAGAGCCTGACCTGCAAAATTCAGTGATTGCCATTGGGCACACTCGCTGGGCAACCCACGGGGCACCAACCATCGATAACGCCCACCCTCACACCAACGAAGACAAGACTATTTTTGTAGTACACAACGGCATTATCGAAAACTATCAGGCCATTAAGGCCTCGTTAAAAAAGGCCGGTTACACCTTTTATTCGGAGACTGACACCGAGGTTGTCCCCAAACTCATCGACTACTATCTCAAGACCAGCAAAAACTTTTTAGAAGCCCTGCAAAAAAGCCTTGCCGATCTGCAGGGTGCCTACGGCATTGCCGCGTTTTACAGCAAAGAACCTGGCACTATGTACGCCGCTCGGCTCTCCAGCCCGCTGATTGTTGGCATTGGCGAGGGTTGTCACTACATCGCCTCTGACCCAACTGCCATTCTCGACGAAACCAAAAAGGTTATTTACTTGGACGACTACGACATCGCCATCATTACGGCCAAGAAGGTCACGACCATCAACACCAAAGAAGAAGCACCCGTGAAGCGCGCCACCCAAGAGCTCGACTTTAGCACCACCCAGGCACATCTCGGCGACTACCCCGACTTTATGCTCAAGGAGATCTTTGAGGCACCAGTGACCGCTCAATCGGCCACACGTGGTCGAGTGAACCCAGATACCAGCATCATCAAACTCGGCGGCCTGGAGAACGTTGAGCAGCAACTCAAGTACATTGATCGCATTGTCATCGTGGCCTGCGGCACCTCCTACTACGCCGGTCTGCTTGGGGAATATTTAATCGAGGAGTTGTCGGGCATCCCGGTAGAAGTGCAGCTGGCCTCCGAGTTTAAGTATCGCCACGAGCCGTTTTCCCGTGGTACCGCCCTATTGGCTATCTCTCAATCTGGTGAAACAGCGGATACCATCGCCGCCATCAGAAAGGTCGAAGATTTTGGCGTCTTAACACTGGGTATTGTGAACAACGTCGGCTCAACCATCGCCCGCATCACCGATGCTGGAGTATACTGCCACGCCGGACCCGAACTGTCCGTGGCCTCCACCAAAGCTTTTATTGCTCAGGTCACTGTCTTAACAGAAGTTGCACTATATCTTGGTGAGCAGCGCAGCCCATTATTCAAGCCGCTCCTAAAAGAACTGGCCGACCTTCCGGCAAAAATGCAGCAGGTCCTGGAACAAGCCCCCCACATTAAAAAATTGGCTGCTAAATATGCCGATTATCGTGACTTCATGTACCTCGGTCGTGGCTACGCCTACCCCTGTGCGCTGGAAGGTGCGTTGAAGCTGAAAGAAGTTTCCTACATACATGCCGAGGGCTATGCCGCTGGCGAAATGAAGCACGGTCCGCTAGCCATGATCGACAGCGACTTCCCCACTTTAGCTATTGCCACCGACACAGACCTGACCGAGAAAACACTCTCTAATATCGAGGAGATCAAAGCCCGAGGTGGACCGGTACTGGCCATTGCCACGGCCGGCGACAAACGCATCCGCAACCTCACCAAAGACGTCATCGAAATCCCTCAGACCCTCGAGCAGGCACAACCCCTATTAATCGCCATCGCCTTGCAGCTGTTTGCCTACTACGTAGCGGTTGGCAAAGGCCTGAACGTTGACCGCCCCCGGAACTTGGCCAAGTCCGTGACGGTTGAGTAGTTAGTGTTTGCTATACTAAAACGATGAAAAATATTCTTGTAACGGGGGGGGCTGGTTTCATTGGTTCACATACTGTTGTTGAATTAATTAATAGCGGCTATCACCCAATAATTCTTGATGACTTCCGTAACTCCAGCAGGGACGTTATTCAGCGCTTAGCTGAGCTAACGAAAACTAAGCTAACCTGCTATGACCAAGACTACAAAGATGTAAAGAATCTCAATCAAATCCTAAAGAAAGAGTCGATTGATGGTGTGATTCACTTTGCAGCCTATAAGGCTGTTGGCGAGTCATCTGAAAACCCCCTCAAGTATTATCATAATAATGTATCTGGTTTTGTGAGCTTATTGCGAGCTCTCGAGACTGCCAAAATAAAGAACATCGTATTTTCTTCTTCGTGTACGGTGTATGGGGAACCCGACAAACTGCCTCTTGACGAGTCGGCACCAGTTAAGGCAGCTGCTTCGCCCTATGGTGAAACGAAAAAAATGTGTGAAAAAATTCTTCATGACGCTACTTTGGTTAGCAAGTCGTTCAAGAGCCTTTCTCTACGCTATTTCAACCCAATTGGCGCTCATCCCTCTGCTTTAATCGGTGAACTACCCATTGGTACACCAACATGCTTAGTGCCTTTCTTAACGCAGTCGGTAGCTGGTTTACGGGGTGGGCTAACAGTTTACGGGGATGACTACCCTACTCCAGACGGAACGTGTATTCGTGACTATGTTCATGTGGTTGATCTGGCTAAAGCGCATATTAAAGCATTTGAGTTTTTAGAGGGCCAAGAGGCTACAACATACGACATCTGCAACGTCGGAACCGGCCAAGGTAGCAGCGTGCTTGAGGTGATTAACGAATTCGAGCGAGTTACCGGCAAAAAGGTTGACTATAAAATTGGGCCAAGACGTTCGGGAGACCTGATTACTAGTTATGCGAGTGTCGATAAGGCCAAGACCATGCTTGGCTGGCAGTCAGGGCTAACGCTAGCCGACGCCTTAAAAGATGCTTGGCGCTGGCAAGAAACCCTGCGATAGCCTCTTTTAAATACCTAGCTCTTCTCTGGAAGCCTTGTATTTTAGCAAATGCACATGGTAGTGGTTGGTAACTGATTGTTTACTCGGAAAGTTCACCAGGTAGCAGTCGTAAGAACCCGATACTTCTTGTAGTATTTCATCTAGCTCGGTCTTCTCTTCGTGGTTGAGTTCATTCGTTGCTACAGGCCGCTTGGGTATCAAAAGGTGGTGTGTCTGAAATGCTCCGCTGTAGGGGAATCTGTTATCAATCACCCTCCACAACTTCCAGCTTCGTAGGGTAGGCTCGTGGTGCAGTGGTACGCGCTGGCCTTGCTGCTTTTTTTCGCCGTAATTAATTTCGTCTTCTAAAGTTCGAAGAGAGACCGGTACGGCTGCGATATTTGTTGTGTTGTTTTTCATTATTGTATCTAAAGGGATAAGTATACTCTTTTTGGCAGTGCTTCAAAATTACGTATTTACCGGTTCGTCCATTATAATTTATGTGTAAACAAACTCGAGGAGGCGCATGTCCGAACCCATCAACCCAGACATATTCAAGGCTTACGATGTGCGAGGTAAGGTTGGCAGCGATTTAACTGGTGGGGTTACCGCGCAAATTGGACGAGCCGTGGCTAACTGGTTACCAAACGAGGGTATTGTGGCAGTTGGCCGCGACATGCGCCCCGATTCAGCCGAGCTGGCTCAGGGGATGATTGACGGGCTCGTTGCTCAAGGCCGCGAAGTCTGGGACATCGGCGAAGTTACGAGCGATATGATCTACTTTGCAACTGGACAATTCGGGCTGGCCGGAGGTGTTATGATAACAGCCAGCCATAACCCGGGAGAATACAATGGCATCAAGTTCTGTCGCGAAGAAGCTAAGCCAGTTGGTATTGAATCTGGTTTATTAGAAATTCGTGACCTGGCAATTAAAGACCAGTGGCCTAAGGCTGAGCCTGGAAGGACAACAACCAAAGATGTTGTTGACGACTGGATCGATCACGTTTTGTCATTCGTCGACACCGACAAACTGCAACCCTACAAGATCGTAGTGGACGCGGGCAACGGCATGGAGGGCAAGATATTCCCCGAGCTTGAACCACACGTGCCTTTTGAGGTCACCGAAATGTACTTTGAGTTGGACGGAACCTTCCCTAATCATGTAGCTAACCCAATTGAACCGGCAAATATTAAGGATTTGGTTGATAGGGTGATTGCAGAAAAGGCTGACGTTGGCCTGGCTTTTGATGGTGATGGAGACCGAGCGGTTTTAATTGACGAGAACGGCCAGGCATTGGCCGGCACCGTCATGACAGCAATTATGGCCAAGTACTTCTTGGGCAAATATCCTGGGTCAACAATTCTATACAACGCTACTTGTGGTTGGGTAGTACCAGAAACGGTCGAGGCAAACGGAGGCAAGGCCATTAGAACCAGAGTTGGGCACTCCTACATAAAGGCCGAGATGCGCAACCAGCAAGCCGTTTTTGCTGGCGAAAGCAGCGGGCACTACTACTTCAAAGATAACTTCATGGCTGACTCTGGTTTAATCGCTGGTATGGTGACCCTGGCCGTCCTCTCAACAAGTGGTAAAAAGCTTTCTGAGCTAGCGGAAGAGTTTCGCAAGTATGAGCAACTGCCCGAGACTAATTTCGAGGTGGCTGATAAACAAGCAGTGCTAGATGAGCTAACCACTGCGTTCTCCAAAGAAAAACAGGATCTACTCGATGGGCTGACCATTTGGACGACCAATGCCTGGTGCAACATTCGTGCTAGCAACACTGAACCAATCCTGCGGCTCAACGCTGAAGGACGTAGCAAAAACGACCTGGATGAGCTCGTTGGTAAAGTTAAAGCTGTTATTGAAAAGTATTAAGTAACTTTTTGTTATACTAGGAGAGCACATGAATAAGATTATTATCACCGGTGGAGCCGGCTTTATTGGCTCAAACTTTGTCCGGTATGTGTATCGCGAGCGCCCCGATTGGCAGATTACCGTGTTGGATGCTCTAACCTACGCCGGTAACCTAAAAAACATCGAGGGGTTAGACCCTACGCGCGTAGCCTTTGTAGAAGGTAACATCTGTGATGCTGACTTAGTCGACAAGTTAGTCGCCGATACTGATGCCGTTGTCCATTTTGCCGCCGAATCACATAACGACAACTCACTACACAACCCTCGCCCCTTTTTAGACACCAATATTATTGGTACCTACACTCTCCTCGAAGCAGTCCGTAAGCACAAAAAACGGTTCCATCATATCTCCACGGATGAAGTGTATGGCGATCTGGAGCTAGATGACCCAGCCAAGTTTACTGACCAAACGCCATATAACCCCTCTAGCCCTTACTCAAGTACCAAGGCCGGTTCCGATTTATTGGTACGTGCTTGGGTGCGTAGTTTTGGCGTTGAAGCAACCATCTCAAACTGTTCGAATAACTATGGCCCTTACCAACACGTTGAAAAATTCATCCCCCGTCAAATCACCGAAGTACTGGAAGGCCGTAAGCCCAAACTGTACGGAGCTGGCGAGAACGTCCGGGATTGGATCCATACCGAAGACCATTCGTCGGGCGTACTTACAATCCTAGAAAAGGGCACAATTGGCGAAACCTACCTCATCGGCGCTGATGGTGAAAAAAATAACAAAGAAGTTGTCGAAATGATCCTGACCGCCATGGGCAAGCAGGCTGATGATTATGAGCACGTGACCGACCGTCCTGGCCACGACTTACGCTACGCGATTGACGCCTCGAAACTCCGGAATGAGCTTGGCTGGCGGCCAAAATATACCGACTTTGAAGCCGGCTTGGCCGATACTGTTAAGTGGTACCAAGATAACGAATCCTGGTGGAAACCTCAAAAGGAAGCCACCGAATCTAAATATAAGGAGCAGGGTCAATAATGTCACAAACTACTTTTGAAGTTCAGCCAACCAGCATAGATGGTTTATTTACTGTTACATTCAAGGTCTTTGAAGACGATCGTGGTTCGGTGATGGAATTTTACCGCCAATCTGATTTTGTTGCAGCTGGTCTACCAACACTAGGTGACCGGCCTCAAGTGAACGCACCTCTGACAGTTAAAGGTGCTCTGCGTGGCATCCATGCCGAGTTTGCTCACAAGCTCGTCTCTGTTGCCAGTGGCAAAATTTATGCAGTTGTTGTTGATCTACGCAAAGACTCACCAACAGCCGGACAGTGGCAAGGTTTTACCTTGTCTCGAGGCGACGGACTATTCATAGCCAGGGGGCTGGGTAATTCTTTCCAGTCCATCAGCGATGAACCTTCCACCTATTTATATTACTTTGAGCAAGAGTGGCGACCCGACATGCCTGGTTTGGCCTGCGACCCACTCGATAAAGACCTCGCTATCGATTGGCCAATCGCCCACGGTGCTGGTATGATCCTCTCCGAAAAAGACCAGGCCAACCCTAGCCTGAAAGATGTTCTGGCATGAAACACCTGATAGTCGGCGCTAATGGTCAGTTAGGTAGGGCCTTAAAAGCAAAATACCCGGATGCAATCGCCGCTGATGTTAGTGAGCTCGATATTACCGACCAGGCATCGGTGCAAGCATTTGACTGGTCTAGTGTCGACGTTATTTTGAATGCCGCCGCCTATACAAACGTTGATGGCGCAGAGGCTGATGAAGGTCGTCTGGCCGCTTGGAAAGTCAACGCTACAGCAGTGGGATATTTGGCAGCAGCTGCTCGCCAACACAATCTTACGCTGGTACACATCTCAACCGACTACGTGTTTGACGGCAGTCAAAATCCTCACACCGAAACTGAGTCTTTTTCTCCCTTAAGCGCCTACGGTGCCAGTAAGGCGGCCGGCGATCTATTAGTTGGTCAGCTCCCTCGACACTACATCCTGCGTACTTCTTGGGTTATAGGCGAAGGTAACAATTTCGTTCGGACCATGCTTGGACTAGGTAAAAAAGGGATCGACCCCACCGTTGTCGCTGATCAAGTAGGGCGACTAACATTCACGAGTGAGCTTGTCCGAGCTATTGACCATTTACTCACCACGCAGGCGACAGCTGGTACTTATAACGCTACGAACGATGGAGAGCCCGTCAGTTGGGCGGATATCACGCGTCACATTTTCAAAGAAGCTGACTTCAAGAATACTGTCACCGATACAACCACCGCCGACTACTATGCTGGTAAACCTGGCATCGCTCCAAGACCACTACAAAGCACTTTGGAACTCGCTAAAATTACTGCTACCGACTTTACGCCAACTGACTGGCAAGTTGATCTTAAGGAATATATAGCAAAGGAGCTCGTGTCATGAAAGGTATTATTTTAGCTGGCGGTTCGGGCACTCGACTCTACCCTATCACCATGGCTATCAGTAAACAGCTGATGCCAATCTACGACAAGCCAATGATCTACTACCCGTTAAGCACACTTATCAGTGCTGGTATTAGAGAGGTCCTCATTATATCGACCCCCCAGGATATTGACCGTTTCGAACAGTTACTAGGTGACGGCTCACAAATTGGTTGTAAATTCGAATATATCGTTCAAGAAAAGCCTCGCGGCCTCGCTGACGCTTTTATTGTGGGCGCCGATTTTATTGGCACCGACAAGGTGGCGATGGTACTGGGCGACAATATCTTCTACGGCACCGAAATGGATTCAAAACTTAAACAGTACACCGACCCTGATGGCGGGGTGGTGTTCGGCTATCAGGTCGCCGACCCGGAGCGTTACGGGGTTGTTGAATTCGACAGTACCATGACAGCCATATCCATAGAAGAAAAACCCGCACAACCTAAGTCAAACTACGCTATACCTGGTTTATACTTCTTTGATAACAACGTCGTTGAGTACGCAAAACAAGCCAAACCAAGCGAGCGTGGAGAAATAGAAATAACCGAGATTCATAATGCCTACCTGCGCGCCGGTAAGTTAAAGGTGTGCGTATTAGACCGTGGCACTGCCTGGCTTGATACGGGTACATTCCAAAGCATGAATCAGGCTTCTCAGTTCGTCCAGGTTATCGAAGAGCGTCAAGGCTTGAAGATCGGCTGTATCGAAGAGGTTGCTTATGAACAGGGGTTCATTGACTCGACTTCACTCGAGAAGCTCGCCGAGCCTTTAAAGAAGAGTGGCTATGGACAATACTTAATGGGGTTATTGCCAAAAAACAATGCCTAGCTTACGGGATCAAGCCCTAAAAGCCTACTCCCATAAGCCCACTCGTTATCTTTTAATAGGAGGGTCTTCGTTTGTTATAGACATTGGCCTCCTGATAATACTGCATGGTTCTTTTGGGCTTAGCGTCGCATTATCAACAACCATTGGATACTGGGTTTCTGTTGTATACAACTTTAACTTGCATCGGATTTGGACCTTTGGCGGCATCTCAAATAAAAAGATCCACCAGCACCTTATCCCGTATTCGCTGTTGCTGGCATTCAATTACCTCTTCACTGTTATCTTCGTTAGTTTCTCCAGCCATCATATAAATTATGCGGTGGCAAAAACCCTCTGCGTTATCATGCAAACGACCTGGAACTACTTTATTTACAATAAGGTGATCTTTAAAGCTTGATCGATTTGAAATAATCGATGGTGCTCTTTAAACCTTCATCCAATTCGATAGTCGGTTCCCAGGCGAGAGTCTTTTTCGCCAAATCAATAACAGGCTGCCGTTGGGTTGGGTCGTCACCTGGCAAAGGTAGGTGTATGATCTTGGACTTACTACCTGTTAAGGCAAGGACTTTTTTTGCGAGCTGAGCAATTGTAAACTCGTTGGGGTTCCCTAGGTTCATTGGTCCTTCTTGTTCTGAGGCAATGAGAGCCACAATGCCCTTAACTAAATCGTCCACATAACAAAAACTACGAGTTTGACCACCATCCCCATAGATTGTGAGTGGATCCCCTTTTATTGCTTGTACGATAAAGTTAGAAACCACCCTCCCATCATATGGGTCCATACGTGGTCCATATGTGTTGAAGAAACGTGCCACGACAGTGTTCACTTTATACTTATTACGATAGACGTATACTAACGCTTCTGCGTAACGTTTAGCCTCATCGTACATACTACGAGGCCCATACGAATTAACGCTTCCTTTATAAGACTCGGGTTGGGGGTGTACCTCTGGATCGCCATATACTTCGCTAGTAGATGCTTGAAAGAAACGAGCATTATTCTTTTTTGCTAGATCTAGCATG
>Ga0265327_10004282_pt1 | contig 12769 bp, 9 predicted proteins | sample 41621metaG_FD_202089 | JGI IMG/M metagenome (GOLD analysis project Ga0265327, IMG submission 202089) | Rhizosphere microbial communities from Carex aquatilis grown in University of Washington, Seatle, WA, United States - 4-16-21 metaG | ecosystem: Host-associated > Plants > Roots > Rhizosphere >...
CTTTTCACTGCGCCACTGGCTCCCAAACCTCGTCCTGTAACATAGATTGTTCCCAATAAGACCAGGCCTAATAGAAATCCGGCCAGGTAGGGGTTCATATATTTCTGTGCCTTCATGATTAAAGTTGTTTTGAATCGTTTTCGACTTTAGCCTCATCCTGCTCCTCGTCAATCTCTTCATATCCGGTGATCATCGCCTTAATATTTGAGGTAGGGGTTTTACCGGTGGTGGTCATATATACGTGTACGATAAGAAAAATCATCAGCAATATAGCGCCAAGTGTATGCCAGAAAGCGATTGATGCCAAAGGATAATCTTCAATGACAATTATGTTGTTTTGATCGAAGGTTTTATAGAGCATGTAAAGGATGCCCGAAATAATGGTTATTGGCACAAGCACCAATTTAAAGCCAAGATAGACAATTCGTTGAAGCGGGTTTAATTTACTCAGGCCGGATCTTTCAGTCGGATGATCTCCCCCTTTGAAAATTCCCGATATATAATAAATCATCTGTTCCTTTAATTGTCTGGTAGTTGGAATATATTGTCTCCACTCACCAGTTGTGAGGTGCCAGAAAATAGCAAAGATGATTAATCCGATTAACATCCAGGAGGCAGTCCGGTGAAATTCAGCAGCTTTCTCAAACCCAAATATCTTATATGCGCCATGGACCTCGAATCCGGTTAATGCCAGAAACATGATTAAAGATGCCTGAACCCAGTGCCAGAACCTTTCAAATCGTTTGTAAATATATACCTTTTGCATACCTTATTGTATATCTGTTATTTAATGGATATCTCTGTTAGTCGATGGGTTTATCCTCATCATAGTTGATGATTTGCTTTTCGTATTTATTCCTGGCTATATCCATCGAAATTCGAATCGCAGCATGTCCAAAAACAGCAATTAAAGTTAAGATAAACAACCAGAAGCCCACAAAATCGAGTGATTTGTTCTGATCCCGTCCAGGGAGATAAAATCCTGTCAATTTAGCCAGGCGTCCATTATTGCGGGTATGGCACTCGGCACAACCAACAGCCTCACCCTTAGGCGATACCATATGATTTACAGGCCAGTACATTTCAGTCTTTACAAAACCATACTTTCCGCTGTAATGCAGGCCAGACTCTTTCATCCCGGCTGCCACCGCTTCGTCCCACTTAAAATCTTTCCAGTAGGCACTGTCCCCTTCGCTCTCTCCATAGAGTTTTGGCTGAACCAAACGGTTATAAACCTTATCGTAAATCTGGTCTCCCACATGAATCTTCACTGGAATTATTTTTGAATGGCGGTCGCTGTATGAGCCATTTAACGTGTTCATCTGCACCGGTACCGACTTGATGGAATCCCCCAGAATATAATGATCAGCTGTGCCGTTAAACCAGATATAATCGGGTTTGACATTTCGCGCCCAAACAAAAGACCCTTTAATTGACATATAATTGTGGTTTCCAAGGGAGTCCTCCTCCTCATAAGGCTTGCCATCCTTTAGTTTTCCGGCCTCAGACCACTTCCACGACATTTTAGTCGAATTTACCTTCGCATAGACCGGGATGTGACATGCCTGACACGAAACTTTTGAACCATGCCGATTGAGTACATCTGTAAGGTGAGGAGTATTTGAATGACATTGTTCACAGGTAGCCCTGTCAGTATTGTCTGATGAAACCGAATATAACTTTCCAATAATATTATGATTTTTAGCGGTATGGCATGCAACACATTCGAGGTTCATCCCATTGGATCCCATGTGAACATCAACTTCCCGACTACAGGAGTTTAAAGCCACATCCAGGTCTCCATGCTTCACATTATTTCCACCCCCGCCAAAAGAGTGGCATGACCCGCAATTACTTTTCCGCGGAGAGCCAACACTTTGCGCTACGTTTTCAAGGTTCACAGTACGGTCGGGATAGCCTGCCATCGAGGCTCCCTTCAGATACTCCTCGCTATTGTCATGGCAAACCATACAATCAACATTACGGGCATTATTGAAATCGAAATGGCTGCTCGACATACCATAGCCGATATGACATTTGGCGCATGACTGTTGATTTGAATTTGTTCCGAGGCAAAAATTATTCATTACATTTTTCTTCCCTGCTGATGAGATTCCACGCCCCTCAACATATGCCACGCGCTCCCAGTTCCAATGCGAAGAAGCCATCACCTCCTTGTGCGTTTCGGTATGACACGAAAGACAAGCTTCAGTCACCTCCTGAGCCGTTTTAAATTCCCGTTGTAACGCAGGAAGTTTACTGTGATTAACAGATGGAACAGCTTTTAAGGCATATTTGTGCCGCAGTGTCTCCAGTTTAAGATTGTAGTTGTCGTCCCGGTGGAAAATATTAACCAGTATTAAAGAAATAATAGTGCCGAAAATTACAATTAGAAGTGTCCTATACATAGCATCTCATCTATATTTATCAAATTCTTAATGAGCAATTGTTCATTAAAAAACAAGATGCAAATATAATGATATCTAAATATCTGTCAACGAAATAAGCATTTGCTCATAATACGATTATGAAAAAGAATGATTATTCATAATTAAAGCATTGTTATTTAAGTAATTAAAATTGATAAGTCCTTATAATTTAAAAAGAATTTAAATTATAAGGACTTATCAGGAACGAAAAAATTCTTTTCCGTTTTCAGTTGACAGAATCTTTAGGGTAAAGGGTATACTTCCACGCTTCCACAGACCGGGCAAATTTCAACTTTGTCATTTCCCATGCAGGTTTCCACGGTATCCCAACCAACTTCATCTGAAGAACCCTGCCAATTGCACTTTTTACATTTCAGATTAGGAGACTCCATAAATATTATAATCAAATAATTAATGTAAAAGAGTTCAATATCTGATTACTATTCAGAGTATTTACAAGATATTATTTTTGAGCTGTCAATAGAAACACGGGAAATTTCCGGCCCGTTTCACGCTTTACCTCGAAACACATTTTGTGTTCAATATTTTTAAATCCGACATCTCTGAGAGAATTAGCTATCTCATTCGGATCGAATCCCAAATGAACTTTTACATCAAAACCGTGAAAGGAGCCGTCTTCAGGGAACAGATCTGCAACAGCAAGGTAACCGTCAGGATTTAGTAAATCATAAAATTTTTGAAGCATCTCTTCTACTTCATTGACGTGATGCATAACCATTTGATTATAAATAATATCAAATTTATCGTCAAAATAGGTATGTTCAAGATCCAGCCAAATCGGATGAATGTGGCTGGTTTGGTAAAATTCACTCTTTTCAATACAAACTTTAATCATTTCCTGAGAATTATCCATCAGGGTAATTTCTGAAAAATGATCTTTTAAAAGAAAACTCAGAATACCGGTACCTGCTCCATATTCGAGGGCTTTCATTGATTGGTGAAGCGGAATCATTTTTTCAAGCTCTCCTGCAATGGAAACCGATCGTTCCATATGTACTTTATCTTTGTCCCATTCACGGGCCCTGGCATCAAACTCACTCATATTCTTTTATTTTAATTGATGAATACTTTCAATAGTATTATTCTTATTTGTACCGTCCTTTACAACTAAAGTAGAAACCGGAGAAACCGATTTCTGGTTAAAAACCATATCATGACCAACACATAAACCCATCGAAATATTAAGGTCTGTATTGTTTTCTTTCAGATATTCAGCCTGCCCGGCAGGGTTACACATAATGCTATTCCCTTGACATCCAAGCATTTCGTTTTTAGTAATTCTGCCACATTTACAATCAACGCTATATACCTCAAACTCATCCGACAGGAATTGTTTCACTGCTTCGGCTTCCTGTGGCATGGATCCGCAATAGGCTATACCAATTCTCTTTATTCCTGCTTTAGTTGCAAAGTTTTTGATCTCGTTTACACGGTTTGAACCACGAACATAAGCATCCTCGGCATTTAGCATAATGTCGAGCGAACGCTTATCATATAATTTGGAAATTTCCTTCTCTTCCATCTCTTTAATGCTTGCATTGATGTTCTTCTTCATGCTGCCCATGGTAGTGGCATCCTTCGCCGGAATCATCGATTTGGCCTCGTAAAAATTCTTCTATCAGCAGAAGTATATCGCCTGAACATCCCCGATAGACTTCAATTCCATGACTGTTGAGCACGTTCAGCGCTCCATTACCCATATTTCCTGCAAGCATTATACTAACCCCCTTTTGCTGCAAAATGGTCGCTATATTGCTTTTGCATCCACAGCCTTGGGGCGAAGGCAACATCTCGGAACTTATGATGTTCTTATTTTCGTCAATACTGAAAACGGTGTAAGCTTCACAATGGCCAAAATGGTCATCAACTAAATTTCCCCTGGTAGGTATTGCTAATTTCATATTATAAAATTTAATCGGATTTTTTTAAATCATTATTTACTGCTTTAAATCAATAACATTTTTGGATTAAACCATTTTCTTATACCTGACCCAAATTGCAAATATAACGAACATATGTTCATTACTCAAATAATAAAGAATAATTATAGAGAATTCTTAAAACATGAGGGGCGGACCTGAAACGACCAAGCTAACAAAACAGGTTTTGAGATATAAAGCCATGACTTTGGAAGTATTGCAACGATGTAGTTTAAATAGGAACCATCCAGAATCTTAAGCTTTTCAACTCCAATAGCAACAATAAATAAGGGGAGTGCTAGGTTTAAAATTCCGGCACTCCCCATCAATTATCATGAATTAATCATGACAACCAACAACTGTGCTTGAGGTTTTCGCACAACACTGAGCAATTTTGCCAACCTTCGGCACCTCTTTTTTCTTAATGAGACTTTTCATAAAAAAATAATTATTGTATTGTTGTTATGGCCTTACACCCAATAAATTGAAGAAGGTTTATCTTTAACTTCAGCATCCCGAGGGTCTTTTCCCCGCAATGGTAACGCTTGCCACTTCAGCTTTCCCTTTTAAGTAAGGTTTTGATTCTTCAATAATCGCAACTCCTGCAAATCCCACCTTATTTAAAGTCTCCAGATATTCGTTACGGGTTACTGCCCCTGCCCAACATTCAGAAACAGCAAAAGGGTCATTCCGGTAGATCTCTGGGATAGGATTCGTTGAATATATATCACTCACGACAAACCGTCCCCCTTTTTTTAGTACCCGGTATACCTCATTCCAAACCGCCTCTTTATTGGTGGCATGATTAATCGTACAGTTTGAGATCACAAGGTCTGCAACACCATCAGCAAGATCGATCTTTTCGAGTTCACTCTGAATGAACCGGACATTTTGTACCTCTAGCTTTGAAGCGTTTTGCCTGGCCTTCTCAAGCATCCCTTCTGAAATATCAATCCCAAATACGAATCCACCGTCACCCACTTCTTCGGCCAACCGAAGCACATCGGTACCCCGGCCACTGCCCAAATCAACACACACTTCGCCTGCTTTTGCCTTGGCATAATTGATAGCACCTCCACATGAGAGACAACAATCGTCGCTCGCTAATTTGCCATATCTGATATTTATTACTGAGTAATCCATTAATTAAAAGTTTTATATTATAATCTTATTAACAACATGAACAACAAGAACTTTCTACGAAAAAACAATCGACTCTATGACGATAAGCATTGGTAAATATGATTTTCCTACTGCTAATCGGTAATGATTCGGGGCAAACCATAAGGTACGCGCCGCTAGCCTGAATCTCTGTACTTAATTGAAATTTATTCTTGATATAGTTATATCTGACAATGGTATTGGTATTGATCCCACAAAGAAACAATTTTTAATACTACAAAAAAAAGAATTATCAAAAGGGACACTAGGTGAAGTTGGTACTGGATATGGATTACTTCTGGCATGGCAAAAGAAATTGTAGATAAACATAATGGGAAGATTTCTTATGATAGCAAATTGGGTATTGGAACTGGCTTCATTATAAGTGTACCGAGGTACAAATAAAAAAATTGTTCATAAACAGAAAGCTAACTCCTTCATTAAAAACTAAGTAGGTGGGTCCAGCAGGCTGCTCATATTCCTATATATTATGCCCAGTTTTGTTAATTAGCTTTCTTTTCAAGTTAAGGATTCTGTAGTTAAATTCAGTATTATCAATAATTAATACCCAATCATTCATAAATCCAAGAGTTGGTGTTTTAAAATCAATGGTTCCTTTGTTAGCAATAATATCAAGGTCAATAGATTCAGAAGTTCGTGGATTGAACCACCATGCATGTAATTTCTTTGAGTTTACAAATGATGTGTTTACAGTTATAACTTTACCAACAGGAATATAAACCATCTCATAACTTCCTACGCTATCTCTAAAAGCACAAATGTATTCTCCTTTTTCACCTTGTCCATTTACAATGATGGATTGATCTGGTATTCGATTTAATTGAGGTCGCGACTCAATAAGCATCTTTAAATATCCAACCTGAAAAGCTCCGGGTCTATTAACAGCATCTGTCCAATATCTATCTGGATAATTTATTTTTTCTTCGCGTGGACTCCAGAATTGCCAAACACTATGATGTCCGTATGTAACTCCACAGGCCCCTGAAAAAACTGAACGATAAGTTTGTTTACGAACATCGTAATCTCTATAATATCCATTTTCGGGATTCCATGTTGGCCAAGGGTTAACTGGATGATCTTCGTAATTGGGTTCTGCGTCTAAGGTTGGTTTGGTTGGTTTCAAATTAAAATCTCGTTGAATTAAATTCCAAATGGACACATCATGTCCTCCACCATGGCCAGATTGAATCATATTAAGGTTTAACCATGTTTCATTATGAATATATTGTGAGGTTGACCTATCACCACCCCAGGGATGATACGTTATCAATGCATTATGATTAGTTCCTTTTAAAATACCTTTTGCCATGTTACTCCAAATAGGCCGCCAGTCATTGCTATCTCTCATTGGTGGACGGTCTCCTCCAAGAATCCAGATTATATTTTTATAATCCTTATATCTTTTACCAATCCACAAACCATAGGTATATGCATTTTCAGGATTAAAAACCACAGGCCCTTCGCCCCACAATTGAGTAACTTTATCGCCCCATGTGGGCAGAAGCCCCATGTATAGTCCCTTGGCTGACGCAAGTTTAACTACTGTGTCAACAAATTGAAAATATTTTTCATTTGGTGTGGTTGGATCAATATTTTTAAGTGGAATTTCACCATAATGATTTGGTTTTCGTAATCCATCCATCTCAGCAAGAATAGCTGCCTGAATAACATTAAATCCTTTTTGATGTCTATTATCAAAATAGGTAGATATTTCCTCTAGTTTTAAACGATGAAACAATTCCCATCCAGTGTCTCCAAGCCAAAAGAAGGCTGTTCCATCTTCATAACATAAGTAATGACCATTTGCGGCAATAGTTAATTTACCATGATACCAGTTATTTTGTCCAAAAACAAAAGTAACCATGTTGGTCAAAAGTAAGATTAACAAAATCTTTTTCATATTTCAGCTAATATATTCGAACCTTAAAATTAACAATCGTATCACGAATGAGGAAGTAAATTTGGGCACCAAAGATGGCGGTATATGCTGTGGCGTTTGATATATTTAACAATCTAATTTATAGAATCCAAGCCAAGGCATATACTGCATGTTGAACTAAATCCGCCTGCACGGATAGCCGTTTAAAAGTACCTGATTCTTTCTAAACTTTAAAATTATTCACCAAAAATTTCGGATTATGAAAATAAATAAAATGCCATCTCACCCCTTCTTAAAAATTGCAAATCCACTACGGCGACAGGTTCATCAAAAAGCTTGCTACAATTGCTGGAGTGGAGTTTGTTTTCAGGTTTACAATGCACTTCCATCCTGCCACCTTACTAAAAACCATCAGTAAGTACCTAACAACCTGATCCCTTCCATTGTAGTTCAATCCCGAACACTCGGGAATTCAACATTAGGTTTAACAGACCGCACAGAGTCCTGTTTAACACATTCCGTTTATTGCTTCCCCGGGCATTGGTTCGTTCTTATTTGACAAATTCATTTAAAACGTCAGCAAGACGTTCAAGGCCATCGACAATTCTGTCTTCCGGCATATTTGAAAAATTAATCCTAAATGTATTTTCTTTTCCACCATTTGGGAAGAATGAGCCACCGGGCACAAATGCAACATTTCTTTCAAGACTCTTCACAAGTACATCCCGCGCATTAATGTTTTCAGGAAGCTCAACCCAAGAAAATAGTCCTCCTTGTGGTTGGGTAAATGTTATACCTTTAGGAAATGCCTTTCCCATTGTTTTGATTGCTAAATTTCTTCGTAACTTGTAAGTTTCTACTATTTTAGAAATATGTTCGTCAATATTGTATAATTCGAGGTATTTTGCAATCTCCATTTGGGCTATCGTATTACACTGTAAATCCGTTCCTTGTTTTACTAAAACATATTTGCGTATAATATCCTTGTCTCCTGCAATCCAACCGATTCTATAACCAGGACAAAATATTTTGGAAAAACTTCCTGTACAAAGTACATAACCTTCCGAATCGAATGATTTTACAGATGGTAACGGCTCCCCTTCAAAGCGCAATTCACCATATGGATTGTCTTCAAGAACTATCACGCCATATTTCATTGCAAGTTCAGCCAGTTGTTTCCTCCTTTCATAATTCCAAGTCTTTCCTGTTGGGTTTTGAAAATTAGGAATCATATAAATCAATTTAACGTTCTTTGTTTGTTGAAGCAACTTCTCAAGCTCGTCTATTATCATTCCATTGTTATCTGTCGGAATCTCAATGAAATCACAACCATAGGCTTTGAAAGCGCTAATTGCAGCAAGATAAGTTGGGCTTTCACATAATACAAAGTCTCCTTCATCCAGGAAAACTTTACCTGACAGGTCGAGTGCTTGTTGAGAACCATGTGTTATTAGTATATTGTCACAGTCAAAAGAGGTACCAAGCCGCGTGTTCATTCTGTCGGCAATCCATGTTCGCAGTGGTGCATATCCTTCGGTGGTTGTATATTGCAAGGCTTTATGTCCAGATTCTTCGAGTACAATTCTGGCTACTTCCTTTATCTCTTCCACTGGGAAAAGTTCTGGAGCGGGCAATCCTCCAGCAAATGAAATAACTTCAGGTCTCTCTGTTACCTTTAGAATCTCTCGTATTTCGGAAGTCTTCAAATATGACATCCGTTTTGCATATTTTAATCTCATATATTTTTATAAATGTTTTATCCAAGCAGTTTTTATAATTGGTTACAACGGAAAGCCTATACGCAGGGTGGAATTTAACTGATAAACATCCTACTAGGTTCTGCTTTTCGCATACTAATTTATTGTCAACGAAACAAAGAAAACTGACCTGGGGCTAGCTGATTTTAAATCCAAGTAATTGTATTTCAATCGTTTATTTGTCATTCAAACACTATTTATTGAAATACTTTTGTATTAGCAAAAGTAATTCCTCTTTCTTAATGGGTTTTGATATATAATCGTTGCAGCCTGCTTCAATTGCCTTTTCTCTGTCTCCAGATAGTCCAAAAGCAGTCTGAGCTATTATAACTACATCTTTGTTGAATTGTCGGATTTGTCGGGTTGCCTCATAACCGTTCATTACAGGCATTTGAATATCCATCAGAATTAAATCAATGTCAAGGTTCTTTTGGGAAATTTTAACGGCTTCATTACCGGTTTTTGCTTCTATCACTTCTTTGCTAAACTCTTTGACAGTTATTGAAATCAGCATTTCCGATATTTCATCGTCTTCGGCAATTAGTATTTTTAGATTTTTAATCTGATTATTTGCATCTTGCGCCAGAACAACTTTTCCATCAACTTTTTTTTCTTTTGGATCAGCATTGTAAGGCAAGGTAAAATAAAAAGTTGAGCCATTGCCTTCTTCACTTTCTACCCAAATTTTGCCACCAAGCATCTCCACGTATGCTTTAGAGATTGACAAACCCAATCCCGCACCCTGTCGAGCCATTTTATCGGAAATATCAGCTTGTACAAAACGTTCAAATATGGCTGATAGCCTGTCTTCTGGAATTCCTATTCCCGCGTCTTTCACGTAAAATTCAAGGATTTCACCTTTTTTTATGTATCCAAGTTCTATTGCACCTTCATTGCTGTATTTTATGGCATTTTTAACAAGGTTGGTGAGAATTGAGTAGACTTTTTCATTGTCTGTTCTAATGATGGCTTCTTTTGTCGGTAAAGTGTTTTGAAAGTGAAGTTGTAATCCTTTTTCATCAACCTGTGGTTTAAAGAAGATATCTATGAATTCGATTTTTTCGTTAATATTGCATTCCTTAATATCAACCTCCATCAGATTAGCTTCAATTTTTGAAATGTCAATAATGTCGTTGATGATATTTAGCATTCTTTTTCCACTTTTCTCTATAATTTTGATATATTCTTGCTGCTTTTCTCCCGTAAGACCAGGTTCTTTCAATAATTCGGAAAAGCCAAGAATGCCATTCATCGGAGTCCTTATTTCATGCGACATATTGGCGAGAAATGCCGATTTTAACCTGTCGCTTTCTTCTGCGTGTTCCTTTGCCTGAATTAATTCCTGAACAGTTTGGTATTTTTCAGTGATATCTGCCGCGATACCTACACGTTTAATAATTTGACCGGATTCATCAATAATCGGAACTGTTTTCGCGTTTATCCAACGCACTTGATTGTCTGATCGTATTATACGATACTCATAGTTGAATAAACCTTTTTCTTTAAATTCGTTTGTTTGAAATATTTCATGAACAACAAGTTTGTCCTCGGGATGGATTATATCTGCAAATATTTGCGGATTTTCGTAGATAGCCTGACAAGGAACACCCCAAATCTTTTCAAATGAAGGGCTTACATAAATCATCTCGCTGTCCGTTCGTAACCAAAATACTTCATCTATATTTTCAGCAATTTGTTTGAATTTATTTTCAAAATCTTCGGCATTTGCTAAGGCTGTTATTAACTCCAATGCTCGTTTGGATTTCTCTTCGTTTTGAAAGGAAAGTTCTTTGTTGGCAACAACTAATTCTGCCGCTCGTTTAGCTTTCTCTTTATTTTGAAAGACAAGTTCAATATTTGCGATAACTAACTCAGATGCACGTTTAGCTTTCTCTTCGCTCTGAAACTTAAGCTCTAAATTAGCAATGATCAATTCTGCTGCAAATTTTGCTTTTTCTTCTTCATGAAAAGCAATTTCTTGAATAGCAACAGCTAATTCTTTTTCAAGCTGAATTCGCTTAGCTTTGTCAATGTCCTTTATTGCATTTAAGTAATAAAACTCTTTCTGTAATTCTGTTAACTCCTTCTGGAGTTCTTCCTTGGTTTTATCCTGAATGTCCATAGCAAAGTTTATTTTTTAATGATGAAATATCGTGTCGCCACACTTAGCTTTGGCTATAAAAGATTGCGCTAAGTTTAGTGCCGATTTCGGAGCTGCTTTCCTGTCGAGCCACATCGCCGTTGTTGCGAGCTTTGAACTTTGTTGTCAGAACATAACTGACAATTAAATTTAGCGTCGTGATAGGTAATGTTTACTTTTTCCATGGCTTAATTCCGGGAATCCACCGATGAACATTTGTGCAATATTCTTTAAATTCTTCACCAAAGGTATCATTAAGTTTTGGTTCCTCATATTTAATTATAAAGGTATTGACAAACACCCAAAGGACAAATCCATAGATGAGGATCAAATAGTTAAGAAAGATTATTAATAATCCCAGGATAATAGCTAAAACGCCTACATACATTGGATTTCGAACATATGAATAAAATCCGGTAACTACCAACTTCGGAGCTTCATTGAATGGATGAGGTGAACGATTGCCATCATTTTTAAATTTAAAGAATGAATCTATCAATGGAATAAAACCTAAGACTATTGGTACTATTCCCAATATATGATACTCCCCAAAATTAGGACAGAAAGTTAAGATATAAATTTACATCTTTAGAAATAAAAATTTATGTCAACGAATCGCAGGAAATTCAGTAAAGAATTCAAGTCCAAAGTTGTTCTGGAAGCGCTCAAAGAGCAAAACCTTTATAGGAAATTGATTAATACAATTAAAAATTAAGAAATACGACAATATTTTCAGAAAATTTACGATCCAGTTTCCTGGGTGTTAAGTAATAAGTACAATTTATTGTAGCATGATCAGATCTTAAGAATTTTAATTTAATAATTCTTAGTGTCATTAATAACCTTAAAATACGCGGAAGTTGGGGTATCACAGGAAATCAAGGGATTGATACCTTTGCCACAATAGCAAAAATAGGAAGTTTTTCCAATTCTTTTGGTCTGCCATCAATGGTACCGGGTTCAATTGTATCCGGAGCGGATAATCCAAATCTAAAATGGGAAACTACCAAACAAAACAATATTGGATTTGATCTTTCTGTTTTGAAAAGCAGGCTCAATGGTACTTTTGATTATTATAAAAAGAATACGTCAGATCTTTTACATAGTTCTTTAATTCCAAGTTATGATGGCGGGGGTATTGTGAATCAAAATATTGGTTCAATGGAAAATAAAGGGTACGAAATTTCCATTTCGGGTACCCCTGTATCAAATAAATATTTCAAATGGAACAGTAGTTTTAATTTGTCTGCCTACAAAAATAAACTGCTTAAACTAGGTAAAGATACCTTTATGCTTGGAGGAAATTATGCTGCAGGTTTAACTCAGGAATCACCTTTTGCGATCAAATTTGGTCAGCCAATAGGCTCATTCTGGGATTATGTATGGCAAGGGGTTTATAAAACTTCGGAAGCAACAGAGGCTGCTAAATATGGATTCAAACC
>Ga0265327_10004283_pt1 | contig 12763 bp, 8 predicted proteins | sample 41621metaG_FD_202089 | JGI IMG/M metagenome (GOLD analysis project Ga0265327, IMG submission 202089) | Rhizosphere microbial communities from Carex aquatilis grown in University of Washington, Seatle, WA, United States - 4-16-21 metaG | ecosystem: Host-associated > Plants > Roots > Rhizosphere >...
GTTCTGTGGGGCGGGGAGTTCGGCCGCACCCCGGTCGTCGAATTGCCGACACCAGGAGCCAACGCCGGGAAGATCAATGGCCGGGACCATAATCATCACGGCTTTACCTGCTGGCTGGCGGGCGGCGGAGTCAAGCCGGGGTATGTGCACGGGGCGACGGACGAATTCGGTTTTCAGGCGGTGGAAAAGAAGGTCGGCGTGCATGACCTGCATGCAACGATGCTGCATCTGCTTGGGTTTGATCATGAAAAGCTGACGTACCGCTATGCCGGTCGCGATTTCCGTCTGACAGACGTCCACGGAGAAGTGATCCGCGATCTGATCGCGTGAAATGCGGCAGCCATTGACCGCGCGTGCGTTTGCTGCATGTTCGGCTTGGGTTACTCTGACGGGATCGTCGAAAGGCAGGCTCAAAGCCTGCGTTCTCGTGGGAGACGCGATCATGCAACCGGCCGCACTAGTCTTCTGGATCAGCCTGATGACGTTCGGGAGCGATCCCGATACGGCACCGCCTTGGGTGCCGGAACACGCGCTGCTCCGGCTGGGTTCCCCTCAGTTTCTGCCAGCGACCGATTCGATCCACCGGATCGAATACTCGTTCGATGGAAAGTATGTGGCGACGGCCGGGTTTGCCGAACTGGGATCAAATCATCCCGGAGTGCAAATCTGGGAACGTTCGACAGGTCGGGACGTGACTCCGGCCCGCTTGAAGGGGGCGGAGATCTCGGGAATCTCGTGGGGGCCCGGGGCTCGTTTTGTCACATCGAACGGCAGCGACAGCCAGGTTCTGGGGTTGAATTTGTGGCGTGTGGGCGACGACGCCCCTCAATTCCTGGGACACGGGCATGAAACATTCTCAACGGTGGCATGGTCTCCCAAAGGTAACCGGCTCGCCGCCCGCTCCAAGGCGGACCGGGTGTACGTGTTCGACCTGGACGGGAATGAACTGCAGCGGCTTCCATTTGCCCGGAAGGTGATCCCCACGGCACGAACCCTGGATTTCACACCCGATGGTCGACAACTGGCAGTCGCTTCGGAACAGGGGGTGCGAATCTACGATGTTGATCAAGGGAACCTGATCCGGGAATTGGAGATCACGGCGGAGCAAATCAACGTCGTGCGGGTTCTGCCGGGGGGGATGTCGGTCGCTGTGGGAACCGACAAGACCCTGCAGATTATTCCGATCGACGGCGCTGACCAGGCCATCTCCACCTATGGTGACAAGGGAGCAATCGACTGCGCGTTTTCCCGTGATGGGAAGTGGGTGCTGACCACCGATTTTGGCTCACGCTGCATGGCCTGGGATCGGCGGACAGGGAAGGGGATCCAGCTTCTGAAGACTTGGGGGGCCGGGATTGCGGTTTCACCAGAGGACAGCGAAGTCGCCGTTCCGTCGCGACGATTGTCATTTCTGAAGCTGGGGACCTGGCAGTCACTTTCTGCAGGGTACGAGCATCGGCTGCGGCTGAGCCGGGGTTGTCTCGCGAACGGACGGCTATGGACAGGAGAATATGGTCCCGAGATTCGTGAATGGAATCTTGAGACAGGGCAACCGTCACGCAAATGGAAACGTCAGGCGGGAACGAGTGTTGCGCTGGTTGAGATCGACGACCATCACCTGGCTGTGGCGGGAGGGATTGCCCGGATTGAAATCTATGATTCCAGGACGGGGGACGTCACGGCCACATTGGCGGGCCATCTTCCGATCACTGGGGCTCTTGCCATTTCAAAGCGACAGAACCGCTTGATTTCCGCGGGATTCGATGGCGATGTCCGTTGTTGGGATCTGGGTTCGAAGAAAATGGTGTACGAGATCCACCTTGGGCAACAGTCCGTGGATGTCTCCTCACTGGCAACCTTGCCCGACAAGAATCTGTTTGCGTTCGGGAATGCCAACCTGGGGGTTGTTTCCGTTCATCGGATCACGGATGGATCCCTGGTTTGGAAGTCATCCACGGGGGAATCCCAAACCGTGCAGAGTCTGTTTATGCCGGTCGCATTCACGGCCGATTCCCGCCACCTCTGGTCGCTGTTCTGGAAACAGACTTCCGATGATCTGCCGCAGGTGTGGTCCATCGTGCAACGGGATGTCGATTCCGGAAAGGAGATTGCGCGAATGGATCACGGATCCAGCGTGATTCCGGTTCTGGCCGTCTCACCTGATGGCTCGCTCCTGGTGATTGGGGTCTGGGGGTGGGAAAAGGATGCGGAAATCCAGATCTGGAGTTTGAAGACTCATCAGCGAGTGGCACTTCTGTCCGGGCATCTGGATCGCGTCAGCGGACTCCACTTTACACCCGACGGAAAGAAGCTGATCAGCCTGTCGCACGATTCGACGGCCATCGTCTGGGATGTCGCCGCAGCCGTCCAGAAGGGGGCCAGGTAAATCGACCGCCGGGCCGTCTCCATGCGTGTCAATATTCCCGATCCGCGGTTGTTTCGCTGCCGTCGACACCACGGCAGGCAGAACGCCTGTAGCGAGTTTGCGGGTTGTGACGGGTCGACAGGGAAGAGTGGCGAAAACTCCCTGTGGTTTTCGTATGGCCGCACATTTCCTCTGTTTTACCCAGATAGAATCATTTGCTTGAGAATGTTGCTGCAACATTGCGTAACCCTGCGGGCCGGGTGGGGATGTCGTGCGAAGCGAACAACAAAGAGTGGGAATTGCATTGGAGACGCTGACCAGCGGCCTGCTTCCGTTCTTTGAACAGGAGCTGCGCGAGGTCTACGGCCAGGGTTGGGAAGAGACGGCGCGGGCCACATTTCGCGGTCAGAGTTCGATTGCGCTGCAGAATGGCAAGTGGGACGCCCATGCTGTTCTGAGTGTGATGTGGGACCAGTGGAATTCCGTTTTCCGGTACCGGTTGGGGATGTCAGAACGGAGTCTGGTCAGCGAGTTGCGTGAATTCCGCAACCGCTGGGCTCACCAGGATCACTTTACGGACGACGACAGCTATCGAGTGCTGGACAGCGCACAGCGGTTGTTGAAGGCGGTCGGCGCCCATGAGCACGCGCAATTGATCGAACTCCGGAAACTCGATGTCTTGCGGAACATCCTGGGGCGCCGCGTCAATGATGATCTGGCCGCGGCGCGCGTCAGCCGGACCAGGATGATTGACATCGGGCTGTATACGGTCTGCTGCCTGGCGATCGTGATCACCATGTTTCTGCTGTTCGGCTCGCACCGCTTCGTGCCGACACTGATCATGGCCGGGTTCACCGTGTTTGTGTTTGCATTCTTCATCTTTAAACGGGTGACGTCGGACACCCCTGTCTACGGGGTTCACGAATGTCCAAAATGCAGTAAGATCATTTATAGCGAAGTTTGCCCTTACTGCGATCCGCCTTACCGGTCGTCGTCGATCATCAAGAATGGCTCATCCCTCCGATTCCCGCCGTTTACCGATCAGGCGATTCGTTCGAATCCGAATGCCTAGTCCAGTGTTGCGACTGCACGCTGGCGGATGACGGGCCACTTTTGTGGAACAGGTGATCGACAATCATTTCCGACAAGTGGTCAGGCAACAGGTTGTCTGGCGGATGCCAATCTGAACTTCCGCGTACAGATTCCCGAGTCGGCCCTTCGATTGGTCGTGTGTGACTGTTGCGTTGGCACAGATTGTCATGCCATGATTTCGCGCGTTCTCCGCAGATCACGGTTGTGCTGGAATTGAAATAATGCTGCCCGATTCGTCCGATGACCCATTCCACGGACTTGAAACCAGCGGGTCCGGCCACCTTCAAAGAGTACTCGGCAAGTACGAGCTTCAACGCCCATTGGGGCGCGGCGGGATGGGTGAGGTCTGGCTGGCACATGACACCATCGCCAATGTGCTCGTGGCGTTAAAGATGCTCCCGCCCGAGTTGCGGTACAATGTTGAAGCTCAGGAACAGGTTCGCGCATCGTATCAGCGAGTTTACAAGCTGGGGCATCCGAGCATCTGCGCGGTGAAAGATCTGGTCCTTGACTCCGCGGTTGGTTTCTTCCTGGTCATGGACTATTTCGACGGTATCTCGTTAACGATGTACCGGAAGCAGTATGTGGCGCTGCATGGCGATTTCCCCGTTTCCGAGGTCGGGCGCATCCTGACCCCCGTGGCGAACGCATTGGATCATGCGCACAGTATTGGCCTGGCGCACCGTGATATCAAACTGGCCAACATCCTGATCAGCAGGGGTGGTGAGCAGGTTCGAGTCATTGATTTTCAACTGGCCGCCGAGATCCGATCGACCGTCGTGACGGTATCCAATCCGCGATCGGATACCTCCGCCGGAACCTTTCCGTACATGGCACTCGAACAGTTCGCCGGTCAGCGTGCCAGCGCCAAGACAGATTTGTATGCGCTGGCGATGGTGGCCTATGAATTGCTGGCCGGTCAGCTTCCATTTGAATTCCATTCCTGGGATCAATGGAAATCGTTGATCGGCGCCGACGACGTGGCATTCCCGGCAGTTCCCGGACTTCCTGCATCAACTCAACGGGCACTGGAACGCGGCCTGGCGCGTCAACCAGAACTCCGTCCGGCGAATTGCACGCAGTTCATACAGAGTCTGGTGCAAGCGCCTCTGGATCAAAAATCGGGTTCGGGCAATTCGTCATCGTCGGCAAGCCGGACCGTCGGGCGTCCGGTCAAACCAAATGCGCAACCGGTTCTGTCTGGACAACCGGACAATCTCACACCAGGTCGTATCCTCATCCGAGATTCGATCCTGAGACGCCTGTGGCGTGAGTGTATATCGTGTGTATGGTTCATCCGGTTTCGTCAGAAGACCATCGAACTCTTCCTGATTTATGTTTCGCTTTTCGTGTGGTGGGCCGTGGTGGTTGGGCCGACTTATTTTTTGGGAAATGGCAGAGACATTTGGCCTTTATGGGCAGGATGTGCGACGGTAGCAGTCGCTGGGGCGGCTTATAAACTTTATACATTCCGATCGCGGATTGTTGCCTCCGTCGAGGCGCGGTGGCCCGCCGCTGGTGCACTCGATCTGCAGATCGAGCAACTTTCCGATGAGTTTCCCGAGATTGTTGGCCAACTTGGTGGAAAGGATGCCCTCCGGGATCCAATACGATTGGCTGCAGCACTTGTGGATCTTTCGGAGCGCATGGACATTGACACTGATGCTGTCAAACAGGCCAGACGTTATTTGTCAAAGAAGTAAAGCGACACTCTGTTGGTGTTGATCGTGGCCTTTCGCGGGCCGGGGATTGCGCATTCTCACGGCGGGAACTGCCGGCTTCATTCGGAGCAACAATCGCGATGGTGACTCCCGCCAGGCAGACCCGGACAATCAATCAGCAGGTCGTGACATTCCTTGAGGGGAAACGATCATTGCGAGTGGGGGGCGGCGAGTGCGCCCATGCGGCCAGCGAGGCGTTGCGCAATGCCGGTGGCGAATTCTTTACGACGGACCTAGGGGGCGACCATCCCGGCCCTGGTGACTACGTCTGGGGAAGTCTTGTGAAGCTGGTCAGCTGGTCCGGCCATCGCTGGACGGATTCCCAGCCTTTGGCGAAGGCGATTCCCGGTGACATCCTGCAATACAACACGACGCGGATCAAGATGGGGAACGTGACTTCCACCACGAACCATCATACTTCAATTGTCGCCGCCGTGAATCCAGCCGGGTTACCGACGCTGATTTACGAACAGAATTCCGGAAATATCCGCACGTTGCAGAAGAATGCGATCGACCTGAAAGGGCTGGTTTCCGGATGGATCAGGATCTATCGGCCCACGCCGCGCATCGACAAGCCGGGCCAGTACAAATTCTCGATGGTCAACAAGATGACCACTCCGCAGACCGTGACCGTGAAGTGTGAGAATCAGACAGTCGGCTCAGTCCAGTTGAGTGTGGTGAATACTGCGGCGAGTTACCTGATTCAATCCGTCAGGTCGACATCGTCAACCGCTCAGTTCAAGCTGGTGCTGTCGGATGGTCGCTCGATTCAAGTCGTCAACGCGGCTGCGTATGAGCTCTTCAATTAACCGACTGGTGACATTCATTTTTCCGGGTTTGTGGTCCCCGGTCCCTTGGGCCACGTGGGGCCTTCCGCCTTGATTTCCGCGTGAAGTTGCTTCAAAGCGGCCACCAGTTGCGCCAGTCGGGGCGGCTCACTGGCTGCGAGATCCTGCTTCTCTTCACGATCGCGGCTCAGGTTGTAGAGTTCGAATTTTGAAAGGTCGGCGTTGGACAGGATTTTCCAGTCCCCATCACGCAGGGCGATACGTTTGTCGCCGCCAATCGCGCGGTCGTACTGCCAGTAAAGTGGCCTGGGTCTGGTGATGGAGTTGCCGTCCCAGAGCGGCGCCAGGTTGACGCCATCGAGGGCTCGATCTGCCGGAAGCGCCACACCCGCCATCGCGCAGAATGTCGGAAGCAGGTCGTAATTGACAACGGGCACGGCAGAAACCTGTCCCGGCTTGATTCGGCCGGGCCAGCGGACGATCCCCGGGACACGAATGCCCCCTTCGTACATGTGCAGCTTCATGCCGCGCAGCGGAGCGGGCGAACCATAACTTCGTTCCGCACCCTGGTATCGACGCAGTGTCTCGGGACCATTGTCGCTGCTGAAGTAGACCAGCGTATCGTTTTGAGCCTGGATCTCGTCCAGGGACTTCAGCAACCGTCCCACTTCATGGTCCAACTGCGTGACGTTTCCGAAGTAGTCTGCCTGCTGAGGCGATTCAGCGATGGGCAAGTACGGCTCGACAAACCGACTGGCGGTGGCAATCTGTTCATGAGGCGAATGCAGCCAGACCATGAGCAGGAACGGTTTGGATTTGTCGCGGCGTCCGAGCCAGGAAAGGGCCTCGTCGACAATCAGTTCGCTGGAGTATCCTGTCAGCGGGCCGACCCGTTTGCCGTTGCGAACGAAGTTGACGGGATCCTTGTGGCTCGGTCCGGCATTGTTCTGTGTCGAAAACCAGTGGTCGAAGCCATGGTCATTCGGCTGCGGCTGGTCGGGAGAATTAAAACGCCCGTTGCAGTGCCATTTGCCAACGTGACATGTCTGGTATCCCGCTTTTTTCAGCAGGGTTGCCAGCGTGATCTCGCTGGCCTGCAGATGCATGGGACTGTTGGGGGGGATCCAATCGTAGACTCCCAGGCGATTGGGGATGCGGCCGGTCAGCAGGCCCGCGCGGGACGGCGAGCAAACGGGAGCCCCCGCGTAACAGTCGGTCAAACGCAGACCGTCCCGTGCCATCTGGTCCAGGTGGGGTGTCTTGATGTGGGGATGCCCGAAACAGCCAAGATCCCCGTAACCCAGGTCGTCACACAAGATCACGACGAAGCTGGTTTTGATGGCGTCCTGGGCATGGCTGCGGGAGAGCAGGCAGAGCACGGCAATACAGGTTAAAAGCCGCCAGCAACGCATCATGAAAAGACCTCGTGGCATGGATCCCGGTGGACTTCAGGTTGACGAAGTATGCAGGCGAGTCTCTGGCGTGGCAATGGCGCCAATTCACGACGCAAAGAACGCATCTGGCGTCCGACGAACGACTGCCGTAGACTTTGGACTCGATCCTGCAATGTCAGTTCACACCAACGGATTCCACTTCAGGAGTGCTCGAGATGGCGCGTCGGTTTGGTTGGGGAATGTTGCTGGCAGTCTCTCTGGCGATTCCTGGCTGGCTGAATGCCGCCGACGAAGAGGGATTTCGATCACTCTTCAATGGCAAGGATCTGACGGGATGGGACGGGGATACGTCGCTCTGGAAGGTGGATCAGGATGTCATTGTGGGCGATTCACCCGGCATCAAGCACAACCAGTTCCTGTGCACCAAAGAGGAGTTTGGTGACTTTGAGCTGCGGTTGGAATTTCGTATGAGAGACGGAGTCGGCAACTCGGGTGTTCAATTTCGGACGAAGCGGCTGCCCAATACGACCGAGGTGTCCGGGTACCAGGCGGATCTGGGGGATGGTTACTGGGGATGCCTTTATGACGAATCACGTCGGAACAAGGTGCTGATGAAGCCTCCGGCGACATTTGAGTCGACGTTGAAGAAGGGGGACTGGAACGAGTACACGATTCGCGCGGAAGGGGATCATGTCGTCTTGAAAATAAACGGTGTCACCACGGTCGATTTTCGTGAACCGGATGCCGACATCGCTCGTTCAGGGATTATCGCGTTGCAGGTTCACAGCGGCGGGCCGATGAAAATCGAGTTCCGGAAGATTCGGATCAAGTCGCTGGAAAAGAAATCGTAACGCGCAGAGGGCAGGGGGCAGGAGGCCGGCTCGGGACTTGATGCCGCCGGTCGCCTGGTTTCAGGAGTGAAATGCCCCTCAAGGATTGTGCAGGCGGTGCGTAGATCGCGGACGGTGGAAACGGGGAAGGGAACCCGCATCCGCGAACTACCGGTTACAACGGAGACGCAGATGACAGTGGGCCCGTCGAAGCGCCGTCGCTCCTCTCTCGAGGAGGGGCCGACGATGTACAAGTTTGACCAGTTGCGCCGCATGCTCGAGAAAGCCCATAGAAACCGCTCCAAGCGGCACGCGATGACGGACATCGTGAAATTCCTGGGCGCCTATCTGCCTGTCCGATCGGAGCAGAAGGGGAAAGCGCGTCCCAAGCCGGAAGAGGATGACAATCCCAGCAGCGCGCGGTTTCACTCGTTCTGCAAACAACTGGCCGAGTCCCTGGGGGTTCCCAAGGAATTTGTGCTGGAGCGAATCACGCAGGAACTGCTGCAGGACGAATCGCAGCTGAAGGAATTGTGCGATCACCTGATTGCCGCCGGTGAACACTACGAACTGGCGATCTCGCTGATCAAGGACGAGCCGCTGAATCGTCCCGTGACGATACGAATTGGAACGACCAACCTGATCAACATGCGGGTGCTGCCAGCGGTACTTGAATCGGTGCGGCAGAAATTCAAGGCGGCACACCCGGATGTTCACCTGAGGTTTGTGCAGACGATTCGCGATTCGGATGAATTGCTGTTCGGATCCAAATCGCTCGTGGGACTGGATGCGATTGTCGCCTGCTGTCTGGATGCCCAGGCGGGGACGATCCCGCCTTCGATGTTGTCAGCCAGTCTGCCGCTGCGCTGTTGCCTGCTGCGTCAGCGAGATGTCGAATCGCAAGAGTCACCCGGGGCGCTTTGCCTGCCAAACTGGGAAGCGTTGCGAGGGAGTGAAATGGTGTCGCTGGCCACCGCGCCGAAGCATTTCGACGTTCCGTGGCTGGACATTGAAGCAATGGTGGAGTCATTCGAAGAAGTGCCAACGCTGCTGGAGGCGCATGCGCGTGTCGCGGCGAGTGACGCATGGACCCTGTCCTATCGCGAGCTGATGGATGAAACGGACGAACGCCGCCTGCAGGCCCTGGATCTTCCGCCGGATCTGGACAGGCAGCTTCCATTGATCGTCGCGGTCTTTCCCGAGATGACGCCGAAGCGAAAAACGCGCGGCGCGGCCAAAGCCGATGACGGGGCCGGAGTCGAGAAGCAAGAGGCGCTAGCGATGCTCAAGGAATCGCTGCAAGTCGCCTTTGCGCAGAAGCAGGCGATTCGTCGGCAGTCAGAGGAACTGACGAAATGGCTGATGCGGTTTCCGTTCAGCTATCACGTGAGTGACTACGCCCCGCGCAAGGGGAGCGAGAGTCAAAGGATCTGGTTTGCGGGTCGGGCCAGCCTGGAATGCACATCGAACGGGAATCTGACAGGGGCGTTTCATGTCGGAAATCCGGCGGGTGATCCGCTGTTGGTGCGCGTGTTCGGCCGCCCGATTGTTCATGAAGAGGGAGCGGTCTGGCACCTGCAATGGCGCGGCGCCGATCCCTTCGAAGAAAGCGGGACGACGAACATGGTCGTGACACGATCGGGCCTGGAGTCGGGCGAATTCCTGATCGGAAGCTGGTTCGGATGCAGTTCCTGGACGGATGGCGAACTGCGCCCGTCGGGCGGTCCGTTCATACTTCACACCCGGGGCGACCTGACGCCGCGCGATCTCAAACGATTGGTGACGCACCATCAGGACGGTTGCATTCCCGATCTGCGATCCCTGTCGAATGAAGTGGCGCCGATCGAGCCACTGACGGTCCCCAGAAAACCACGCTGAGTCTGCCTGCGGGTCATTATTCACAGGCAAGCGAGGGGACAGATCCATTTTCACGGACAAGCGGCGCTTCGGAGTCTTTTCGCGACCATGGAAGATGTTTGTTTTTCGCCGTGAAAAGGCGTCAGTCCCCGGCCTGTGAACGGTTACTGCCTGTGGGATTCCACATTCCGAAATCCGACGTCACTCAGGGGCCTCCCTGCAACTTCGATTTCGCCAGGTATTCCCCCGGGAGGGGGCGTGCCGTACCGGTTTCCTGGGCATGGCGATCAGGGATTGCTGAATGCGATTGTGATGCGACTGGGGAAAGTGAGTGACCTGGAACTGCTGCCGGAAGAGACGTGGTGCAATTCGAGCGGTTGGAATGCGAGCGAAACAGTCGACATTCTGAACTCGGATGGATTGAGACTCAACGTGATCAATCGTCGACTGCAGACGCGACAGCGACTGCTGCATAGCTCGGGACCGAAGTGGTGGACGGATGCGGGAAAGTACCATATTGTCCGGGAACGTGTCGAAGAAAATCGAGTTCGACATCCCTCTTTGAGGTTTGAGCCACTGGACTTGATTTGCGGGCCGCTGCCCGATGCCGACATCGTGCTTGTTCGAGATTGTCTGGTTCATTTCAGCTTTCATGACATTCTTCCTGCTCTCAAGACCATCCTGCGGACGAAAGCCAGGTGGCTGATCACAACTCACTTCCCGAAGCATTCGAATGTCGACATTGCATTGGGGCAGTGGCGTCCGTTGAACCTGACTTCGGCCCCTTTTCATTTTCCCGCGCCGGATGTCATCGTGCAGGAAGGGTGCGAGGAGAACGGCGGAGTGTTTGCGGACAAATCGCTGGGGATCTGGAGAACGACAGAGATCGCGGCGGCGGTCGAAGCGTTAAGGCATCTTTGAGAAATCGTTCACGGTTGATTCCCCTCGGAGTAATGGGCCGCAGTGATCCTCGAATTGATCTCGAAAAACAACCTTGTTTTTTTCGCCGATCAGGCCATCAGGTGAACAAAGGCTTGCCGCTCGAATCAGGTTGCATCAGTTGTTAATGTTTCTTCATCGCTTGTCTGCAGTGAGCGATTCGAGTGAGCGACGACCTTCCCGACGCGAACTCGACGGAACGCCGTGACGGTGGAAATGCGGCCAGCATGATGCTGTGCAGGTAACACTCACGCCGATTCGTGAAGGGCGCCGTCAACCAGGAGCTTGAACGCGAAGTGGAGCTTCGCGCCGAACTCCCGTCCGGATGAGGGTGCACATCAACGGTCATTGGATGGACAACTTGTTCCTCCGCACTGGCATGTCCGGCAGGGAATCTGCCGCTTGCAACCCGGATTCCGCAGGGGGCTTGTGACCCTGCGAATCCGTGGGTCGGCTCCATTGCCTCATTTGTTGATCTGCTTGTTCCCACACTGTGCCAGCCCCGCCCGGGAGCGGGTCTGGATCACGAAAGGTTCGCGCTCATGATTACACAACGAGACGAGGAAGATGACACTTCACGAATATCCACCAGCGACGAGATCCTGCTCGGGTACCAGCTTGCAGCACGACGTCGCATGGGTTTTTCACCGATCACTCCACCGGATCAAGACGGGACGCCAATTTACTATGGCGGCCCGCATCTGTTGACATGTGCCCCCACGGGAAGCGGCAAGGGGCGATGCTGTGCCATGCCCGCGCTGCTTGAGTACCCCGGGCAGGTGGTCACAATTGACATCAAGGGTGAACTCTACGGTTGCACGCATCGTCGCCGTCGCGAGATGGGGCAACAGGTGATCAAGCTGGACCCGTTCCGAGTCGTCGATTCCACCACGGATGGCTTCAATCCGCTCGAGATGTTTCATCTCCCCACGACTGACTGCGACACCGATGCGCAAATGGTCGCCTCGATGTTGTCCGAGGGCAACAAGTTCGGCCGTGATCCCTTCTGGGATACGACGGCGAGCGGGTTGCATAGTGCCGTGATCAACTACCTGGTGACCATGAAGCCGCGTGACAAGCAGAATTTCAACGAGATGCGGCGGTTGCTCTGTTCGGATGACGTGATCTATCGGATTGCGACGATCATGGATGCTGAAGGGAAAAAGATGCGCGAGCTGGCGTATCAGGAGTTCGCCTCGTTTTTGCAACTCGCGGAACGGGAAACCCGGCCCAGTGTCCTGGCCACGGCCCAATCGTACATCAAGACCTTCAACAGCGAACGAGTTTCCGAGATGCTCGATCAATCGAGCTTTTCGCTGCAGGACTTCGCCGAAGGGAAGCCGATGTCGATCTACATCATCATTCCTCCCGAGCGGTTGGAAAGTCATCGCCCGCTGCTGCGGATCATCCTGGCCTCCCTGTTTGCGGCCGTCTTTTCCCGCAAGCGGATCCCGGATCCCCGGACGCTGTTCCTGATCGACGAGGCAGGAAACCTGGGGTCATTCCCCGTGATGAAGGCGGCGATGACCTTGTGCCGCGGTTTTGGGGTCCGCTGCTGGACATTCTGGCAGGACATGCAGCAGATCCAGGACTGCTATCCCACGTGCTGGCGGACGATTGTCAACAACGCCGGCGCCTTGCAGTTGTTCGGTTTGACGACACGGCTGATGGCGGCCGAATGGGCCGAGGTCCTGGGGTGCTCGCCCGAGGTCTTGTTAAACATGAAAGCGCGCGAACAGTTCCTGCTGCTGCAGAATCAGGGGGAATTCATGAGCCG
>Ga0265327_10004284_pt1 | contig 12759 bp, 17 predicted proteins | sample 41621metaG_FD_202089 | JGI IMG/M metagenome (GOLD analysis project Ga0265327, IMG submission 202089) | Rhizosphere microbial communities from Carex aquatilis grown in University of Washington, Seatle, WA, United States - 4-16-21 metaG | ecosystem: Host-associated > Plants > Roots > Rhizosphere...
GCGGTGACGCCGACGAGGGCGTCAGAGCGAGCGCCGCGTGGCCGAAGACGACCACACCGACGTGGTCGTTCGCCCCGGCGGCGTCGACGAACGCCTGCGCGGCCGCAACTGCGTCGGCGAGCGGGCGGCCGCGCATCGACTGCGAGCGGTCGATCGCGAGCACGATCGCCTTCTCACGGGCGAGGTTGACGGCGGAGTAACCGACGACCGGCCGGCCGTTCTCGGTCAGCGTCGGCGTTGCGGCGCCGAGCGGGCCGACGAGCGTGGCGCGTACGTCCGGGAGGTTGCTCGTGTCGACGGCGCCGATGCGAACCACGGCGAGTGCCGACGGCACGATCGCGAGCGCTGCCAGCGCGATCGGCAGACCGCGCAGGATCCAGCGGCGACGGCGCCGGCGCAGGCGGACGGTCATTCGTAGCCACCGCCGAACCCGGTCGCGGCAAACGACGCGCGCAGCTGCTCGGGATCGTCTCCCGAGAAGAACGTGGGCGGGAGGACGACGTTGTTCGCGGCGAGCTTGTCGAGGAAGTGCGGCTTCAGGCCGCTGACGCGGAGCGGTGAGAGCAGTCGGTGCGCCGAGGCATAGGCCTCGTCCTCGCCGGGAGGCGACGCGACGAAGATGTCCTGCAGCGTCACGACGTCGGACTCCATGCCGAGCACCTCGCAGACATGGGTGATCCGGCGCGAGCCGTCGACAAGGCGCGCGATCTGCACGAGCACGTCGAACGCGCTGGAGATCTGCTCGCGAATCGCGCGGTGGGGCAGCTCGACGCCCGCAGTCATCACGAGCGTCTCGAGACGTGCGAGCGCATCGCGCGGCGAGTTGGCGTGGATGGTCGTCAGCGAGCCTTCATGGCCCGTGTTCATCGCCTGGAGCATGTCGAGCGTCTCCGCGCCGCGAACCTCGCCGACGATGATCCGGTCGGGGCGCATGCGGAGGGCGTTGCGGACGAGCTCGCGAATCCGAACCTCGCCGGTGCCCTCGATGTTCGACGGACGCGATTCGAGTGTGATCACATGGTCCTGCTGGAGCTGGAGCTCGGCGGCGTCCTCGATCGTGACGATGCGCTCGTCGCCGGGGATGAACGCGCTCATCGCGTTGAGCGTCGTCGTCTTGCCGGTGCCGGTGCCGCCGGAGATGAGGATGTTGAGCTTGCCCTTGACGCAGGCGGCGAGGAACTGCGCCGAGCGCGCCGTCAGCGTCCCAAACGTGATCAGGTCGTTGATCGTGTACGGGTCGCGCGAGAACTTGCGGATCGTCACGGTTGGCCCGTTGAGCGCGAGCGGCGGGATGATGGCGTTGACGCGGCTGCCGTCGGGGAGGCGCGCGTCAACCATCGGCGAGGCCTCGTCGATCCGGCGGCCGACCTGCGAGACGATCTTGTCGATGATCCGCATCACGTGCGACTCGTCGACGAAGCGAACCTCGCTGCGCTCGAGCTTGCCGTTGCGCTCGACGTAGACGCTGTCGTAGCCGTTGACCATCACCTCGGTGACGGTGTCGTCGCGGAGCAGCGGCTCGATCGGCCCGTAGCCGAGGATGTCGTCCGTTAGCTGGCGGACGACCTCGCGGCGCTCCTCACGGGTGAGCGGCGTGCGGTCGAGCGCGAGCTCCTCGGTGACGGCGCGGTACACCTGGTCGGCCAGGTCCTCGGAGCCGTCCTGCTTGAAAAGCTCGGGCCCGAGGTTGGCGATGCACTGGTGGTGGATCCGTGCTTTCAGCTCGGCGTACGGATCCTCGGCGCGGGCGGTGGGCCCGGGCCGGCGGTCGCCGTTCGGGACGACGGTCAGCGTGGCGGTGCCGTCGCCCTGCCTGGAGATGCGGTCGTGGAGTCCCACGTCAGCTCCTCGCCAGGCTCAGGCGCCGTCGACCGGCCTTCGCCTTTGCCTTCGACTTCTGTGCCGGAACGAGCACCTTCGTCAGCGCCGTGATCGACTTCGCGAAGTCGCAGCCCGGGTCGGAGAGCGCAACCGGCACGCCCTGGTTGACCGAAACGGGAACCGCGCGGTCGGACGGCATCTCGACGTCGATCGTGATCTTGAGGGCGCTCTCGACCTCGCGCTTGCTGAGGCCGACCTTCGTGTTCGCCCGGTTGAGGACGAAGCGGATGCGGGTCTTCGGGAACGAGAGCAGCTCGAGCGTCTGCATCGCCAGGCGCACGTTCTTGAGCGTCGGCACGTCGAGCCCGCAGAGCACGAGCAGGTCGTCGGTGCGGTCGAGCGTCGCGAGCATCGGCCCGTGGAAGAACGGCGACGTGTCGACGACGATCACGTCGTAGCACTCGCGCGCGACCTCGAGCAGCCGCGTGATCTTCGACTCCGTGACGAGCTCGGCATCCTCCGGACGGAGCGGCGCCGGGAGGATGTCGAGACCGCACGGATGCTTCGTCGTGTAGCCGGCGAGCTTCTCGAAGTCGAGCTCGCCCGGTGCGACGACCAGGTCGTAGATCGTCTTCTCGGGCTCGATTCCCATCACGATCGCGGCGTCGCCGAACTGCAGGTCGAGGTCGAGCAGGAGCGCGCGGCGGCCCTGCTTGGTGAGTGCGCAGGCGAGGTTCGAAGCGGTCACCGTCTTGCCGGTGCCGCCCTTCGGCGAGAACACCGTGACGACGCGTCCGAGCTGCTTGCGCGAGCTCTCCGGCACCGTGCGCTTCGCGTGCGAGGCCTTCTTCACCGTGAAGAGGACGTTCTCGATCATCTGCGGGAGCAGGAGAACGTCCGACACGTCGGCGTCGAGCGCCTCGTCGAGGATCTCGGCCGTCCCACCGGCCGCGACGACGACGATCGGAGCGCGGGTCTGCTCGCGGATCGCGGCAACCTCGGCCGCGGGGAACACGGCGGAGCGCGTGGCATGGAGGATGCACTCCAGGTGGCCGCCGGCGAGGACGCCGGTCGCCTGTGCGACGTGCTCGCTCGAACCAATCACCTCGAGCTCGGGATGCTGTGCGAGTGCTTCGCGCAGCTCGCTGAAGCCGTCGCAGTCGCCCGTGAAGAACAGGCGCGTGCGCGGGCTCTCCTGGTCGCTCACTGTCCACCTCCTGTGGCTGTGAGGTGCTGCAGGCTCGAGGCGGATGCGCCGTCCTTGAGGACCGACGTGACACCTTCGACGTCCGCGGCGCTCTCGACGGCGTTTGCGACCGGGCGAAGCGCGAGCGACCAGCCGATCGAGTTCTCGACCGCGTACCAGATCTTCTGTGCTTCGCCGCGGTCGCTGACAGCGAGCAGCACGGACCCCTGTGTCGCGCTGTCGCCGACGTGCGTGACGCCCGGTGACGAGGCGTGCAGGACGAGCACGTCACGGGCGACGTCGCGTACCGCGAGGCAGGTCGTGCAGTCGCCGGTCTTCAAGTCGGCGATCACGTCGACGTGGTCGCCGTCGCGGAGCGTTCCCTCGAGTAGCGCGTCGGATGATCCGGGAATCGAGATCGCGCGCAGTGCGCCATGGAGCTGAACACGCACACCCTGCTCTGCGTGGTCGGCGAAGCGGCGGAGCGAGACCTGCTCGCCCGTGTAGATGTCCTGGCTCGTGATCAGGTTGCGCACCTGGTCGGGATTCGAGATCGCGCCGGGGACGACCGTCCGCTGCACGACCTGCTGGGTCGAGATCCAGCCGTTCTTGACCACGTCGGCGCCGGTCGTTCCCTGCGGGATGTCGTGCTTCGCGACGTACACCGTGACGGTGCTCTCGCTCTGGCGAACGTGGCGCTTGTAGTTCGCGACGTAGAAGGTCGTCAGGAGCGCCGCGATGAGCGCCAGCGCAACGGCGACGACGATGTTCCTCATGCGGTAGGTCATTCGAGGCGCTCCTTTGTCGTGCTGGTGAGCGTCCCCGACGTAACGGTCCAGCCGAGGATGTTCACGGAGAAGGGATACGTGGCGCTGACGGTGACGTCGTTGCCGGGAACGGTCCAGTCCGGCGAGGTGACGGAGACCCCGAGCTTGCTCTGGTCGAGGTCGTTCGCCGAGGCCTTGACCGCAGCGACCGCCGACGCACCGTTGTCGCCGATGAGGCGGCTGACCGCGGCCTTGCGCGCGCCGGCGCGTGTCGCGTCGGTGAGCGTGATGTAGTTGTTGAAGGCGATCCCGAACTGCACGATCGCGAGCAACAGTGCGATGAGGAGCGGCAGGACGAACGCCAGCTCGACGGCAGCCTGCCCGTCGTCCCTCCTCAGTAGCGACCCCCTGCGAGACACATCAGCCTCCCAGCGCCTGAACCGCGGACGTGAAGAACGCCGTGATCGCGGAGCCGAGTTGCGGCAGCACGAGCGCGACGACGAGCGCGACGACTGCGACGACGACGGAATACTCGGCCATCGTCTGGCCTCGCTGGTCTTCGATCGTTGTGTGGAGCGTCTGCGGCATTTTGCGGCGATTCGGTCGAGGATTTGACGGCGGGCCCTCAGGGCGGTGAGGGCCCGCCGGACGTGCGGTTAGAGCGAGCTTGAAAGGCCGGTGAAGAATGTGGAGAGGTGCGTGCCGAACGCGGTTGCGCCGACAGCTGCGACGATTGCGATGACGGCGATCAAGATGCCGTACTCGGCCATCGTCTGGCCCTCCTGGCGGTTGAGCTGGATGCGCACCAGCTCGAACAGGTCGCGAAGCTTCATGGTGGTACACCTCCCTTCAAGCGGCGGCGGGGCGGTGAAATGCTTGGCTTGCGGAAGGTGAAGAAACCGCGATCGAACAAAGCTTGCGCGACGTGCCTAAAGATCACTCCGACGAGTGACGATGCATCACCCTTATGGAACACGCGACGCTGAAACGAAGTGACGGGACGGTGCTGTGCGCGCGTTGTTTCGTCGCGACGAGCTCCTTCGCGCGCATGCGCGGACTGCTCGGTCGCGCGTCGCTCGCGCCCGACGAAGGGATGCTCTTCCGTCCGGCCGGCTCGATCCACATGTTCTTCATGCGCTTCACGATCGACGCCGTCTTCTGTACGCGCGACCTCGAGGTGATCGACGTCGTCCGCGGGCTGCGTCCCTGGCGGCTCGCTTCGCGGCGTGGGGCGAAGGTCGTGATCGAGCTTGCCGAGGGCGCCGCGACGGGCGTCAACCCGGGCGACCACCTCGTGGTCGCTACGATCGACGCGTGAGCACGCAACCGTTGCGCCAATTGCTCGAGAGCGCCTTCCCGGACGCCACCGAGCTCGATGTGATCGACCGCACAGGCGGCGGCGACCACTTCCAGGTCGTCGTCACCGCGCCGTCCCTCGCCGGGCTCTCACTCGTCGAGCAGCACCGCCGTATCTACGAGGCGCTGTCGGGGCCGCTCGCGGACGGCACCATCCATGAACTCCGCATCAAGACGAAGGGAGCGGCGTGAGCTACACCGACAAGATCAAGGAAGTCATCGACGGCTCGGACGTCGCCATCTTCATGAAGGGCACGCCCGCCTTCGTGATGTGCGGGAACTCCGACCGCGCGCTGCAGGCGCTCCGCCGCGCTGGCGCTCCCGTCACGGCGGTCGACGTCCTGCCGGACCCGCAGATCCGGCAGGAGCTTCAGGCGATCTCCGGCTGGCCGACGATCCCGCAGGTGTTCGTCAAGGGCGAGCTCGTCGGCGGCGCCGACATCGTCGAGGAGCTCGAGCAGAGCGGCGATCTCGAGCAGACGCTGCGCGAGAAGCTCGGCGACGGGTACGCGGCGTCGCGCGACGAGAAGACCGTCGCGCTGGCCTAGCTCCGCAGCGTCTCGAGCACGTCGTCGGCGTGCGTGTCCGGCTTGACGTCGTGCATCACCCGCTTGACGGTGCCGTCCTCCGCGACGACGAACGTCGAGCGGCTGACGCCCATGTACTTCTTGCCGGCGAACGACTTCTCGCCCCAGACGCCGTAGTCCTCGGAGACCGAGTGGTCGACGTCGGCGAGGAGCGTGAACGGCAGCTCGTACTTCTCCTTGAACTTGACGTGCGAGCGCTCGTCGTCGGGTGAGATCCCGAGCACGACGGCGCCTGCGCGCTGGAACTCGCCGTAGGTGTCGCGGATCCCGCACGCCTGCGTCGTGCAGCCCGGTGTGTCGTCTTTCGGATAGAAGTAGATGACGACCTGCTTGCCGCGCAGGTCGGAGAGCTTGACTGACTCGCCGCTGTCGCTCTTCAGCTCGAAGTCGGGGGCCGGCTTGCCTTCTTCCACCACGGTCTGATCCTCTCGATAGGTTTCGTTGCCGATGCTAACGGCCCACCACGTGAACGCATTCCTGCTGATCGCCGTCTGCGTGCTCGCGTCGGCCGCTGCGTTCTGGGCACGCCGCCGCCGGGCGGGCACCGCGGTGGCCCAGCTGCTCGCGCTGGCGCAGACGCTGCTCGTCGCGCAGGTCGGGCTCGGGCTGCTGCTCCTGTCCGACCACAAGCGGGCCGCCGACCATCTGCACTACGCCTATGGGACGTTCGCGCTGCTCGCGGTGCTCTCGCCGTGGCTCTATGCGCCGAGCGAGCCGCGGGCGCGCCTCACGTGGTTCGGCGTCGCGACCCTGCTCGCCGCGGCACTCGGCGTGCGTGCTTGGATGACGGCGTGAGGAACATCAACCCGTTCGTGCGGAACCTGGCGATCCTCGCCTTCGTGGCGCTTGCCGTCGTGCTCCTGAACCTCGAGATCGCGCTGGCGACGGTCGGAGTCCTGATCCGGCTGGCGTTCTTCATCGCGATCGCCGTGGTCGCCTACTTCTTCTGGCGCGACATCGGCCGCCGCGAGATCGACACGTGGTCGACCCGCTCCGGCCGGGTCTTCTATGCGGCGGTCGGTCTCGGTGTCGTCGACCTGGGCTGGTGGATCTTCAGCCATCCGTCGGGCCGGGACGCGCTGGTCTTCTTCGTCGTCGCCGCGATCTGCATCTATGTCGCGGTGCGCACATGGCACGACCAGCGCTCGCTCGCGTAGCCCTCAGGAAGGTCAGGTCGTGCGGTCGAACGCGCCCACGCCGTCGAGGCGGTCGAGGGCCTCGCGGACGGGCATGTGCTGGCCGACGAAGATCGGCGTGTCGCGCTCGGTGTACGCGGAGGCCTCCGAGTCGCGGAGCCGCAGCATCAGGTGCATGAAGTCCGCCGGCTCGTCGCACTCGAAGGCCGTCATGAACTCCTGGTCGTCGATCCCGAACGAGTACGTCGTGTGGTTGTTGATGCCGGGGAACTCCTCGCGGCCGATCCGGATGTGCTCGTTCATCGCGCGCTGGCGCTCCTCTTCGGTCAGCGAGTACCACGGACGCACCTTCACGAACGGATAGACGACGAGATAAGGCTGGTTCTTCGGCGTGATCTTCCGCGCCTTGCGCGCCGAGGTGTACTGCGACGCCTTCGTCGTCGCGAGATACGAGTACGGCGTCTCGAGCCAGCCCGCGAGCGCCGTCGCGTTCAGCGCGGCCCCGAGCTCGCCGAGATCCTCGTAGCGCTCGGTGATCTTCCAGAGGAAGAAGTCCGTCTCGGGCCGGACGCCTGTCGTCGAGTACGCGCGCAGGTGCTCGAACCGCGTCGCGAACTCCTCGATCACCTCCGCGAACGCGTCCTTGGCGGCCGCGCGCTCCTCGACCGGCAGGCGGCGCCAGTCGGGCGTGGCCCGGTAGAAGGTGTAGGCGACGTACTGGCCGTCCATGACCCGAACGTTACCCTGGCGGGCATGACGGCAGAGCGCATCGAAAGCCAGCTGAAGTCGGTCCCGGCGAAGCCCGGGGTCTACCTCTTCCGCGACGGCGAGGGGACGGTTCTCTACGTCGGCAAGGCGAAATCGCTGCGCCCGCGCGTGCGCTCGTACTTCCAGGCCGGCTCGAGCGACACGCGCCAGGGCATCCGCCACATGGCGAGCCGGGTGGAAACCGTGGAGACGATCGTGACCGGCAGCGAGGTCGAGGCGCTGCACCTCGAGCAGAACCTCGTCAAGCGCCACCGGCCGCCGTTCAACGTGCGGCTGCGCGACGACAAGTCGTTCCCGTACATCGCCGTCACGGTGGAGGACGACTACCCCCGGGTGATGTTCACGCGGGAACGGCACCGGCGCGGTGTCGAGTACTTCGGCCCGTACGCGAATGCGAAGAAAGTGCGCGAGACACTCGATGTGCTGAACAGGGTGTTCCGCTATCGCCCCTGCGAGGGCCCGCAGCCGGGCAGGCACAGCGGCATCCCGTGTCTCGACTTTCACATCGAGCGCTGCTTCGCGCCGTGCGTCGGGTACATCTCCAAGGAGGACTACCGCGACCTGATCGACCAGGTGATCGAGTTCCTGTCCGGTGACGACAAGCCGATCCGGCGCCGCCTCGAGGAGCAGATGAAGGCCGCGGCCGCCGACGAGCGCTTCGAGGACGCCGCGCGCTACCGCAACCGCTTGAAGGCGATCGAGCGCCTGTCCGAGCGCCAGGCGGTCGAGCGGCGCGAGCTGGGGTCGGTCGACGTGATCGGCGTCGCCGTGTCGCCTGAGCGAGCCGCCGTGCAGCTCTTCCCGCTGCGCGAGGGACGCATGGTCGACCGCTACGCGTTCCATCTCGAGAACGCGGCAGGCGAGGAGCTCGGCGAAGTCCTCGAGCAGTTCTGCCTCGAGTACTACGGGTCGGCCCCGTCGATCCCGCCGCAGATCCTCGTCCCGCGCGGATCGGGCGACACGAGCGCGCTCGAGGCGTTCCTCTCCGAGCGGCGCGGCTCACACGTCGAGGTGCGCGCTCCCGAGCGCGGCGAGAAGCGGCGCCTGCAGGAGCTCGCGCAGCAGAACGCGCAGCTCGCACTCGAGTCCGAGACGTTCCAGGCGGAGACGAAGCGTGCCCGCCGCGTCGAGGCGCTCGAAGAGCTGCGCGAAGCGCTCAATCTCGAGTCGCTGCCGATTCGCATCGAGTGCTTCGACATCTCCAACATCCAGGGCCAGGAGATCGTCGGCTCGATGGTCGTCTTCGAGGACGGCGTCGCCAAGAAGGGCCACTACCGCAAGTTCACCGTGCGCGGCCTTGACGGCCAGGACGACTTTGCCGCGATGCGCGAGGTGATCGCGCGGCGCTTCGCACGGCTCTCGGCCGATCCCGGGTCGGAGGAGTGGAACGAGTCGTTCGCCGCCACACCGAACCTCGTCGTGATCGACGGCGGCAAGGGACAACTGTCCGCCGCGCTCGCGGCGATGCAGGAGCTCGACCTGCCCCGCGTTGCCGTCATCTCGCTCGCGAAGCGGATCGAGGAGGTGTTCGTCCCTGGCCGGCCGAACCCGATCCTCCTGCCGCCGCAGTCGCCCGGCCTGCAGCTGCTGCAGCGCATCCGCGACGAGGCGCACCGGTTCGCGATCACCTTCCACCGCCAGCGGCGCGACGTCGCCGCGCGCGGTTCGATGTTCGACCAGCTCGAGGGCGTCGGCCCGGCCCGCCGGCGTGCGCTGCTGCAGCACTTCGGCTCGGCGGAGCGCGTCGTCGAGGCCACGCGCGAGGAGCTCGAAGGCGTGCCGGGCGTTCCCGCGAAGACCGCGCGCTCGATCTACGCGCAGCTGCATCGCACGGGGGGCGCCTGAGCGAGTGACTACCCTTGCGCCCGTGCGCCGCATCGCTCTCGTCCTCTTCGTCTCCGTGCTCGCCGGCTGCGGCTCGTCCAAGCATGCCGTCTCGACGACGACCGTCGCGAAGCCCGTCCCGAAGCCGGGACCGGGGCAGGTGCTGTACGACGCCGGCGGCTGGGCGGTCGTCGTCTCCGGTGGCGCAGCACGCGCACTGCATCTGGCCGGCGGCAGCTGGCACGCAGACACGAGCGGTGCGGTGAAGGTCTCGATCCTCGGGCCGCGCGGGACCGCCGCCACGACCCCGCAGGTCGCGGCTGAGCTCTCGGCCAAGGCACCGCTCGTCGAGAGCGGCCTGTGGGTCGACGGCACCGAGCTGGACGTGAAAGGCGGCGGCCTCACCCCGACCAGGGGCACGATTTACGGCGCGCCGGCCGCGCCACTTGGCTCAGGCAAACACCTTGCGGTCGCCTACGGCCGCACCGCCGGCCACGCCACGGCCGTCGCCTGGTCGTTTCGCGTCGCTTGAGACTTGCATCCGGGCGCCAGGACGTGTTGGATCGGCTGGCAACTCAAGTGCCCTTCGGCACTCCCCCACCGCCTAGGGGCACTTGGGTGACTCGACTGCGGCCTGCGACTCGTGGGCTTCTGAGTCACGAGGCGGTTGCCGGGACGCGGCTCTCAAACCCCGGCGGCCGCCTCGGCGCGCTTGCGGTCAGGTGCCCGCGTCGTCCGGGCCGCTGTCCATGAACGGATAGCGGTAGCTCGTCGGCGGCGTGAACGTCTCTTTGAGCGAGCGCGGGCTGACCCAGCGGATCAGGTTCCACATCGAGCCCGCCTTGTCGTTCGTACCGGACGCGCGTGCGCCGCCGAACGGCTGCTGGCCGACGACCGCGCCCGTGGGCTTGTCGTTGACGTAGAAGTTGCCGGCCGTGTAGCGGAGCTTGTCCTGCGCGTGCGCCGCCGCTGCGCGATCCTCCGAGAACACGGCGCCGGTGAGACCGTACGGCGCGGTCTTGTCGACGAGGTCGAGCGTGTCATCCCACTTGCTCTCGTCGTAGACGTATGTCGTGACGACCGGGCCGAAGAGCTCGTCGCGCATCGTGCGGAAGTTCGGGTCACGCGTCTCGATCACAGTCGGCTCGACGAAGTAACCCTTCGAGTCGTCGTAGCCGCCGCCGACGACGATGTCGGTCTGACTGTTCGACTTCGCCTCCTCGATCGCGTCGGCCTGCGTCTGGAACGACGCGCTGTCGATCACGGCGCCCATGTAGTTGCTGAAGTCGGCGACGTCGCCCATCGCGATCGTCGAGATCTCCTCCTGCAGGCGCTCGCGCAGCGCCGGCCAGAGGTTCGACGGTGCGTAGACGCGTGAGGACGCGGAGCATTTCTGTCCCTGGTACTCGAACGAGCCGCGGATGATCGCGGTCGCGAGCGCGTCCACGTCTGCGGACGGATGCGCGACGATGAAGTCCTTGCCGCCCGTCTCGCCGACGATGCGCGGGTAGTTGCGGTAGTGGTCCATGTTCGCGGCGACGGTCCGCCACATGCCGTTGAAGACGGAGGTCGAGCCGGTGAAGTGGATGCCGGCGAGGTGCGGGCTCGCGAGCGCCGCATCCCCGATGTTGGCGCCCGAGCCGTAGACGAGGTTGATCACGCCGTCGGGCAGCCCCGCCTCCTGGAAGAGGCGCATCAGGTAGTAGGCCGACAGCATCGCCGTGCTGGCCGGCTTCCAGACGATCGCGTTGCCCATCAGCGCGGGGGAGCTGGTCAGGTTCGCGGCGATCGCAGTGAAGTTGAACGGCGAGACCGCGAAGACGAAGCCCTCGAGCGGGCGGTACTCCATGCGGTTCCAGACGCCGGGCGAGGACACGGGCTGCTCCGCATAGATGCGCGTCATGAACTCGACGTTGAAGCGGAAGAAGTCGACCGACTCGCACGCGGCGTCGATCTCCGCCTGGTGCGCCGTCTTGGACTGGCCGAGCATCGTCGCCGCGTTCAGCGTGTCGCGCCACGGGCCGGAGAGCAGCTCGGCCGCGCGCAGCAGCACCGCCGCGCGCTCTTCCCACGGCCAGCGCGACCAGTCGGCCCAGGCCTTCGCGGCCGCGTCGACCGCGAGCTGCACGTGCTCGGCGTTGCCCTGGTGCACATCCGCAAGGACGTGCTCCTTGTCGTGGGGCATGACCGCCTGCCTGAGCTGGCCGGTCGTCACGTCCTTGCCGCCGATCACCAGCGGGATCTCGATGCGCTCGTCGCGCATCTGCTGGACGCGGCGCTGCAGGCGCTCGCGCTCGGGGCTGCCGGGGGCGTAGTCGTTGATCGGCTCGTTGCGGGGCGCGGGCGGGCGGAAGATCGCGTGGGTGCTCATGCGTCGTACATTACGGGCGTGGACCCTTCGCACGCCCTGTGGATCGGCGGCGGGCACGCAAGCGGCAAGTCGGCGGTCGCGCGGGCGCTCTCAGAGCGGTTCGAGCTGCAGCTCTACAGCGTGGAGGAGCGCAGCGAGGCGCACACGTCGCGCATGCCGGGTGCCGGCGTGGGCTGGGCGTCTCTGGACGAGTTCGTCACGACGTCGCGGCATCGGTTTCGCCTCGTGCTCGAAGACGTGCGGGCGCTGCCCGACGCGCCGATCGCGATCGTCGAAGGGATCGAGCTGCTACCGACCTCGGTCTCTGCGGTGCTCGGCGCGCCCGACCGGGCGCTCTTTCTGATTCCGGCCGGCGACGATCCGGTCTCGGCGCGGATCGCGCGGGAGGCGCGAGAGCTGCGCATGACCGCGCTGCCGGCCGACCGGCGGCTCGAGGAGCTGATCGAGCTCGCGGCCGAGCACTTTGCGGGCGCGATCAGCGCCGGAGGAGATAGGTCGCCGTGACGACGACCCACACCATGAAGCCGAGCGACGACGCGAAGACCGTGTCGCCCGCGAACGTCCAGTCGGCCGCCCCTTCGATCACGCCGACGGTGAGCACAGCGATCCCGCCCGCGACACCGGCCTGACCGAACCACTTCGGAATCTTGCGCGCGCGCCAGGCTGCGAGCGACGAGCCGACGATCACGGAGGCCGCTGCGGCCGAGGACGGCGCCGCCAGCCGCGGGTTGGCTTCGAGGAGTGTCACAGCCTGCAACGCGATGAACGTCGCCCCGCCCATCACGACGACGCTCGCGAAGAAGCCGTCGGGATCGAAGCGCACGACGAGGCTGCGCAGGCTCGCGAGGAACCAGAAGTAGGAGAACGCGGCGACCGTGAACAGGGCGGAGACCGCGCCCTGGTGGCCCGTGCCGAGCAGCAGCGCAGGCAGGGCCAGCGCCAC
>Ga0265327_10004286_pt1 | contig 12754 bp, 7 predicted proteins | sample 41621metaG_FD_202089 | JGI IMG/M metagenome (GOLD analysis project Ga0265327, IMG submission 202089) | Rhizosphere microbial communities from Carex aquatilis grown in University of Washington, Seatle, WA, United States - 4-16-21 metaG | ecosystem: Host-associated > Plants > Roots > Rhizosphere >...
TTGAACCGGAATGGATTTGGCGTCGGTGGTGAAGTAAATGTTGTCGTACATACATTTTCCTTCCCGCCCTTGAAACAAACTGACCGCAATCAGCCAGATTTTGACGATGCGGGACGGCAGTTCGCCGCCGATATGGTTTTGATAATCCAGGTAGACGTTTCGTTTTTCGCTGAACCATAGTCCCAGCCCTTCAGAGCCGGAGCGGATAACTACATGAGTTTCGCGCGCATTCCAGCTCGGAATCGGGCAGCGGTAAGCCGTTTCAACCGGCAGCTCCGCGCTCCAGTAGTAAGTGATATCCTGTCCGTTATCGAATTCGACGGCGATGCTAAGGTAATCATGGGTCGGCATGGTATCTTCACGCACCTCCGATGGCAGCAGCTCCACGCGCCAATCCCAATGCAGACAGGTGTCCGGCTCGAGAGGCAACTCGATATCTTTCAGCAGTAAACCGACATCGCGATGGGTTGTGCAGCAGATCGCGTGTTTTTTCTCCTCCAGAGCGGCTGGCCGGTAGATTTCCGCAGGCCCCAGGAACCACAGGTAATACCAGTCTTGCGGCAAGATAACCGGATGGGTCAGCCGGTCGATTTCTCCGGCAATCAGACCGGCAACATCTCCCCGTGCCGCCATTTTTCTCAATCCCTCAAGCGGCGCAATGCGCCAGCGTATGACTAATACATCGAATTGCCCTGAGACATGCTCATAAACTTCATCCGGCGTACTTTGTTGACCGTGGACGGACGACCATTCTCCGGGAAAGTTACTGCCCACATACAGGTGGCCGGGAAGCGTTACCTGAAAGCTGTTGCTTGCGCGGGTGCCGCGGAAAATTTCACCGTCGGTTCCGACCCGAAACCAAACCTGGAAATCCGCCCCAAAGCGCATATCGGTGCCGTTAAGCAGCGTATGCCCTATGGAAAAAGTCGTAACGTTTTCGCCTTCTCCCAGGTCGATGCCGCTGTCTAGCCACGGTTTACGGTTCGAGGGCATTTCGAGAAAGGCGTAATCGATGAGATCGGTGTTTGACAGTTGACTCAGCAATACTTCGAAGCGCGATTGAAATTCCGGGCGAGTAGGTTGTGTAGATGCATGGCTCATAATATCCTCCGGGTAAGTCTGATGGATGCCTTCAGGCGCTCAAGTCTTGATGTGCCGATACAGGATCGGTAGTCTTGGGGCGTGAAGCATTGTATTCTCACCGGATTGCAGGAACTTGCATAAACTGGCTATGCGTAAATTATTTCCAGAACATTCGCAGATCTATATGGGACGGGGGCGCGCGCTTTATTGCGGGCCGCTGCAGCATCTGGAAGCGCATGTGTATGGCACCGGCGTACTGCATGTCGGGATTTACCGACCGTTCAGGATCAGATTGGACGATGGCGCATGGCGTAGCTGCCGTTGCGCGTTTGTGCCTCCGGGAATCAGGCATGCGCTGGATATGGGGGGCGGCGTGCATGGCAAACTGTTCGTCGAAAGAGATGGCCCCGATGCGCCGGCTTTCCGCGCGCGTTTTCCGTATTCGGCAACTTCGGTCAGTCTTTTCGAAGATGATGAGGCGATAGCGTGTTTCCATCGAATATACGAGGAAGACCCCGGGCATGCTACCGTCGAACAATACGTGGATAAGTTGCTGAATTCCGAAGTGCAAACGTTATCGGAGTTCGACCCGCGCATACAGAGGGTAATCGAATTGATCTGCGGCGAGCCGGACCGTAATTTTTCGCAAATAGAACTGGCGGCCCTGATCGACCTGTCTCCTTCGCGTTTTCTGCATTTGTTCCGCCAGCACACCGGTGTTTCCTACCGGCGATTCAGATCCTGGAAACGCATGATGACGGCATTCGAGTTGCTTCATACCGGCGACAATATGACTCGGGCGGCGCTGGATGCGGGTTTTGCCGACGCGACTCATTTCAGTCACAGTTTTCGCGAAACTTTCGGCGTAAATCCCGCCCCTGTATTCAAGCGTATCGACCGCTTCGAAGTGGGCAAGGATTAGAGAATGTACAATGGCGCACTCAGGGTGAGTTCCTGAAAATATCACATGTGTCCGATGGATGAACAGTAACGGGGGGTTTTTCCCAAAATCACCCATGCGCAGCCGGCGAGCACGGCAGTTTTATCCGCCAATGATGGCTTGCCATATGAACTTGCGTCTATTGCTGTCACAATGGAGCCTTTGCAAGTTTAAAGAATTAGGCCGTTTCCGATGAGTATACAGTCTGCTGTTCCCCTGCCCGCCAGAAAATCGCTACGAACTCAACTTTGGGCTTCGATAGCGCTGATTGTCGCGCTGTTGACGGCGTCTTTCAGTTTCCTGTTTTATGAACTGGATATACGTAAGCATGACTATCTCATCCTGAATCTGACCGGCCAGTTGCGTGTGGCGACCCGCTCTTTGCTGGCAGATTCGCGCCGCGCCAGTCTCCATAAGGAATCGAGCGGCGATCTGCGCTCCTATGGCGACTCGGTTCGCAACCAGGTCGTGCTGATAGACAAGATCGTGCATTCTTTCCGGGATCGTAAGCTGGACCCTGAACTGCTGGGCAGAACCGAGCCGATTTACTGTACCTGGGATGCGAAGTCCCGCTCGCAGATGGATGTAACCGCCGATGACTGGGAGAACTATCGCGGCGAACTGGCTCCCGCGCTGGAAAAAGACCCGTCGCCGACCGCTCTCGCTTTGACGGCGCAAAAAATTGCCGACAAGGGCGACCTGATGGCCGTTTCCGCCGATCACCTTGCCCTGGCCTTCCAATCGATGATGGAGGCCAAGCTGAATCTTATTCGCCTGTTCCAGTCCGTTTCAGGAGTCGGGGTTATACTCTTGTTGTTGGGGATAGGCATAGCCGCGCAGCGCCGGGTACTGCGTCCGCTGGAACAAGCCGTTGCCGGATTCGCACGCGTGGCACGCGGCGATATGGGACATCAGGTTCCGGTGTTGGCGGACAATGAAATCGGCCGTTTATCCATTGCGTTCAATACGCTTTCCGAACGATTGAACCTGCTGTTTCGTCTGACCGACCGTATTAATCAGGGCAATACGCTGGACCATACCCTGGGCTTTGTATTGGAGGCATTCCGCGAGTTTTTTCCGGTCGATTGGGTCGGCGTGTTTTTCGCGGTGCCTGAACGGGACGATGTGGTGCTGGAGCGAATGACGGGGTTGAATATACCCGGTTTGCGGGAAGGCGATACCTTCAGCCAGACGGATAAGGTGTTTACGGCAGCGGTCCGGGATCGTAAACCCAATCTGATTACGGACATCGGCAAGCTTGCTGCCGAGACGGAAATATCCGGGCCTGGTTCCCGGCTGTTTCAGGCGGGTATAAATTCGGTCGCTGTGGTGCCGTTGCAGGAGGCCGACAAAGTAAAGGGTTTGATGGTGTTCGCCGCGCGAGCAACAGGCCTACACCTGCGAAGACATGGACTTCCTGGGCAATATCACCGCGCAGGTCGGACACGTACTGGACAAGACGGTTATCGTCGAAGGCCTGGTCGTGGCGGCGCTGCAGGGGTTGGCGAAGCTGGCGGAAAGCCGCGACCCGGAAACGGGCGATCATCTGGTGCGCATGTCGCTATATTCGGCTATCGTGGCCGAAAAATTGGGACAGGATGGCCGTTATCAGAAAAATATCGATGCCGCCTATGTGCGCAATCTGCAGCAATTTGCCCCTATGCATGATATCGGCAAGGTCGGCATAGCCGACAGCATACTGCTCAAACCGGGCCGGCTCGACCCGGAAGAGCGAGTCGAGATGGAGCGTCACCCCGTTATCGGCGGGTTGGCTTTACGGCGCTGCGAAGCGCAGATGAATGTGCTGGGCCACAGTATCTTTACCATAGGCATAGAAATCGCGGAATGCCATCACGAAAAGTTCGACGGCACTGGTTATCCCGCCGGTCTGGCCGGCGAAGCGATTCCACTTTCCGCGCGCATAGTCGCGGTAGCGGATGTGTTCGATGCGTTGACGTCGAAACGCCCCTACAAGGACGCCTGGCCTGTGGATCGCGCGCTGGCGACCATCGTCGCCGATGCCGGAACGCACTTCGATCCGGATGTCGTTTCGGCCTTGCAGCGCGCGTTACCCAAAATCATGGATGTTTATGAGCGCTTGAAGCATGTTTGATGTCCGGAGTTGCCTTCACAATATTGAGCTGGGACGGCTCATCGAACTCCACCCGCAACTCTTCCCGTACCGCCCTACCTCTTGCGTCCGTCCTGCATCGGCAACGCTTCGCGCAATTGCAGCATCCTCCGTCGCCAAAAGCTGCTCGCGCTCCATCCATCCGCGTAATGCCGCGCGAATGATGCGCAGCATTTCAGCAGGGAGGGTAATGGAAAGGTTTCAACAGCTTGTATCTTAAATCCTCCGGAACATTATATAGCAGGAATGACGAGTTGCTGCCGCGTTTCCGCTGTAGACATTAAACAGTCTACAGCGTAACGACAAGCGGTTCCGTTAGACGCTTACTTTCTAATCGAGTAACTATTCAGCATACCCAGCGTAGAGTAAGTGAGGCAAGCTTCGGTTGTAGTTTCAAAGTGCTCGCTGAATAGTTACCTAATCGATTCGTCCTGAACAAAATTGCCCAGCAACAGTAAGTCGGAAAGACGAAGTTGACCGCATGGCAGGCATCCAGACGCGGCGGCGAGGTATTTTGCGAAATGAACGGCAACCGGGTTTGTCTGTCCGGCACTGCGGTTACGTTCATGGAAGCGGAAATTGAAGTCGGGAAAGTTTAAGCTGAATGCTCTTTGCGCTTGAAAGAGACCGCAACATTACCACTCGGAAGAACTCGTAGAAGCGGGCTTTAGCCCGCGAGCGGTCTCATTCGCGGGCTAAAGCCCGCTCCTACAAAGATAATGTTTCCGAACGCGTGTCGCCGTCAAAGATGGTCGCTTTCCTTAATTGCCTTGTCATCCACCTCCCAGCCGCCACCCAGCGCCTTGTACAGCGTAGCCAGGGCTGCCGCCGCCAAGGTTTGGCTGTTGGCCAGGCGATCCTGATCCTCCAGCAGGCGTTTTTCCGCGTCGAGCAGATTAAGAAAATCGGACACGCCTTCGCGGTAACGTAATCTGGCCAGTTCCGTCGCCTCCAGGCTGTCGGCGGCAGCCAGCTTGAGCTGCTCCATGCGTATGCGCAGGTTGCGGTAATTGACCAGCGCATTTTCGGTTTCTTCCAGCGCGTTTAACACTACCTGCTGATAACGGGCCAGATTGGCTTCCGCGCGTGCTTCGGCCCCGACGATGCGCGCATGCACGCGGCCGATGTTCAGAAATTCCCAGCGCAGACTGGGTCCGAGCGAATAGGCGGTAGAACCTGCGGAACCCAGCCCCATCAGCGCGCCGGCTTCCAGCGACATCACGCCGTTAAAAAACAGGCGCGGAAACAGATCGGCAACCGCAACGCCGACGCGGGCGGTGGACGAGGCCAGCGTTCGTTCCGCCGCCTGTATATCGGGCCGCCGCCGCAGCAAGCCGGTGGGATTGCCGATGTTCAGCACATCGGGATGACGCGGGATCGCTTGCGGAACCGCCAGCTGCGCAGTCAGCGCATCGGGCAATTGTCCGGTCAATATGCTCAGGCGGTGTATCGCCTTGCGTATCGCGGTATCCAGCGGCGGGACTATCGCCTGCGTGGTTTTCATTTGCGCTTCCGCCCTGGAGGTATCCAGCTCGGTGCCGCGGCCGCCTTCGAGCATCAACTGCGTTATTTCAAAAGTCTTGGCCTGATTTTCGGCGTTTTTCTGCGCAACCGCCAGCTGGTTCTGGTAGCCGCGCAGCTCGAAATAATTGCGCGCCGCTTCTCCGATCAGACTGACCATGACATCGCGCGCCTGCGCTTCCACCACCTCGATATCGGCATCCCGGCTTTCCACATTGCGGCGGATGCGCCCGAATATGTCAAGCTCCCAGGCCATGTCGAAACCGGTGTTGTACAGGTTCAGATTGGTCGGCGCAATGCCCTTACTCGATCCGAGCGCGCTGTAACTGCGTTGCGTCATGGTGTAATTGGCGTGCGAGGTAACGGTCGGCAGAAAATCCAGCGCGGCCTCGACGTATTGCGCGCGCGCTTCGCGGATGTTGGCGAGCGCGGCTTTCAGATCGTAGTTATGCGCCAGCGTCAGCGCGATAATCCGGTTGAGCTTTTCGTCGTCGAACTGCTTCCACCAGGCGATATCGGTCTGGCTCAAGGCCGAAAAGGGAGCGGATTTGTTGGCGAATTCGTCTCCGACCGGGGTTTCCGGACGCGCATAGTCGGGGCCGACGGCAGGGCATCCAGTCAACAGCAGACCGATAACCAGAAATATCGGGTAGGGAAATAGTTTATATGGCACGGCTCGCGTTCTCTTTAAAAGGTTTTGTCCACGAAAGACACGAAAAGCACGAACATACGTATCAATTTTAAAAAATGGGGCAAACATCAGACCATTAGGATCAAGAATGATCACTCAAGGTGCACAGACACAAAGAAAGCAAAAACCTAAGTAAAACCTTTGCGGCTTTGCGCCTTGGCGTGAGTACGCTCCTAACGTTCCATTTCTATCCTTGAATTTAAAGTAGATACACGGGCTTTCTCTTTGTCTCCACTCACTATCAACTTTTCGTGCCATTCGTGTTTTTCATGGACGTCTGCTTTGCTCTTTTCCATGCGCTATTGCTTCCGTTTCATCCGCGCGACCCAGCCCTGCACGACAACATAAAAAACCGGCGTCAAAAGCAAACCGAACACGGTCACGCCGAGCATGCCGCTGAACATCGCGGTGCCCAGAAAGCGCCGCGATTCGGCCCCGGCTCCGCTCGACACCATCAGCGGGAACACCCCCATCACGAAGGCCAGCGAGGTCATCAGTATCGGACGCAAACGCAAACGCGCCGCTTCCGCAGCCGCCGCAAAACGGCTGTAGCCCTGTTCCCGTTCCAGACGGCGCGCGAATTCGACGATCAGAATTGCGTTTTTGCAGGCCAGACCGACCAGCACGATAAACCCGATTTGCGTAAAAATATTGTTGTCCATGCCACGCAGCCAGATACCTGTCATCGACGACATCAGACACATCGGCACAATAAGGATGATCGCCAGCGGCAGCGCCCAGCTCTCGTACTGCGCGGCCAGCGCCAGGAATACGAAAACGACGCTGAGCGGAAACACGAAAGCCGTGGTGTTGCCGGCCAGCACTTCCTGCAGACTGAGTTCGGTCCACTCGAAGCCAAGCGTACGCGGCAGGGTCTGTTTCAGCACCTCTTCCATCATTTTAATGGCCTGTCCGGAGCTGATGCCGGGCTTCTGGTTACCGCTGATTTCCGCGCTCGGATACAGGTTGTAATGCATCACGCGGTCCGGTGCGGTGATTTCGCGTATATCCATCAACGAGCCCAGCGGCACCCTTTCGCCCTTGCGATTGCGCGTGGCCAGCTGGGCGATATCTTCGGGCAGCGCGCGAAATTCGCTATCGGCCTGGGCCACGACATGAAAGGTTCTGCCGAAACGGTTGAAGTCGTTGACATAGAGCGAACCCATGTATATTTGCAGGGTATCGAATACATCGCCTATCGAGATATCGTGCGATTTAACCTTGGTTCTATCCAGGTTCAAAAATACCTGCGGCACATTGGCTCTGAAACTGCTTAGCAGTCCGACGAACTGCGAGCCCGCCGTTGCCTGACCGATAACCTGCTGCACGCCGGACGCCAGTTCGTCGAAACCGGCTCCGGATCGATCCTGTATCTGCACCTTGAACCCGCCGAGCGCGCTCAGCCCGCGCAACGGCGGCGGCGCAAAAACTGCGATATAACCGTCTTCGATCTGCGACAGCTTGTCGCGCAGTTTTGTAATCACCGCGTCCGCGCTAAGTTCCGGGTGTCCCTTGCGCTCTTCGAACGGCGCGAGCCTGGCGAACATCGTACCCGCGTTGGATTGCGTGGTGCCGGATACGATGGAAAAACCGGCATAGCTGTTAATATGCGAAACGCCTTCGGTTTCCATGATCATTTTTGTCGCGCGCAACACCGTAGCATTGGTGCGTTCCAGCGACGCCGCATCCGGCAGTTGCGCATAGACGATGAAATAGCCTTGATCCTGCTGCGGTATGAATCCGGTCGGCACATGGGTGAACAGCGCGAAATTCAACCCGTTCAGCGCGACATAACCGGCCAGGACCACGGCGGAAAAGCGGATCAGGCGTTGTACGGCGGCATGATAGCGGGCGTCGAGAAAAGCAAACAGGCGATTGAAGCCGCCGAAAAACCAGCCTAGCGATTTGTCCAGCAACTGCGTTACGCCGTCCTTTTTTTCGTGCCGCTGCAACAGCAGCGCGCACAAAGCGGGGCTCAGGGTCAGCGAGTTGAATGCCGAGATCACGGTGGAGACCGAGATCGTCAGCGCGAATTGTTTATAGAACGCGCCGGACAGTCCGCTGATAAACAGGGTAGGCATGAATACCGCCACCAAAACCACCGCCGTCGCCACCACCGGACTGACCACTTCATCCATGGCTTTGCGCGTCGCTTCGCGCGCATCCAGTCCCAGCGCAATATTGCGCTCGACGTTTTCGACCACGACGATGGCGTCGTCGACGACGATGCCGATCGCCAATACCAGCCCGAACAGCGACAACGTGTTCAGCGACAGCCCCAAAGACAGCATCACCGCAAAGGTGCCGATCAGAGAAACCGGCACCGCCAGCGTCGGAATCAGCGTGGCGCGCCAGTTCTGCAGGAAAACCAGCACTACCAGCACCACCAGCGCCAGCGCCTCGAACAGGGTTTTAACCACGGCATGTATCGATTCGCGGATGAACACGGTGGTGTCATAGACGATCCGATAATCGAGTCCTTCCGGGAAACGTTCCTTCAGCGTAGCCATGGTATTAACGACTGCATCCTTGGTATCGAGCGCGTTCGAACCCGGCAATTGGAAAATCACCAGTCCGACCGTAGGCTTCCCGTCCAGATAAAGCGCCGACGTGTAATCCTTGGAGCCCAATTCGATACGGGCGACATCGCGCAGACGCGTGATTTCGCCGGAGCGCCCGGTTTTAATAATGATGGCGCCGAATTCCGCTTCGTCGATCAAACGGCCCGAAGTAGTGACTGTGTACTGGAAATCGGTGCCGGTCGGCACCGGCGGCTGGCCGACGCTGCCGGCGGCTACCTGCACGTTTTGCTCGCGTATCGCGCGCACCACCTCGCCCGCCGTCAGTCCCCGCGCCGCAATTTTGTCGGGATCGAGCCAGACGCGCATGCTGTATTCGCGCGCGCCAAACAGCGTTATGTCTCCGACGCCCGGTAGACGGGCCAGTGCATCCTTGATTTGCAGCAGCGCATAGTTGCTCATATAGGTGCTGTCGTAACGACCGTCCGGCGACACCAGATTGACCACCATACTGAGATCCGGGCTGCGTTTGCGGATGGTGATGCCCAGACGGCGTACTTCTTCCGGCAGGCGCGGCTCCGCCAGCGCTACGCGGTTCTGCACCAGCAATTGCGCCTTGTCGAGATTGGTGCCGGGGCGGAAGGTGATCGACAGCTGCATGGTGCCGTCGTTGGTGGACTGCGAAGACATGTACAGCATGTCTTCGACGCCGTTGACTTCCTGTTCTATCGGCGTCGCCACGGTTTCGCCCAATACCGCGGCGCTGGCGCCGGGATAGCTGGCGATGACCACCACGCTGGGCGGCGCGATTTCCGGATATTGCGCAATCGGCAGGCGCGCCAGCGCCAAAGCGCCGATCAGGGTAATAACGATGGACAGGACCGCCGCGAATATGGGACGGTCTATGAAGAAATGGGTAAACCGCGTCATTGCGCCTCCGGCTGTACTTTTACGCCGGATTTAAGGCGTTGAACGCCCTCGATCACCACGCGCTCCTGCGTACCCAGCCCTTCGCTGATCACGCGCAACCCCTGCGACAGCGCGCCTGTTTTCACCTTGCGGTATTCGACGGCGTTGCCGGCGCCGACCACCCAGATAAACTTCTGCCCCTGATCGGTTCCCAGCGCCCGGTCCGGTATCAGAATAGCCTCGTGAGGCTCGCTGCCGGGTATGCGCAGGCGCGCAAAAAATCCCGGAGAAAGCTGGTCGTCGCCGTTGGAAAATACCGCGCGTATGCGCATCGTTCCGGTATCCGCGTTCATGCGCGGATCGACGTAATCAATCACGCCTTGATGCGGAAAATCCGCTTCGTTCATCAACTGCATTTCCGCCGGCAGTTCCGTTTCACGGTCGTTGACGCGCTTGCCTTCTCGCGTCAACCGGCGGTATTTGAGGATGGAGAGTTCGTCCGCATCGATATAAAGATAAATCGGATCGATGGATACGATCTCCGCCAGCAACGAAGCGCCGCCGCCATTGCCGTTAACCAGGTTGCCGGTAGTAATCAGTTCACGGCCGATGCGGCCGGAGATCGGCGCCCGCACTTCGGTGAAGGTCAGGTTCAGCCGCGCCGCTTCCATGGTCGCCACTGCGGAATTCATGGTAGCGGTGGCTTCGCGCAGGCCCTTGCTGCGCGCATCCTGTTCTTCGGCGGAAATGGCTTTGGCGCGAAACAGACGTTCCGCGCGTTCATAATCGTTCTGCGCCAGATCCAGTCTTGCGCGGGTACGCTCCACTTCGGCCTGCGCGCGCTGAAACTCGATCCGATAAGGACGTTGATCGATAACAAACAGCAAATCGCCCTTGCGCACCTTGTCGCCCGCCTTGAAGCACACTTTTTCCAGGTAGCCGTTGACGCGTGCGCGGATTTCTACGCTGCCTACCGATTCCAGTCTGCCGCTGTACTCGTCCCAGTCGATCAGGGTGCGTACCACCGGCAGCGCGGTTTTGACTGGCGCAGGCGGCATCGCAGGGGCTGTTGTGTTTGCATTGCCGCTATCGCGGCTGCATGCCGATAGCAGCAATGCCAGCGCCACGCCGGCGCACAGCTTCAATGTATAAGGCATATCCTGCATAGTGTTAGTCGTTTTGGTCCATATGGATAATAATAAGGCACTACGGTTTACAAATCAAACAAGCGTTTGATACAGTTGCTCGAAATATTCATTTAAATTGGGAGGGTATTTTGCAAGAACAAGCGGTACACGATCAGACTCGCGAACGCCTGCTATCGTCAGCCCTGGAGATTTTTGCCGAAAAGGGATTTCGCGAGGCAACCGTGCGGGAGATATGTGCGAAAGCGGATGTTAATGCCGCCTCGGTAAACTACTATTTCCGCAGCAAGGAAGCCCTTTACGTTGAGGTACTGGAATTTTCCTGCAGGCAGGCGAGCGAGCGCTATCCTGACGATAAGGCCCGCGACCTCAGCGTGCCGGTTGAGGAGCGTCTGTTCTACTTCGTACAGAATTTCCTGCAGCGCCTGCTGGACGATACGCATCTCGGCCATCACTTCAAACTGTTTACGCGCGAGATAGCCGATCCGAGCAAGGCGCTGGACCAGGTATTGGAAACCAGTATGAAGCCTCGCTGCTCGTTGATACATGACATAATCGACCTGGTGCTGGGAACCGGTGTTACCGAAATGGACAGGCACAGATTAGGCTTGAGCATTGTCGGGCAATGCCTGGTTTACCGTCATTCGCGATCGCTGATCGACCGCGTTTGTCCAGAGGTTATTATCGACAATGACGAAATCGACCGCACTGCACGACTGATTACCGACTTTTCCCTGGCGGGACTACGGGGAATGATCGTTGAAAATCATCAGCGGGAAACTTAATTGCCATGTCGAGCGTCAAGTTATCAATTAGATACGGGATTCTACTACTTGTATTTGCCTCACTAGCCGGCGCGCTTTTATTCTGGCAGTGGCGTAGCCGGGCGCATGATGAGCTGGTTTTAAACCTTTACGGCAATATCGATCTGCGCCAGGTTTCGCTGGTGTTCAACAACAGCGAGCGCATCAGCGAAGTGCTGGCGCTGGAAGGCGACCGGATACGGAAAGGGCAGGTGCTGGCGCGCCTGGATACCTCGCGGCTGATTCCGCGCGTAGCCGAAGTCGAAGCTCAGACCGAGGCGCAAAAACACGCGGTCGAGCGCATGCATAACGGCAGCCGGCCTGAGGAAATCGCGCAGGCGCGCGCCAATGCCGACGCCGCGCGCGCCGATGCCGATTACGCGCGGGCGCAGTACGACCGGCTCCGTTTATTGTCCGGCGATTCGTCGGGCAAGGCTGTCAGCCGGCAGGACCTGGACAACAGCCGTTATACCTTAAGCAGCGCCGAAGCACGTTACATGCAGAATAAAAAAGCGCTGGATCTGGCGGTTATCGGCCCGCGCAAGGAAGATATCGCTCAGGCGGAAGCCCAATGGCATTCTTATCAAGCGCAACTGGCTTACCTGCGTCAACAGCTCAAGGATGCGGAGTTATTGGCGCCTTCCGATGCCGTGGTGCGTTCGCGCCTGCTGGAGCCGGGCGAAATGGCTTCCCCCATTCGCCCCGTTTACTCGCTGGCGCTGATCGATCCAAAATGGGTGCGCGCTTATGTAGGCGAGGCCGATCTGGGACATCTGCGCCCCGGCGCACAAGCCCAGGTTTCTGTCGACAGTTTTCCGGGCCGGATCTACGACGGCTGGATAGGTTTTATTTCTCCGGTTGCCGAATTTACTCCCAAGTCGGTTCAAACTGAAGAGTTGCGTCCCAGTCTGGCCTATGAAGTCCGGGTGTTTGTTACGGATGAAAACGATGACTTACGCCTGGGCATGCCGGCAACGGTGCGAGTGCTGTTGCCGCAACCAAATAAGGACAT
>Ga0265327_10004287_pt1 | contig 12744 bp, 9 predicted proteins | sample 41621metaG_FD_202089 | JGI IMG/M metagenome (GOLD analysis project Ga0265327, IMG submission 202089) | Rhizosphere microbial communities from Carex aquatilis grown in University of Washington, Seatle, WA, United States - 4-16-21 metaG | ecosystem: Host-associated > Plants > Roots > Rhizosphere >...
CTGCAGATCACCGACCCCGAGGGCACCGTCTGGGAAGAACTCGTGCCCAAGGAGAAGAACATCCTGGTGCACGAAGGCCAGGTGGTGAACAAGGGCGAGTCGATCGTCGACGGCCCGGCCGATCCGCAGGACATCCTGCGCCTGCTGGGTTCGGAAGAGCTGGCCCGCTACATCGTGGACGAGGTGCAGGACGTGTACCGCCTGCAGGGCGTGAAGATCAACGACAAGCACATCGAGGTGATCGTTCGCCAGATGCTGCGCCGGGTCGTGGTCGAGAACGTCGGCGATACCAACTACATCGCCGGTGAACAGGTCGAACGCAGCGAGATGCTCAACACCAACGACGCCCTGCGCGCCGCTGGCAAGATCCCCGCGACGTACACCAACCTGCTGCTGGGCATCACCAAGGCATCGCTGTCGACCGACAGCTTCATCAGCGCCGCGTCGTTCCAGGAAACGACCCGCGTGCTGACCGAAGCCGCGATCATGGGCAAGCGCGACGAGCTGCGTGGCCTGAAGGAGAACGTCATCGTCGGCCGCCTGATTCCAGCGGGGACCGGCATGGCCTATCACCAGGCACGCAAGGTCAAGGACGCGATGGACGAGGCCGAACGCCGCGCCATTGCCGAAGCCGAGGCCGCCGAGCTCAACGGTGTCGGCGCCACGGCCGACGAGGCACCGGCTGCCACGGTCGATGCCAGCGAAGGTGCCGCGACCGAATAAGTCGTTAGCATCGCCGGCATGACCGGAACCGAAAGCCCCCCTTCCGCCCGCGGATCGGGGGCTTTTCAATTGGGGCGCCGATGCTGAGCGAGATTCCCGAGTCCTGGCCGGCCTGGGTCGCGCTGGCGCTGGCGCTGTTCTGGTTCGTCGGCGCCTACAACCGGCTGGTCCGGTTGCGCTCGGCCGCGCTGCAGGCCTATGCGGCGCTCGACGCGGCGCTGGTTCGCCAGCTCGACTTCGTGCATGCGCGAACCGCGACGCTCGACGCGCCGACGCCCTGGGACCTGTCTGCCAACGATTCGCTCCAGGCGGCGGCGACCCAGCTCGGCACCCTGCTGGCCACGACCCGGCTGCGGCCGCTGGCGCCGGCCGGCATGGCGGCCCTGGGCACGGCCATGCACGTGCTGCTGGCGGCCTGGCAGCACCTGCATCCGGACGCGGTCGTCAGTTTCGAGCCCGACGGCACCTTGTCTCGGCCCGCACCGCTCGGCGGCAAGGACGAGGCGCCGGCCGCCGCCAGCCAGGCGCTGGCCTGGCCGGAGCCTTCGGCGGCGGCCGAGATCGCCCGCGCCCGCTTCAATCTCGCGGTGGATGGCTACAACGCGGCGATCGCGCAGTTTCCGGCGCTGCTGGTGGCGTGGATCATGCAACTGCGTCCGGCGGCACCCTTGCGCTGATCCCGATTCCCCATTCACGGAAAGCGCAGTCCGGAGGACGGCGCCTTCCCCCTTACGATCGACCCAAGTTGCCAGAATCTCCTCCCCAATCCATCGTCGAACCGATCGGCGCGCCACCCTTGTGGCGCCAGCTGCAGCTCGTCGCCGCCGCGCTCGCCGCCATCCGAAGCGGCGTGTCGGGCTCGGTCGCCTTCGAGGCCGTCGAGCCGGCATTGCGGCCGGGCGTGCAGGCGCTCGGCTTCCAGGTGCTGCGCTGGCTCGGCCGGGCCGAGGCGCTGCGCCGGCAACTGGCCAAGCGCACGCCGCCGCCGCCTGCCGACGCCCTGTTGTGCGCCGCGCTGGCGCTTGCCTGGGATGCGGCCCGCTCGCCCTACGAGCCCTTCACCCTGGTCGATCAGGCGGTCGAGGCCGCCAAGCGCAATCCGGTGACCCGGGCCCAGGCCAGTTTCATCAACGCCTGCCTGCGCCGCTTCCTGCGCGAGCGCGACGAACTGGTGGCGCTCACCGAGCGCGAGCCGGTCGCCCAATGGAACCATCCACGCTGGTGGATCGAGCGCTTGAAGCGCGACCATCCGCGCGAATGGCAGCGGGTGCTCGCGGCGGACGATACCCAGGCGCCGATGACCTTGCGGGTGAACCTGCGCCAGACCGATGTCGCGTCCTGCAAGGTGGCCCTGGCGGCCGCCGGCATGCCCTCGACGCCGGTCGGCATGGTCGGGTTGCAGTTGGGCCGTGCCAGGCCGGTGCAGCAGATACCCGGCTTTCTCGAAGGCACCTGCTCGGTCCAGGATGCCGCCGCGCAGCTGGCGGCGCCGCTGTTGCTGCAGGGCCTTCTGCCGCCGCGTGGTGGCAGCACCGTCAAGCCGCTGCGTGTGCTGGACGCCTGCGCGGCGCCCGGCGGCAAGACCGCCCACCTGCTGGAGATGGCCGAGCCCGGCGCGATCGAGGTCACCGCCCTCGAAATCGACGCCGGGCGCAGCCGGCGCATCGGCGATACCCTGGCTCGGCTGGGCCTGCGCGCCGACATCGTCGTCGCCGATGCGGCCCGTCCGGAGGGCTGGTGGGATGGCACTCACTTCGATGGCATCCTGCTCGACGCGCCATGCACCGCTTCGGGGATCGTGCGCCGCCATCCGGACGTGCGCTGGCTGCGCCGCGAGAGCGACATCGAGCAACTGGCGCTCCAGCAGGCCATGTTGCTGGCCGCGCTGTGGCCCCTGTTGCGGCCCGGCGGAAGGCTGGTCTATTGCACCTGTTCGGTGTTTCGGGAGGAGGGTTCGCAGCAGATCGATGCGTTCCTTGCGCACAACACCGACGCCCGTTTGCTGCCTTCGCCGGGCCATTTACTCCCGCAAAGCGGGGTGAATGCGCGTGCCGTCCCGGACAATGCCCTGGGTGACCACGACGGTTTTTTCTACGCCCTGCTTGAAAGGCTTCGCAGCTGAATGGCGCCGTCTGGCCGGCCTGGCCTTCCTGTCGCTGCTGCTGGCGATGGCCGGCTGGCTGCCGGCGCTGGCCGATTCGCGCGATGCCTCGATCAGCGAATTGCGCCTGGAGCAGGCCGATGACGGCGTCTACCTGAGCGCCCAGGTCGACTTCGATCTGCCACCGGTGGTGGCCGAAGTGCTGGAAAAAGGCATCGCCATCTATTTCGTGGCCGAGGCCGAGCTTTACCGGGAACGTTGGTACTGGGCCGATCTCCAAGTGGCTCAGGCCGCGCGCTACATGCGACTGGCCTATCAGCCCCTGACCCGCCGCTGGCGGCTCAACGTGTCACCCCAACCCATCACCAATGCCGGCTTCGGCGTGTCGCTGAACCAGACTTTCGACACCCTCGACGACGCGCTCGACACCATCCGTCGCGTCGGGCGCCTGCGCCTGGGCGATGCCGCCGACATCGGCGACGCGGCGACCCATCCGGTGAGCTTCCAGTTCAAGCTGGACACCTCGCAGTTGCCCAGGCCCTTCCAGATCGGCGCGGTCGGCCAGTCCGGCTGGAACATCTCGATCGACAAGAAGGCCCGGCTGCCGCTGGAGAAGGTCAAGTGAACAGCCCGGCCCCGCCGCCGCCTGGCAAGTCCCGGGCGTCGCCGGCGGCGCGGCGCGCCCGTGCCGTGCGCTGGACCATCGGCGTCATCGCTGCGCTGGTCACCGCGATCGGCCTGGTGCTGATGTTCCTGCTGGCGCAGTCCACCAACAACCGCGCCTTCTACGAGCGCAACTACGCCCGGCTCTTCACCATCAACGTGGTGGTGGCCGTGATGCTGCTGCTTGTGATCGGCTGGGTGGCATTCCGGCTCCTGAGCCGGCTGCGCAAGGGCAAGTTCGGCAGCCGGTTGCTGATCAACCTGGCCGCCATCTTCGCGCTGGTCGGCGTGGTGCCCGGCGTGCTGGTCTATGTGGTGTCCTACCAGTTCGTGGCCCGCTCGATCGAGAGCTGGTTCGACGTCAAGGTCGAGGGGGCGCTCGACGCCGGCCTGAACCTGGGCCGGGCGACGCTCGATTCGCTGTCCGAGGAGCTGGCCAGCAAGGCCCGGGTCGCCAGCGCGCAGCTGTCGGAGGTGCCCGACGCCAGCGCCGGCCTGGTGCTCGAACACATCCGCGACCAGCTCGGCGCCACCGATGCCATGCTCTGGACCGGCACCGGCCAGCTGGTGGCCGGCGCCGGCGCTTCGCGCTTCCAGCTGAGCCCCGAGCGGCCCAGCCAGCAGCAGCTGCGGCAGGTGCGCGCCGATCGCGCCGTCGCCCACATCGAAGGCCTGGACGAGATCCCGGCACCGGGCGCGGCGGCGTCGGTGGCCAGCGTGCGGGCCCTGGCCCTGGTGCAGCGGCAGGGCTTCGAATTCAATACCGAGCCGCGCTTCCTGGAGGTGGTGCTGCCCCTGCCCCCTGCGGTGGTCACCAATGCGCTGGCGGTGCAGGAGGCCAACCGCGAATACCAGGAGCGCGCGCTGGCCCGCGAAGGCCTGCGCCGCATGTACATCGGCACGTTGACGCTGACCCTGTTCCTCGCGGTCTTCGGCGCGGTGCTGCTGGCGGTGCTCTTCGGCACCCAGCTGGCGCGCCCGCTGCTGGTGCTGGCCGACGGCGTGCGCCAGGTGGCCGCCGGCGACCTGCGGCCCACCGCGGTGCTGCAGGGCCGGGACGAGCTCGGCGGGCTGACCCGCTCCTTCGCGGTGATGACGCAGCAGCTGGCCGATGCGCGCGGCGTGGTCGAGAAGACCATGGGCGAACTCGATGCGGCGCGCTCGAACCTGCAGACCATCCTGGACAACCTAACGTCCGGCGTGATGGTGCTGGACGCGCGCGGCCTGATCCGCTCGACCAACCCGGGCGCGACCCGGGTCCTCCGGGCGCCCCTGGCGGCCTACGAAGGGCTGCTGCTGGCCGACGTGCCGGGGCTGTCGCTGTTCGCCCAGAACGTGCAGCAGCAGTTCGACGACTTCGAAGTCGAGCGCCTGCAGCATGGCCTCGACCACTGGCAGCATGCCTTCGAGCTGCATCCGGGCGGCGACGTCATGGCCCAGGACACGATCAACATCGTGGCGCGCGGCGCCGAGCTGCCGGGTGCCGACCGCCTGCTGGTCTTCGACGACATCTCGGAGATCGTCTCGGCCCAGCGCGCCCAGGCCTGGGGCGAGGTCGCGCGCCGCCTGGCGCACGAGATCAAGAATCCGCTGACGCCGATCCAGCTGTCGGCCGAGCGCCTGGAGATGAAGCTGTCGGGCAAGGTGGCCCAGCCCGAACAGGCGATCCTCACCAAGTCGGTGAAGACCATCGTCGACCAGGTCGATGCGATGAAGCGGCTGGTCAACGAATTCCGCGACTACGCGCGGCTGCCCGCGGCCGACCTGAAGCCGGTGGACATCAACGGCCTGGTCGCCGACGTGCTCCACCTGTATCCGGCGGAACACGCGCCGATCGTGCAGCGCGCCGAGCTGGACGAGCGCTGCCCGCCGATCCGCGCCGACGAGCAGCAGATCCGGCAGGTCATACACAACCTTTTACAAAACGCCATCGATGCGGCCGAGGCCAACGCGCTGCGCACCGGGCAGCGTGGCGAGGTGGTGATCCGCACCCGGCTGGCCGACTCGGGCCAGCGGGTGCGCCTGACGGTGCAGGACAACGGGCCTGGCTTTGGCGAGAACATACTCAAGCGGGCCTTCGAGCCCTATGTGACGACCAAGTCCAAGGGCACCGGCCTGGGGCTGGCGGTGGTCAAGAAGATCGCCGACGAACACGGCGCGCGGATCGAACTTTCCAACCGGATGGTCGACGGGGCTGTGGCCGGGGCGCAAGTCTCGTTATCATTTGCGTTGGCAGCGCAACCGCAGGGAGCGGTTGCTCACAACAGCAACAACGAAGATTCGAAGTCGCCCATCGCCTCCTGAGCGTTTTTTCGTCGAAGCGCGGGGGCGGGGATCGGCAAACGGACCGACCACCGAACTGAACACCGGCGCATACTTCAAGCACTCATGGCAAATATTCTCGTGGTCGACGACGAGCTGGGTATCCGGGACCTGCTCTTCGAAATTCTCAATGACGAAGGGCACAACGTAGAGCTCGCCGAGAACGCCGCCGAGGCGCGCGCCGCCCGGCAGCGCGCCCGGCCCGACCTGGTCCTGCTCGACATCTGGATGCCCGACACCGACGGCGTCACGTTGCTCAAGGAATGGTCCGCCGCCGGCCTGCTGAGCATGCCGGTGGTCATGATGAGCGGCCACGCGACCATCGACACCGCGGTCGACGCCACCCGCATCGGCGCCTTCGCCTTCCTCGAGAAGCCCATCACCTTGCAGAAGCTGCTGAAGGCGGTCGAGCAGGGCCTGGCCCGCGAGAGCGCCCGCCGAGCCGCCGCCAGCGTGGTGCCGCCCGCGAGCAGCTTCGCGACCGTGGTCACCACCGTCGGCGACAGCACGCTGGTTCCGGCAGCGCCCGCCCAGCCCGCCGCCGACCTGGGCCCGCAATCGAACCAGAGCTTCGACCTCGACCGGCCGCTGCGCGACGCGCGCGACGGCTTCGAGAAGGCCTACTTCGAGTTCCACCTGGCCATGGAGAACGGCTCGATGACCCGCGTCGCCGAGAAGACCGGGCTCGAGCGCACCCACCTGTACAGAAAACTCAAGCAACTCGGCGTCGACCTTTCCAGAGGCCGCCGCAACGCTATATAATCGCAGGCTGCACACATTGGCCCGGTAGCTCAGTTGGTAGAGCAGCGGATTGAAAATCCGCGTGTCGGTGGTTCGATTCCGCCCCAGGCCACCAAATCGCGAAGCCCTTGATTCTTGACGGAATCAGGGGCTTTTTCACGCCTGGCGCTTCGTAGCCCACTCGGTTTGGGCACACCAGGCAGGTACGCCGTGGCATCCCCACGCGCTAGCTCAGCCAACCCGTCCGCACGCCGCCGAAACTCCTTCATGGTGCAACCATTCCGCTCCTGCTGAAAGCAGCAGATCGAGCGCTTGCTTCACGCTCGAAGCAGACATGTGCCTACGCAAGCGCTCGCCGGACCGGCGCGCAATCGAACGCGTTGCCGCCATGAAGTCCGAGCCATGCTGCCGATCCCTCTTGCGCTTGCCGATCCCGATCGCGATGTGAGCGGCGAGATGCGCCCGGCCGGAATGCCCCGTGTCGCGCGGAGGGTTGCAACCCGAGGCCTTCGCTGCCTGCTCCTCGCCGCCGGACTGGCCCTCGGCGCCTGCGCCAGCACCGCGCCTCGCGTCGAGGCGCAGTGGGCCGACCCCTCCGTCAATCCAGGCTCGGCCACCCTGCGCGGCGCGAAAGTGATGGTGGCCTGCGACGCTTTCGACCTGGCGGTGAGCCAGGTCTGCCAGGACCGCTTGCTCGCCCAGGTCGGGATGCGCGGCGCCACACCGGTAGCCGTCGCTCCGGATGGCCGACCCATGCCAGGCCGACCGATCGACGATCAACTCAACGCCAGCGCCCAGGCGGCCGGCGCCCAGGCCATTCTCGTCGTCACAGCCACTCCGACTTTCGATGCCTCCGGATCAGGGCTCTCCGTGGGTATAGGCGGCTTCAGCGTCGGAAGTGGCGGCGGCGGTGTCGGACTCGGACTGTCCGCGCCGATCGGCACTGGCGCCTCGGGCGTCGCACTCAGCGCCAGGATCAGCGATGCCCGCACCGGTCGCCTGCTCTGGACGGCCACCGTCACCGGGCCGGCCGCGCAGGGCAATCTCGACGCCCAGTTCGATGTCCTGTCCGGCCTCCTGATGCAGAACGCGCAGGCCGCCGGGATCTTCTAGTACAGCGCCATCCAGACAAGACGAGAACATGCCCACCAGCAAAGTGACAGTAGACCGCCGCCGCTTCCTCATCGGCGGCGCCGTGGCCAGCGTGGTCGGCGCCCGGGCGTCGGCCGAACTGCACGATGGCGAACTCGGCGCGCCGCCCGCCACCTATCGCGGGGCAGTGCCCTGGCAGGAGGGCGCGGCCGACAGTCCTCCCGGCGTGGATGGTGCCGATCGCTCGCTCGTCTTCTTCACGCCGCTCGAAGCGGCGTTCATCAACGCCGCCGTGGCGCGGCTGATCCCCAATGACGAGGTCGGCCCGGGCGCGGTCGAAGCCGGCGTGCCCTTCTTTCTCGACCGGCAGCTGGCCGGTCCCTTCGGCCGCGGCGACCACTACTTCCTCGGCGGACCTTGGGCCAAGGGCACGCCGCAGCAGGGCTACCAGAGCCGCTTCAGCCCGGCGCAGTTCTACCGCGCGGCCATCGCGGCGATCGATCGCCATGTGGGCGAGCAATCCGCCGGCGCGGTCTTCGCCGCCCTGGGCCCGGACGACCAGGACAAGCTGCTCAAGCGCATGGAAAGCGGCGAGCTTCAACTGGGCGACGGCGTCGACAGCAAGTCCTTCTTCACGATGCTGCTGCAGAACACCAAGGAAGGCTATTTCTCGGACCCGATCTACGGCGGCAACAAGGACATGGGCGCCTGGAAGATGATCGGCTTCCCGGGCGCGCGATACGACTACAAGGAATGGGTCGCGCGCCATGGCGAGGCCTTCCCGAATCCGCCGGTCGGCTTGAAGGGCCGTCCCGCCTGGCGGCAGTCCTGAGCATGGCATCGCAACTTCCTCCCGTCGACGCGGTGATCGTCGGCTTCGGCTGGACCGGCGCGATCATGGCCCAGCAGTTGTGCGATGCCGGCCTCAACGTGGTGGCCCTGGAGCGCGGCCCCTGGCGCGACACCGCGACCGATTTCGCGACCGGCTTCGCCCAGGACGAGCTGCGCTACATGTGGCGCCACCACCTGTTCCAGAACGTCAGCTACGACACGCTCACGGTGCGCAACAACACCAGCCAGGACGCCTTGCCGATGCGGCACCTGGGTTCGTTCCTGCTGGGCACCGGCGTGGGCAGCGGCGGCGTGCACTGGAACGGCCAGATCTGGCGCTTCCTGCCTTCCGACTTCAATGCCCGCAGCCACAATGCGCAGCGCTACGGCGAGGATGCGGTGTCCGGCGACGACCTCACGGTGCAGGACTGGGGCGTGAGCTACGACGAACTCGAGTCTTCCTACGATGCCTTCGACAAGCTCTGCGGCACCTGCGGCAAGGCAGGCAAGCTGAACGGCAAGCCGCAGCCCGGCGGCAACCCGTTCGAGGGCAACCGATCGAGCGAGTACCCGAATCCGCCGATGGCCCAGACCCTGGCGCCAACCCTCTTCGGCGAGGCAGCGACCAGGCTCGGCTACCACCCCTTTCCGCATCCGACCGGCAACATGTCGCAGCCCTACACGAATCCGCTGGGCGCGCAGATGGGTGCCTGCACCTACTGCGGCTTCTGCGAGAAGTTCGGCTGCGGCAACTACTCGAAGGCCAGCCCGCAGACGACGGTGCTGCCTTACCTGATGCGCAAGCCCAACTTCGTTCTGAAGACCGAATGCGAGGTGCTGCGCGTGGAGCTGACGCCCGACAGGAAACGCGCCACAGGCATCACCTACGTGAACAGTGCCGGCGAGGAATTCTTCCAGCCGGCCGAGATGGTGGTGCTGTCGGCCTATGTGCTGCAGAACGTGCGCCTGCTGCTGTTGTCGGGCATCGGCAAGCCCTACGACCCGAAGACCGGCGAGGGCGTGGTCGGCAAGAACTACGCCTACCAGACCATGTCGTCGGTCAACGCCTTCTTCGACGACAAGATCCTCAACCCCTTCATCGGCGCCGGTGCCTTGGCGACGGTGATCGACGACTTCAACGGCGACAACTTCGACCACTCGGGGCTGGGCTTCATCGGCGGCGCCTACATCGCCGGCATGGTGACCGGCGGGCGCCCGATCGAGATGATCTACACGCCCCAGGGCACGCCGGACTGGGGCCTGCAATGGAAGCACGCGGCCGCGAAGAACTACCTGCGCTCCTTCGCGATCAGCGTGCACGGCTCGTGCATGAGCCACCGCGGCAACTACCTCGACCTGGATCCGACCTACCGCGACATCCATGGCCGGCCGATGCTGCGCATGACCTTCGACTTCGGTGCCAACGAACACCGGATGTCCGACTACGTCACCGACCGGGCGGCCGAGGTCGCGCGCGCGATGAATCCGCGGGAGATCAAGATCAACCGCCGCACCGGCTCCTGGAGCGTCACGCCCTACCAGACCACCCACAACACCGGCGGCGCGATCATGGGCGAGAGCCCGTCCAACAGCGTGGTCAACAAGTACCTGCAGAGCTGGGATGTGCCGAACGTGTTCTCGCTGGGTGCCGGCGCCTTTCCGCAGAACGCCGGCTACAACCCGACCGGCACGGTAGCGGCGCTGACCTACTTCTCGGCGCGCGAGATCATCGCGCGCTACCTGAAGAGCCCGGGGCCGCTGGTGCAGGCCTGAGACATGCGTCGATCTTCCACATCGGCCGCCCGTTCGCGCGTCCTGCTCGCGGGGATCGCGCTCATCCTCGGATCGCCATGGCTCTTCGGGCCGGCCATGGGCCAGACTGCGAATCCGGCCTTGCCCGCGCATCCGTCCACGGCCATCACGCCGACAAGCCTGCTGAGCCAGCCGATACCCGACGCGACGCCCAATGCGGTCCAGCTTCGGCGCGGCCAGTACCTCGCGGCGGTCGGCGACTGCGTGTCCTGCCACATGCGGCCGGGCGGCGAGCCGCTGGCCGGCGGCCTCGGGCTGAAGACGCCATTCGGCACCATCTACTCATCCAACATCAGCCCGGACCGCGACACCGGCATCGGCGCGTGGAGCAGCGACCAGTTCTATCGCGCGATGCACGACGGGATCGGCGCGCACGGCGAGAACCTCTATCCGGCATTCCCCTATCCGTGGTTCCGCCGGGTCACGAGGGAGGATGCGGATGCGCTGTTCGCCTTCCTGCAGTCCACCCCGCCGGTGCACTACGTGGCGCCCGCCAACGAGCTGCCTTTTCCGCTCGGCATCCGTGCAGTGGTCAAGGGCTGGAACCTGCTCTTCCTCAAGTCCGACACCTACCAGCCCGACACCTCGAAATCGGCCGAATGGAATCGAGGTGCCTACCTGGTGCAGGGACTCGGTCACTGCGCCGCCTGCCACACGCCGAAGAACATGTTCGGTGCCGACAAGTCCGGGCAGGACTTCCACGGCGGCCAGCTGGACAACTGGGTCGCGCCCGACCTGACGGCCAATGCGCGCACAGGCCTGGGCTTGTGGAGCGTCGACGACATCGCCGACTACCTGCGCGCCGGTCGCAACATGCATGCGGCCGCGGGCGGCTCGATGGCCGACGTCGTGTCCTACTCGGGCTCGCAGATGAACGATGCGGACCTGCATGCGATCGCCACCTTCCTGAAGAGCCAGCCGGCCCGGCCCGACGAGGCGCTGGCCGGGCCGCCCGATGCTGGTGCGATGCGTCGCGGCGCGGCCATCTACTCGGATGCCTGCGCCTCCTGCCATCTCGAGAACGGCGTCGGCCAGCCGAGGTTCTTTCCTCCGCTGGGCCACGATGCGATGCTGCAGCAGGACGATCCGACCGGCCTGCTGCACCTGATCCTGGCGGGCTCGCATATCGGCGTGAGCAATGCTGCTCCTTCGCCGCTGGCGATGCCCAGCTTCGCCTGGAAGCTCAGCGATGCCGAGATCGCCGATGTGTCGACCTACATCCGCAACAGCTGGGGCAACCAGGCGCCGGGCATCGACGCCTCGAAGGTGGCCGAGCTGCGCAAGAAGCTCGACCTGACCCGCCCCCGCCTCACGGTGAATTCGGGCGACCGGAAGTAAGGCCGGTACTGGCCGCGTCGCATCGACGCCGCCGCCGCATCCGCAGCGGTTTGAGAAAGTTCTGGCGGTCGAATCCGGCCGAAGCCGATAGCATCCTGAGCTTCGATTTGAGATGCCGCGTTCGGCCTTCCGGGCTCGAAGCGCATGCCAGGCCTTGGCGCCGCCGCTCCGGCCTTCGAGTCGCCCGAGACCTTCGCCCCTGGCCCCCGTCATGCACGCGCCCACATCCGGGCGCAGCCGTGGCCGATCCGGCCCTCTCGTCCAATTCGTCCTCAAGCCGCGCTGCTCGCGCCCGTCATTCCATGACTTCCTCCCGCCTGGCCGAACCGGCCATCCGCCGCTTCGGTCGTCCTGCCTCCGGCTGGCGGCTCTCGGTGTTCACCGTGGTCTTCGAGGCCGACACCCGCGCCGCGCGAGCCTTCGACCTGGCCGTCATGGTCGCCATCCTGGCCAGCGTCACGGTCGTGATGCTGGACAGCGTGGCCGCGGTGCATGCCCGTCACGGCATGCTGCTCGGCCTGCTCGAATGGACCTTCACCGCCCTCTTCACGGGCGAATACCTGCTGCGCATGGCTTGCGTGCGGCGTCCGCTGCGTTATGCGGGTAGCGTCTTCGGGATCATCGACCTGCTGGCCCTGCTGCCCAGCTACCTGGCCATCCTGGTGCCGGGGCTCAATGCGCTGATCGACGTGCGGGTGCTGAGGCTGCTGCGCATGTTCCGCATCCTCCGGCTCTCGGCCTATGCCTCGGAGTTCGGTTCGCTGGGCCAGGCGCTGGTCGCGTCGCGGCGCAAGATCCTGGTCTTCACGAGCTTCGTGATGCTGGTGGTGGTCATCATGGGCACGCTGATGTACGTGGTGGAAGGCCCGGCGCATGGCTACACCAGCATCCCGGTCGGGGTCTACTGGGCGATCACCACCATGACCACGGTGGGCTTCGGCGACATCGCGCCGCAGACCGACCTGGGACGGGTGATCGCCGCTGCAATGATGCTGGTCGGCTGGGGCACGCTGGCGGTGCCGACCGGCATCGTGAGTGCCGAATTCAGTGCGCAGCGCCGGCAGCCGGCGGCGGTGATCCGCTGCCCCGGTTGCGGCAGCGAAGGCCACCGGCCCGGCGCG
>Ga0265327_10004288_pt1 | contig 12743 bp, 8 predicted proteins | sample 41621metaG_FD_202089 | JGI IMG/M metagenome (GOLD analysis project Ga0265327, IMG submission 202089) | Rhizosphere microbial communities from Carex aquatilis grown in University of Washington, Seatle, WA, United States - 4-16-21 metaG | ecosystem: Host-associated > Plants > Roots > Rhizosphere >...
GACGACGTCTTGGAGTTCATCGCCACCCACGTGAAGGACAACATCCGAGAACTCGAGGGCGCACTGATCCGGGTGACCGCCTTCGCCAGCCTCAACCACGAGCCGGTCTCGATGGACCTGGCCGAACGGGTGCTCTCCGACATCACGTCGACCGCCCAACCCCGGGCCATCACCCCGCAGATGATCCTCGATGCCACCGCCCAGAGTTACGGCTTCACCGTCGAGGCCATCTGCGGCCCGAGCCGCACCCGGCCCCTGGTCACCGCCCGGCAGGTCGCCATGTACCTCGTCCGCAACCTCACCGATTACAGCTATCCGGCCATCGCCCGGGTGTTCGGCGGCCGGGACCACACCACGGTCATCCACGCCGTCGACAAGATCAGCACCCAGATGAAAGAGCGGCGCCAGATCTACGAGCAGGTCACCGAGCTCACCCTCACCATCCGCAACGGCACATGACCCCCCGGTGCCACCTCTCCCCTGTGGAGACACCGGTCTATCCTGGGGATACGACCCACGCCCGTCCACAACCCGGCCCCGGACGGCCGTCGTCGGCTCTCCTCCGTCCCCCGACCCGTCCGCGCCGGTGGACGACCGAACCACCTCCCACCAGGGAAACGACCGTTCCGTCCACAATCCCCACCTCCTACTACCTCTAGAGAAAGAATTACTCCTTCTATGTATGACCAACGCTGTGGAACCCGACGACAGGTAGGTGGCCGGTGAAGTTCCGCTCCGAACGAGACTCCTTGGTTGAAGTGCTGTCCACCGCCGGGCGCGCCGCGGGTGGACGATCCGTGTCGTCTCCGGTTCTCTCAGGGCTGTTGTTGCACTGCGAGGGGAACTCGTTGGTGGTGACCGGCACCGATCTCGACCTCACCGTCCGCATACAGCTCGAGGTGATCGGCCTCGAGGACGGTGAGTGTGTCGTGCCGGCCCGGCTGGCGGTAGATATCGTCCGGTCGCTCGAGTCCGGGGCGGTCACGGTCGAGGGGAGCGAGGAGAAGGTCGAGATCTCAGCGGCGCGGTCGCGTTTCGGACTCCGGGCCTTTCCAGCCGTGGAGTTCCCGGCCGTGGCGGTGGGCGACGAGGCCGCGGTCGAGCTGCCGGCGGCGATGGTGGGGGAGGGGCTGCGCCAGGTGGTGCGGGCCGCCTCGACCGACGACGCCCGCCCGCTGCTCACCGGCGTGCTCCTCACCGAAGAACAGGGGTCGATCCGCTTGGTGGCCACGGACTCGTATCGCTTGGCATTGCGCGATCTGGTCGGGACCAAGGGACTGAACGGCACCGGCGAGGGTGCCACGGAAGGGGACATCCTGGTCCCGGCCCGGGCCCTGGCCGAGCTGCAGCGGCTCGCCCCGGGGGCCACCTCGGCGAGCTCTGACGACGAGGTGCCCGGGGGCCGGGGTGACGAGGTTGGCGTCTCGATCGGGGCCAGGGAGATCACCTTCATCCATGGTCCGGTCCGGATCAGCACCCGCCTTCTCGAGGGTACGTATCCCGACTACCGCCAGCTGGTCCCCGACCACTACCCGAACCGTCTCCACCTGGGGAAAGAGACCCTCTTGGCGGCCTTGCGACGGGTTCGGTTGTTGGTGCGCGACAGCACGACGCCGGTCCGCCTGGCCATGCGACCGGGCGGGGTCGACCTCACCGTGGTCTCCCAGGAGGTCGGTGACGCCAGCGAGACGGTCGATGGCGATTTCAGCGGCGAAGAACTTGTGATCGCCTTCAACCCCACCTACCTCATCGATGGCGTGGAGGCCGTCCTGAGCGACGAGGTGATCATCGAGACGGCCGAACCCTCCCGACCGGCCACGGTCCGCGGCGCCGAACACGACGACTTCCGCTACCTGCTGATGCCGGTCCGGGTGTCCTAAGCCCGTCGGCCGCGGGTCGCCGTGACCTTGCGCCATCTGGAGTTGGTCGACTTTCGGTCCTTCGCCTCGGCCAGTTTCGACCCCGACCTCGAGGGGACGACGGTGTTGTCCGGACCCAACGGGACCGGGAAGACCACCGTTCTCGAGGCGGTCGCCTACCTGGGCACGCAGCGGTCGTTCCGCGGGGCGCCGCGCGAGGCCATGGTGAGTACCGGGCGCGAGCAGGCCGTCCTTCGGGCGGAGCTCACCCGGGCCGGGCTCCCGCTGCTGGTGGAAGCCGAGATCTCGGCCACCGGCCGATCGAGGGCGCAGGTCAACCGCCAACCGGTCCGGGCCCGGCGCGACCTGGCCGAGGCCGTCCCGGTCACCGTGTTCAGCCCCGACGACCTCGGGGTCGTGCGCGAAGGCCCGTCCCGGCGACGCGACCTCCTCGACGACGCGCTCGGTCTGCTCGATCCGGCGGCGTCGACGGTCGGCGACGAGGTTGATCGCGTCCTGCGCCAGCGCGGCGCCTTGCTGCGCCAGTCCGGAGGCCGGGCCACGGCCGACGTCACGACGACCCTCGACGTCTGGGACGAGCGACTGGCGGCGGCGGGAACGGCCCTGGCCGTGGCGCGAGCGTCGCTGGTCGACGAGCTTGCACCGTACGTGACGGCGTCCTACCGCGCCCTGGCCGGCCGGGAGGACGTGGCCGTGGGCCTCACCTACCGCCGATCTTGGGAGGGGGAGCTGGCCGAGGCCCTGGCGGCAACCCGTCGCGACGACCTCAAACGCGGCGTCACCGGCACCGGCCCGCACCGTGACGACCTGGTGCTCACCATCGAAGGCCGCGATGCCCGGCTCCAGGCCTCCCAGGGCGAGCAGCGCTGCCTGGCGCTGGCCCTGCGGTTGGGCGTCCACCGGCTGGTGACGGCCCGCTCGGACGCCGCCCCCATCCTCCTGCTCGACGACGTCTTCTCCGAGCTCGATCCCTTCCGGGCCCGGGCCCTGGTACACGAGCTGCCGGCGGGCCAGGCCCTGCTCACGACGGCGGTGCCGCTGCCCGAGGGGGTGTCGGTGGCGAGCACGGTCGACGTCCGCCACCTGGCGGAGGAGCGGTGAGCCCGGCGCGCCGTCGACGGCGGCCGGGCCACGATCCCGGGCCGCGTCCGGTGGGCGAGTCGTTGGATGCGGCGGTGGCCCGCATGGGTCCGGTCGGGCTGCCACCGGCTCCGGCGAGCTCGCTGTCGGCGGTGTTCTCGCGCTGGGAGGAGATCGCCGGTCCGGCCGTGGCGCGTCACGTCCGACCGGTCCGCCTGCGTGGCGGCGTGCTGGTGGTGGCGGCCGACCACCCGGCCTGGGCCACCCAGGTTCGGGCTCTCGGAGCGGGGTTGCTGACCCGGGTGGGCGAGGTGTCCGGACAGGCACCCGAGCGGCTCGAGGTGACGGTGGACGGCCGTCCGGAGGGTGCGCGACGTCGACCCAGTGGGGGGTGACGTCGGGTAGAATGGAACGTCCGTCCCGGACTCGTCTTCCACGAGGAACCCGGAGCGAACGACGAACCCATCAGACCTGAAAGGGCGCGCCCGTGAAGAGCATGGAGGCAAGCGTTGGCGCCTGACGACGCCTCCTACGACGCCAGCGACATCACCGTTCTCGAGGGTCTCGAACCGGTCCGCAAGCGACCGGGGATGTATATCGGCTCCACCGGTCCGACCGGCCTGCACCACCTGGTGTGGGAGGTGGTCGACAACTCCGTCGACGAGGCCATGGCCGGCTACTGCACCCGCATCGACGTGACCCTCCTGGCCGAGGGCGGGTGCCGGGTGGTGGACGACGGCCGGGGCATCCCGGTCGACCCGCACCCCCAGTACCCGGACAAATCGGCGGCCGAGATCGTCCTCACCACCCTTCACGCCGGCGGCAAGTTCGGGGGGGCGGGCTACAAGGTCTCGGGCGGCCTCCACGGGGTCGGGGTCTCGGTGGTGAACGCCCTTTCCACCCGCCTGGTGCTCGAGATCGACCGCGAGGGCAAGCACCACGTCTTGGAGTTCACCAAGGGCGGTGAGCCCAAGGGCAAGCTCAAGGTGACCGGCGACGCCCCGAGGGGCCGGACCGGCACCACCGTCACCTTCTGGCCGGACCCGAAGATCTTCGAGGAGGTCGAGTTCCGGGCCCAGACGATCATCGAGCGGCTGCAGGTCATGGCCTTCTTGAACAAGGGCCTCGAGATCCGCTTCGTCGACGAGCGCGAGGGGCGGGGCGAGAAGTCGGTCTTCAAGTACAACGGCGGCATCGTCGACTACGTGAAGCACTTGAACGCGGCCAAGGAGTCGCTGTTCCGCAAGGTCGCCTCCTACGAGCAGACCGAGGACGCCCAGGAGGTGGAGGTCGCAATGCAGTGGAACTCGGGGTTCCACGAGAGCATCCACTCCTTCGCCAACGGGATCTCCACCACCGAGGGCGGCATGCACGAGGAGGGGTTCAAGAAGGCCCTGACCAACGTGGTCAACCGCTACGCCCGCTCGCGCAACCTGGTCAAGGAGAAGGAGGACAACCTCCTCGGCGAGGACATCCGCGAGGGCCTCACGGCCATCGTTTCGGTGCGGTTGAAGGACCCCCAGTTCGAGGGGCAGACCAAGGCCAAGCTGGGCAACGTCCCGATGCGCTCCCTGGTCGAGCGGGCCACCAACGAGAAGCTGGCCGAGTGGCTGGAGGAGAACCCCACCGAGGCCAACCAGGTCGTGAAGAAGTCGCTCGTGGCCCAGCGGGCGCGGGTGGCCGCCCGCCAGGCGCGCGACCTCACCCGGCGCAAGTCCGGCCTCGACGGCGCGGGGTTGCCGGGGAAGCTGGTCGACTGCTCGTCGCGCGACCCGCGCGAGTGCGAGCTCTTCATCGTCGAGGGCAACTCGGCCGGCGGCTCGGCCAAGGACGCCCGCAACCCGCGGACCCAGGCCATCCTGCCCATCCGGGGCAAGATCCTGAACGTCGAGCGGGCCCGCATCGACAAGATGTTGAAGAACGCCGAGATCCAGGCGTTGATCGCCGCCGTCGGGGCGGGGTTGGCCGAGGACTTCGAGGTGGCCAAGATCCGGTACCACAAGGTGATCCTCCTGGCCGACGCTGACGTCGACGGCTCGCACATCAGGACCTTGCTGCTCACCTTCTTCTTCCGCCAGATGAAGCAGCTGGTGGAGGGCGGGTTCGTCTACGTGGCCCAGCCGCCGCTGTACTCGACGCTGGTCGGCAAGGAGAAGACCTACCTGAAGGACGACGCGGCGAAGGACGCCTTCTTGGCCGAGCACCCCGACCACAAGCAGGACTTCCAGCGGCTGAAAGGGTTGGGCGAGATGGACTTCGGCGAGCTGCGCGAGACCACCATCGACCCCACCAAGCGCTCCTTGCTCCAGATCAACGTGGAGCAGGCGGCGTTGGCCGACGAGGTCTGCTCGGTGCTCATGGGTGACGACGTGGAGCTGCGGCGCCAGTTCATTCAGATGAACGCCAAAGACGTCCGCTTCCTCGACGTTTAAGGGAGCGGACGATGGCACGCCGGCGCACCAAGGAACCCACCAGCACCAACGGCTCCAACGGGAGCGGCCCGCCCGCGGACAACGGCGCGGTGCTCGGTTTCATCGAGCCCATTGAGATCCAAGAGGAGATGGAGCGCTCGTTCCTCGAGTACTCCATGTCGGTCATCGTGTCGCGGGCGCTCCCCGACGTGCGCGACGGGCTCAAGCCCGTGCACCGGCGGATCCTCTACTCGATGTTCGACCAGAACCTGCGGCCCGATCGCCCCCACGTGAAGTGCGCGGCGGTGGTCGGCGAGGTGATGGGGACCTACCACCCCCACGGCGACTCGGCCATCTACGACGCCTTGGTCCGCATGGTCCAGGACTTCAGCCTCCGGCACCCCCTCATCGACGGCCACGGCAACTTCGGGGGCACCGGACCCGACGAGGGCCCGGCCGCCATGCGCTACACCGAGTGCCGGCTCGAGTCCCTGGCCCTCGACCTCATGGCCGGGATCGACGAGGAGACGGTCGACTTCGTCCCGAACTACTCCAACAGCGCCGAGGAGCCCACCGTCCTCCCGGCGCGGTTCCCCAATCTGCTGGTCAACGGCTCCCAGGGCATCGCCGTGGGGATGGCCACCAACATCCCGCCCCACAACCTGGGTGAGGTCATCGACGCCACGATCCACGTGCTCGACCACCCCGACGCCACGCCGGACCAGCTCATGGAGTTCGTGAAGGGACCGGACTTCCCGACGGGCGCCCAGATCCTGGGGCGACAGGGCATCATCGACGCCTTCCGCACCGGTCGGGGCTCGGTGAAGATGCGGGCGGTGGCCGAGATCGAGGAGGGCCGAGACGCCACCCGCATCGTGGTCACCGAGCTCCCCTACCAGACCTCGGTCGAGGTGGTCGAGCAGAAGATCCACGACCTGGTGAAGTCGGGCGACCTGGACGGCATCGCCGACACCCAGAACGACTCGGCCGGCCGCAAGCACCGACTGGTCATCCGTTTGAAGCGCGACGCCAACGCCAACGTGGTGTTGAACAAGCTCTACAAGCACACCCCGCTGCAGACGAGCTTCGGGGTCAACACCCTGGCTCTGGTCGACGGGGTGCCCCGCACCCTCAACCTGGCCCAGGTCCTCACCCACTACGTGGCCCACCAGGTCGAGGTGGTGACCCGCCGGAGCGAGTTCCGGTTGCGCAAGGCCGAGGCGCGGGCCCACATCGTCGAGGGGCTGCTCAGGGCCATCGACATGCTCGACGCCGTGATCGCCACCATCCGGGCGTCCGACGACCGACCGGCGGCCCTGGCCGCCCTCGTGGCCGCACCGTTCAGCTTCACCGAGGAACAGGGCAACCACATCTTGGATATGACCCTGGCGCGCCTCACCCGCCTGGGCCGGACCAACCTCGAAGAGGAGATGGCCCAGCTGCGCGAGACCATCGCCGGCCTCCAGGCCATCCTGGGCGACCCGGCCAAGCTGCGCGGCGTGATCGCCACCGAGATGACGGCCATCCGAGACAAGTTTGCCGACCCGCGCCGGACCGTCATCACCCACGACCCCGGCGAACTTGGGGTGGAGGACCTGGTCGACGACGAGGACGTCGTGGTGACGATGACGGCGGCCGGCTACATCAAGTCCGTGGCGGCCGACGCCTTCCGCACCCAGGGCCGCGGGGGGCGGGGCGTGCAGGGGGCGCGCTTGAAGGAGGAGGACCTGGTCACCAACGTGGTGCACACCACCACGCTCTCCTATCTCCTGCTCTTCTCCAACCGCGGCCGCGTCTACCGGCTGCGCGGCCACGAGATCCCGATGAAGGAACGCACCGCCCGGGGGACGGCGCTGGTCAACCTGCTGCCGCTCGAGACCGGCGAGACCATCCAGGCCATCGTCGAGACCCGGGAGTTCCCCGACGACCACTACCTCGTGTTCGCCACGGCGCGCGGGCAGGTGAAGAAGACGGCCTTCAGCGAGTACGACAAGTCGCGCCGGGAGGGCTTCATCGCCATCAACCTGCGCGACGGCGACGAGCTGGTGCGGGTGGTGGCGACCAGCGGGGACGACGACCTGTTCGAGGTCACCCGCAAGGGGATGACCATCCGTTTCTCGGAGAACGACGTGCGGGCCATGGGGCGCGACGCGGCGGGGGTGCGGGGCATTCGCCTGCGCCCCGACGACGAGGTCGTCTCGCTCGACGTGGCCCGCGACGACACCGACATCCTGCTGGTCACCGACGCCGGCTACGGCAAGCGCACCAAGCTCGAGCGGTTCAACCGCCAGGCCCGGGGTGGCCAGGGGGTGCGGGGGATCAAGCTCACCGCCACGCGGGGCCGGGTGGTGGCGGCCTTCATGGTGGCCCTCGACGGCGAGATCCTGCTGGTCTCCTCGGGCGGGGTGGTGATCCGCACGGCCGTGCGCGAGATCGCCTCCCAGGGTCGCGACGCCACCGGGGTCCGGGTCATGAACCTCGACGAGGGGCAGGCCGTGGCCGCTGTGGCCGCGGTCTCCGGCTCGGAGTAGTCGGTAGGTACTCCCTAGGACGTGCCCGAGAACGTCATCGTGAAGGGGGCGGCCGGCGGGACGTAGGTCCCGAGGCGGTGCAGCCCTGTGGAGACGATGACGTGGGCGGCGACCGAACCCACCTCCACCTGGAGGGAGTGGTCGACCGGGAACACCTTGGACTGGCCGGGGGCCAGCACGCCGCTGAAGATCGGCGCCCCCTGGCCGGACTGGGTGGCCTGCACCCATGAGGAGCCGCCTGTGGCGGTCAGCGTCACCTGGAAGGTCGACGCGTGGACGGCCAGGTTGGCGGCGTTGGCCGAGGTGGTGGTGACCGTGAGGGCGTTGGCCGGTGGGGTGGTGGTGTGGTGGCCCGTTGTGGTGGTCGAGCCGCCGTTGGTGCCGGTTGTGCTGGTCGGCGAGTTGGTCACCCCGATGTCCACGAGCCAGTGCGGCTCGTAGTGGTGGACCAGCAGGGCTCCCACGCCGAGCAGCACGGCGACCCCCAGGATGCCCACGGCCACCGAGAGCCCGACGGCGGGCCGTCGCCGGCGCGAGGGCCGGGCGGGCTTCGAGCGGACGGCCGGGACGACGCCGGTGTTGGGCACCGCCTGCACCTGGCCGGTGGTGGAGGCCACCGCGTTCACTTGCGCCGTTGCCGAAACCACCCCCGTCGGTTGGGGTGTGATCACGGACGACGAATCGATGCGGGTCACCGCCGCGGCCGGGACGACCCCGGTGGGTGCCGGGGGGTCGTGGACGGCGAAGGCCGTAGTGGCGCCCGTGGCCGCCACCGGTGCGGCGGCCATGGGTCGCGGGGGGACCGAGACCACCGGCGGCGTGGCGGCGGGGGAGGGCCAGTGGTCGACCAGGGCCAGGACGAACCGGTCACCGGGGAGGCCGAGCGAGTCGGCGTAGCGGCGGAGGGTCTTCAAGACCACCACCCGGTCGGGGATGCGGTCGACCGTGCCGGTCTCGAGTGCCTCGAGTTGGTGGAGGTTGAGGCCGGTGCGGGCGGCGACGTCCTCCAGGCGCAACCCCTGACGGGTGCGCGCTCGCCGTAGTAGCCGTCCGACCTCGGGCACCGATGAAGGGGTACCGATCCCCGCGTCGTCGCGCCGGTTGCCGCCGTCGTGACGCCGGGTCACTGCATGCCTCCTCCTGTTCTCGTAGAAGTTTACCCCAGGACCTTCTCCCAGGTCGTGGGCGGATTGCCCGGTACCGACGGGCCAAGTTCTGGCCCATCGGGCGATTGCTGAAGCGGCCGGCGAGGTCCCGAGGCGACAGAGTTCCCACAGGTTTGCGCGGGAGGATGGGTACGAGGAGGAGCCGTCCGATGGCCGAAGCCGCACGGGTGCTGGTGGTCGACGACGAACCGGGTATCACCGACCTGGTGTCGATGGCCCTGCGCTACGAGGGTTTGAAGGTCGAGGTGGCGCACACCGGCTGGGACGCCCTGCGGACGGTGACCAGCTTCCGCCCCCACCTCATGGTGCTCGACATCATGCTCCCCGACCTCGATGGCTTCGAGGTCCTGCGCCGGCTGTCGGGGGACCATCCCCGGATCCCGGTGCTGTTCCTCACCGCTCGCGACGGCCTGGACGACAAGTTGCGGGGCTTCACCCTCGGGGGCGACGACTACGTGACCAAGCCCTTCAGCGTGGAAGAGCTCATCGTGCGCACCCGGGCGATCCTGCGCCGCGTCCACGAGATCGAAGAGGACAGCGGGACGCTGCATTGCTCGGACCTCGCCCTCGACGAGGACCGCCACGAGGTCACCCGGGCCGGGAAGGCGATCGAGCTCACGCCGACCGAGTTCAAGCTGCTGCACTACCTGCTGCTCAACACCGACCGGGTGGTGTCCAAGGCTCAGATCCTCGACCGGGTGTGGCAGTACGACTTCGACGGCAACGAGAACGTGGTGGAGATCTTCATCAGCTCCCTACGCCGAAAGCTGGAGGTGCACGGTCCCCGGTTGATCCAGACCGTGCGTGGTGTCGGCTACCGCCTCCGCCCGCCGTCGGGCGGGAGCGGGAACGGACCGTGACCCTCCGGGCCCGGCTCTTGCTGGTCCTGGTGGGGGTCGTCGCCGCCGGGCTCGTGATCTCCAACGTCGTCGTCTACACCCAGCTGCGGTCGTTCCTGGTCTCGCGCCTGGACCCCGAGCTGGCCAGCGCGGCCTACCCAGTGTCGCGGGCGCTCGTCTGCGGCGACGGACTGGCGTCGCCGTCGGGCGCGCCGAGGGGAGCGCCCAACAGCGGGCGGATCTGCGCGGCCCGGGTGGTTCCCAACCACACCTTTTACAACGGGGCCGGCTCTCCGAAGGCCGGCGCGGCGCGCACCAGCACCTTCCCCACAGGCACGGTCGGCGAGGTGGTCAGCGCCGGCGGCGCCGTGCAGGGCAATCCGCTTCCCTTTGTCTATGGAGGCTCGGCACCCGCACCCCCGGAGCTACCCAAGCCGCTGCCGGCGTCGGGCGGCGGTCCGGCGTACTTCGACGCCTCCAGCACGGGCGGCAATGTCGCCTACCGCGTGATGGTCCGGCCCATCGGGCCGCAAGGGCTCAAGTTGGTGGTGGCCATCCCCCTCACCGACGTGAATGAGACGCTCGGGCGGTTGGCTGCGGTCATGGTGTTGGTGAGCCTGGCCGTCCTCGTCGGGCTCTGCGGGCTGGCCTGGTGGATCGTGCGTCAGGGGCTTCGGCCCCTCGACGACATGGCGGCCACTGCCGGGGCCATTGCCGGCGGGGACCTGACCCAGCGGGTGACGCCGGCCGACGAACGGAGTGAGGTGGGCCGGCTCGGCCTCGCCCTCAACACCATGCTGGGGGAGATCGAGGCAGCCTTCACCGCTCGCACCGCCTCCGAAGGCCGCCTCCGGCGATTCCTGGCGGACGCCTCCCACGAGCTGCGCACCCCGCTCACGTCGATCCGGGGCTATGCCGAGATTTTCGACCTCGGGGCCCGGGAGCGTCCCGAGGACCTGGCCACCTCGATGCACCACATCCGCGAGGAGGCGGACCGCATGAGCGTCCTCGTCGACGACCTGCTGGTGTTGGCCCGCCTCGATCGGGAGCGACCGCTCGACCTCGGGCGCATGGAACTGGTGGCCGTCGCCACCCGTGCCGTGACGTCGGCCCGGGCGTCGTCCCCCGAGCACCCGGTCTCGTTGGTGGCTCCCCCGGCGCTCCCGATGGTGGGCGACGCGGCCCGGCTCCGCCAGGTGGTGGACAACCTTCTCGTGAACGCGGTTCGGCACTCGCCCGAACACGGCGGCGTGGAGGTCGTGCTCGGGACCGACGGCCCCGATGCCGTCATCGAGGTGGCGGACCACGGCCGGGGGGTGACGGACGCCGACGCCTCGAGGATCTTCGAGCCCTTCTTTCGGGCCGATAGCTCGCGGGCGCGCACCACCGGCGGCGCCGGCCTGGGGCTCGCCATCGTGGCGGCGATCGCCCGCGCCCACGGCGGCACCGTCGGCGTGCGACGCAACGGCGGAGGGGGTGCCCGCTTCTGGGTGCGGGTCCCGACCCACCCCGCGGCGTCGGATCTCACCAACGGCGAAACCGCCGGACCGCAGAGTCTTCGGCCCACGGCCGAAGGGGGTCCGGCACCGGTGGTTGGATCCACGCGCTGAGCAATTGCCGCGCGCTTGGCGCACGACAAACCGTCACGGCACCTAAAATGTCATCGTTTCGCCACCGGGGCGCCGTCGGCCCGGCTTCCGGGGGCAGTGCTCGTATGGCGGCGAATGCAGATCCCACCCTGCGTTCCCTTTCCTTCGGGCTCTGCCCCCGGTGGCCGGGCGCGCCTTGTGGCGACGCCCTCGTCGACCGCGGATTTGGGAGACTCGGACGTGCTCCTCTTGCTGGGCGTCGGCTTCCTCGGCGGACTGATCACCGCCATCTCGCCCTGCATCATCCCCGTGCTGCCGGTGATCGCCGCCGGCGGTTCGACCGGAGGCGGCCCTTGGCGGCCCTTCGCCATCGTCGGGGGAATGGTGGCCAGCTTCACCGCCTTCACCTTGGCCGGAGGGGAGTTGCTGAGCCTGCTGCACCTCCCTCAGGACCTCCTGCGGTGGCTCGGCATCGCCATGCTGTTCGTGCTGGCCGCGGGGCTGGTCTGGCCGGGACTCGGCGACCTCCTCGAGCGCCCCTTTGCTCGATTGGGGGCACGGACCAGCGACGGGTTCGCCGGTGGCACGGCCAACGGTGCGCTCTTGGGGGTGAGCCTGGGCGTGGTCTTCGTACCGTGTGCGGGTCCGGTCCTGGCCACCATCTCGGCGGTGGCGGCCACCCACCGCGTGGGGCTCACGGCTGTCCTGCTCACCCTCGCCTACGCGTTGGGGGCGGCCGTTCCACTCCTGGCCCTGGCGATCGTGGCTCGCCGCACGACCACCGGCTTCAAGGCGTTGCGGTCCCACCTACCGCTGGTGCGACGGATCGCCGGGGTGGTGGTTGGGTTGACGGCGCTGGTGCTCGCCCTGAACCTCACCACCCCGCTCACCGCCGTGCCCGGCTACACGAGCTCGCTAGAGGACCACTTGGAGCAAACGTCCGGGGCCGAGTCCCAGTTGCGAGCCCTGCAGGGCGAGCACGCCAAGAACGCCGCCACAAAGCAGACGGCGGCATCCGGCGCCCTGCCAGAGCTGGGGACGGCGCCGCAGTTCGCCGGCATTACGCGTTGGCTCAACACTCCGGGTGACCGCCCGTTGTCGTTGTCCGGGCTGCGGGGGAAGGTCGTGCTGGTCGACTTCTGGACGTACTCGTGCATCAACTGCCAGCGCGAGCTGCCCCACGTCGAGGCCTGGTACGCGAAGTACCACCGCTACGGTCTCGACGTGGTGGGGGTGCACACCCCCGA
>Ga0265327_10004289_pt1 | contig 12741 bp, 13 predicted proteins | sample 41621metaG_FD_202089 | JGI IMG/M metagenome (GOLD analysis project Ga0265327, IMG submission 202089) | Rhizosphere microbial communities from Carex aquatilis grown in University of Washington, Seatle, WA, United States - 4-16-21 metaG | ecosystem: Host-associated > Plants > Roots > Rhizosphere...
TTGTTTCCAATCCGGAGTTCTTACGGGAAGGCGTAGCCGTAGATGATTTTATGAAACCAGATCGTGTTGTTGTTGGCACTACCTCTGAAAGAGCAAAAAAGGTAATGGAAGATTTATATAATCCGTTCGTTCGTCAGGGTAACCCGATTATTTTTATGGATGAACGTTCTGCAGAACTCACAAAATATGCAGCTAATTCATTTCTTGCAGCGAAGATTACTTTCATGAACGAAGTGGCACAATTATGCGAACGCCTTGGCGCAGATGTTGATCTCGTTCGCCGAGGAATTGGAAGCGATGAGCGAATTGGAAAAAGATTTCTATTCCCTGGCATTGGTTATGGAGGTTCTTGCTTTCCAAAAGATGTGCAGGCATTGGTGAAGTCTTCGAAAGATGTGAACTACGAATTTCAGATACTCAATGCAGTTATGAGCGTGAATGAAAAACAAAAGCTGCATCTCATCCCTAAAATAAAAAAATATTTCGATAATAATCTGAACGGAAAACGTTTTGCGCTTTGGGGGCTTGCTTTTAAACCAAATACAGATGATATTCGCGAAGCACCTGCTTTATATATGATCGATGCATTACTGAGTGAGGGGGCAAGTGTGATTGTTTTTGATCCGGAAGCCATGAGCAATGTGAAAGCGATTGTAGGCGATAAAATTGAATACGCCGAAAATCAATATGATGCATTGAAAGGAGCAGATGCGCTAATCATCGCTACCGAATGGAACGAATTCCGCACTCCAAATTTTTTGAAAATAGTTACCAACCTAAAATCGAAAGTTATTTTTGACGGCCGCAATTTATTTGATATTGCAGCGATTAAAGAACTTGGTTTTTATTATGAAAGCGTTGGCAGAACAATAGCTATACCAACTAACGGAACATACAATAAATAAAAGATCAATGAGCAAAGATCGTGTCCTTATTACTGGTGCTGCGGGATTTTTAGGATCCCACCTGTGCGATAGGTTTATTAAAGAAGGTTACCATGTAATTGGTATGGACAATTTGATTACAGGTGATTTGAAAAATATCGAACATCTTTTCAGTCTCGAGCATTTTGAATTCTATCATCATGATATTAGCAAGTTCATTCACGTGCCTGGAGAGATAAAATACATTCTTCATTTTGCATCTCCGGCAAGCCCGATTGATTATTTGAAAATCCCGATTCAAACTTTAAAAGTAGGATCGCTTGGAACGCATAATTGTCTTGGTCTTGCAAAAAATAAAAAAGCAAGGATTTTAGTTGCATCCACTTCTGAAATTTATGGCGATCCATTAGTGCATCCGCAGAACGAAGAATATTGGGGAAACGTGAATCCTGTCGGACCTCGCGGTGTGTATGATGAGGCAAAACGTTTTCAGGAAGCTATTACCATGGCTTATCATAATTTTCACGGGCTTGAAACAAGAATCATAAGGATTTTTAATACTTATGGGCCGCGTATGCGCTTGAACGATGGACGTGCTTTGCCAGCTTTTATCGGTCAAGCTTTGCGCGGCGAAGATCTAACTGTGTTTGGTGATGGTAGCCAAACCAGATCCTTTTGTTATGTGGATGATTTGGTAGAAGGCATTTATCGTTTGCTATTGAGCGATTATCATCAGCCTGTTAATATTGGTAATCCAGATGAAATTTCTTTAAAAGATTTTGCTGAAGAAATAATTGCACTTACTGGTACTACTCAAAAAATTGTTTATAAACCTTTGCCAGTTGATGACCCTAAACAAAGGCAGCCAGACATCACAAAAGCAAAGAACATTTTAGGCTGGGAGCCGAAAGTAAAAAGGAAAGAAGGATTGAAAATCACTTACGATTATTTCAAATCATTGTCTTCAGATGAATGGCATAAACTCCCGAAGGAATTTGTGAGCATGAAATAAAAGCAATAATCGAATCGACAACAATAATAGATGTACGAAAAACTGATCAATAAAAAAGCAAAGCTGGCCGTTGTTGGTTTAGGATATGTGGGCTTGCCAATTGCGTTGGAATTTGCAAAGAAAATTTCTGTTATTGGTTTTGATATCAATAAAAAAAGAATTGCAATGATGCAAGCGGGCATTGACCCGAGTAAAGAAGTGAGCAAAGAAGAATTTGAGGGCAGGGATATTGTTTTTACTGATGACCTTGAAATATTAAAAGAAGCAAGTTTTTTTATCGTTGCAGTACCTACACCAGTTGATAAATACAATGTGCCTGATTTAAAACCTTTGCTTGGTGCTTCAGAAACTGTTGGGAAAGTTTTGAAAAAAGGAGATTATGTGGTTTATGAATCTACTACTTACCCTGGCTGCACGGAAGAAGATTGTGTTCCTGTGCTTGAAAAGTTTGCATCTCTTAAAGGGGTAGAAGATTTTAAAATTGGATACTCTCCCGAGCGCATTAATCCAGGCGATAAAAAAAATACCTTAAAAACGGTAGTGAAGGTTGTTTCTGGTTGCGATAAAGAATCGTTATGGAATATTGCGCGTGTGTATGAATTGGTAGTTGATGCAGGCGTTCACGAAGCATCATCCATTAAAGTAGCAGAAGCGACAAAAATTGTAGAGAACACACAACGCGATTTGAATATTGCATTGATGAACGAATTGTCGATGATTTTTGATCATGTTGGCATCAACACGTATGAAGTGATTGAAGCGGCTGGGACAAAATGGAATTTTTTAAAATTCCAGCCAGGGCTTGTTGGTGGCCATTGCATCGGTGTCGATCCATATTATCTAACATACAAAGCAGCAGCGTTGGGGTATGAATCAAAAGTAATTTCTTCATCAAGGTTTATTAATGATGATATGGCTAAATATGTTGCCAGAAAAATCATTAAACATGTGTTGAGGAATTCAAATAGCCCAAAGGTGCTGATAAAAGGAGTGACTTTTAAAGAGAATGTAAGTGATATACGCAATTCAAAAATCGTGGATACTGTAAAAGAATTGCTAGCTTTCAATATACAAGTTGATGTGGAAGATCCTTATGCAGCAGCGGAAGAAGTGCATGAAGAATACGGCTTGTATTTGGTTGACAAACCTGCAAACGATTATGATGCGGTGATTATCACAGTGCCTCATCTTCCATATCAGCAATTAGATGATGCATATTTTTCATCAATAACAAAAGAGCAAGCATTAATAGCAGATCTAAAAGGTATTTATAGGAACAAAATTAGTAATAGAAAATATTGGAGCTTATAATGGCTGACTACGCAAAAAAAATAATGGTTACCGGTGGTGCTGGTTTTATCGGATCACATGTGGTGAGGTTATTCGTAAAAAAATATCCTCGTTATCTCATAGTGAACTTTGATGCGCTTACTTACGCGGGCAATCTTGAAAACCTTCGTGATGTTGAGCATGAAGCAAATTATAAATTTGAAAAAGGCGATATTAATGATGAGGCGAAACTGAATGGATTATTTGAGCAATACAATTTTGATGGTATCATCCATCTTGCTGCAGAAAGTCACGTTGATCGATCTATCATTGATCCACTTGCATTTGTGAGAACAAATGTTCTTGGGACCGCTTCGCTTTTAAATGTTGCGGTAAAACATTGGAAACACAAGCATGAAGGCAAATTATTTTATCATGTTTCCACTGATGAAGTGTACGGCTCATTGGGCAAAGAAGGGTTCTTCACAGAGCAAACACCTTATGATCCGCGTTCTCCATATTCGGCATCGAAAGCATCTTCAGATCATTTTGTAATGGCTTATCACCATACTTTCAATTTGCCTATTATCATGTCTAATTGCTCAAACAATTATGGCTCACATCATTTCCCTGAAAAGCTTATTCCATTAATGATAAATAATATCAAGAACAATAAGCCACTCCCAGTTTATGGCAAAGGAGAAAATGTGAGAGACTGGCTTTGGGTGGATGATCATGCAAGAGCAATCGATACCATTTTTCATCATGGCAAAATCGGTGAAAAATATAATATCGGTGGCTTTAATGAGTGGAAAAATATTGATATTGTGCATTTGCTCTGCGATATCATGGACAAAAAATTGGGAAGGGAAAAAGGCGAATCCGCCAAACTAATAACATATGTGAAAGATAGGCCTGGTCACGATTTGAGATATGCTATTGATGCTGAGAAACTCAATAAAGAACTTGGCTGGAAACCTTCTTTACAATTCGAAGAAGGCCTTGAGAAAACAGTTGACTGGTATTTGCAAAACGAAGATTGGGTGAAGCATGTCACTTCTGGCGACTATCAAAAATATTATGACGATCAATATGTAAAAAGATAGATTTATCCCATTTCAAATAAATTCCCTTATGCCTTTTATCCCTACTGATTTTCATGGATTGCTTGTATTTGAGCCTACTATTTTTAAAGATGACAGAGGTTATTTTTTTGAATCATATAATGAAAAGCTTTTTCAAAAAAATGGAATTGAAATAAAGTTTGTTCAGGATAATCAATCCCATTCAAAATATGGTGTGCTCCGCGGTTTGCATTATCAACTCAATCCTTATTCACAAACTAAACTGGTAAGGGTTTTGCAAGGAAATATTTTAGATGTTGTGGTTGATATCAGAAAAGGATCTGCAACTTTTGGGAAAACATACAGCATTGAATTATCAGATGAAAATAAAAAGCAATTGCTGGTACCAAAAGGTTTTGCGCATGGTTTTTCTGTGTTGAGCGAAACTGCGGACATCATGTACAAATGCGATGAATTCTATAATAAAGAAAGCGAGGCTGGTATTAAGTATAACGATTCTTTTTTAAACATAGATTGGCAAGTAGCAGATGAAAAAATAAATGTTTCTTCTAAAGATGCAGAACTCCCATCATTTGAAAACTGCAGTAATGATTTTCAATTTGAAGGTTAATTTTCTTCATGAAAAAATCAACCATTCTAATAACCGGTGCAAATGGGCAGCTTGGTAAAGAGCTGCAGGTTGCTTCTGTAAAATATCCGCAATTCGATTTTATTTTCCTCTCAAAAGATGAGTTGGCGATTAATGACATAGAAAAAGTTTTTGAGGTCTTCCAAAAAAATCAACCTTCCTTTTGCATAAACTGTGCTGCATATACTGCTGTTGATAAAGCTGAATCAGAAAATGAAACTGCTTTTTTGATGAATGCTGATGCTGTTGGGTTTCTTGCTGCTGCATGTAAATCGCTCAATACAAAATTCATTCACATTTCCACCGATTATGTTTTTGATGGAAACTCTTCTGCTCCATTAAATGAAGATGATATTACAAACCCAGTAAATGTATATGGCGCATCTAAGTTAAAGGGAGAGGAACAGGCTTTCAAAGAAAATGATCAAACAATCGTTATTAGAACATCATGGGTGTATTCGGAGTTTGGAAACAATTTTGTGAAGACGATGATCAGGTTGATGAAAGAAAGAGAAGCAATCAATGTTGTGAGCGATCAAATTGGCTCACCAACCTATGCTGCAGACCTAGCAGATGCGATTCTTCGTATTATTAATGCTGACAAGTTTATTCCCGGTATTTATAATTACAGCAACGAAGGAAAAATCAGTTGGTTTGATTTTGCAACTGCAATAAAAGAAATGATCGATAGCAATTGCAAGGTAAATCCAATCCCAACTTCTCAGTATCCAACTCCTGCAAAGCGACCTCATTATTCCTTGCTTGATAAATCAAAAATCATTTCAACTTATTCTTTAAAGATTAATGATTGGAAAGAAAGCCTTGCTTCTTGTATAGATAAAATAAAAAAGCAGGGAGCTTGATTTCCCTGCAACAATATTTTTAACGGAAGCGGATAATTATGACTAAAACTTAATTCGCTACAGTTTTGGTTTTTTCCGAAGTGTTTCTAATTTCAATCACTCTTGCTTCGTCTTTTCCGTAAAGAAGTTCTGAATGCAATTCAAGAATGTCGTTTTCTAATTTGTAAACTCTCATTTGCATGCTGGCGGTCTTGCGGTTTCCATACCAATAGCCAATTACAAAAAATGCAGCAATGGCTGCGATTACTTCCAGAGCATTAAGCTGTACCGCCTGTAGAATTGTAAAAATGGTCTCCATATGGATTTTGTTTTAAATAAGGAATTGGATTACTGAATCGATATAAAACTAGCCATTACAATTAGCTAAAGCAACGTATTTATACCATATTCACTCTTAGTAAAATTCCTGATAAGGTTTTTTAATACGTATTAAACGTCGGTTGGGCTGAATTTATTTTGAAGAAGGTGGGTAAAAGCAAAGATTAAGGGTTATTACGTAGGAAAGGAAAAAGGCGCAAAGGATATGCATGTACGTTATGCAATGCTTGCGCCATGATGATGAATTGTTTTCAAAGGCATATATTATTGCAGGTTGATTTTTTTAGAAGTCAGCACGTTCACTAATAAAGATGCGGTTAAATAAACTGCAATAGTTAAAAGCGCTGATGCATAAAAATGCGAATGAGAAAAAAGCCTGAAACTTACAATGCCTAAAATGGTCATTGAAATAAGTGACGTAATTGTAAAAAGCGTTTTCATTTTTTTTGATTTAAGATTTTTATAAAAAGATTTTTTAAAACCTGTTGTATATAAAAGACTGGAAGCAGTTCTGTAGGTTTAATGTAGAAAATCTTAAAACCGATTTTTGGTTAAATCAGAAACGCGAGGGATATAAATTGCTACGAAATATTAAAGGTTTAATCAGTTGAAAATAAAAACCAGACTGCTCTACGATGCTTCATACATGCTCAATTTATTCCTGAGCTTTGTTATTTCCAGCTGCATTTCATGTATGCGATCCAGCAAGTGAGTGATTGCTCCGATGCCTTCTAAATTAATATCGAGTTCATGATAAAGGCGTGCAAATTGTTCCAGTTTGGGCAACTCACTGTCATGCACAAACGAAGTTTGCTGAATGGTTGTAGTCTCAATAAGCCCATATTCCTGCAATGATTCAATAAATGCAAATTCAAGTTGATGGCTTGTACAAAATTCATGGATGGAGATTAATTCTTTATCCTGCATAGAATAATTTTTAAGATGATAATTTCGATAATTCAGTGAATAGCTGCTTCTGTTTGTCGGTTAAATGAGTTGGCAGCTTCACGTTGTAAATGACAAATAAGTCGCCAAACTGTCCTTCGCTTTTATAAACCGGAAAGCCTTTTCCTTTCAATCTTATTTTAGTTCCGTTCTGTGTTTCGGGGCTTACTTTTAATTTCACTTTTCCGCTTAATGTGTCCATCGTGATTTCGCCGCCTAAAAGAGCCGTGTATAAATCAATATCAACGGTAGCATGTAAATCATTTCCATCGCGTTTGAATTTGCTGTTATTGATGATGGAAAACGTAATGTAGAGATCGCCGTTCGGGCCGCCGTTCACCCCGGCTGCGCCATAACCTTTTAGTTTTATTTTTTGCCCGTTTTCAATACCCGCAGGGATTGTGATGCGAATATTTTTTCCGTCAACAGTAATGGTTTGCTGATGCGTTGTATAAGCATCTGTCAAATTTACTTGCAGCTCTGCATTATAATCCTGTCCACGAAATTTTGTTTGTGAGGCTCTTCTTCCACCACCGCCAAATAATGATTCGAAGAAATCCGAAAATCCTTCTTCTTCAAAATCCCCTGAAAAATGTTGACCGCCTGCGTTGCTATAATTATGTTGTGATGATTGTTTTGCTTTTTCAAACTGATCTGCATGTTGCCAATCTTTTCCATATTGATCATATTTTTTTCTTTTCTCAGGGTCGCTCAGCACTTCGTTTGCTTCATTGATCTGCTGGAATAATTTATGTGCTTCTTTATTATTCGGGTTCAGATCCGGATGATGTTTTCTTGCCAGTTTGCGATATGCTTTTTTGATATCATCCTGCGATGCATTTTTATTAACGCCTAAAATTTTATAATAATCGACAAAGTCCATGAATGTGAATTTATGGGCAAATTTAATTGAAGAATTTGAACTGCTGTTACTCAGAGACCTGACAGGTTTTAAAAACCTGTCAGGTCTTGGCGGATTGCAAATTTATTTTGCAGCGCTCAATAGAATTCCTACAGTACAAGAGTCCCGCTAGGGCGGGATGTTCCACGCGACGCAAGAAAAGTTAAATAGAACTACTCTGCTTGGTTCAAAATAAAAAACCCCGAAATAATTCGGGGCTTTGATTTTATTTGTTGTCCTTCGACAAGCTCAGGACTATATTAATAACGATAATGCTCTGGCTTGAACGGACCTGTTTTAGAGATGCCGAGATAAGCCGATTGCTCTTCTGTTAATTCATCAAGCTCAACGCCAATTTTTGCGAGGTGAAGGCGTGCTACTTTTTCATCCAGATGTTTTGGAAGAACATACACTTTGTTTTCGTAGTTGCTGTGGTTCGTCCACAATTCAATCTGCGCAAGCGTTTGATTGCTGAATGAATTGCTCATCACAAATGAAGGATGGCCTGTTGCGCAACCAAGATTCACCAAACGGCCTTCTGCAAGAACGATCACGTCTTTGCCTTCAATGGTATAAAGATCAACCTGTGGCTTGATGGTATTTTTTGTGTGGCCATAATTTTTATTGAGCCATGCCATATCAATTTCAATATCGAAGTGGCCGATGTTGCAAACGATCGCTTTGTCTTTCATCAAGCGGAAATGTTTTTCAGTGATCAGATCGCGACAACCAGAAGCGGTAACGATGATGTCGGCTTCTTTCACGGCATCAATCATTTTCTTCACTTCAAACCCGTCCATAGCGGCTTGCAACGCACAGATAGGATCTATCTCTGTAACGATCACGCGGCAACCCGCGCCTTTCAATGATGCTGCAGAACCTTTGCCCACATCGCCATAGCTCCCAACTACTGCTACTTTGCCGGCCATCATCACATCAGTAGCGCGGCGGATAGAATCCACCAAACTTTCTTTGCAACCGTATTTGTTATCGAATTTAGATTTGGTAACAGAGTCATTTACATTGAAAGCTGGGATTGGCAAAGTGCCTTTCGCCATTCTTTCATACAAGCGATGAACGCCTGTTGTTGTTTCTTCCGACAAGCCTTTGATGCCTGCAATAAATTCAGGATACACATCAAAAACCATATTAGTAAGATCGCCACCATCATCCAAAATCATATTCAATGGACGATCGGTGCCGCCAAAAAATAATGTTTGCTCGATGCACCAATCAGCTTCGGCCTGTGTTTGTCCTTTCCATGCAAAAACGCCAACGCCAGCAGCGGCGATAGCAGCAGCGGCCTGATCTTGTGTAGAGAAAATATTGCAAGAGCTCCAGCGAACTTCAGCGCCAAGCTCGATTAATGTTTCGATTAACACGGCAGTTTGGATCGTCATGTGCAGGCAACCTGCGATGCGTGCGCCTTTCAGCGGTTTTTGTTTTCCGTATTCGGCACGGATAGCCATCAGCCCTGGCATTTCTGCTTCGGCCAATCTAATTTCTTTGCGGCCCCATTCTGCAAGGCTCATGTCCTTCACTTTGTAAGGAAGGGAAAGATCGATCTGTGTTTTTAAGTTTGTTGACATGGATGTATTAATTTATAATGAATGATTTTTGAATCCTTGGCAAAGCTAATATGGTAGAACAAAATATGATAATTTATTATTAATTTTAGAACAGAGTGTTAATTTTGTATGATTAAATAGAACAAATAACCAATTTTACATGGAAAAAGAAGCTAAAAAAGAAATTCCGCCTAATGTGGAAATTGATGATAAGGATCGGGCCATTTTACAATTGCTGCAGGAGAATGCAAAAATTACGGTGAGAGAAATTGCGCATCAAGTTCATCTCAGCCCAACGCCTGTTCACGAACGGATAAAGCGAATGGAAGATACTGGTGTGATCAGACAATATGCTGCACTTGTCGATCATTCAAAAGTTAAAAAAGGGTTGATGATCATTTGTTATGTTTCGCTGAAAGAACATAACAAAAGATCGGGAGCGAAATTTATTAAACTGATTAACGAATTAAAAGAAGTGATCGAGTGCTATAATATCTCCGGCGAATTTGATTTTATGCTGAAAGTGGCAGTAGAGAATATGGATGCTTATTATGATTTTCATGTGAACAAGCTGAGTCAATTGGAAAACATCGGTCAGTTGCAAAGCACATTTGTGATGAGCATTATTAAGCAAACGCATCAATTGGTTTGATGCGATAGAGTTCTATAAATTCATAGATTAGGTTTAAATTTGAAAACACTCACTAACATTTATCATCTAACATCGAACATCTATGTACTCATACGATACGGTTTCACAAGCAATAAACGCATTAAAGCAAAGAGGTTTTACACTTGATTTTAATTTGGAAGTAGATAGCATTGTTTGCCATGAAACACCTGTAACATTGATGCCATCAGAGTTTGAAATCACCGAAGTTTATCGCTTTGAAGGCAACAGTGATCCTGCTGATGAAGCAATTGTTTATGCCATTGAATCAAAGCACGGGCATAAAGGAGTTTTGGTGAATGGCTTTGGAATATCTGCAGATTCTGTAAGCGATGAGATGATAAAGAAGCTGAATATTAATTAGTGCTCAAAAATTTTCTTTCACAATTTTTGCGGCCACTTTATCAATCGGGAGTGTTACGCTGTCTTCTGAAAATAAATCCCAATCAATAAAGCGAAAAGTTTCAATCTCATTTTTCTCTTCATAGATTTTTAATTCGCGTTCATCAAAATCAAAAGGCTTTGTGCGAAGCGGTGCTTTGATTGGTTCAAGTGCTTCGGCAAAATAATATACGGCGATAATTTGTTGTCCTGCTGAAAATGCGCTCATCTGAAAAAAATCAGTGGTATAAATATGATCAGTGATTTTTACATCCAGATCCATTTCTTCTTTGAATTCCCTTTTCAGGCAATCCCTTGTTCCTTCGCCAAATTCAAGTCCGCCGCCTGGGAATTTAGTGTAATAATCTCCGCGGATAAATTCATCGCTCACCAACACTTTTTTGTTTTCACCAAGTAAGATGCCATATACACGAACGTTGAACATTGCTGATTTTGGATTTATGATTTGTGATGTATGATTTCTGATATTTGGTTATGCATTTACCGATGATGTTGTATTTCATTTTCACATTGAGCCATTTTCTCATTAGCACATTATCCCATTATCAAATTATCTCATTAAGGCCTCAACACCGCTTCATAATTTTGCGTTATCTCAAAAACTACGCGGGACTCACTTGAGAACTAACATTACTTTACGATTTTTAACTGAGTCGTATTTGTAATCCCTAAGATTCCTCCTTCGTCGGAATGACAAATCCTGAAGTAAATTCATCTTTCCTCTTTTTTATGATCTCAGAAATTAAATTCTCGTAGCTCGCAGCTAAAAGCTCGCAGCCCCATTTTCCCATTAGCTCACTAAGGCTTCAGCTCCACTTCTCCTTCAAAAACTTTTTCTGCTGGTCCGCAAAGCCAGATGTTTTTATAATTGTTGTCATCAATTCGGTCGTACTTAACCGATAGTTTACCACCTTTGGTGATTACCCTTACTTCATTATATCCTGTTTCATTGTGATAACTAACCAATGCACTTGCGGTAACTCCCGTGCCGCATGATAATGTTTCATCTTCCACACCACGTTCATAAGTGCGCACAGCAATTTCATCATGACCTTTATCTTCCACAAAATTCACATTAATACCTTCTTTGGCAAACTCGCTGCTGTAACGGATTTCCATGCCTTTATGAAACACATCTAAATCCATCACATCGCTTACCAGCTTCACATAATGGGGAGAACCTGTGTTCAAAATATAATTGCCATCAATTTCTCTGACATTGGTTACATCTTTCATCTTCAGATTCACAATATTGCCATCAATTTCGCCTTCATGCTCGCCATCAACTGCGATGAAACAATAAGTGCTTTTGTGAATGCCAATGTCGTAAGCAAACCTGATCATGCATCTGCCTCCATTGCCACACATGCTGCTTTCGCGGCCATCGGAGTTATAATATTTCATTTCAAAATCATAACCAGTTTTTGGATTGAGCAACATTAATCCATCCGCGCCGATGCCAAACTTGCGATCGCAAAGCAGTTTGACTTTCTCTACTGGCAAATCCGTAATGCTCCAGTTGCGATTGTCTATAATCACAAAATCATTTCCCGTGCCCTGATATTTGTAAAAGTGAATTTTCATGTTCAGTCTCTAAAGGTTTTTAATACTTTGTATGTTTTTCAAAAATACAATAAGAAAGCCTTACTTGATAAAAGGAAAGTAGAGCTGATAGTAAAAATAAAAATATCTGTTTTGAAAGCAGGCTTGCATTAATTTTATTTACCAAAATATCTGCACATGAGAAAGGCTCTTTTACTTGCTTCTTTACTTTCCATTTATGTTGTTTCTTCCGCTCAAAAAAAACCGTTGGATCATTCTGTTTATGATTCCTGGCAAAGCATTGGCGAGCGCATGATCAGTAACAACGGTAAATATGTCGTTTATACAATTAATCCACAGGAAGGCGATGGGACGCTAGTAATCCAAACATCAGACGGGAAATACAAAAAAGAAATAGCAAGAGGTTATAATGCAACCATTACTGAAGACAATCTTTTTGCCATTTTCAAAATCAAACCCACGTTCAAAGAAACGAGGGATGCAAAAATAAAAAAGAAAAAGACTGAAGAGATGCCGAAAGATTCTTTGGCAATTGTAGAATTAGGAAAAGACAGCATTATTAAAATTGCTGGAGTGAAGAGTTATAAAACAACTGAGAAAGCTTCTGGTTGGGTTGCTTATCTTTTTGAAAAA
>Ga0265327_10004292_pt1 | contig 12732 bp, 12 predicted proteins | sample 41621metaG_FD_202089 | JGI IMG/M metagenome (GOLD analysis project Ga0265327, IMG submission 202089) | Rhizosphere microbial communities from Carex aquatilis grown in University of Washington, Seatle, WA, United States - 4-16-21 metaG | ecosystem: Host-associated > Plants > Roots > Rhizosphere...
TGTTCGAGGAAGTCGCCGAGGCGGTCGAGCTTGCGCTGCCATTCCGTACGGCGGTCGTTGATCCAGCGCTCGGCCTGCGACATGGCCGAGGCGTCCAGCGTGCAACTCCTGACGCGGCCGATCTTCTCCGTCTTCACCAGGCCGGAAGCTTCGAGCACCTGAAGGTGCTGCACCACCGCCGGAAGCGACATGGCGAACGGTTCGGCCAGCTGGCTGACCGAGGCCGGGCCGCGGCTGAGGCGCGCGACCATGGCTCTGCGGCTGGGGTCGGACAGGGCCTGGAACATCAGGTCGAGATTGGGTCCGCTCATTGCGGGACCATGTGGAAGTAGGGCTCCGCCTCCTTCAAAGCGCGCGCGTAGGACGGCCGGGCCTTGAGGCGGTCGAGATAGGCGCGCAGATGCGGCCGGTCGCCGAAGGGCACGCGGCCCTCGGCGTAGAACAGGGCTGGGGCGGCGGCGCAGTCGGCCATCGAAAAGCGCTCGCCGGCGGCCCACTCACGTCCCTCCATGCGGCGCTCGATGATGTCGTAGGCCTTGGCGAGTTGGTCCTTGGCCTGCTGCACGCCATAGGGGTCGCGATGGTTTTCGGGGCGCAGCAAGTCCCAGGTGATCTGGCCCATCGGCGTGTGGACATAGAGGTCGAAGAAGCGGTCCTGCAGGCGCACGTCGAGGGCGGCGTCCGGATTCGCCGGGATCAGGTCGCCGCCGAAGCGGCGGTTCAGGTAGTCGATGATGATGCTGGACTCCGGCAGGGCCACGCCTTTCGAGCGATCCTCCAGCACCGGCATCTTGCCGACCGGCCAAAGCGCCTGGAACGCCGACCGCGACGCCTCGTCGCCGAAGTTGACGAACGCGACCTCGAAGGGCGCGTCCAGCTCATAAAGGGCGATCAGCACCTTGTGGCAGTAGGACGACAGCGGGTGCATGTGCAGGGTCAGGGCCATCGGGCGTCTCCGTCACTTAAGTCATTGCTTAAGTAATTGGACGGAGCCGCCTTGGCAAGGGAAATTTCCGTCTCGGTTGCGAGTCATTTGCGCTGCGCCCCTGCGCGGCCCGCTCTTATAGTGCGGGCATGGCCCATGACTCCGCCGCCGAGGCCCTGCCCGGCGCCATCCCCGTCGACCAGTCCGCCCGCCTGACCGCGCGCATCACCCTGATGTCCGTGGCCTGCGCCGCCGTGCTGATCGTGGCCAAGGGCGTGGCCTGGCGGCTGTCGGGATCGATCGCCACCCTCGCCTCCCTGGCGGACTCCGGGCTGGACCTGCTGGCCTCCCTCGCCACCTTCGCCGCCGTGCGCTACGCGGTGGCCCCGCCCGACGCCACCCACCGCTATGGCCACGGCAAGGCCGAGGCCTTCGCCAGCCTGATCCAGGCGGGCCTGGTGTTCGCCTCCGCCGCCCTGATCGGCGAGGAAGCCGTGCGCCACATCCTCGAGCCCAAGCCCCTGTCGCACGAAGGCTGGGCCGTGGGCGCCATGGCCGCTTCGATCGTGCTGACCGGCCTGCTGGTGTTCGGCCAGACCCAGGTGCTGAAACGCGCCTCCTCGGTGGCGGTGTCGGGCGACCGCGCCCACTATGCCGCCGACCTCGCCTCCAACCTCGCGGCCCTGATCGGCGTGGGCGCCGCGGCCCTGATGCACGCGCCCTGGGTCGACGCCGCGGCGGGCCTGCTGGTCACCGCCTGGCTGGTGTGGGGCGCCATCAGCGTGTTCCGCCAGGCCTCGTTCGAACTGATGGACCACGAACTGCCCGCCGAGGCCCGCGCCCAAATCCTGGCCCTGGCCCAGGCCGAGCCCGGCATCCTCGACATCCACGCCCTGCGCACCCGCGCCTCAGGCCCCTATGTGCACATCCAGATGCATGCCGCCGTGCCCGGCCACCTGTCGCTGGAGGAGGCGCACAAGATCGTGGTGGCCGCCGAGCGCCGGGTGCTGGAGGTGTTTCCGGCCGCCGACATCCTGATCCACGCCGATCCGCAGGGCCGGGCCGAGCCTCACGGCGGCGCCTTCGCCGAGGCCGGCGACAGCCGCACGCATGTTCATTGATGGGCGCTACCGCTTCGCTGCTTGAGCGGAATCTTGTTTGCGCTATCGCTTCGCTGCTTGAGCGCGAGGTCCGTAGCGCGACCGCTTCTCTGCAGAAACGCGGGTTTTATCCACACGGTAAACGTGTGGTTAAGGTTGATCGGGCGAAGACTGGGCTCCATACGGATCGGGCAGAATCCGCCGCATGACCATCGAACGCACCCTCCACCATTTCACCCTCGATCCGGCGTCCCGCCAGGTGCGTCTCGCCCTGGCCGAGAAGCGGCTGCCCTATCGCGAGCAGCTGGAGCGCTATTGGGAGCGGCCCGCCTCGCTGGCGGAGCTGAATCCGTCCGGCCTGACGCCGGTGCTGATCGAGTCCGAAGGGCCCCGGCGGCTGGTGGTGTGCGAGAGCCACGCCATCCTGGAGCACCTGGAGGAGACCTATCCTGAGGTTCCCCTGCTGGCCAAGGACACGGCCGAGCGGGCCGAGGCCCGGCGCCTCAGCCAGTGGTTCGAGCGAGTGTTCGATCCCGAGGTCAACGGCTACCTGCTGCGCGAGAAGATGGAGAAGCGCCTGGCCGGCGGCGGTTCGCCCGACCACGGCGCCATGCGCGCCGGGCGCGAGGCCCTGCGTCGCCACCTGCGCATCCTCGAGGACATGCTCGGCGTTCGCGACTGGCTGGCCGGCAAGGACCTGTCGATCGGCGACTTCGCCGCGGCGGCCCATCTGTCGGTGATCGACTACTTCGGCGACGTGCCCTGGCGCGACTTCCCCATCACCAAGATGTGGTACACGCGGCTCAAGTGCCGGCCGTGCTTCCGGCCCCTGCTGACCGACCGCTGGCCGGGGATGATCCCGGCCACCGACTACGACAACCTGGACTTCTGAGATCTGACGCGCGCCGTCTACCGCGGCTCCGACGACTTGCGCTTGAGCCAGGCCAGCTGGCGGAAGGCCTGCGTCTTGGGCTGGGCCGGCACGCCGAACACGATGGCGCCCGGCTCCAGATCGGACATGACGCCCGACTTGCCCGCGATCTGGGCCCCCGCCCCGATACGCAGGTGGCCGGCGATAGCGGCCTGTCCGCCCACCTGGACGAAATCCTCCAGCACCGTCGAGCCGGCGATGCCGACCTGGGCCACGATCACGCAGGAGCGCCCGAGATGGACGTTGTGCGCGATGTGCACGAGGTTATCGAGCCGGCAGCCGTCGCCGATCACGGTGTCGCCGAGCGAGCCGCGGTCGATGGTGCAGCCCGCGCCGATCTCGACGTCGGCGCCGATCACCACGCGGCCCAGATGCGGCACGGTCCGCAGGCCGCTGGCGGTGCGGGCGAGGCCGAAGCCCTCCTGGCCGATGCGCACGCCCGGATGCAGGCAGCTGCCGGCGCCGATCACCGCGTGGCTGACGATGCAGCCCGCGCCGATGCGGCAGTCTTCGGCGACGGTCACGCCCTCCTGAAGCACCGCGTGCGGGCCGATCCGGCATCCGGCGCCGATCTCCACGCCCTCGCCGATATAGGCGAACGGTCCGATTTCGGCGGTGTCGTCGACCCGCGCGCAGGCCGCGACATGGGCGGTGGGGTCCCGCCCCGGCTTGAGCGGCGGCAGGGGATGGAATAGGCGCACGACCTTCGCCCAGGCCTCCGAGGCCGAGGGGGCGTAGATCGCCACCACATTGCTGGGAACGAAGTCGGCCAGCGCCGGCTCGATCAGCACGGCGCCCGCGCTAGTGTCCTGCAGAAGGCGGGTGTAACGGGCGCTGTCCAGAAAGCTGATTTCCGAGGCGCCGGCGTTCTGCAGCGGGGCCACGCCGGTGAGCATGGCGTCCGCGCAGGGCTGCGGCGATCCTATGGCCGTGGCCACCTCCGCTGCGCTGAACGGTCCGCGACGGCTGTAGAACCGGCCGTCGGCAATGCCGGCCGTGGTCATTCCGGACCCGAGCACGAACCTGCCTGAGCAGCGGCCGGCGCCGTGCCGGTCAACGCAGTGCCGAGTTCGGCCATAAATTCCTCCCGCCCCCGCGGATGTTGCGGAGTATTGTCTTTGGGGGGGCGTCATAGCCAGCACGAACAGGGCGGCGGCCCTGTGTAACGACGTCACGTTTTCATTGTCCCAGGAAACCTCCCATCACGCCAGGGCCATGATGTCGCCCCCTTACATTCAATGTCGCCGGCCGGACATAACCTCCCGTTCACCAAACCGGCCCAGCCTTTGGCCATGACCGCCTCCCTCCCCTACGGCAGACACCTGATCGAGGACGATGACGTCGCCGCCGTGACCGCCGTCCTGACCTCCGGCCATCTCACCCAGGGGCCGCGGGTGCAGGCGTTCGAGGCGGCCCTGGCCGAACGCGTCGGCGCGCGCCATGCGGTGGCGACCTCGAGCTGCTCCACCGCCCTGCAGCTGGCCCTGCTGGCGCTGGACATCGGCCCCGGCGACCTGGTGGTCGCGCCGGCCATGACCTTTCTGTCGACGGCGACGGCGGCGCGCCTGTGCGGGGCTGAGGTGGTGTTCGCCGACGTCGATCCGGTCACCGGGCTGATGACGCCGGAGACGTTCCTGGAGGCGCTGGGGTCCGCCCCGGGGTCCGTGAAGGCCGCCCTGCCCGTGCATCTCGGCGGGCGCATGGCCGACATGGCCGGCATCGCCGCCGTGGCCGAAGAGGCGGGCGTGCTGCTGGTGGAGGACTGCGCCCACGCGCCGGGCTCGGTCCGCGCCGGCTACCGGGCGGGAAGCAGCGCCCGTTCCGCCGCCTCGTGCTTCTCGTTCCATCCGGTCAAGACCCTGGCCTGCGGCGAAGGCGGGGCGGTGACCACCAACGATCCCGAGCTGGCGGCGCGCGTCGGGCGGCTGCGCAACCACGGCGTCACCCACGATCCGGCGCTGATGACCGATCCCGAGCTGTCGCTGGACGAGGACGGCCGCCGCCATCCCTGGAGCTACGAGCAGCTGGAGCTGGGCTTCAACTACCGCATGACCGACATCGAGGCGGCGCTGGGCCTCTCGCAGCTGGCCAAGCTCGACCGCTTCATCGCCCGTCGGGCGGCCCTGGCCGCCGAATACGACCGCCTGCTGGCCCCGCTGGCGCCCATCGTTAGGCCCGTCGCGCCGGCGCCGGACGAAACTCCCTCGCTGCACCTCTATCAGGTCCACATAGACTTTCCGGCCATCGGTCTGACCCGCGACGAGGTGATGCGCGCCCTGCACGAGCAGGGGATCGGGACCCAGGTCCACTACATCCCGCTCTACCGCCAGCCCTACTTCAAGGCGCGGTACGGACCGATGCGGCTGCCGGGGGCCGAGGCCTTCTACGCCGGCGTCCTGGCCCTGCCCCTGTTCCCGGCCATGGCCGACGGCGACGTCGGGCGCGTGGCGGCCGCTTTGGCCGCGTTAAGCACCGGCTAACCATAACGGCCCGACCATCGGGGCGGACGCCGTGTGTCCGGATTCGCGAGCCCCCATGCAGACCGCCCAAAGCACTTCTGGCCTGAAGCTTGAAGACCTGGCCGCCTTCGGCATCCGCGACTTCCGCTCGCCGCGCGCCGATCTCGACGGCAAGACCATCCTGATCACCGGGGGCACCGGCTCGTTCGGCAAGGCCTTCGTCAAGATGGTCTGCGCGGAGTTCAAGCCCAAGAAGCTGATCATCTACAGCCGCGACGAGCTCAAGCAGTACGAGATGGCGCAGAGCTTCCCGCCTGAGCGCTATCCCTTCATCCGCTACTTCATCGGCGACGTGCGCGACGGGCCCCGCCTGGAGACGGCCATGCGCGGGGTCGACTATGTGATCCACGCCGCCGCGCTCAAGCATGTGACAGTGGCCGAATACAATCCGTTCGAGTGCATCAAGACCAACGTCATGGGCGCCGAGAACGTGGTCAACGCGGCCATCTCGCAGCGGGTGAAGCGGGTGGTGGCGCTATCGACCGACAAGGCGGCCAATCCGATCAACCTCTACGGCGCCTCCAAGCTGGCCTCCGACAAGATCTTCTGCGCCGCCGAGGCCATGGCCGGCGACGCCGGCACGCGCTTTGCCGTGGTGCGCTACGGCAACGTGGTGGGCTCGCGCGGCTCGGTCGCGCCGTTCTTCCAGAAGCTGGCCGCCGAGGGCGCCGCCGAGCTGCCGATCACCGACGAGCGCATGACGCGGTTCTGGATCACCCTGGAGCAGGGCGTGAACTTCGTGATGTCGAGCCTGGAGCTGATGCAGGGCTGCGAGATCTTCGTGCCCAAGATCCCGTCGATGAAGACCACGGACCTGGCCCGCGCCATCGCCCCGCACCTGCCGCACAAGATGGTGGGCATCCGCCCCGGCGAGAAGCTGCACGAGATCATGGTGCCGGAAGACGACGCCCGCTCCACCGTGGAGCTGGAAGATCGCTATGTGATCCTGCCGGACGCCCAGCTGGCGCGCCGCACCCTCTATCTGGAGCAGGGCGCACGGCCGATGCAGGAAGGCTTCGCCTACGCCTCGGACAAGAACCCCGAGGGCGGGCTCGACGCGCGGGGGCTTCAAGCCCTGCTCAGCCAGGCTTTCAGCTGATTTTCCTGGCGCTACCGGCCTTCGGCCTACTTGAGCGCGTTTTTCGTCGCGCTACCGCTTCGCTGCTTGAGCGCGTTTTTCGTCGCGCTACCGCTTCGCTATTTGAGCGCTAGGCTTTGATCGCCTCCAGCGTGATGCGGATCTCGCGCACCACATTGTTCTGGCTGTGCTCCATGCGCTGCAGCTGCGCGTCATTGATCTGGCCGGAATCGTAGGCCTGCTGATAGGCGGGATCGAGGACCGACTGCACCCGGCGCAGCTCGAAGTCCACGTCGAGATAGAGCGCGAAGGGGCTGTTGGCCCCGCCGGTCTTAGCCCAACTTTCGCATTGGCGGCGGCTGAACAGCGTCATCAGGTCGGGGGTGATCACCCGCACATGGGTGGGGTCGTTGAGGAAGTCGTCGTGCCTCGGGTGGGGCGCGTTGATCTGCACCGTCGCGCCGCCGCGGCACACCCGATAGAGCTCCTGCATCAGCCTCAGGAACAGGTCCGGGTCGCGGCCCATGTGCTCCAGGGAATGGTTGAACAGCACCGCCTCGACCGAGCTGTCGGCGAACGGCCAGGGGAACGCCTCGGCGTCCATCACCTGATCGGGGCCGCAGGCCGTATACTTGTCGAGGTTGAGGTAGCCGGCCTCCCTGTTCAGCCCGCAGCCGATGTTGAGCTTCATCAGCCGCCGCCCGCGTAATAGGCCGCGTAGCCGTCCCAGAAGGCGCTCTCGGACCAGCCGTAGTCGGCGGGATCGACGGGCTGCAGGTTGTAGCGCTCCATCGGCTCGCCCGGCGGCTGACTGTCGGCCAGGGTCAGGGCGCAGGCCCAGCCCGTGCGCGCCCGCGTCTCATCCGCCATCCGGGTGAAGAAGTCGCCGACCAAGCCGGCGTAGAACGACGGCGAGACATGGGCGCCCAGTTCGCCGGTCGCGGCGCGGGCGTAGACGGCCCCCATCAGGTCGGCAGGCACATTGTCGCGGCCGTAGAGCGGGTGGGAGACGTGGATCGCCTGACCCTCGCGCCAGCGGGTCATCACCAGGCGCTGGAAGGTCTGGGCCTCATAGGGTCCGAAGGGGTTGGGCACCACGAACTTGACCATCGGCAGGCCGGCGCGGTCGCATTCGGCGTGGAAGGCGCGGGCGGTCAGGGTCTTGGACATGCCGTAGGGGCTGAAGGCGATGCGCGGCTCGGTTCCCCGCCCCTCGCCCTCTTCGAAGGCCGAGCCGGTCAGCACCAGGCGCTGGACGCCCGCGCGGTGGGCGGCCTTCAGGGTCGCGGCGGCGTTGAAGGTGTTGCCGGCCACGGCGCCGGCCACGTCGAAGTCCGGCGACTTGTGGTTGGCGGCCTCGGCGGCGTGGTGGCAGAGCACGTCGAAGCCCTGATCGAGAACCCGGAGGAAGGCGTCCGAGCCGAACGGCGCGCCCGGCAGGATCTCGGCGACCTTGGCCGCCTGCTCAACCCGCGCCCGCCGCAGAGGATCGTCGTAGCCGGCGGCCCGGAGCGGGGCGACCACCTCGTGGCCCGCCGCATGCAACGCCCGGGCGAACCACAGGCCGGTGAAGGATGAGACGCCGGTGAAGAGGACGCGCATCGCAGGGCCCTAGAGTTTGACCGGTTCGAAGTCGGCCAGGAGCGGCAGTTCGCGGTCACGGGCGTTCATCACGATGTCCGCTTCGTCGATCGGCCATTCGATGCCGATGGCCGGGTCGTTCCAGCGCAGACCGCGCTCCGCCGTAGGGGCGTAGTAGCCGTCGATCTTGTAGAACACCTCGGTGTCCGGCGTCAGGGTGACATAGGCGTGGGCGAAGCCTCGCGGACAGTAAAACTGGCGGCCGTTCTCGGCGCTGAGCTCCGCGCCCGCCCAGCGGCCGAAGGTCGGCGAGCCGGCGCGCACGTCCACCGCCACGTCGAAGATGGCGCCCTTCAGCACCCGCACCAGCTTGGATATCGGCTCCGGCGGCGCCTGCAGGTGCAGGCCGCGCAGGGTGCCGCGCTGGGCGGAATAGGCCTGGTTGTCCTGCACGAAGTCGTCGGCGACCCCGTGGGCCGCCAGATCCTTCTTCACATAGGCCTGGGTGAACCAGCCGCGGTGGTCGCCGAAGCGCGGGGGTGTGATCACCAGCACCTCGGGGATCGCCAGACGTTCGACCTGCAACTGCGCCCTCCTCAATCCACGCCCGAAAGCCAGGCCAGAGCCTGGCGGCCGATCCGCGCCGGATCCAACCCCTCCGCGACCGCGGCCGCCGCCCGCGTCCCGAGCGCCCGGCGCGCCGCCGGATCGTCGATCAGGGCCTTGAGCTTGCGGGCCGCGTCCTCCACGTCCGGCTCGGCCCAGCGGCCGCCGTCGTAGAGTCCCTGCGGATCGTTTACGGGGACGAGGGTGTAGTCGACCAGAGCGCCGTTGTCAGGCGCCATGAAGTCGAGACTGCCGGACCACCCGGTGGCGACCACCGCCTTGCCCGCCGCCATCCCCTGGGCCGGCAGCAGGCCGAACCCCTCCGACCGGTGCAGCGACAGCATGATGTCGACGCTGGCGATCAGCGAGGCCATCTCGGCGCCCGTGAGCCAGTCGGTCATCAGGCGTACGTCGCCCGCGTCGCCGATCTCGGCCCGCAAACCGGCCATCAGGTTCGGCGCACCGTCCACCCCTGTCACCTTGCACAGCAGAATGGCCCGGTCGGCGACCTTGGCCCCGCGGAAGGCGCGCACGGCGGCGATCGGATTCTTGCGGGTGAAGCCGGAGCGCACGTCGAACGCCGTCAGCACCACGGCCTTGTCCTCGGGCAGGCCGAAGGCGGCGCGGTCAGGAACCGCCTCGATGCGCCGCACGCTATGCGGCAGCGCCCGCACGGGCAATCCCGGCGGGGCCGACGGCCGAATGGCGTCGGCTACGAAACCGCTGCAGCCCCAGACCTCGTCGACGTAGCGGAAGCCGCCCCTCCAGCTGGGCGGGATCTGTTCCAACTCCCAGGCCCAGGCGCCGATACAGCGACGGCCGGCGAATGGCGCAGGGCCGGCCATGGCCATCAGCTGGACCAGCTCGCGCGGGTTGAGCACGATCACCATGGATGCGGCGTCGACCGGCGGTTCGGCGCTCCATTGCCCGTCCAGACGCACGTCGTGACCGAACCGGGCGCTGATGTCCCAGTCGCGGACCTCGGCCCCAGCCAGGCGCAGGGCCCCCGACAGCGCCCGCGCCGCCTCGCCGATGCCGAGCACCGAGCCATGGAAGCCGACCACGCACACCGGGCCCGGACGGGGCGGGACCGATTTGCGGCTTCGTCCGTGCTTGATCCAGGCGGCGGCGGAAAAGCCCACCCCGGCCACGCGGCGCAGGCGGTGCAGCAGGGCCGGCGGGATGGGCAGCGCGCGGCTGATCCGGCGCAGGCGGCTCAACGGGCTCATGCGGACCGGCAAGCAGAGTTCATGCCCCCGCTCTAGCCGCTTTCATACTGAATCGGTATCCCTGGCGCATGAGCGAACCAGGCGCGGCCGCCGACATCAGCGTGGTGGTGGTCACCCATCAGAGCGGGCCGACCCTCGCCCGCTGCTTGGCGGCGCTGAAGGCCCAGCCCGCGGCAGGCTTCGAGACCATCCTCAGCGACAACGGTTCGACCGACGGCGCGGCGCGTGCGGCCTCGGCGGCCGATCCTTCGCTGATCCTTCTGGAGCACGGCGCCAACCTCGGCTTCGCCGCCGGCAACAACCGCGCCGCCGAGCAGGCCCGCGGCCGCTGGCTGGTGCTGCTCAACCCCGACGCCTACGCCGAGCCGGACTTCCTCGCCGCGCTCAAGGCCGCCGCCGCGGCCCATCCCGCCGTACGCTGCTTCACCGCCCGCCAGCGCATGGCGAACGACCCGAGCAGGCTCGACGGCCTGGGCGACGCCATGACCGTCATCGGATTTCCCTTTCGCGGCGGCTTTGGCCAACCGGATCCGGGCGCGATGGCGGAAGCCGAGGTGTTCTCGCCCTGCGGCGCGGCGATGATGATCGACCGGGCCCTGTTCCTGGAGCTGGGCGGCTTCGACGAGCGCTTCTTCTGCTACTGCGAGGACGTTGACCTGGGCTACCGCCTGCGCCTGCTTGGAGAGCGGGTGCTGCTGGCGCCCGAGGCGGCGGTGGCCCACGAAGGGTCGGTCACGACCGGCGGCCGGCGCTCGGACTTCTCGCTCTATCACGGCGCGCGCAACCGCCTGTGGCTCTACGCGAAGGACACGCCGCCCCTGCTGCTGTGGCTGACCCTGCCGTTTCACGTCCTGGCCACGCTCGGCGCCTGGATGCGGGCCGTGGGCCAGGGGCATGGAGGGCCGGTGACGCGGGGACTGCGCGACGGGCTCAAGGGCCTGCCCGGAATCTGGCGCAGCCGGCGCGACATCCAGGGCCGCCGCCAGGCCTCGTCGGCCGCCATCGCCGCCATGATGGTATGGAGTCCGTTCGACGCTGTGGCGCGCCGCGGACGGCTGCGCGCCCCGTCCGACTTGTAACCGAAGCGATTCTCCTCTCGAATCCGGCCAAAATGCCGGGACAGCCAAGAAGCGTGAACCAATGAAGGTCGTGATCCTGGCCGGGGGCCTCGGCACCCGCATCTCCGAAGAGGCGGTGTTCAAGCCCAAGCCCATGGTGGAGATCGGGGGCCGCCCGATCCTGTGGCACGTGATGAAGATCTACAGCCAGTTCGGCCACAACGACTTCATCGTCTGCCTCGGCTACAAGGGTTATGTGATCAAGGAGTTCTTCGCGAACTACTTCCTGCACATGTCGGACGTCACCTTCCATCTCGACCAGAACCGCATGGAGGTGCACCGCAACGCCGCCGAACCATGGCGGGTGACCCTGGTCGACACCGGCGAGAACACCATGACCGGCGGGCGCCTGAAGCGCGTGGCGCCGCATCTGGAGGGCGAGGAGGTGTTCGCCTTCACCTACGGCGACGGGGTGGCCGACATCGACCTGGACGCCGAGCTGGCGTTTCACCGGTCCCACGGCAAGCTGGCGACGGTGGCCGCGGTGCGGCCGCTGAGCCGGTTCGGGGCCCTCGACATGCGGGGCGACCAGGTGGCCGGATTCCGAGAAAAGCCCGAGGAGGAAGGCGGCCTGATCAACGGCGGCTTCTTCCTGCTGTCGCCCAAGGTCATCGACCGCATCGCCGACGACGGCACGCCCTGGGAAGGCGAACCGATGGAGAGCCTGGCCCGCGACAACCAGCTCCGGGCTTTCGCGCACCAGGGCTTCTGGCGGCCGATGGACACCCTGCGCGACAAGAATTTCCTCGAAGACCTGTGGGCTTCGGGACGAGCCGATTGGAAAACCTGGTGAAACCCGTTCAACCCTTGGCGCGGGACGCCGACGCCGTCCGGTCCGAGATCATGGCCCTGGTGGACGAGTATTGCGGCCTGGCGCATGGACCGAAGCCGTTCGATGCGGCGCATTCCGCGGTCCCGGTCAGCGGCCGGGTGTTCGATTCCACCGACGTGCGTTCGCTGGTGGATTCAGCGCTGGAGTTCTGGCTCACCACCGGGCGCTTCAACCGCGAGTTCGAGGCGCGTTTGGCCAAGCGTATCGGGGTGCGATACGCCCAGACCGTCAACTCCGGCTCCTCGGCCAACCTGATCGCCTTCTCGGGCCTGACCTCGCATCTGCTCGGCGAGCGGGCGCTGAAGCCCGGCGACGAAGTGATCACCGCCGCCGCCGGCTTCCCGACCACGGTCAATCCGTCCCTTCAGTGCGGCGCGGTCCCGGTGTTCGTCGACATCACCCTGCCCGGCTACAACATCGACGTGGCCAAGGTGGCCGAGGCGATCGGGCCCAAGACCAAGGCGATCATGGTCGCCCACACCCTGGGCAACCCGTTCGACGCTCCGGCCCTGGCCAGGCTGGCCGAGGCGCACAACCTGTTCCTGGTCGAAGACTGCTGCGATGCGCTCGGCGCCACCATCGGCGGCAAGCACGTGGGCACCTTCGGCGACGTCGGCACCCTCAGCTTCTATCCGGCCCACCACATCACCATGGGCGAGGGCGGAGCGGTGTTCACCGGCGATCCGGTGCTGCGCCGGGCGATGGAGGCGTTCCGCGACTGGGGCCGCGACTGCTACTGCGAGCCCGGCCAGGACAACACCTGCAACCGCCGCTTCGGCTGGCAGCTGGGCGACCTGCCGCTGGGCTACGATC
>Ga0265327_10004293_pt1 | contig 12730 bp, 10 predicted proteins | sample 41621metaG_FD_202089 | JGI IMG/M metagenome (GOLD analysis project Ga0265327, IMG submission 202089) | Rhizosphere microbial communities from Carex aquatilis grown in University of Washington, Seatle, WA, United States - 4-16-21 metaG | ecosystem: Host-associated > Plants > Roots > Rhizosphere...
GCCGCCGTGGACAAGGATGGCCATCCCACCACCGATCCGCACCAGGTGGCGGCGTTGCTGCCCTTCGGCGCGCACAAGGGCTACGGACTGTCTCTGATCAATGAGATCTTCGGTGGGCTGATCGGCGGGTCCATTCCGACGATTCGCGGCCGCCAGACGCAGATTCCAGGCGAAAAGACCACCTCGGCGTTCTATTTCCAGGTCATCCACCCGGAAGCGATCGCCGGGAAGTTTGCCCAGGGCCGCAGCCAGAAGGAGAATTTGAAGGCGGTGATCGACGACATCCTCGGCCACGGCAACGACAAGGCGATGCTGCCGGGCCAACTCGAGGCGGATTCGCGGAAGCGTTCGGATGCTGCGGGCGGCCTGCTGTTCACAGAAGCTGAAGTGACCGAATTCAACGAAATCGCCCGTGAGGTCGGATTGCCGGAATGGGACATTGCGTCCCTTCCCCGCGCCTGATTCGCTGGTGCCCACCCCGCTCATTTCCCCATGCAACCCTCGACCTATCTCAAGGAACTTTTCGGCCTTCAGGGCAAAACCGCCGTCGTGATCGGCGGCACCGGTGAACTCTGCGGCACCATGGCCGTCGGCCTGGCCCGCGCCGGCGCGGAAGTCGTGATCGGCGGACGGATTCCCGAAAAGGCCGAGCAGCGCCTCGCTGAAATCGAAGGCCACGGTGGCAAGGGCTACTTCGTGCCGGTGGACGTGACCTCGCGCGAATCGCTCCAGCACCTGCTCGACACGGTGCTGGATCGCTCGGGCAAGGTGGACATTCTCATCAACGGTGCCGGCACCAACTCCCCCACCCCCTTCCTCCAGATCACGGAGGAGGAATACGCGCGGATCATGGATACCAACCTCGCGGCGATTTTCCGCGCCTGCCAAGTGTTCGGAAAATACTTCGTCGAGACCAGCCAGCCGGCCTCGATCATCAATCTGGGCTCGATTTCCGGCCTGAACCCGCTCTCCCGCGTGTTCACTTATTCCGCCAGCAAGGCGGCGGTCCACAATCTGACCCGAAACCTCGCCCGCGAGTGGGCCGACAAGGACATCCGCGTGAACACGCTGGTCCCCGGCTTCTTCCCGGCCGAGCAGAACCGCAAGGTGCTCGATGAAACCCGCGTGCTCGACATTCTCCGCCAGACCCCGGCCTCGCGCTTCGGGAATGCGGAGGAACTGATCGGCGCCACCATCCTGCTGGCCTCGTCGGTGGCCGGTTCCTTCGTCACGGGCACGGAGATGATCGTGGATGGCGGCTTCCAGGCGATGACGATCTGAGGACTGTGGCTGCGCCGGGACGGCGCAGCCACGTTTGAAAAGATGCCAGTTTCTTGTTGTCAATGTGATGCGGGGCACCTTTCTTGCCTCTTCTTTCATCGTGCGGCTTGCACCGGGGGCATACGAGGTGTATGCGTCCGCCCCGGCCGGTTGAAACCCGGCCCCATTCCTGTTTTCCCATGATCAAGTGGATCCTCCAGAAAATCGTCGGCAGTAAGAATCAGCGCGAATTGCGCCGCATCCGCCCGACCGTCGGTCGCATCAATGAAATCGAGGAGGCCCTCCAGCGTGAGCCGGTGGAAAAGCTTCAGGAGATGACCGCCAAGTGGAAGGATTACCTTTCCCGCTATCATCCGCTTGAGATCGCCGCGAAGCCACAACTGGAGCGCATGGACGCGGAAGCCCTCCAGGCCCAGGCTGCCATCATGCAGGACCGCCTCGACCGCCTGCGCGACGAGAATCCGTCGCTGCCGGCCAAGGTTCTGCCCACCGCCACCTCGATCGAAGAAGCCAAGGCGGCCTTCCACGACGTTTCCGACACCTTCATCGCCGCCCGCGCCAAGTATCTCGAGCAGATCCTGCCCGAGGCCTACGCCGTCGTGAAAAACGGTGCCCGCCGCATGTGTGGCGAAAAGATCGTCGTCGTCGACCAGGAGATGACCTGGCAGATGATTCATTTCGACGTCCAGCTCGTCGGCGGCATCGCCCTGCACCGCGGCATGATCGCGGAAATGCAGACCGGTGAAGGCAAGACGCTGGTCGCCACGCTGCCGGTTTACCTCAATGCCCTCACCGGCCTCGGTGTCCATATCGTCACCGTCAACGACTACCTCGCCCGCCGCGATGCGGAGTGGATGGGTGCCCTTTACCGTTTCCTCGGCCTGACGGTCGGCTGTATTCAGAACCAGATGGCCCCCTGGGATCGTCGCGCGGAATACGCCTGCGACATCACCTACGGCACCAACGCCGAGTTCGGCTTCGACTACCTGCGCGACAACGGCATGGCTTCCACCAAGGAAGAGCAGGTCCAGCGCGGCCACTACATCGCCGTGATCGACGAAGTGGACTCGATCCTGATCGACGAAGCGCGCACGCCGCTGATCATTTCCGGCCCGTCTTCGCAATCGACCCACCAGTATGACAAGTACAAGCCGCTGGTCGAGCAGCTCGTGAAGCGCCAGACGCAGCTCTGCAACGACCTCGCCGCCGAAGCGAAGAAGTTCCTGGAAGAAGGCGACAAGGAAGCCGCCGGCCGCGCCCTTTTCAAGGTGAAGCTCGGCCAGCCGCGCAACCGCCAGCTCCTCCGCGCGATGGAGGACCCGGACATGCGCCGCCTGATCGAGAAGACCGAACTTTCGTTCTACCAGGACGCCCAGAAGAAGGAACTCTTCGCCGTCAAGGAAGAGCTCTACTTCACCATCGACGAGAAGAGCCACGACTCCGACCTCATGGAGAAGGGCCGCGAGTACCTGTCCCCCGGCGATCCGGAATCCTTCACGCTGCCGGACCTCGGCACCCTGTTCGCTGACCTCGACAACGACCGGTCGCTGACCGATGCCGAGAAGATCGCGAAGAAGGAGGAATACCAGGTCCGCATGGATACCCAGGCGGAAAAGATCCACAACATCTCCCAGCTCCTGAAGGCCTACTGCCTCTATGAGCGGGACGTTCAATACGTCGTCACCGAGGGCAAGGTCTGCATCGTCGATGAAAACACCGGCCGCGAAATGCCGGGCCGCCGCTGGTCGGACGGCCTGCACCAGGCCGTGGAGGCCAAGGAAGGCGTGCTCATCGAAAAGGAGACCCAAACCTTCGCGACGATCACCATCCAGAACTACTTCCGCCTTTATGAGAAGCTGGCGGGCATGACCGGCACCGCTGAAACGGAAGCCGCCGAGTTCCACGACATCTACAAGCTCGACGTGCTGCCGATCCCGACCAACCGGCCGAACCGCCGCAAGGACGAGAACGACCAGGTCTTCAAGACCCGCCGCGAGAAGTACAACGCGGTGCTCGCCAAAATCGAGGAAGCCCACGCCAAGGGCCAGCCGATGCTCATCGGCACGGCTTCCGTGGATGCTTCCGAGACGCTTTCGCGCATGCTCAAGCGCAGCAAGATTCCGCACAAGGTGCTCAACGCGAAGTATCACCAGGAAGAAGCCGAGATCGTCAAGAACGCCGGCCAGCGCGGTGCGGTGACGGTTTCCACCAACATGGCCGGCCGCGGCACCGACATCAAGCTCGGGCCAGGCGTCGATGAACTCGGCGGTCTGTTCGTGATCGCCACCGAGCGCTACGAGTCCCGCCGCGTGGACCGCCAGCTCCGCGGCCGTTGTTCCCGTCAGGGTGACCCGGGCCGCAGCCAGTTCTTCATCTCGTTCGAGGACGACCTGATGCGCAACTTCGCCGCCGCCGACCGCATGACCTCCATGATGGAGCGCTTCGGCATGCAGGAGGGCGAGGCCCTCGAGCACTCGTGGCTGAACAAGTCCGTCGAGACCGCCCAGAAGCGCGTCGAACAGCGCAACTACACCTGGCGCAAGCGGGTGCTGGAATTCGACGACGTGATGAACAAGCAGCGCGAGGTCGTTTACGGCTACCGCAATGAAGTACTCACCACCGAGACGCCCCGGGATTTGGTCAACGAGATCATCGAGAAGGTTATTCCCGCCAAGGTGAATGAATTCCTGGCCGACCTGAACGGCGAGAAGCCCGACTACGAGGAACTGCTTCACTGGGTGAACGCCACGCTGCCGATCCGCATCGAGGCCGCCGAGCTCGATCCGAGCACCCACACACAGGACGAAGTTTCCGAAATTCTCGTCCGCAAGGTCAAGGAGACCTATGAGCTCCGCATCGAAGGTCTGCCGCCGGAAGTGCTCGACCAGGAAGAGCGCCGCATGGTCCTCGTGGCCATCGACAAGATGTGGCAGAACCACCTCTACAACATGGATGCCCTCCGCGAAGGTGTGCATCTTCGGGCCCAGGGGCAGAAGGACCCGCTCATCGAGTACAAGACGGAAGCTTACGATCTTTTCGTGAATCTGATGTCCGCCATTGATCAGGAAGCCCTGCAGAACCTGTTCCGCTCCGCTTCCAATCTTGAGGCCTTTCTGCGCCAGCTTCAGAGCTCCCCGCAGGAGTTCCATGGACCAGATGAAGCCGGCCCGTCGATCAGCGAGGACAATTTCGCCGTCACCGGAAGTTCAGCTCATCTCGATCCCTCGACGCTGCCCTCTCCGGAAGGCAAGCATGAGATCAAGCTGAACCTCCCCAAGCGCCGTCCGCCGAGCTTTGACATCGAGACCAAGGGTCGCAACGCCCTCTGTCCGTGTGGTTCCGGCAAGAAATACAAGCAGTGCTGCGGCCGCGAGGCCTGAGGTGACCTTTGTTGCAACTGATCCGGGAAAAGCGAATTACCGCTTTTCCCGGGCGGTGCGGCTGGTTTCCCGGCCGCGATCAGTGGCCGGTGATGCGGTTCAGGTAGTCACAGATCAGGCCGATCCGGGCACCCGCGGAATCGGTTTCCAAAACCTTCTGCCGGAGGTCGGGGTCGTGCACAAATTGCTGGGCCACGATATCGGTCAGGAGCGGTGGCTCATCCGCGCGGTGAAGGAGGGTCATCACACTTTGCTTCACCTCTTCCGAGAGATCCTTGATGGCATCCTCGACCGCACCGCGGAGGGTCCGGACCGCTGCCGCGGACTGGGATTCCGGCTGGAAATAGGTGATCACCGGCTCGATCGAGGCGAAGGGGTAAGGTTTGTCCAAATGCCACTCAGTGAAGCGGACGCGGATCACGCCATGGAGCAGCAATTGAGACGTGCCGTCTTCCTGCTTGTGAGAGGCGCGTACCAATCCGATGGTGCCGATCTCGGCTGCACAATCGCCCGGATCCGGAGTCTCTTCCCGCAGCAGCCGGCTCACCGCAAAAAAGGCCGATCCTTCCAGCGCGTCATCCAGCATCCGGCGGTAACGGGGCTCGAAGATCCGCAGGGGTAGCCCGCCATGAGGGAACAAGGTGCAATCAGGCAGCAGCATGACGCCGCAGGTGGAGGGAAGATGAAGAGCGGACATGAAGGAGTGACGGGCCGATGATGGCAAGTTCCACCGTTTCAGCGGGTGAGCACGCCTTTTTTCGAGGGTCGCGCCACTGCATCAATCAAAACACGGGCCGCGTCACTCCATGCGCGTTCTTCAGCAAGCGCGACGGCTCCCGTGACGCTGTGGCCGGAGTAAAAAAGCAGCTTGGCGGCGACCTTGATGTCGGCCCGGGTATCGGCGTCGAAGCCACCACGGCGCAGGCCGACCACATTCAAGCCAGCCAGTTGATTGTGACCGTGGGCCACGCAGTACGGAGGGATGTCCTGGCTGATGGCCGCATTTCCCTGCACCATCGCGAAGTCCCCAATGTGAATGAACTGGTGGAAGACGCTTCCTCCACCAAGGAAGGCGCGCCGTCCAAGACGAATGTGACCAGCCAATAGCACGTTGTTCGCCAGCACGTTGTGATCTCCGAGATGGACGTCGTGGGCGAGGTGGACTCCCGTCATCAGGAAATTGTCATCGCCGAGGGTGGTGAAGGCGCCGTCCCGGGATCCACGATGAATGGTGACATATTCACGCAACGTGTTGCGGGCTCCGATCCGGACGCCGGAGGCGGCCGAAGAGTCGAACCCCAGGTCCTGGGGATCCGCGCCGATCACCGAACCCCAGCCAATGCGCGAGCCCTCGCCCACGTGAGTGTCGCCGGAGATCGAGACGTGGCCACCGATCTCCACCCCGGCATCCAGACGGACCGGCCCTTCCACGACGGTAAAGGGACCGATGACCACGTCCTCCGAAAGGGTGGCATCCGGAGAAACAAGGGCGGTGGGATGAATCCGGGGCACGCGGGGAGGATGGAAGAAGTCCAGGTGCCTGAAAACGCGGAAGTTCAGAAGGGTCGATTTTTTCCATTTCCGCAGTCACTACAATATTCATCGGCACCTGCCGGGATATCCGTGCTGAGACTATGAAATGCTTTCCATGCGGTCTGGAAAATGCTTTCTATGCGAAGCGAGCCATCCGGTCCCTCCCGGTCGTCCCAGTGCCGACCGAGATGGCCGAAAATGGTCCGTTTTTTCACCGCTGTCACACCTTACACCCACCCTTATGCACCCCAATACCCACCATCGCGTCATAGCGAAGATGACTGATTCCTGCTGGAATCAGGTGTCTCCGTTCGGCTCCCTCGACGGGCCGTCCATTCAATCACCTAACAGCACGTGGAACACACAACCGCCCGAAAAATCCCCACCTCCCTTCAGGATGATCCGGAACTTTGCGGGCGGCTGAGCAAGGCGCTGGGGATGAGTCATGTGGGCTTCTGGGAATGGGAGCTCGAAGGGGATATTGTACATTATTCCGAGCAGTGGAAAAGGCAGCTTGGCTTTTCCGGCAGGGAAATCGGGACGACATTGGCCGAATGGGAGAACCGGCTGCATCCGGACGACCATGCCGAGGCGCTGCAGCGGGTGTCTGATCTTCGAAATGGCGAGTCCGATGCCTACGAACATACTTATCGGTTGCGGCATCGGGACGGGGGCTGGCGCTGGATTTCTTCAAAGGGCGGAGCCGTCCGGGATATGACCGGGAAGCTGATCCGGGTGATCGGCACCAACCAGGATGTCTCCTCCTACAAGGAGGTTGAGGAGAACCTGCGACGTGCGGAGCAGTATCAGCGGGAAGCGCGTGAACTGGCCGAGCGGGCGAGCGATGCGAAGAGCCAGTTTCTGGCCACCATCAGCCATGAAATCCGCACCGCCATGAACGGGGTGTGGGGAACGCTGCAGATGCTGAAGCAGGCAGGCATGCCCCATGAGCAGATGGAACTGTTGAAAATGGGGGAACGCTCCAGCCGGTGGATGCTATCCATCATCGGCGAGGGCCTCGATCTGGCACGGATCGAAGCCGGCAAAATCGATCTTGCCCACTCCCCTTTCGATCTGCGCCGGTTGGTCAACGATCTGCTCGGACTCAAATCTCCTGTGGCCGAAGAAAAAGGGCTGGCACTTCTTTGCACCATCGGGAGCGAACTGCCTGAAGTGCTTTTGGGTGATTCTCTCCGGCTCTATCAGATCCTGCTCAATCTGCTGACGAATGCGATCAAGTTCACCCCGGTGGGCGAAGTCCGCTTTGTGGTCAACAGCTATCAATTGGAGGACCCGTCCAAGGTGCGGGTCCGCTTTGTGATCGAGGACACCGGCGTGGGTATTTCGCCCGAGATTGCCCAATCGATGTTCCTGCCCTTCAAGCAGGGCAAGGCGGTGCCAAGTTCCCAACCGGCCGGACTCGGTCTCGGCCTGGCCATCACCAAGGAACTGACCGAGCGGATGGGCGGACAGGTCACCTTCACGAGCCGACCGGGAATCGGCAGCCGATTTGTCGTCACCGTCCCCTTGCAGATCGCTTCTCCATCGGGACCGGGCCCGTCCGAACCGGAACCTTGTTCCGTACCGCTCCAGTTCCACGGTGAGGTTTTGGTGGCCGAGGATGATCCGGTTTCCCGCGAACTCATCTGCATGATGCTCGGTCGCCTCGGTCTGCACGCCGATTCCGCCGAAGATGGCGTGGAGGCCCTGCAGAAGGCGCTTTTGAAGGACTACGATCTGGCCGTGTTCGACTGCTGGATGCCGGGCATGGATGGTCTGGCGCTGACGCGCATGATCCGTTCCCACGAGAAAGAGTCGGGCACGACGCTGCCCGTGATCGCCCTGACGGCCAATGCCCGCGCCTCGGACATCCAGGACTGCATGGAAGCGGGCATGAACGATTACCTTTCAAAGCCGCTGTTTTTCGAAACCCTTCAGGAAAGCATCGCCCGCTTTTTACCCATCCATTATTCCCCCCATTGAGCTACTCCCCCTTCCCCGCCCGAACCATGATCCCCCACGCTCCCTCCCGGAAAATCCTGATCGTCGAGGATGACGAGGCCACCGCCAACCTGGTCTCGCTGTTCTCACTGCGCAACGGGTTCTCTCCCGTGATTCATGAAACACTGCTCTCCGCCGGCAACGCGAATCTGGAGGGCCTTTCCGCCCTCTTGCTCGACCTTGACCTTCCGGACGGAGATGGACTGGACTTTCTCTGCCAGGCACGCAACCGCTGCCCGAACCTGCCCTGCTTCATCCTCACCGCACACGACAAGGCCTCTGCTGCGGTGACGGCGCTGAAGGCGGGTGCCACGGACTACTTCACCAAACCGTTTGAGCCCGAAAAGGTCTTCGCGTCGATCCGCGAAGCGGTGGCCGCCGCTGCCGATCGCCCACCGGCGATGTCGCCGGTGGCCGGGGAATGGAGCACCGACGTGATGAAGCAGGTTTACGCGGCCGCCCATGCCGCCGCAGTGACCAAGCCCCCGGTACTGGTGGTGGGCGAACAGGGAACCGGCAAGAAGACGCTGGGACACTTCATTCATCTCCGGGGTCCCCGGGCGGATCATCCCTTCGTGGTGGTGGACGCTTCGGCCTCGGAACCGGAGCAATTGAACCTCGAATTGTTTGGCGGTGGAGATATCATTCCAGGCCGCAGGCCGTTCCACAAGAATGGCAAGTCGGGCATGGCCAATGGCGGGACGCTTCTGATCCAGAATGTAGAGTGCCTTCCCGCCATCACCCAGAAGAAGCTCCTGGAACTGCTGGTTCCCGGCGGGTCACCGGACTCGGATTTCCGACTCATCTGCACCAGCACGCTGCCGCCCGCCGAATTGCTGGTCAGCGGCCGCCTGCGAAAGGATCTTTTCTACCGCATCGCCGCCTCACCGATCCATCTCCCGCCGCTGCGTGACCTCGGAGATGACCTGAACATCATCTGCAAACGCCTGCTCACGGATATCTGTGTGCTGCACCGGCTGCGGTGGCCGACCTTCACGCGCAAGGCGCGCGAGTTCATGCTGGACCACAGTTGGCCGGGCAATCTCGACGAATTCCGCTCGGCGCTGGAACATGCTGTGATGCGCAATACCACGGGCTTGATCGGCCCGGAGGACTTCCCAGCCCATTTGAAAGCGGAGCCTCCCAAGATCAACACCGGCGGCGGCATGGTCGGTCACTCCAGCATCAATGATCTTGAGCGTGCCTCGCTGGTCTCGGCGCTCGCCGCCTGCAATGGCAACCGGCGCCGGGCGGCCAAGCGGCTCGGCGTGAGCCTCCGGACGATCTACAACATGATTGCCCGCCATAATCTGAAGTCTGACGAAACGTCCGGCACCGATTCGGACAAGGCCTCCGCGGCATGAGTCCCGCTTCGTCCCATCTTGATCGGGATCGTCTGGCCCGGATGGGTGTGCCAAGTGATCGCGAGGTCACGGCGATCTTCGAGCGTTTCGTACAAAGCCTGTCGAACCGGCTTTCCGACCTGGAGGAAAAGCTGCATGCGGGCGATCGGACCGGTCTTCGCAGAGGGCTTCATCAGCTCCGTGGAGCCGCCTCATCCTGCGGATTCAGCGCGTTGGCGGCGGCCTGCAGTGGTTTGGAGCCGAAGGTGGGGGAGGCCGGGCTGGCATCTCTCCGGAATCTGGCGGAGGTGTCGGTCCTGGAATGGCGCGGCCTCACAGGAGCCGGCCATGGTGGGACAGATTGAACGACAAGGTCGGGTGGCGGGCTGTCTGTCCCACCCCGCCACCCTTTACCATCAAGGCTTAGATCCGGGCACGGTGGCGGAATCCGCACAAGACGATCGCGGCAATGCCGATACCGACGTATGAGGATGGCTCGGGCACCGGGCTAAGCGAAGTGTAGTCATAAGTGACGGAAATATATCCGTTCACCTGGGAAGGCGAGAACGCCTGCGACGCACCGCTGACGCCGGAAATATTGACGGTTTGGTCGGCGCTGAAGGTCATGACATAATCACTGTTGCCTTCGAACTGCGCGATGTCCGTAATGTAGCCCGAAGTGGATTTCGTCACATCACCTGGATCAAACCGATAATAGTCGGGACCGGAATTGTCCATATTGGTGGGCGAGTCACCGTCATCGGCACCGAGCACGACGCCGGAAACGGTGCTGGTGGCCTTCAGGACGGAGGTCGGAATTCCGAAATAACCGGAACTCGTGCTCAGATCCAGATCACCGGCGTCGAGTGAGCCGGTGACCGTGTGGGTGAGCGTGACAGTGGCGCTGGAATGCGACTCGTTGTCAACGGAGTAGGAACCGCCGGACTTCGTGAAGCTCACCGTGACGTACACCGAATTGAGCACGCGGGTGCCCCCCATGGTGTCGAACTGGTTGAAGGTCTGGGCGGAACTATCGTTCGGAACGAAGGAAAAGTTTCCGGTCTGAACGATGGTGGAGGCAGAGGAGACGGCGGCCGAAGCCAGCACGATTCCTAACAACAGGCTTTTGAGTTTCATTTGGGGATGGGGATTAGCAGTGTGGGGAAACCGGCGTTCTGTTAAGGGGTGCCGATGTCTTGACGACGGCGGTAATAAACCGATCTTCACCATCAGGACCGATCATCTTTTTAGATAACCATCCACCTACTCGTGCAAATCCTGCATCAGGCGTCCTGCACGATTACCAGGCGGAACCCTACCCGGTTTAGCCGCAACGCGGGCGTTTCCTTATTGCGGCACGCCGGGCGACAAGCGTCCGTGGAATCCCACGATCCGCCCCGAAGCACGCGGAATGCCCTCGGGTTTGGATCCGTCACCAGCGGATCCTTTCCACCCGGCAGGCGGTCCTTGTAGGTATCCTTGCACCATTCCGCGACGTTGCCCTGCATGTCGAAAAGGCCCCAGGGGTTCGGAGCTTTCTGAGAGACGAGATGGGTTTGCCCGGCGGAGTTCTCATGCCACCACGCGGTCTTGTTCAACTCTACTGCCGCCTCGGACCTGGCGCGGCAGGCATATTCCCACTGGGCTTCGGTGGGCAGATCGTAGTGCCATCCCTTCTCAGGGGGAGGCAGTTTCGAGATCCATTCCACGCTGTCGTCCCACGAGACATTTTCCAATGCCCGGCCCCGCATGATTTCGAATTCCCCCGGATCCTTGCCGGTGAGGAATTTCCATTGGTCGCGGGTCATCTCATTGCGGGCCATCCAGAATCCATGGCTGATCGTCACCTTCACCTGGGCCTCATCAGGATGAACGATCTCGGAGACGGGGCTTCCCATCATGAAGTCTCCCGGCGGAATCCAGGCGAACTCCTGCCAAAGCCCATGCTTCAATTCGAATTTCCGAAGGTCTCCGGCCCGCTTGGCCTTGGCCGGAGTACATGCCGCAAATGCAAAGGGCACCGCGGCGAGCAGAAGGAACTTGGAGATCGAGCGAACGACGCCGTGCATGCGCCACTCTCCGGACAAACAGCCAGCGATCACAAGCGACAATCCGCCGGCAGCCCGCCGGAGACGCCCGTCCGTGCAAATGTTGCATCAGACTCCGCCGTTTCACCGACACCCGGTCTCGATCCGATAGTCAGGAAATTCTAACTATCCGCCATGCATCCCCGGCGGCTTGCTCCCCTTTCGGCACACCGCCCGCATACTTCGGTCAATCCCTTACCCTACCCAACATGAACCACGGTCTGACTCCTGCAGGCACCTTGGATTCCCACGCTTGGAGACCAAGCCCAATGCCCGTCCCAGCTCCCGAAAAAACCAGCGACCCCAAGAAGCCGGCGGCCATTCCGCAAGGCATGGTGAGGCGCGCGATGAGTGAACTCGAAAGCGGCGACCTCGACCATCAGCTCATCTCCGAACATCTCCGGGATGTCCCGAGAAACTCGGAGGAATTCCGAAAACGATATGTGAAACTAAAGGCTGAAAGCCTCCTGAAAGCCCGCAACCGGCCTTCCAACAGTACGCTTCCAGCCTTCAGCCGCTGGCTGAACGCACCCACCCTTCCCCTCTCGTCCAATGACATGCCCATGTTGGTCGAGCCGGTAAAGAGCTCCGCCCGGCCGACGCCAGCGACGCCGCCTGCGACTACCGGCCAGTCAAAAGCCGTCGCGCAGCCAAAGGCGGCACCACCGACGAAGGCCACCACTACGACGAAGGCAACGGCGTTGGCAAAGGCTGCCGCCCAAGCCAAAAACCCCTGGGTCATTTCGAGCCCCAAGGATCTCTGGGACTTCTTCGGCCCGTGGCTCTGTGTCCTCATCGGCATCCAGGTGTACGCCTCCTACATCGTCGCACGACTGATGCCGCCTTACTTTGAACGCGAGGTCTCGGTGCCGATGCTCGCGGCCGCCATCGCCTCCGGATTTCTGGTCCTGGATGGCGCGATCTTCTCTTTTTTCAGGAACAGGGATTTCCGGGACACCATCGTGCCGCTGGCTCTTCTGGGGCTCGTCAGCACCTTGGTGACGGTTGTCGGCCATCTCTGGCCGGTCTTCGTTCATTAAGCGGATTCAGGGGACTACAGTTGAAGCCGCGGCACCGCAAGGGCCGCGGCTTTCTGTTGTCCGGC
>Ga0265327_10004294_pt1 | contig 12727 bp, 7 predicted proteins | sample 41621metaG_FD_202089 | JGI IMG/M metagenome (GOLD analysis project Ga0265327, IMG submission 202089) | Rhizosphere microbial communities from Carex aquatilis grown in University of Washington, Seatle, WA, United States - 4-16-21 metaG | ecosystem: Host-associated > Plants > Roots > Rhizosphere >...
CCCCTCCAAACTAATCCCCAGCAAAGCCTGCGCCTCCACCGCGAATTCCATCGGCAGTTCCTTGAAGACTTCTTTGCAGAAGCCGTTGACGATCATCGACACAGCATCTTCGGCGGATAACCCACGCTGCTGGCAGAAAAACAACTGGTCTTCGCTGATTTTAGAGGTCGTCGCCTCGTGTGCGACAATGGCGTTGGGTTGTTTCACTTCGATATAAGGAAACGTATGCGCCCCACAGCGGTCGCCAATCAGCAGGGAATCGCACTGGGTGAAGTTGCGAGCGTTTTCGGCGCTCTTCAAGACTTTCACTAAGCCCCGGTAGCTATTCTGCGCCCGTCCTGCGGAAATGCCTTTGGAGATGATCGTGCTGCGCGTGTTCTTGCCGATGTGGATCATCTTCGTGCCGGTGTCGGCCTGCTGGCGGTGGTTGGTGACGGCCACCGAGTAAAACTCGCCGATGGAGTTGTCGCCTTTCAATACGCAGCTTGGGTATTTCCAGGTGATCGCCGAGCCGGTTTCCACTTGCGTCCAGGAAATTTTGGAATTGACGCCCCGGCATTCGCCGCGCTTGGTGACGAAATTGTAAATGCCCCCCCTGCCCTCTTCGTCGCCCGGATACCAGTTTTGCACGGTGGAATATTTTATTTGCGCATTGTCCAGCGCGACCAGTTCGACGACGGCGGCGTGGAGTTGGTTTTCGTCGCGCATCGGCGCGGTGCAGCCTTCCAGATAGGACACATGGCTGCCTTCCTCGGCAATAATCAAAGTGCGCTCAAACTGCCCGGTGTTAGCGGCATTGATGCGGAAATAAGTGGACAATTCCATCGGGCAGCGCACGCCTTTGGGAATAAATACAAACGAGCCGTCGGAAAACACGGCGGCATTCAACGCGGCGAAGAAATTGTCGCCGGTCGGTACGACGCTGCCTAAATATTGCCGCACTAAATCGCCATGTTCGCGGATGGCCTCAGACATGGAGCAGAATATGACCCCGGCTTCGGCCAATTTGCCTTTGAAGGTGGTCGCCACCGACACGCTGTCGAATACCGCGTCCACCGCCACGCCGGCTAGGCGTTCTTGTTCATAAATCGGGATGCCTAGTTTTTTATAGGTTTCCAGCACTTTGGGATCGACTTCATCCAGGGATTTCGGCCCTTCTTTTTGCTTGGGGGCGGAGTAATAGCTGATGGACTGGTAGTCGATTTGCGCATAATCGACATAGGCCCAGCGCGGCTCGACCATGGTCAGCCAATGGCGGTAGGCTTCGAGGCGCCATTGCAGCATCCAATCCGGCTCGTCTTTTTTCGCGGAGATGATGCGGATCACGTCTTCACTCAAACCGGGTGGAATCGTGTCTGTTTCCAAGTCGGTGACGAAGCCTTGCTTGTATTCTTGGCTGATGAATTTTTCGATGGTTTGCGCCGTCGCTGACATGGGGGGTTACTCCGCGCTGATGGAATGTTTGTGGTGCAAAAGGCTGCTTAACGGAATGAAGACTTCTTCGGTCGGTTTGGCCGCAGGCCTGGCCATGTCGGCTAGGCTAACCGACTCCAGCGCGGCGCGCACGGCACGGTTAATCACGTCCCAACTGCCTCGGGCATTGCAGTTAGGCGACTGTTCGCAACCACCGCGCTCGCCTTCGCACTCGGTCAGCGCGATGGGGCCTTCCAAGGCCTTGATGACCGCCGCGACGCTGGTCACCTCGGGTGCCTGCGCCAACAAATAGCCGCCATGGGCACCCCGGGTGGACTTCAAAACCCCGGCCTTGCCTAGCATTTTCAGGATTTTGCTGACCGTGGGCAGCGCCACGCCAGTCGCCTCGGCCAAGCCGGCGGCGGTGTGGGTGTGGCCCGCGTCATTCGCCATCTGCCCCAGGATGATGATGGCGTAATCGGTCAACTTGCTGATTTTAAGCATGGGTTCTGTGTAGTGGCTGCATTTAGGACTATTTTAGTCCAATTTAATTCCCAAGTAAAGCGCCGGCCTTTTTTGCCGCCGGGCCGCCTCTGCGGCTTGATCCGAAAGCAAAACCAGGTTACACATAGAGACTAAGCAAACGATTAAGTTAAAGGTAGAGATGGTGACTGCACGCTTTTTTTGTGCCGGAAAAACGAACTGGCTGATTCTGGCAATCTCGCTGCTGTTTTTCGGCATGCCCTTGAGCCGGGCGCAAGACGCGCCCGCCGCCGCGCCGCGCCCTGCGGCGGCGCAGCCGTCAACGCCCGCGACACAGCCCGCCGCCGTGGCACCGGCTCCGCCGCCGCAGCCAGCCACGCCAGCGGCCTTGGCGATCCAGGCCTTGTTGAAAGAGAGCACGCTGCCCAAGCTGCGCTGGGGGCTATTTCCCGACTACCGGGTGCCGTTGGAAACGCTCTATCAAGCGTCCGGCTATGCGCCGCTTTGGACTCGCAACGGCAAACCCACCGCCCAGGCGCAAAAAGCCATTGCCAACCTGGCGACGGCGGATGACAAGGGCCTGGTCAGCGCAGACTACGACGCCGAGCTGTTGCATAAATGGCAGGCCGACGTCAGCGCCGCGCCGGCGCCTGAGGCCCGCGAGCTGGCGGCTTTCGACGCGGCGCTCAGTCTTTCGCTGATGCGCTACGCCTCCAACCTCTACATGGGCCGGGTCAATCCCAAGCACGTCAATTTCAGCCTGGACATCGAGCCGAAAAAGCTCGACCTGCCGGCCTTGCTGCGCAAGATCGCCGCCAGCGACAACCCCGACGCGCTGATCGCGGCACAAGAGCCGAAACTGAAATTTTATGAATATCTGAAAAACGCTTTGGCGCATTATCGGCAACTGGCAAAGGACGCGCCTACCGTCCAATTCAGCCTGCCGGTGAAATTCAAGCCGGGCGACCGCCACGGCGACGTGCCGAAAATACGCAAGCTCTTGTCCATCCTGGGCGATTTGACCGGGAGCGACGGCAACGACCCTTCGCCGATTTATGACAAGCCGCTGGCGGAAGCGGTCAAGCGCTTCCAATCGCGCCACGGGCTGACGCCGGACGGCGTCATCGGCAAGGGCACGCAGGCCCAGCTCAACGTCCCGGTCGCCGAGCGCGTCAAGCAGATCCAGCTTGGCCTGGAGCGGCTGCGCTGGCTGCCGGTGCATATCGAGGGCCGCTACATCATCGTCAACGTCCCCTCGTTCCAGTTGTACGGCTTCCACAACGGCTCCGGGGCCGACCGCCCCGACCTGGAGATGAACGTCATCGTCGGCGAGGCCATCGACGGCCGCAATACGCCGGTGTTCCACTCCGACATGACTTACGTGAACTTCCGCCCGTACTGGAATGTGCCGCCGACCATCGCCGCCAAGGAATACGTGCCTATCCTGTCGCGCAGCCCCGGCTACCTCAGCCGCAACAATATGGAAATCGTCGCCAGCTACGCGCCGGATGCGGCGAGTTATGGCGTCAGCGGCGGCACTTTGGGCCAGTTGGCCTCCGGGTCGCTGAAGCTGCGCCAAAAGCCCGGCCCGAAAAACGCCTTGGGACTGGTCAAGTTCGCCTTCCCCAACACCAACAATGTGTACTTGCACAGCACGCCGTCGCAAGGCTTGTTCCAGCGTACCCGCCGCGACTTCAGCCATGGCTGCATCCGCGTGGAATTTCCGGTCACGCTGGCGGAGTTTGTGTTGAAAGACCACGCGGAATGGACCCGCGAGAAAATCGAAGAAGCGATGAATGCCGACAAGCCGAAAATCGTCACCGTCAAACCGGCCATCCCGGTGTATATTTTCTATTCCACCGTCCTCGCCGACGCCGATGGCAAGGCGATGTTTTATCAAGACCTTTACGGGCATGATGCGATTTTGAGCGCAGAATTGGCGAAGGGGTTTCCTTATCCGCCCTAAGCCTAAACACGTCAGCGGCAAAACGGTTCTTCGCCTTAGCCCATCAAACAAGCCATGAAATGCGCCCAGCACCCCCAAGCCGACGCCGCCGCGATCTGCATCCACTGCGGCGCGGGCGTTTGCGGCGACTGCATACAAAGGACGGCCAGCCGACGCGTCGTCTGTTCGCAGGCATGCGCCCAAGGCTTGGCGGAAGCCGAATCGACCTTGGCGATGATCCGCCGCAAAACCCAAGGCGGGCATCGTTTGACGGGCTATTTCTGCGTGGGCGCGGCGCTTGCCCTCGGTGTTTTCGCCGCATTGGCCGGCGCTGACGGCCAATGGGGCATCGTCCTGTTGCAATCCGCCTTAGGCCTAGGACTGGGACTTAGCGGCTATTTTTATCTGCGTTTGGCAAACAACCACCACGAGGCTGATTGATATGATTACGCTTTACGGCTACCCCAAATCCCGCTCCATCCGCGCCGCCTGGGCCTTGGAGGAGGCGGGCGAAACTTACGAATTCGTCAAGGTCGATCTGCTTAAAGGCGAAGGCCGCTCGCCCTCATTCTTAAGCATCAACCCCGGCGGCAAGGTGCCCGCCATCGTGGAAGACGGTTTCGTGCTGACCGAGTCCGCCGCCATCGTCACCTATGTCGGCGACCGCCGCCCGGCGAGCCAGCTCACGCCGCCCGCCGGCACGCCGGCGCGGGCGCATTACGGGCAATGGTGTTTTTTCTGCATCGGCGAGTTGGAGCAACCGCTGTGGACGATAGCGAAACACCAGTCCGTGCTGCCGCAGGACTGGCGCGTGCCGGCCATCATCGAGACGGCGCACAAGGAATTTGACGCGGCGCTGAACGTGCTGGAAACCGGCCTGGCAGATCGGCCATTCATCCTCGGCGAGACCTTCACCGGCGCCGATATCCTGATAGCCCACACTTTGCAATGGGCGCAAAAGGTCGAGCGCCTACCGGCTGACAGCCCGTTGCTGGCCTATCTGAAGCGCTGCATTGCCCGTCCGGCCTTGGCGCAAGCCCGCGCGCGGGAAGACGTTTAAAAACCCCGCGGGCAAGCGACAAACTGACTAGGAAGGTCATCGTGAACCTTAACCGACGCCATCGCCTGTGAACGGCGAAGAAAACAACGGCGCACTGCGCGATTTGTTCCTCAGCTACAGCCGCGCCGACACCGCGATAGTCACGGCCATCCGCGACATTCTCGAAGCGCGGGGCGTCAGCACATTTTTCGACCGCGAGCAACTGCCGGCCGGCCTGCCTTGGCCGCAGGCGCTGGAGACCGCCCTGCGCGAGGCAAAAGGCGTGGCGGTGTTCATCGGGCCGGACGGGCTGGGGCTTTGGCAAAAGCGGGAAATGGCTTTCGCGCTAGACCGCCAGGTGGCCGAGGAAAGAAACCAGCGCGGCTTCCCCGTCGTGCCGGTGCTATTGCCGGGCGCGGATATCACGCCCGGCTTTCTGTTCCTCAACACCTGGATAGACCTGCGCGCCGACCCGGCCGAGCCCGACGGCTTGGACAGCCTGGTCAAGGTGGCGCGGGGGCAGGCCGGGCAAGAACGCCCGGACGGAAGCGCTAAACTATGCCCTTACCAGGGTTTGCGGCCGTTCACCGAAGCCAGCGCGGCTTTTTTCTGCGGGCGCGAAGCCTTTTCCCAACGCATCCGGGACATCCTGCTGCAACGCGGCCTGGTGGTGGTCATCGGCCCCTCGGGCAGCGGCAAGTCGTCCATCGTCAAAGCCGGCCTGCTCCCCTTGCTGCGCCGCCAACGCCCACCCGCCGCCACCTGGGACGCGGTATGCTTCATCCCCGGCGACCGCCCTTTCCAGCACCTTGCCGCCGCGCTGCTGCCGCTGCTGGAGCCCGAACTTGCCGAAACCGAAGCGCTGGCCCATTCCATCCAACTGGCGCAACTACTGGCCGAAGGCAAGGCGACGCTGGCCGACGTGGCCGACCGCATCTTGGCCAAATCCCAAGGCACCGACCGCCTGCTGCTGGTGGCCGACCAGTTCGAGGAGCTATTCACTCAATGCCAGGACAATGAACGCCGGCGCTTCCTGGACATGCTGCTGCAAAGCAACGACCGCTCCCGGCTGACCGGCATAATCACCTTGCGCGGCACTTTCTACGAACACCTGATCGGCGCCGACCGCCGCATCAGCGACCGCCTGGAAAATGCCATCGTCAACCTCGGGCCGATGACGCGGGAGGAGTTGCACAAAGCCATCGTCGATCCGGCGAAACGGCTAGGACTCAGCTTCGAGCCGGGGCTGGCCAAGCGGATGCTGGACGAAGTCGGCGACGAGCCCGGCAACCTGCCGCTGTTGCAATTCGCCCTCACTGAATTATGGGCCAGGCGCGAAGGCCGGCTGATGACCCACGCGGCTTACGAGCAAACCGGCGGCGTCAGCGGCGCCATCGTGCAGCGGGCGGAGTCGGTGTTCGCGGGGCTGTCGGCCTTGCAACAAGAAGCCGCCAAGCGCGCCTTGCCACGGCTGGTGTGGATAGGGGCTGAGGAAGACAACGCCGAAGCCAGCCGGCGCATCGCGCTGGACGAAATCGACGGGGAGGCGCAGCAGGTTTTCCAAATCATGGCCGACACCCGGCTGCTGGTCGTCGGGCAAGAGCGGAGCAACGGCGGCGTGACCGTGGAAGTGGCCCACGAGGCGCTAATCAGGAAATGGGCGAGGCTGCGCGAATGGCTGGATGAAGACCGGGAATTTCTGCTCTGGCGGCGGCGGCTGCAAATCGGCCTGGAAGTCTGGAAGCACAACCCAGACGATTCGACCTTGCTGAGAGGCACCCCGCTGCGCGAAGCCGAACGCTGGTTAAACCTCAGGGAAGACGCGCTGACCGGCGAGGACGGCGCGTTCATCCGCACCAGCCTGGCCGTGGACGAACGCTATCGCCGGGCGCAGCAAAGGCGGCGGCGGCGGTTTTTGGGCGCGGCCAGCAGCCTGGCCGTGATTTTCATGCTGCTGGCCGGCTTGGCAGGCTGGCAATCCCTGACCGCGCTGTCCCAAGAGCTGGCCGCCACCGCCCGCTCCCGCTTGTCGACAGACCCGGAGAAAAGCCTGATGCTCGGAATCGCGGCGGTCAAGGCGCAACACACGCATGAAGCCTACGATGTCGTTAAACTGGCGCTGCAAAGCTCGCTGCTCATCACCCGCAACGACAAGCTGGATTTTCTGACCCAAGTCAGCTTCAGCCCGGACGGCAGCATCATCGCCACGACGGGCAAGGATCGCACGCCGCACCTATGGGATTGGAACGGCCACCGACTCAGCAACCCGCGCAGCCCCAAGAAACTTCCCGATTCCATCAATATCCTGGCGCTGAATCACAACTGGACGACGGCGCTGGCCAGCAACGCCGACCATAGCGCCAGCCTGCTGGATGTGCGCAGTGGCCAGCTACTCGGCAAGCTCGAAGGCCACCAAGGCTTGCTGGTCAGCGCCCGGTTCAGCCCCGACGGCACCGCCGCGCTGACCGCCAGCGAAGACGGCACGGCCAGGCTATGGGACGTGCGCAGCTTGCAGCCCCTGCGCGTGTTGCGCGGCCACGCCGACCGCCTGACCGACGCGGCGTTCAGCCATGACGGCAAGCTAGTCGCCACGGCCAGCCTGGACGGCACGGCGATTCTTTGGAATGCCGCGGACGGCAAGAAAAAGCTGCAACTGAAGGGCCACCAATCGGCCGTCAACAGCGTCCGCTTCAGCTCCGACGGCCAGCGGGTCATCACCGCCAGCGGCGACAACACGGCGATAGTGTGGAACGCACTGAATGGAGACCGCCTCGCCCGGCTGGAAGGCCATGTGGACTCGGTGACTTTCGCGAGCTTCAGCCCCGTCGATCCCGGCCTGGCCCTCACCATTAGCCGCGACCGCGTCGGCAAAGTGTGGAAAAATTTAAACGCCAACCACTGGGACTGGCATGCCGTCAACGAACTGCACGGCCATGCCGACATACTCACGGCCGCCGCCTTCAGCCCCGACGGAAAATTCATCGCCACCGCCAGCCGCGACCGCAGCATCCGCATCTGGAAATCGCTCACCGAACACGGACGGCTGGCCTTTTACGGCCACACCGGCGCCGTGCAGGACGCCCGCTTCAGCCCCGACGGACGCTGGGTCGTCTCGGCCAGCAGCGACAACACCGCCCGCCTGTGGAACCTGGGCAAGCCCGAAGCGCCCGCCCTGATCCTGGCCGAACACCAAGACTCCTTGAGCAGCGTCGCGTTCAGCGCCGACAGCGGCCTGGTCATCACCGGCAGCGACGACCATACCGCGAAAATCTGGGACGCGCACACCGGCAAGCGCCTGCAAACCCTGGCCGGGCACGAAGACAATATCAACGCGGTGGCTTTCGACGCCAGCAACACCCGCGCACTCACCGCCAGCGACGACAACACCGCCCGCCTGTGGGACGTGGCGACGGGGAAAGTCCTGCGCATTCTGGACGGCGCCGCGGACAAAGCCGCACCGCCCCCCCCCGCCCCGCCGGAAGGCACCGCGTTCTCGCCCGACGGCACGCTCGTCGCCACGCTGGAAGATCCCCGCGCCATCCGCGTCCGCAACGTCGGCCAGGAAAACCGCCTGGCTGAACTGCACGCGCCCGCCGCCGCCTTCACCGCCATCGCCTTCAGCCCGGCGGGAGATCGCTTCGCCGCCGCCGACCGGGCGGGCCGCATCCGCCTCTGGGACACGCAAAACTGGCAGAGCGTCGCCGAATTCCAAGGCCATGAAGGGGCGGTGGCCGCGCTCGCCTTTCGCGGCGACGGTGCGCTGCTCGCCACGGCGGGCGAAGACCGCGCCCTGCGCCTCTGGGAAGCCGCCACCGGGAACGCCCGAGGCAAGCCCTTCCTGCATGACGCCCCGCTGGCCAAGGTCGAATTCAGCATGGACGGCAAAACCCTCATCGGCACGACCGACCACCATGAAATCAGCTCGTGGAACATCGCCAGCGGCACCTTGATCGGCGTCGTCTGCGCCGATTGCAAGCCGCTGGGCGGGCACAGCAAGCGCGTCACCTCGGCCACCTTCAGCCCTGACGGCAGGCAAGTGCTCACGGCCAGCCGCGACGGCACGGCCAGGGTGTGGGATGCCGCCACGGGACGGGCCACCGGCATCCTGAATCGCCACACCGGCGCGGTGGTGGATGCAATCTTCAGCCCCGACGGCACTCAGATACTGACCGTCAGCCGTGACCACACCGCGAAGCTATGGCGGCGCAATGAGGAAACATTCGAGTTCTTGTCCAGCCTGGAAGGCCACAGGGACGAATTGACCGACGGCAAATTCAGCCAGGACGGCCGCCTCATCGCCACGGCCAGCCGGGATGCCACGGCCAGAGTTTGGGACGCTGCCAGCGGCGATCTGATTTACGTGTTGAAATTCCATCGCGACTGGGTCAACAGCGCGGAATTCAGCCCCGACGGCCGCTTGCTCGCCACCGCCGGCGTGGACGGCAACGGCGCGATCTGGGACATGCGGGACGGCTCGCTGAAACTGGAATTGCGCGGCCACGGAAATGGAGTCAAGCAGGCTCGGTTCAACGACGACGGCAGCCAAGTCGTCACCAGCAGCCGCGACGGCACACTGCGGGTTTGGAATTTGCGGGATATCGAAGACAATAAAGTCTGCCCGGAATGCAGCGGCTCCATCGAAGAAGTCTGCAAGCAAGCCAACGCCCGCCTGCAAAGGGGCTTCAGCCGCGATGAGGCGGAAAAATACCACTTGCCCAGACTGCTGCGCCTGCTCGATTTCCGCTGTTCGGAGTAAAACACTTTCCCGTTTGACACGTTTAAGGAACACCGATGAAAAACCAGCGCATCCGCAAAGCCCTAGGCGGCCTCACCCTGCTGGCCGGTGCCGCCGGTGCCCCGTCCGCTTGGGGCTGGGGCGCCGGCGGGCACATGATCGTCGCCTACATTGCCGAAGAAAGGCTAAACGCCCACGCCAGGCAAGAGACGGCAAAGCTCCTCGCCATCCCCCTGGCGCCGGCCGGCGATTGGGGGGGAAACCAAGATTTTGTCAGCGCCTCGGTTTGGGCGGACGAAGTCAAAAGACTGCCTGAGTATGCGTTTTCCCGTACGCTGCATTTCATCGACTACCCGTTCAGCCCCGACCACACGCCCCTGCCGGACTTGCCCTTGGAAGCCAATGTCGTCACAGCCCTGGACGATTATGTCGAGATACTCAAGACTAGCCACGATGACATCGAACGCGCCAAGGCGCTACGCTTCGTGATTCATTTTGTCGGCGACATCCACCAGCCGCTGCACTGCGCCTCGCGCGTGACTAACAATAAACCCGACGGGGACAAAGGCGGCAATGATTTCGAGATTGTCGATACCAGCGCATCGGGCTACGGCAGGAAAGTGAAGTTGCACAGCTATTGGGACGGAGGAATCGACGCTTTCCCCAAGATGGGGCCAAATTTTGCGCCGCCGCCGCTGGATCAAATCCCGCCGGCCGCCGACCAGGCAACCACGGCCAACCCGGAAGCGGACTCCGCATGGAAAAGCGGCGGGCCATTCGGTTTCGCGGAATGGGCCAAAGAAAGCGAAGCGCTGGCCCAGTCGGTCAGCTACCAAGGCATCGCGGAAAATCGAGCGCCCAGCCAGGCGTATATCGTCAAATCAACCCGCCTCGTCAAACAGCGGGTCGCCTGGGCTGGCTATCGCCTGGCGGCTTTGCTGAACGGGATTTGGCCTTGAGTCCGAGCCTAAGCGGGAAGGCATTAAGCCGTGCGGCGCATGAAAACGATGGGCCAGCGCCGCCGCCGCCCACGCCTTCCGCCATCGACAAGCAGGGCGGCGGCTGCGAAAAGCCTGCGGCCAAAATCGACAGAAGACGCCGGGGCGGTCGCGCTAGAGAATAGGCGGAGCGCTGCTTGGGCTCGGACTGTCTTTGCCGGCGGCGGGCTTGCTGACGCTTGGTTTGGTTTCTTTAGCCGGCGTCGCCGTAGGATCGACAAACTCGACCAAATCGGCCGTGACGGTGACGCTGGAATAAGAAAACAAAATCAGGTAAATGCCAAAATCTTCAGCAGTCTGGTTGGCCCAGGCCAGGGAGCGTCCGTCAAAAGTAATCTTGGACGATTCATGGAGATTGTCCCTGGCGTCATTCAACGAAGCCCGAGAGCCGATCACGCCAAGGAATTTAAACCCCCTGTCCTCGCCTTTTACTCTAGCCTTGACGATTTTATAATTATTACCGGAAAGCACCACGTCATCATGGACAGCAATGGGGGAACTGCAGGCTTGAAGGCCAAACGACAGGATTAAGACGAACCCTAGCATGATTTTCTTTAAAGCAAGCATTTTTCCTCTTGTGCGGTATTTGGACGATGGTTTAAGGATTGATTCTTACAACGAGGCGAAACCCGGTCATACTATAGGCATGGTCGATTTTCAAGCCTCCCCGATTGGCGGAGCGCACCGAATCCGGATTGCCTGCCATGCCGCTGCCGCCGCCCCTGATGACGCGGCGGTCGCACTCGCCGCCCGCCGCGCTCTCCCAGGCTGCGCCGTCGGCGGGAGCCTCTTCGTAAGAGCTATGGTAGCAGTCTTGCGTCCATTCCCACACATTGCCTAACATGTCTTGGAGGCCAAAGGGGTTGGCCGCATACTTCCCCGCCGGGGCGGTATATTCGGTGCCGTCAGGGCATTGATGGACGGCGGCTTGCGCCAGTATCTTGCTGGCGCTTAGATCGGCCACATTCGCGTAGACGCAAGCGCCATCAGGGTTGTCGCCCCAAGAGCGCGCGGTGTCGGTGCCCGCCCGCGCCGCGTATTCCCACTCCGCCTCGGTGGGCAAGGCATACTGCTTGCCGGTCTTCATGGACAGCCAATTGGCATAAGCCTGGGCGTCTTCCCAGGTGACGCAGACCACGGGCTCCTCGTCCGAAGTCTGCGCAAAGCCCGGATCATACCAGGTTTTACCGGGTAACGGCCGACCGTCATAAGCATGGCATTCCTGCGGTTGACGCCGTTGCGGGCTGTTGGCGAACTGGGCATATTCCTGCCGGGTGATTTCATGCTTGCCCATGGCAAAACGGTAGTTGATATCCACATTATGCAGCGGCCCTTCGTCTTTGTCCCGCCCCGGCTCGTTGTCCCTCGAACCCATGGTAAAACTGCCGGCCGGCAGTACGACCATGGTCGGACACTCGTCGCATTCTTTGAACTCTGTTTTGACAGGTTTGACGGGCGCAGGAATGAAACATTCGCCTTGGCCGTCTAGCTGCCCTTCTTTCTCTTCACAAGGCTGCTTTGATAAGCATATCCCCTCGCCATTGAAATGGCCGCCAATCTCCGCGCATGCCGGTTCGGACAATTCGGAAAGTTTGGGGTCGTCGCTGACACAAATAGTCGATTCGCTATTTTCCTCGCTGTTTGGGCAAGCGATTGAATAATGATATTTGACGGGGTGCTCCACCGGCTTGGGCGGCTTGGGTGCCGTGTTTTTCGGTTTCTCGACGCGCTGGACGACGACATGGCGAACTTTCTTTTTCTCTTGCTGCTGCTGTATCCGGCGTTCTTCCTGTTGCCGCTTATTGGCTTCCGCTTGGCGCTGCCGCGCTGTCTCCTCTTCCAGCCGCTCCTTGAGCGTTCTTTTATCGACCGCGCCCCCTTCCGCGATCACGGCACCGGGCGTCAACAGGGCTAGGCCCGCCGCCAACACAGAAGCGCGCACCCCAATTTTCAATAAGGCGACGCCGGTTTTGACATTAAAAAAACGCATGGCAGTTAGTGGTTTATAAGTTATATTGCAATAGTCTGTGTCAGGCGGAAAAATAGCGTCAAGGTATAGCGATACCCTCCCCTTTGACAATGGCCTGGTCTTCCAGCGCCGCGAACCGGGCCGT
>Ga0265327_10004295_pt1 | contig 12727 bp, 11 predicted proteins | sample 41621metaG_FD_202089 | JGI IMG/M metagenome (GOLD analysis project Ga0265327, IMG submission 202089) | Rhizosphere microbial communities from Carex aquatilis grown in University of Washington, Seatle, WA, United States - 4-16-21 metaG | ecosystem: Host-associated > Plants > Roots > Rhizosphere...
CCGCATCGTCGACGGCCGCGAGGCCGTGACCTTCCTGGTGCGGGTCAAGGAGTGCATCGAGGATCCGGAGCGGCTCCTGCTCGACATGTGAACCGGCCAATCAGAAACGGGGAGGGCGGGCTTGGACCCGCCCTTTTTCCCTTGGGGGAAGAGAACCGATGCCCGATACCTACGACGTCATCGTCATCGGCGGCGGCCCCGGCGGCTACGTCGCCGCGATCCGCGCCGGCCAGCTCGGCATGAAGGTCGCCTGCGTCGAGAACCGCGCCACGCTCGGCGGCACCTGTCTCAATATCGGCTGCATCCCGTCCAAGGCGCTGCTGCAATCCTCCGAGAAGTTCGAGGAGACGCGGCACGCGCTCGCCCAGCACGGCATCAAGGTCGCGGGGGTCGACCTCGATCTCGGCACGATGCTGGCGCGCAAGGACAAGGTCGTCTCGGACAACGTCAAGGGCATCGAGTTCCTGTTCAAGAAGAACAAGGTCGACTGGATCAAGGGCAAGGGCCGCATCACGGCGCCCGGCACCGTCCAGGTCGCGCTGAACGGCGACGGCGGCGGCTCGACCGAGCTGAAGGCGAAGTCGATTGTGATCGCGACCGGCTCGGATATCGTCCAGCTGCCGGGCGTCGAGGTCGACGAGAAGCAGGTCGTCTCCTCGACGGGCGCGCTGTCGCTCTCCCAGGTGCCGAAGCATTTCGTCGTGGTCGGCGGCGGCTATATCGGGCTGGAGATGGGCTCGGTCTGGCGGCGGCTGGGCGCTGAGGTGACGGTCGTCGAGTTCCTCGACCGGATCACGCCGAACATGGACAACGAGGTCGGCAAACAGTTGCAGCGCGTGCTGCAGAAGGCCGGCTTCAAGTTCATGCTCGGCACCAAGGTCGTCGCGGCGAAGAAGGACAAGTCCGGCGTGACGCTGACGCTGGAGCCGGCGCAGGGCGGCGACAAGACCGAGCTGAAGGCCGATGTCGTCCTCGTCGCGATCGGCCGGCGTCCCTACACCGACGGGCTCGGGCTAGAGACGGTCGGCGTGCAGTTGGACAACCGCGGCCGGATCATGGTCGACGGCAGCTTCCAGACCAACGTGCCCGGCATCTACGCGATCGGCGACGTGATCGCCGGCCCGATGCTCGCCCACAAGGCCGAGGAGGAAGGGACCGTCGCCGTCGAGATGCTCTCCGGGCTGCGGCCGCACATCAACTACGACGCGATCCCCGCGGTGATCTACACGTGGCCGGAGGTCGCTTCGGTCGGCAAGACCGAGGAGGAGCTGAAGGCCGCCGGAATCCAGTACAAGACCGGCAAGTTCCCCTTCACCGCCAACGGGCGCGCCCGCGCCAACGGCATGACCGAGGGTTTCGTGAAGATCCTTGCGGACGCCAAGACCGATCGCGTGCTCGGCATGCACATCATCGGGCCGGATGCCGGTACGATGATCGCCGAGGCGGCGCTCGCGCTGGAGTACGGCGCCTCCGCCGAGGACATCGCGCGGACCAGCCACGCGCACCCGACCTTGAACGAGGCGGTCAAGGAAGCCGCCCTCGCGGTGGAAGGGCATCCGATCCACATCTGATGCCAACGGCCGTTGATTAAGCCTGCGTGGCGCTTGAGCGCGTCAATCGCGCAAAGGTCGTTTTTGCTGTGATGAAATAACGGTCGGAGAGAACTTCTTCATAATGAAAGAGTTCTTCTCCGATTTAGTTCTTCATTAACCATGTTTTTGCAGGCTTTCCCTGTCGATCCGGCAGGGGAGGTGCGGCATGGCATGGCGGACATCAATTCGCGCGACGTCGACCGGCTTCAGGCTGCGACGGCGCGTCAATATACTGTTCGCATTCTGGCTTATCGCCTCGGCCGGCTGGATCGCCATCGTCGGCATCGATCTGTGCGCCCGGATCAGCGATCAGGTCGCGTTCAGTCAGCAGATCGGCGCGGACCTCGCGCGCATCGACTGCGAGACGGGAAACGCCGCGCGCTGCGCGACCGTCGCCGCCGCGCCGCCCGGCTATGGCGGGTCCTGGACCGAGGTTGCCGGCCTGTTCCTGACCTATGGCTGCTGGACGTTGCTGGAATTCGCGCTGGCGCCGCCCGCTGCCGTGCTGGCGATCGGCCTCGTCGCGGCTTCGGTCGCGCGCCGTCTCCGGCGGCGGGTGACGCTGCCGTCGCCCGCCTCCGCCGATCGCTTCGCCGGTCTCGGCGGCACGCCGACGGCGGCCACGGCCGGCACGGGGGACTGACCGGGGCGGTATCGAGCGGGTCGCGCACGGGCATAGGCTCGACGGGCGGCGCGCGGATCGCCGGATGCGCCGCGTCCTCTGGTGTTGGCTTCGGGGAATACCGATGTCCTGCCTGAATGACGGAAGGGCCGTCCCGTGACACATGATCCGTCGACCCGCGCCGCCGCCGCCCCTGCTACCGCGTCGTCCGGGGCGATCCAGGTCGGGCGCCGTCCGAACCCGCGGCCTCGGCGCTCGCGCTGGGCGCGGATCGCGATCCTTGCCGGCGGCTGGTTCTTCCTGGTGCTCGGCGTGCTCGGCCTCGTCCTGCCGGTGCTTCAGGGCTGGCTCTTCATCGGGATCGGCTTCCTGCTGCTGTCGCGCGAGCAGGAATGGGCGCGCCGCGCTCTCGACCGGCTCTGCCGCCGCTTTCCCGCGCTCGGCCGTCAGATCCACCGCGCGGAGCACTGGATCGACAAGACCGGAGAACGCATCGGGCGCGCGTTCCGGCGACGCTGACCAGCGGTGACGGCTAAGACAGGCTCTCAGCCTTTTCCGGCGGCCCGCGGATGCGCCTTGTCGTAGACCGCGGCGAGTCGCGCCGTATCGACCGCCGTATAGCGCTGCGTCGTCGACAGGCTGGCGTGGCCCAGCAGCTCCTGGATCGTGCGCAGATCGCCGCCGCCGGCGAGGAGATGCGTCGCGAAGCTGTGGCGGAGCGCGTGCGGCGTCGCGGTGTCCGGCAGGCCGAGCAGGCCGCGCAGCTTCTCCATCTGCCGTTGCACGAGGCGCGGGTTGAGCGGCCCGCCGCGCGCCCCGACGAACAGCGGCCCGTCCGACGCCAGCGCATAGGGGCAGGCCGCGAGATAGGTGCCGATCGCCTCGGCCACCACGGGCAGCACCGGGACAAGGCGCTGCTTGCCGCCCTTGCCGCGGACCGTCAGCATCCCGCCGCCGGCCTCGACCGGCGCTTCGCGCCGCGTTAGGCCCAGCGCCTCCGAAAGCCGCAGCCCGCAGCCGTAGAGCAGCGTCACGATCGCGATGTCGCGCAGACCCAGCCAGGGCTGCGTCGCGACCTCGGCGATGCTGTCGAGCGACAGCGCCGCCTGCTCGACCGAGAGCGGCTTCGGCACCGAGACCGGCAGCCGCGGCGTGCGCAGCGCGCCGAGCGCCGGGTTGTGCAGGATGCCGCGCCGGTCGAGGAAGCGGAAAAGGTTGCGGAGCACCGACAGCGCCCGCGCCGTCGAGGTCCGCTTCAGGTCGTCCGCGCTGCGGCGGGCGAGATAGGCACGGAAATCCGCGGCGGCGAGGCTGCCGAGCATCGCCAGATCCGGCGTCTCGCCGCGATATTCCTGAAGGAAGTCGAGGAACGCGGCGAGGTCGCGGCCATAGGCCGCGACGGTATGCGGCGACGCCCGGCGTTCCGCCGTCAGCCACGTCTGCCACGTCGCGATCGTTCCGGCGAGATCCGGCGACGCCGCGAAGCGGGCCGCCGGCACCGGCGCGGGGCCGCTGAAGGCGGCCCTTACGCCGCGAGGTCGAGCCATGCGGCGATGGTGATCCCGAGCGTCCGGGCGAGGAAGATCAGCAGCTCGGTGCCCTGGCCGGAATGGAACCTGTCCGGCCGGCGGGTGCCGATGCAGAGCAGGCCGACCGGCGCGTGCTCGCTGACCGGGAGCCGGAGCAGCGCCTCGGAGCGGACGAGCCCGGCGCCGCTGCCGAACAGCCGCGGGTCGCCCGCGACGTCGGCGCGCAGCAGCGCGTCGCGGCTATCGCCGAGCAGCGCGTCGACCGTGCCGCCGGGCAGGAGCTGGATGCCCGGCATCGGCAGCCGCGGCGGCTTCATCCGCGCCGCCTCGACGCCGATCGTCACGACGTCGACGTCGAGCATGACCGCGAGATCGGTCGTCACGGTTTGCAGGAGCTGCTCGAAGCTGGTCGCGCCGATGATCGCGAGCACGGCGGCATGGATCCGCGACTGGCTCGCGAGGTTCGACCGGCTGGTCGCGATCAGCGCGCGCTGCTGTCCCTTGAGCCGGGTCACCTCGCCCCGCAGCTTCTGCAGCATGAAGAACTGCATGTCGAGGACGCCGTCGCCGCACGGCCGGCTCGGCGGCGTCAGCAGGGACAGCAGTTCGGCATTCTCGACCAGGAAGTCCGGATGCGTGCGGAGATATGCCTTGATCTCGGCCGCCGTGGGTTCCGGTCGCGCTGTCGCGCCGTTCGCCGAGGCCGCGGGACGTGCCGGGCGTTCGGTCTGGTCCTTCGGACGATCCAAGAGGTTACCCCGCGTCGATGGGAGACAGGACACGCCGGGGCAGGGCCGGCACGGCGGCGCTATCGATCCTGGACGACATCATGCGGTAGGCAACCTCGAAAACTTACTAACGGCGCGCGGTGCTCTTGGATACGCCGCGCGTAGTCTCTAAGAGTGTAGCTTATGGCCAACACCGGCGCCAGTTTCGCCCGCCCCGACCACGCCGCCCCCGACCACCGCGCCGACGAGCGGCAAACGCCGCAGCCGGATGGAGCGTTCGGCGCCGCGGCGCGGCGCGTCAGCGTTCTGCTGCCGCTGCCGCTTGCCGGCGCCTACGACTATCGCGCGCCGGCCGCCGCCGCGGACCTGCCGCTCGGCAACTTCGTCGCGGTGCCGCTCAACGGCCGCCTCGTGCCGGGCGTCGTCTGGGGCGAGGGCGGCAACGCCGATCTCGACGAGGCGAAGATCAAGGGCGTCGCCGAGGTGCTCGACGTGCCGCCGATGAAGGCGGAGCTGCGCGGCTTCATCGACTGGGTCGCCGGCTACACGATGAGCCCGCCCGGCGCGGTGCTGCGCATGGCGATGAGCGTCTCCGACGCGCTCCATCCGGCGCGTCTCCGCCTTGCCGTCGCGCTCTCGCCAGCCGGGCGCGCCGCGCTCGCCGGCAGTGCCGGAAGCGCTGCGGCGGAATCGGGGCCGGGACCGCGGCTGACGTCGGCGCGGCGGCGCGTGCTCGACGCGCTCGGTCCCGACGGTCCGCCCCGTGCGCCGGGCGAGCTGGCCACTGCGGCCGGGTGCAGTCCCGGCGTCGTCCGCGGTCTGCTCGACGCCGGACTGCTGGAGACGGTCGAGGTCGCCGCGCCGCGTCCGGCGGAGCCGGACTGGCGCCTGCCGGGACCGGTGCTCTCGCTCGATCAGGCCGAGGCGGCGCGGCGCCTGTCCGAGCAGGTCGCCGCGCGCCGCTTCGGTGTCACGCTGCTCGACGGCGTCACCGGCTCGGGCAAGACGGAGGTCTATTTCGAGGCGATCGCCGCCGCGCTGCGCGAGGGGCGGCAGGCGCTGGTGCTGCTGCCGGAGATCGCGCTCAGCTCGCAGTTCCTCGACCGTTTCGCCGCGCGCTTCGGCGCACGTCCCGCGGAATGGCACTCCGATCTCGGTCATTCCGAGCGCCGGGCGGCGTGGCGTTCCGTCGCCGAGGGCACGGCGCGGGTCGTCGTCGGCGCGCGCTCGGCGCTGTTCCTGCCCTTCGCCGACCTCGGCCTGATCGTCGTCGACGAGGAGCACGACGCCGCGTTCAAGCAGGAGGACGGCGTCGTCTACCATGCCCGCGACATGGCGGTGGTTCGGGCGCGGATGGCCGAGGTGCCGGCCGTGCTGGTCTCGGCGACGCCGGCCCTGGAGACCGTCGTCAATGTCGAGCGCGGGCGCTACGTGCGGCTGGCGCTCCCCGACCGGCACGGCGGCGCGCAACTCCCGGAGATCCGCACGATCGACCTGCGCCGGCACCCGCCGGAGCGGCAGCGCTTCCTGTCGCCGCCGCTGGTCGAGGCGATGCGCGAGACGCTCGCGGGCGGCGAGCAGACGCTGCTGTTCCTGAACCGGCGCGGCTATGCGCCGCTGACCCTGTGCCGCACCTGCGGCCACCGGCTGCAATGTCCGAACTGCACGGCGTGGCTGGTCGAGCACCGCTTTCTCGGCCGCCTGCAATGCCACCATTGCGGTCATGCCGAGCCGATGCCGCAGGCCTGCCCGACCTGCGGCGAGATCGGCAGCTTCGCGGCGTGCGGGCCGGGCGTCGAGCGGCTGGCCGAGGAGGTCAAGGCGCGCTTCCCGGAGGCGCGGCTCGCGGTGATGGCGAGCGACACGCTGTTCGGTCCGCGCGCCGCGGCCGAGATGGTGCGCGCCGTCCAGGCGCACGAGATCGACATCCTGATCGGCACTCAGATCGTCGCGAAGGGCCACCATTTCCCGCTGCTGACGCTGGTCGGCGTCGTCGACGCCGACCTCGGCCTCACCGGCGGCGACCTCCGCGCCGCGGAGCGGACCTATCAGCTCCTGCATCAGGTGGCCGGCCGCGCCGGCCGCGCGGACCGGCCCGGCCGCGTCATGCTCCAGACCTTCCTGCCGGAGCATCCGGTGATGGCGGCGCTGGTCGACGGCGGCCGGGACGCGTTCCTCGCGGCGGAAACGGAGGCGCGCCGCCGCTTCGAGATGCCGCCGTTCGGCCGCCTCGCGGCGCTGATCGTCTCGGCGGTGGAAGCCGATGCCGCCGACTATGTCGCGGCGTCGCTCGGCCGCGCCGCGCCGCGGATGGCCGATCTGGAAGTGCTGGGGCCGGCGCCGGCGCCGCTCGCGCTGCTGCGCTCCCGCCACCGCCGCCGGTTCCTCGTCAAGGCGCGGCGCTCGGTCCACCTCCAGACGGTGCTGCGCGACTGGGTCGGACGGGTCAAGGTGCCCGCGTCGGTGCGCGTGCAGATCGACATCGACCCTTACAGCTTCCTCTGATTTCTGCTTTTTTCGCAGGCAGCTGTTGGCCAAAATGTCGCTCCCCGGTGCGTTGCGCCTCTAGTCGAGTTGTGTTACCTAGCCCGCACGTTCCGGGTGGGTTTCCCCACCCGCCGGGTTTCATTGTCGAAATCCGATCTGAATCATAAGCATCGAGTCCGCGGCGGCCATGGTTGTCGCCTTGGGACATAGGTGAGGGTTCCCGAAAGGTGGCTTCCGCGTCCACGGGTGTTTCCGGGCTGGCCGATCGCTATGCCGCGGCGCTGTTTGACCTTGCCGACGAGCGCAAGGATCTCGATACCGTCGCCGCCGACCTGCGGCGGCTCCGGGATATGATCTCGGAGAGCGCGGACCTGCGCCGTCTGGTGCGCAGCCCGGTCCTGTCGCGGGTCGAGCAGGCGCGGGCGATCGGCGCGATCGCCGAGTCCGCCGGCCTGTCCCAGCTCACGCGCAACTTCCTCGGCCTCATCGCCCAGAACCGGCGCCTCTTTGCGCTGCCGGCGATGATCGACGCCTATCTCGCCCAGCTCGCCGCCCGCCGCGGCGAGGTGACGGCGCAGGTCGTCGCGGCGCAGCCGCTGACGCCGGCGCAGGAGGCCGCGGTCAACGAGCAGTTGCGGAAGGCGGTCGGCAGCAAGGTCGCCGTCGAAGTCAGGGTCGATCCGAGCCTTCTGGGCGGGATGATCGTCAAAGTCGGGTCGCGCATGGTCGATGCATCGGTGCGCAGCAAGCTGCAGCGCCTGCAGTTCGCGATGAAAGGGGTCTAGTCGATGGAAATCCGGGCAGCGGAAATCTCCGCCATCCTCAAGCAGCAGATCGCGAATTTCGGCACCGAGGCCGATGTCGCCGAGGTCGGTCAGGTGCTGTCGGTCGGTGACGGCATCGCCCGCATCTACGGCCTCGACAAGGTCCAGGCCGGCGAGATGGTCGAGTTCCCGAACGGCGTCAAAGGCATGGCGCTCAACCTGGAGAGCGACAATGTCGGCGTCGTCATCTTCGGCGACGACAGCGGCATCCGCGAAGGCGACACCGTCAAGCGCACCGGCGCCATCGTCGACGTGCCGGTCGGCCGCGGCCTGCTGGGCCGCGTCGTCGACGCGCTCGGCAACCCGATCGACGGCAAGGGCCCGCTCACCGACGTGACGCGCACCCGCGTCGAGGTGAAGGCGCCGGGCATCATCCCCCGCAAGTCGGTGCACGAGCCGGTGCAGACCGGTCTCAAGGCGATCGACGCGCTGGTGCCGATCGGCCGCGGCCAGCGCGAGCTGATCATCGGCGACCGCCAGACCGGCAAGACCGCCGTGGCGCTCGACGCCTTCCTCAACCAGAAGCCCGTCAACGCGGCCGGCGACGAGTCGAAGAAGCTCTATTGCATCTACGTCGCGATCGGCCAGAAGCGCTCGACGGTCGCGCAGATCGTCAAGACGCTGCAGGATTACGGCGCGCTCGACTATTCGATCGTCGTCGCCGCGACCGCGTCCGAGCCGGCGCCGCTGCAATTCCTCGCGCCCTATACCGGCTGCGCGATGGGCGAGTTCTTCCGCGACAACGGCATGCACGCGGTCATCGTGTACGACGATCTGTCGAAGCAGGCCGTCGCCTACCGCCAGATGTCGCTGCTGCTGCGCCGTCCGCCGGGACGCGAAGCCTATCCGGGCGACGTCTTCTACCTGCACTCCCGGCTGCTGGAGCGCGCAGCGAAGATGAACGACGCCCATGGCGCCGGGTCGCTGACCGCGCTGCCGATCATCGAGACGCAGGCCGGCGACGTCTCGGCCTACATTCCAACCAACGTGATCTCGATCACCGACGGTCAGATCTTCCTCGAGACCGACTTGTTCTATCGCGGCATCCGCCCGGCCATCAACGTCGGCCTGTCGGTGAGCCGCGTCGGCTCGGCGGCGCAGATCAAGGCGATGAAGCAGGTCGCCGGCAAGATCAAGCTGGAGCTGGCGCAGTACCGCGAGATGGCGGCGTTCGCGCAGTTCTCATCGGATCTCGACCCGGCAACGCAGCGCCTGCTCGCCCGCGGCGCGCGCCTCACTGAGCTGCTGAAGCAGCCGCAGTACTCCCCGCTCCCGGTCGAGGAGCAGGTCGTGGCGATCTTCGCCGGCACCCGCGGCTATCTCGATAAAGTCGAGGTGAGCCAAGTGACGCGGTTCGAGACGGGGCTGCTCGCCGATCTGCGGTCGCGCGCGCCGGAGATCCTCGACGCGATCCGCACGTCGCGCGAGCTGTCGAGCGATACCGAGGCGAAGCTGACCTCGTTCCTCGACAACTTCACCAAGACGTTCGCCTAAGCGGGGCGGCGGGACAGGCGACGAGCGATGGCGAGCCTCAAGGATCTCCGCGTCCGCATCCGAAGCGTCAAGTCGACGCAGAAGATCACGGCTGCGATGAAGATGGTCGCGGCTTCGCGCCTGCGCCGAGCGCAGGAGCAGGCCGAGGCCGCGCGGCCTTATGCCGAGCGGATGGAGCGGATGCTCTCCTCGCTCGCCGGGCGCATGGCCGGCTTGCCGGGCGCGCCGCCGCTCCTCGCCGGCACCGGCAAGGACGAAACGCATCTGCTGGTCGTCATCACGTCGGACCGCGGGCTCGCCGGCGGCTTCAACGCCTCGATCCTGCGCGAGGCGCGGCGCCGGATCCGCGATCTGACGACCGCGGGCAAGACCGTCAAGATCCTGACGGTCGGCCGCAAGGGGCGCGACAACCTGCGCCGCGAGTACGGCCGGCTCATCATCGAGAGCCTGACGGACATCGGCCGCCGCCGCGTCGCCTTCAGCGAAGCGAAGGACATCGCCGACCGGGTGCTCGCGCTTTACCAGCAGGGCGGCTTCGACGTCTGCACGGTCATCTTCAACCGCTTCAAGTCGGCGATCACCCAGATCGTCACCGGTCTGCAGCTCATCCCGTTCGCCCCGCCGGCCGGCGCTGCCGAGGAGGCGCCGGCCGCGGCGGGCGGCGCGATCTACGAGTTCGAGCCGAACGAGGAGGAAATCCTCGAGGCGCTCCTCCCGAACAATCTCGCGGTGCAGATCTTCCGCGCGCTGTTGGAGAGTGCGGCGAGCGAGCAGGGCGCACGCATGTCCGCGATGGACAGTGCGACCCGCAACGCGGGCGACATGATCGACCGCCTGACGATGAACTACAACCGGACCCGTCAGGCCGTCATCACTAAGGAACTGATCGAGATCATCTCCGGCGCCGAAGCCCTCTAGGTATCGCCGAGCGAACGAAGGACTGAGAGACCATGGCCAGAAACAATGTCGGCACCATCACCCAGGTCATCGGCGCCGTCGTCGACGTGAAGTTCGAGGGCGATCTTCCGAACATCCTGAGCGCGCTGCATGCTCAGAACCAGGGCCGCATCCTGGTGCTCGAGGTCGCGCAGCATCTCGGCGAGAACACCGTCCGCACGATCGCGATGGACACGACGGACGGTCTCGTCCGCGGCGCCGAGGCCGTCGACACCGGCGCCCCGATCTCCGTGCCGGTCGGTCCGGAGACGCTGGGCCGCATCCTCAACGTGATCGGCGAGCCGGTCGACGAGCGCGGCCCGGTCAACGCGACCCGCACCTCGCCGATCCACAAGCCGGCCCCCGAGTTCGTCGACCAGTCGACCGAGGCCGAGATCCTGGTCACCGGCATCAAGGTCGTCGATCTGCTCGCCCCCTATGCCCGCGGCGGCAAGATCGGCCTGTTCGGCGGCGCCGGCGTCGGCAAGACCGTGCTGATCATGGAACTGATCAACAATGTCGCGAAGGCGCACGGCGGCTACTCCGTGTTCGCCGGTGTCGGCGAGCGCACCCGCGAGGGCAACGACCTCTATCACGAGATGATGGAGTCGGGCGTCATCAAGACCGACGGCCCGGGCTCGAAGGCGGCGCTCGTCTACGGTCAGATGAACGAGCCGCCGGGCGCCCGCGCCCGCGTCGGCCTCACCGGTTTGACGCTGGCCGAGTATTTCCGTGACGAGGAAGGCCAGGACGTGCTGTTCTTCGTCGACAACATCTTCCGCTTCACCCAGGCGGGTTCGGAAGTGTCGGCGCTGCTCGGCCGCATCCCGTCGGCGGTCGGCTACCAGCCGACGCTGGCCACCGACATGGGCGCGCTCCAGGAGCGTATCACGACGACCAAGAAGGGCTCGATCACGTCGGTGCAGGCGATCTACGTGCCCGCCGACGACCTGACGGACCCGGCGCCGGCGACTTCGTTCGCCCATCTCGACGCCACCACCGTGCTGTCACGCCAGATCGCCGAGCTGGGCATCTACCCGGCGGTCGACCCGCTCGACTCGACCTCGCGCATGCTCGACCCGCGCGTCGTCGGCGACGAGCACTACAAGGTCGCTCGCGACGTGCAGCGCGTGCTCCAGACCTACAAGTCGCTGCAGGACATCATCGCGATCCTGGGCATGGACGAGCTGTCCGAGGAGGACAAGCTCACCGTCGCCCGCGCCCGCAAGATCCAGCGCTTCCTGTCGCAGCCCTTCCACGTCGCCGAAGTCTTCACCGGCTCGCCGGGCGTGTTCGTGAAGCTCGAAGACACGATCAAGGGCTTCAAGGGCATTGTCGCCGGCGACTACGACGACATGCCGGAGAGCGCCTTCTACATGGTAGGCACGATCGACGAGGCCATCGCGAAGGCCCGCAAGATGGCCGAGGCGGCCTAAGCAAAGCGGCGGACGGACGCGGATCATGGCCGAGAAGGTCCAATTCGAGCTGGTCTCCCCGGAGAGCCTCGTCCTCTCCGAGGCGGTCGACATGGTGGTGGTGCCGGGCGGCGAGGGCTATTTCGGCGTCCTCGCCAACCACGCGCCGCTGATCTCGACCGTCAAGGCGGGCGTCATCGACGTCTATCAGGGCCGCGAGGTGACGCAGCGCATCTTCGTCGCCGGCGGCTTCGCCGAGGTGACGCCGGAGCGCTGCACGGTTCTTGCCGACGAGGCGGTTGCCGTCTCGTCGCTCGACCCGGCGGCGATCGAGGCGAACATGCGCATCCTCGAAGGTACGATCGCCAATCTCCGCGAGCAGATCGGCCGCACCACCGGGAAGGACCACGACCAAGCCGAGTTCGAGCTGCGCCACGTGCAGGCGAACCTGGAAGTGGCCGCGGCGAAGCTCGCGGCGGTGCGCGGTGGAGCGGCGGCCGCTGCTGCGCACTAAACCTGCGGTCGTATATGCGGTAGAGTAGACGGCGGAGGAGGGCCGGGCAGGCGCGCCTCCGCGTTCGTTTTTATGCCAGCGGCCGAAAGGCCGGCGGTATCAATGAGTCTAGGCGGTTCTGCGGCCGTTCACCTGACATGGGACACTGGACGCTCGACGACATACCCTGGAACCGCTTCGACCCCGGCAAGGTCGACCCGGATCTGCTCTGCATCGTCAAGGCCGCCAGCCTCGTCGAATATGACGGCGGTTCCTACGCCGGCTATCTCTGCCGCGTCTTCCACGACGATCCGGCGTTCCAGGAAACCGCGCGCCGCTGGGGCACGGAGGAGATCCAGCACGGGCAGGCGCTCGCCCGCTGGGCCGCGCTCGCCGACCCGAGCTACGATTTCGACAACGCCTTCCGCCGCTTCAAGGACGGCTTCCGGCACGATTTCAGCGTCGCGACCTCGATCCGCGGCTCGCGCAGCGGCGAGATGGTCGCCCGCTGCATGGTCGAGACCGCCACCAGCTCCTACTACGCCGCGCTCGCCGAGGCGGCCGAGGAGCCGGTGTTGAAGGCGATCTGCAGGAAGATCGCGGCCGA
>Ga0265327_10004297_pt1 | contig 12723 bp, 13 predicted proteins | sample 41621metaG_FD_202089 | JGI IMG/M metagenome (GOLD analysis project Ga0265327, IMG submission 202089) | Rhizosphere microbial communities from Carex aquatilis grown in University of Washington, Seatle, WA, United States - 4-16-21 metaG | ecosystem: Host-associated > Plants > Roots > Rhizosphere...
GGAGGCAGCTTGCCGAAGAACTTGATGACCTCGGCTCGCCGAAGCTGCCGCCGAATCACAACCTGCCCTGCTTCATCGACCCCGTGAACCTGAAAGACGTTCTTCGCCAGATCCAGCCCGATCGTGCCAATCTTTTCCATGGACGGTCCCCTCTATGTGGCGTGTTACAACGACCACCTTATGGCACTTCGATGCCGGTGAGCAGGGGCCGTCCACCTCATCATCCGTGGATATCGGCGTTCATCCGTGTTCCCATTGCCTACTCGCCGATCCAGGGACGACAGCAATTTCAAACTGACCCACTACCGACCTTTCCGCACTTGTCGAAGAAGCCGACTGGTCGCGGGTCGTCGCCACAGCATATGCCGATGACCTTGATCCCAAGGGAGGCCCTATCGCCCTGACGGATTCCACTTCAAACGTCGCGGAGCCAAAATCCATAGGGCGTAATACGTTTCCCCAGCCTATCGGACGCGGAAGTGATTTCGAAGCGCTAACACCACAAGGAACAGTAAGACCGTTTCGATGATCGTCTGACCTATCGAAAATGCGAACACCGCGTTGGGAATTCCGTTAGGAAACAGCCGTGACCTGATTTCTTCAAAGCTTCGCCGAGCTAGCGGGCTGACTGGAAAGGAAACGCATAGGGAGAAGGCTATCAAGTCGGAAAGCTGTTCGACGCGAAAGCCGGTTGCGGTGTACGACGAACACAAGAAGGAAAACCCACACATAAATAGGACAAACCAACCAAGCGGGAGCACGATGCTTCGACCGAAGTCAGAGGAATATCGATAGAGAAAAACGAGAACCGTTAGCATCAGAGGGCGACCGACCCCAGTTATCGCTACCCAGACCGATCTTGGTAGTTTCAACAGCTGACGTCGTTGGAGTTCAGAAAATCCGGTTCTCTTCCCACTTTTTAGTCGAGCGCCGATCAGATGATAAATGCCCCAGCCGTGCAATACGTCGTCCCACCAGACTCGCCATGCAACACCGCGTTCCGCCATTCGCTGCAAAATGAACAGCGACAATTCGAGATCGGGCTCATCAATGTCTTTCATGATCTTTCGAAGCCGGCGGAGACGGGTCAGCGTATCGGTCCGTGTCGTCCAGTAACGGAACACAAGCCACGCCCGTCGCCCAAAGCTGAACCGCGCGGCGGCAAAGTCCAAAGAGGCGGCAGGTTCAACGTTCTGGAAGTCGGGGGGCTGGTCGAACCGAACGCGGCTAAAGTCAGCGGGCCCCTTTAACGACCGATTGCTGAAATCGGCGCCGGCAACCTTCTGCCGCATAAGATCGTGAGACGGATAAAACAGAACCCGAAGCCGCCGTAGACCCTCTCTCATCGCTTCAACAATTTTGGATTTGATGCCCTCCGCCATGGTGAACGAAGTAGCGTATTCGGTTCCACCGCTCGTGAATGATGCGCCGGAAAACGATGCCCGATGGAAAGCCGAAGGATCGGCTGCATGCGCGCGGTCCTTCACGACCTGGGCATAGTCGGGCAACAAGGATTTTGCTCGCTCGTCGGCCATGTCAATAAGCGCTTGACGATCGCCTCCCCTGAACGACGCAACATCTCCGAACGTCGCGCCCTCGAACCCGGCGCGCCCGCAAAAAGCTGCGCTTTTAAAGTTGGCCCCCGCACCGAATTCCGTGTTGTTGAACTGAGCCAATGCCGAAAACACAGCAGACTCGAAACTCGCACTGTCCCCAAATAGGCAACTCTGAAAATGAACGCGGTCAAAAATGGCACGTTCAAATTTGACTTGGCGCCCAAAAATCGACTCTTCGAATGAGCCATCATGGACTATCAAAATATCATCGAACCACGCCATAGGACCGAAGACCGAGTGCGCGAACGATGAACTTTGGAAAACAGCTCTTGAAAAGCGCACCCCTTCGCCGAAGGTCACATCGACGAAGTTGACTAGGCCCTTGAAGATCGCGCCATCAAAGCGCGCGCGATCCCCAAACGTGGCATGGCTGAATTGTGCCTCTTTCTCAAACACCGTATTCTGAAAAAGCGCCGCCCCTTTCGGCGATCCTGGAGCACCCACTACGATTCGGAATCCCACTAAATTGTCGGAAAGCGCAGCCAGATTCGGCACTGCAACGCCATAAACTTGAAATGGAACCGGAGTATCGCCGAATGTTGCTCCTTCGAAATTAGTTGGCACCAAGAAATGAAAATCGGAAAAAGTTATGTGCTCATTTTCAGTAGTACGAAAATCGACCCCCCTGAAATCAAGCGTATCATCGGGATGGGATCGCTGGAAGTCCTCGAGTGCGGCCCGACCCTTGCGGGCGGCCTGCAATGCTTCGGACTCAGACATGCGCGAACTCCTGCGTTGCATTCGTTGATCGTCCAGGTTAGTCCGGAACCATCACAATGTATTCTCTCGCCGGCCAGGAAATCGTAAATATCCCTCGCCATGAGTACGAAGGCCGCGCATAGTTTTATGAAGAAAACTATGAACTTATCGAAGTTCACATTACGTTACCCAAGTTGCCAGCTGCGACCGCTTGACACAAATCTCAAGAACCCTAAATTATTGTCGTATCTTATCAATCAATTTTCATTCCAGTGTCTGCCAACTGCCTGACGACAACGATTCTCCGGAAATACATGCCGATTCGACGATAAGGGTACAAGTCGGAAGGTCGGGAATTAGGTGGAATTGCAGTCATCGTCCCGTCGTCCAGTTAGTTGCCGACAATCAGCTGGCGTCCACCTTTTTCGGGCAGGCTTACGGCATGGATGCGATCCCTGGAAACGGCGGGCGGGGAGGGGTAGAGGATGATGCCCTGCTTCGATTTGCTTTCGATATCGACCTTGGCTTCGGGATAAACGGCCAGGGCGGAGCACAGGACCGGCATGAATTTCTGCTTGAAATTCGACAGTCGCCGATAGGCGACGCTGGGACCGAACTGGTCGCGAAGGTCGGCCCAGGTCACCAGCGTCGGTTTTTTGAGATTGTGCAGCCGGTAGCACAGCCACACATAGCAATCGATCGCCCAGCTCTCATTGCTGATGGCGCGGATGGCCGCTTCGCTGACCGGCACCGGATGGGCGCTCAATGCCTGGAAGAAGGTCTCCGACAGGACGATGACGTCTTCCCACAACCGCTGTTGCCTCGGATCGGCAGACAGATCATCGTCGGAAAAGATGACGCCGGATTTGACGATGAAATCCTGCTGGAAGCCATCATAGGACCGGCCATCCTTCTCGCCAGCCATCGAGAAAGCCAGTTTCGCCGCGCGGATGCGATTCGACTGCTCCTTGACGGCCTTGTAGGCCTGCCCGCCAACGGGGATGTTCATCCGGCCGAGCCAGTCGTAAAGGCTGCTCCCGAGGCGGATTTCGCGGCTGTTGTGGTAGAGCGCCTGGGTCTGCAGATACAGCAGGATGAGACGCGCCCGGCTGCCGAACGGCACGCCGAATTCCTGCCAATTTCCGCCGATGCGCAACGAGCCGGGTTCGATCCGCAGCGAGTATTTCCCGTCCGCAACGGTCCGCTCCCACTTGTCGGTAGAATTCGGCAGGGCTTTGTGGGGAAGGGCCAGGACGCAGAAGCCGGAATACGAGATGCTGAAGGCGTTGCTGTCGTCGAGCATGATCTGGGCCGCCTTTTCGACCTGCTCCACGAGGCTGGTCGCCAGACGCTCCTTATCCTTGTCAGGCAGCCGCGCGATGAGTTCGCTCTTGGCGCCATCCTTGCCCAACCGCATTACCAGATCATGTATTTCCGCCATCTCCGCAACCCCTTCCGGATTGAAAAAGAATGACTCCGGTTCCCCCTGTGATCAACCTGATGTCTGGTTGCCACGCCTGAGAAATCCCGAATCGATTCAGCCGTTTAAAAAAAGGCGTTGAAATGCGTCGGTTTCGCCGCGAATGCCTGATATCTGGTTGCCTGCTGCGCATGAACCCGCACGCCGAAAACCGCGACATGATCCCCCGAAAGGCCTGATGTCTGGTTGCCCATTGCCCCGAATCGCGCTGCTCTGGCCAGGGTCCGCGCCCCGGAAGGGTCGGAAACAGCCCACGCCTTTGCAAAACCGGGGCAAAAGACGCGGACCGGACCTGATATCTGGTTGCCTCCTGACGTCCCGGAGGACAGCTTAAGCCCGTCATGGACATCATTTCCCGTTACCTCGGACCACGACTAAGGATTCCAATCGGGCACGCTGCCATCTGGTTGCCTCGCCTGGATTCTGGTTGCCGTGAGCGGACTCACGTCGCTCGACACCCAAACCTGCTGTTTGGTTGCTCCCCCGGACCTGGCATCTGGTTGCCATGCCGATGATTCGAGTCGCACCGGGTTACCCACAGAAATTCAAAGTTACACACTGGCATCTGGTTGTCTCTGGATCTTTTCCACTGGCGTCTGGTTGTCGCAATCCCTGTATTCTGGTTGCCGAACTCTTGATGTCTGGTTGTCAAAACCCGGTTATCCACTGATGTCTGGTAGCACAAACAAATAAGAATCAAATTACCCAAAAAAATTGGCTGCAAAACGCACCAGGAACGGTATCATCGAGACGCTGTGATGGTGGTTTTGCTCTCCGGGTGGTGCTGTTTCCAGTGTCCTTATTATGCCGGATGCGCCGATTCGTCCAAGGTAATCTGCCGAGTCGCATGGGCATGATGGCGTGAGGAGATGCCAACCCGTTCCCGCTTGGGTCTTCGTCGCAAACTTGTCACCGGACATGCCTTCAGCGCCTATGGGCATTACCGACCCTATGCGCCCAATGGGGAGTGTAACGGGTGATGGGGTCTGACCGACTGCGGACGTTGACGAACCTGACGAACCTGACTAAGTTGACGGATAGTTCACGTGTTTTCGAGGAAAGGCCATGACCGCACCGAAGCGCTTGCAGAGTAAGGCCTTCATGCCGGGTGCCTTGAAAGGGCGTCCTGGAAATATGCGGGGCCTGACCGGTTCCGTCACGATCGTCTCGGGTGAGGCGCATACGGGTCCGGATGACAGTCTCTCATTCACCGGGCTGAAATCCAAGAGAAGGGCAGGGGGAGCCAGCTTGAAGCCGGGCGGTATCTATATCGAGATCACGCCCTCCGTCGCACGACGGTTGCTCGCTTCCGGCCGCTTGCGCCTGGATCTCGCGGAGGATCCGGCCCGCGAGGATTTGGTGGAAGATCACGACATCTCGCCGGTACTCCGTGCCGCTCTCGACGACGCCTACCGTCGGGGAGACGAGTCGGCCTCTCGTATTCTGAGCCAGCCGGATATGCTGTCCTCGGATGAGATCGCCGCGCGTTTTGGCGTGACCCGGGAGACGGCCAACCAGTGGCGCCGGAAGGGGGAGTTGCTGGGGTTGGAAGGCGATGCGCGGGGCGTGCGCTACCCTGACTGGCAGATTGTCGGCGGCAGGCGCATCCCTCGGCTCCGAGAGCTTTTCGGCTTTTTCGGAAACGACCCTTGGGCGGTCTATCGTTTTCTTCTGGGCCGCCACGATGCGCTCGATGACCGCACCGGTGTCGAGGCCATTCAGGCCGGTCGGATGGGGGATGTGCTGTCATTGGCGGAGAGCATCGCTCACGGCGCGATGGTTTAAGCGGCTCGATGTTCGATTTCCTGAAAGACCGGGACCTTGTTCTGCACACCGAACCAGCCGGTTCCCGCTGGTGCCATCTTTTCCGAGCGGCGTTCACGACACCGGACGGCGAGAACCACACGAACAATCCGCTGGGATGCGGTGCCGCCGGCTCCCGGTTCTCCGATCCGCGCGTTCCGCCGCGGTTTCGCGTGTGGTACGGAGCGTCGGAATTCCGGGATGCCTTTCTTGAGACGATCGTGCGCGATACCGGTAGCGACATAGAGGATGCCATCCCGATTCCCGGAAGCGAGATTTTTGGGGCTCGCTGGTCCGATGTTGCTGCCGGGCAGGATCTTCGCCTGGTCGATCTCGCCGACGATGGTTGCACGCGGATGCGCATCGACACGGACGTTGCCGGCGCCCGCAGTCATGTGCTGGGCAGGCAGCTGAGCGTGGTCCTGCATGAGCACGGAAGTGCCCCCGATGGAATCCGGTATCGCTCGCGGCTGACGGGAAATCTGAATATCGCCGTATACGACCGGGCACTTCCGAAGCTGCGCATAGAGGCGGACGGCGCGCTCATAACGCATCCCGAGCTGAGCGATCTCATCGACCGCTACAAGCTCAAAATCCAGCGTGTTTGACCAAGACCTTCGCGGCGATCGGCAGGGAAGGGCTCTCGCCGACAGACGATCCCCTCATCGAGCGGCGAGGAGAAACCCGGCACCGGCGGCCAAGCCTAGGGCCACGGCGCCACAGGCCAGATAAGCGGCGGCTGTCACGGCCCGTCGGGCCGTTTCAGCTTTTGCCATTTGCTCACGGGCCGCTGCAATCACGATCCCGGCGGCCTCGTCACCGGCAGCGCGCAAGCGGTCAGCCGCGTAAACGGCGGCGTCCGTGATGATCTTGCCGGCCGTTTCCTTCGCCGTGGCAATCTGCTGTGCCTGTCCGGCGGAAATCTGATCCTGTGCGGCGTCGACGGCCTTGCGGATCTCGGCCACGCCTTCGGCGAGGCAGAGCTGATAGATCGTTCCCATCATCAGGATCGGATCGTCTTCGCCGAGCCGGCAACCATGAATCCGGCTCAGCTCCGCCTGGAGCTGCTCCTTGTCCATCAGAGAGCCTGCACCAGCTGTTCCCAGATCCCCCGCTTGATCTGCCGCAGCCGCTGCTTCTCGACGACGTAGAAGCCGTCGGCTTGATCGGCTTCGGCGAAGGTCAAATGCTGCTTCAGCATGGTGGCGAGGTTTTGGCCGAAGGCCCGGTGCTGCCGGGGGAGGCGGACGATCGCGGCGATCCGGCCCTTGTGCTGCTCGTAGATCGGCGTCTCCTCGAACGAGGCGTCCGCTTGGTCGATTTCGCCATGATGCGCGTTGAGCCAGACGATGATTTCGGCGCTGGCGGGAAAGTGGCGGAGGATCGCCTCGAAACCGTTGACGGTCTGGATCAGCTCCTGGCCGCCGGCTATGACGGCATGGATCACCAGGGTCTTCCCGGCGCCGACAATCAACTCGGGGATCCCGGCCTCGATCAGATAGCGGCTCAGCGGCAGGAACGAGGTGGCACCGGTGTCCACGACGAAATTCGTATCCTCCTTCAGGAACCGCTCGGTCATGCTGTCCATGGCCCGGCTGTCGATCTCGTCGCTGTCGGCGTGGAACACGTCCACGGTCTCGACGGCGAGGGCCGTGAAGTCCCGGAACGAGTGGTTCACGACATCGGTATCGAGGCAGACGAGGGGAGTTCCGCTCTCCTTCAGATATTGCGCGATCTGGCTGGCGACGAAGGTCTTGCCGATCCCGCCCTTGCCGTTGAGCACGCAATGGATTTTGCGCGGCGGGCTATTTGAGGCCGAGCTTGCCCGCGAGCGGGCCGAGGAGGCGCTCGGCGTCTCCTTCCTTGAGCCTGCCGCTATGGGTGAAGGTTCGTCCGGGGGAAGGCGGTTGGTGTCGGGCATAGGATGTCTCTTCGGTCGGTTGCGGGGGTACTGCTTCCGGCGCTGGCGGCGGGCTCGGTTCCGGTCGCGGTTTGCCGCGACGAAGGCTGTTCGCGTATCGAACGAATTGGCGGTAACTGATGCTCGCCAGCTTTTCCCGATGGCGCTCGAAGATCGCGAGCGCGGACCATCCTTGATCCAGTTCGGCCTGGATCAGCTCTTGGTGTGCTCGGAAGATCACGCGGGCGACCCGTGGTCCCCGGGTAAGGTTCTTGCCAGTCATTACAGCGCTTGCCGATGGATCAGCGGAGGAAACGGCCAATTACGGCAGTTTCTGGCATGCAATGGCAAGTGTCAGAAAATGCCTTAAAGTGTCATTATTGGTGCCGCAGCCGATGGCATGTTTTGTCACGGCACGGAAATCTCCGTCATATTACGGCAAACGCAGTCTTGTACAGTAAAGTGCCGATTTTTGCCTCTAAACGCCATGAAGTTTTGTGGCAGGATGTGCATTGTAGGCCTACAGCCTCCAATGCGAGGGAGGCCTTACTCGCCTAAGGCTCGACGGGGATGAGATGGACGCCAAGGAGAAAGGCACGCGGCCGGTCCGCGACCGGCAACGGCCGCTGCGGGTTTTCGTGACCGACACGGACCGCGAGGAGATCGGCCGGCGGGCGGCGCAGACGGGATTGTCGGTGTCGTCCTATTTGCGGGCAGCCGGGTTGAGCCTTCCAGTCCGCAGCATTCTCGACCATGAGGCCGTGCTGTCGCTGTCGAAGGTGAATGCCGATCAGGGCCGGCTCGGCGGGTTGCTGAAGCTCTGGCTGGTGGAGAAACCCGGCCAGGGCGCGGATCAGGGGGAGGTCCGGCAAATCCTGGACGGCATCGAGGCCCTGCAGCGTGAGCTGAGCAGGGCCGTGCGGCGGCTATGATCGCCAAACGGATTTTGCGGCCGGCGGGGACGTCGAGCTTCAAGGAGCTGGCCCGCTACACCGTCGATGCGCCAAAAGGCGTCGAGCCCGATTCCTGGGGCCTCGGCGCCTATGTGCTCGACGAAAAGCACGAGGGAGAAAAAGTCGCCTGGGCGCGGGTCAGCAATTGCGCCGCGACCGATCCGGGATGGGCGGTCAAGGAGATCGAGGGTAAGCGGTGCTTTTTCCCCACATTGATCGCGCTAGGGGCGTAGGGCTGAATTGTCTCCCTGAATGGGAGGCTGGCATGGATCGTTTGCCAAGTAATACCAGCGGCCATAAATATTGACCGTTTGTATTATCCGCAGATGTCGCAGATTTCCGCAGATTCCAAGGCGATAAGTCCTTTGGAGTGCACCCCGCTGATGAGACAGTAAACTACGGACAATCACCTTACGGAGATCTGTCCGATGGGAAAGACGCGACATTTTTCACCGAAAACGAAGTTGGAGGTGGTCCAGCGTTACGCGGCGGGCGAGAGCCCTGGGGCATTGGGCCGTGAATATTCGATTCGTCCGACGCTGGTTCATCAATGGGCCGTAGCCTATCGGCGGCTTGGCATTATTGGGCTGCGGGGCATGGGCCGTCCGAGCAAAGCTGCGGCCTTGGCCGAGGTGGCGGCGCCGGTGCCCATGGTGGCCGCGGGCGGCGGCGATGAGGACGTGGCGCGGCTGGCGCTGGTAACGGCGGCGCGGCGGATCGCGGCGCTGGAACAGAAGATTGGCCAGCAGGCGCTGGAGATCGATTTTTTCAAGCACGCCTTGCAGCACTTAGAGACGTCGTGCCCGCCCGGTCGGCGCCCTGGCACGACGGCGTCTACGCCCTCATCCGGGCGCGGGCGCAGCGGCAAGGCGGATTGAGCATGGAGCGGATGTGCGCTCTGGCCGGGGTCAGCCGATCCGGCTATTACCGGCATTGGCAGGCCAGCCGGCCACGCCAGGAAGAGACGGCGCTCCGTGACCGGTTGCAACGGTTGGCACTGGCCCATCGGCATTACGGTTACCGGCGGCTGACCGCCCTCTTGAAGCGCGAGGGCTGGGTGATCAACCACAAGCGTGTGCTTCGCTTGGCGCGCGAGGACAACCTGCTGTGCCTGCGCCGTCGCGCCTTCGTGCCGGCGACCACCCAGTCCAATCACCGCCATAAAATCTGGCCGAATCTGGCTCGGCGGATCGAACCGACCGCCCCCGATCAATTGTGGGTCGCCGACATCACCTACATCCGGCTCGACGAGGCTGGCCCGACAGAACAGCCGTCATCCAGGCGTGCTGCGACGCTTGGAATGCCCTCGTCGCTGAAGTCGGCCGGGTCAGGAGCCTGTGCTTTCAGCCCTGGGTCAGAAAAGTCATTTCGTAGGCTCGACGGTATAACGGGCCGATTCAGTGGTTTTTTGATCAACGAATACGATTGTAAAGCGGGATGGCCGTCGTTACTATCGATGGCGGTCATCCTCGCCTAACCTGCCGCCGGGTGAAAGAGGTAATACAGAAAAGCGTAGCCCGACCATCCTTCCCCATGGTCGTTGGGTAATCGGCGGACAACGACCAGCGGACGAAGGAATGGTTCCGATGGCATTGCTCGCGCTCACCGATGAAAATCTCGCCTATCTCAAGCACGCCCTGCGATCCGCCTATCCCGAGGTGAAGTCCTCGCATCGGGCTGAAGCTCTTGCCGCCGCTTGCGGATTCCGAACCAACATCTCGGCGCTCTCCAGCCTGAAAGATGGCAGCCCAGGTTGGCCGTACCTTGTCGACGTCAGTTCCGATCGATTCAGCGCTCGGCTGTCCGAACTCGGATATTCGGGCATCGACGGAAGTCAGATACCCGAACTGGTACGGTCGTCGGACATGCCCGACCGGATATGGATTTCTTGTAAAGCTGGGGACCGGCGGAGACTGGATGCGTGGTTTTACGAATGCCAGCGCCGAGACATACCTTTCCTCTACGTTGCCCTTCGGCGAAAATATGCCAACATCGACTGGGACTGCATCTCCACCGACAATCGGCACGACGACGTGACACGTAAGGAGAACAGTAGCGAGCTGGTTCGCATCATGTTCAACGCGTTCCAATTTTTCGTTCACGGACGTGCCAAGAAGGCAATGTTCGATGCGTCATCCTTCGTTGGCGGGATCAAGGACGTCCCCATCGCCATGGTTCCCGAATTGGCAGATGCCATGTTCCGCATCCTCTGCCAGGCCATCAAGCACGGCGAGCGGGAACGGATCCGGGAAGCGAAAGCGCCGATGCACGACAAAGCTGCCGAGATTACCAATGAGTCCCAACCGCATGGTTAACGCGTTTTGGGCGCGCTTCTTCTCACACGGGGCAGGGAAACGACGGTAACGAGCCGCGATATGGAGGGCGCCAGATGGTTCTGTTCATGGTGTTCGATTCCTAAGCGCGGTTCCCTCGTCAGCTGCCCCTGAGGTGCGGGTTCCACCAAAACAGGTCCACACCTTCCGGCGTTCGGCTGGTCTTGCGCACCTTGAAATGACCCCGCACGAGATGTGCCCGGCGTTCCACGGCGGTCCCCCCTCTGACACGGTTGCCCGCGATGCGGGAGAGATTGAGGCAGACCCTGTGATGGGGCGACAACGGCGGCCCACCGACGCGAATCCGGGCTCCACCGCCTGCTCTCACCTCTTCCCGTTCAGTGGCGTTGCGGGCGTGAAGAAGAGCCAACACCGCCACGATAAAACGGCCGTCGCCTGAAGTGTCCGATTCGGCGTCACGATCCAGGCGTGCCAACATCGAAGAGTCGCGCCGTTCGAGCAGATCCAGCGCTTCAAGGATCAGCGGGTTGCGCACGGTAGAGCATCGCAGGCCGAACGTTGCCATGGCCACGACTTCATCGATGTCGCTTTGCAAGCCTTTAAAATAGCCCCATTTCTGGCGATCCATATCAAGGAGCCCGCAGACCCTTTCTTCGATCGCCTTGTCCGTCGGTTGTGCTTCCGAGCGGAAATCGAACACCATGACCCTCGAAGGCGTCACCGGAATTTCGCATGTGGTGTGTTTCCACACGGGGATGGCGGCGAAATACTGAAGCGTCGGTTCCAAAGCCAGCAGCAACATACCTTCGTGCTTGGGCACGGTGAGTCCGTTGGGAACGAACTGCGCCATGTCTGCGCGCCGCTCCTCCGGGTTCCACTCTATCCAGGTGAACTGGTATGGCAGCCTGCACAACGGCATCGCCTCGACGAGCGTCGTCGGACGGTTGGCCGCAACCTGTTGGGCCATGGACGACACCGGATCGACCAGCCGCAGGCGTCCGGCGCTACGAATGAACTCCGACAGGCGCAGGAACCCCTGGGCCCACATCTTCTCGATGTCGGGGTAGGCGAAGCTGAAATGGTTGCCCCGCCGCAGGACTTGGAACGCCTGCTTCAACTTGGTGAAGGCGAGTTCGTCGGCGAAAGTCGGCAGGCGTTCCCGCTGGGTGGCGACGGCCGTTTCCATGGCCCGTCTCAACCTATGCCGCCCTGCGGCGCGCGCGAATACGCAGCCGATCCGGTCCCAGCAACTTGCCGCGCCGGACGATGACCTCGTCAGCCGCTGCGGCCAGCGTCGGTTCGGGATCAACCGCGCCCTCCGGCCCGACGACGGACAAAAGGGAAACGATGCCGACGGACTGGTGCTTGGCCTTCTTTTTGGCGGGGGAATTGGTGAGCAAACGGTAAGCGTGCGGGTGCATGGCTTCCTCCATGGCGACGTGAAGGCCGACCCCGATGGAAGCGGATACGGCCCCGATGGTTCAGCGATGGCCGGAAGCCTTCGTCATGACGACCGGGTGCCGTGACACCCGCAGGCGAAACTGTAGAAAGAGGGGCGAGTTCAGGCAAGCGTATTCAACATGTTCCTGTTCAACACGCTGGCCTGTCTGCCAAAACCGGCCATCCGACCCGTTCTAAGAGCCCACGATGCTGAGACGCCCCGTGTTCTTTCTCGCAGCCACCCTCTTTCCCGCCATCGCCTTGGCCAGCCCTCCGATCCCCAAAGAAGCATTGGGAACATGGGCGCCGGGCGCAGATTATCGGGGAGAAGCCAGTGTAGAGGTGGATGGGGACGGACTGCTCAGGGACCCCCTCATTTTTTCTTGCGGATTTTGGCGAAACGCCCCGCATGTGTTCCGGAGTGTGGCGCGACAATCTGAATGAGAGAGCGCGACAATCAGGATGAGGATTGATGACCGCGACGAGGGGATGATCGTTCAGAGTAATTGTCGCTGGCAAGCTCTAAGTTTGGGTTTGA
>Ga0265327_10004298_pt1 | contig 12721 bp, 8 predicted proteins | sample 41621metaG_FD_202089 | JGI IMG/M metagenome (GOLD analysis project Ga0265327, IMG submission 202089) | Rhizosphere microbial communities from Carex aquatilis grown in University of Washington, Seatle, WA, United States - 4-16-21 metaG | ecosystem: Host-associated > Plants > Roots > Rhizosphere >...
GCCGCCGCGGGAGGAAGGCTACCTTGCGACGGCGCGACGGGAATCGCTGCCGACGCCGGCGGGCGAACTCGCGGCCTGGACCTGGGGCGAGGCGGGGCATCCCCTGGTCGTCCTGGTGCACGGCTGGGAAGGCCGCGGATCGCAGCTCGGCGCGCTCGCGGCGCCGCTGGTGGCGGCGGGCTTCCGCGTGGTGGCGTTTGACGGCCCCGCGCACGGCGACTCGCCGGGGACCGAGGCGAGCGTGCCGCTCTTTGCCACGGTGCTGGCGGCGCTGCCGGCGATCCTGGGGCCGGTGCACGCGGTCGCCGGACACTCGCTGGGCGGGGCTTCCGCGGGGCTGGCGACGACGCTCGGCCTTGCGCCGCGCGGGCTGGTGTTCTTCGCGCCGCCGCTGTGGCAGCGCGGCCGGCTGGAGTACGCGGCCGACCGGATGGAGCTCGCGCCGGCGCCGCGGAGGTTTTTCTTCGCCGCGGTCGAGCGGCGCACGCACTGGCCGCTGGAGCGGGCGGACCTGCGCGTGGCGGCGCGGGCGGCGCCGTGCCCGCTGGTGGTGTTCCACGACCCGGGCGACGCGGACACGGATTACACGGGATCCGCGGAGCTGGTGGCGCTCTGGGCGGGCGCGCGGCTCGTGCCCTGCCCGGGACGCGGGCACAACCGCATCCTCACCACGCCCGACGTGATCGCGGAGACGGTGCGGTTCATCGCGGCGCTGCCGTGAGCGGGTCGCCGGCTTCGCGCTGGCCTCGCACCAATCGGCCGCCAGGCTCGTGGGCATGCTCACGGAAAGCCCCCAGGTCCGCCAGGAGCCCGGCCGGAGCCGCCGCTGGTTCGGTGACGACCAGCTGGAACTGATCGTGTGGCTCGACGAACAGGAAGGCGTCGAGGGCTTCCAGCTCTGCCATGGCGCGCAGGCCCTGACGTGGCGGCGCGCCGCCGGCTTCACCGCGGGGCGGATCGACGAGGGCGACGCCACGCCGCTGAAGAACCTCACGCCGGTCGTGGAGCCGGGCGGCGCGGTCGCGTGGGCGGAGCTGACCGAACTGTTCCGGGCGCGCAGCGTGCCGATCGAGGCGAAATTCCGGGAGTTGATCCTGAGCCGGCTGGAAGCCAGAATCTGATCATGGATCGCCGACTCTACTGGTTTCTCGCCCTGCTGCTTCCGGTGATGGCGTGGTCGTACCACGCGCCGCACGACCGCTTCACCTGGTGGCTCGAATCCGCGCCGGCCGTGGCCGGCGTGGGACTGGTTCTCGGATTCCAGCGGAAATTTCCCCTGTCCACGCTCCTGCTCGTCCTGATCGGGCTGCACTGCGTCGTACTGGTGGTGGGCGGGCACTACACCTACGCCCAGGTGCCGCTGGGCGAGTGGGCCAAGGGCTGGTTCGGCTGGACGCGGAACGACTACGACAAGCTCGGGCATTTCACGCAGGGCTTCGTGCCGGCGGTGCTGGCGCGGGAGCTCCTGCTGCGGACGTCGCCCCTCGGCGGGCCCCGGCCGAGCCGCTGGCTCGGCTTCCTCGTCGTGTGTGTCTGCCTCGCCTTCTCGGCCTTCTACGAGCTGGTCGAATGGTTCACGGCCGTCACGAGCGGCGACGCGGCGAACGACTTCCTCGGCACGCAGGGCGACCCGTGGGACACGCAGACGGATATGCTTTGGGCGCTGATCGGTGCAACGGTCTCGGTGTTGCTGCTGCGCCGCCGGCATGACCGCTCGCTGGCCGCGCTGGCGCGCCGGACGGGCCGCTGAGGCGGGGCTAGCGCGCGTCCCAGAGATATTTGGCGCCCCACGTCTCGGTCGGGCCGGGCTCGGCGATGAACAGGAAGCCGCGGGCGGGGTCGAGATAGCGGCGCGCGAGTTCCTCGAGCTCGGGCCGGGTGATGGCGGCGGTGTCGGCCGCGCGGTCGCGCGCGGCGGCGAGGCGGGTGGGACGGAGCTGGGCGTCGCGCAGCACGGTGTGGCCCCAGTATGAGTTGGTGCGCAGGTCCTCCTCGCGCGAGCGCAGGAACGGCTGCCGGGCGCGCTCGAAGACGTCGGGATCGATGCCATGCTCCCGCAGGCGGTCGAGCTCTCGGCGGATGACCTGCGCCGCCTTGAGCGCCTGCGGCCGCGCGAGGTCGGCGCGGAGCGTGAAGTAGCTGAAGGTCGGCCACCCGTCGTACTGCACGAAGTCGGCGGCGGGCGTGTAGGTCGCGCCCAGCTCCTCGCGCAGGCGGGCGTAGAGCAGCTCGCTGAGCACGCCGGCGAGGAGCCGGCAGCGGCGCTCCTGGTGGACGTCGGCCAGGTCGGGCACGGGCCAGTACCACGCCAGGGCCGCCTGGCTGAGGCCGGGGGAGAGCGGCAGCAGCCGCGGGAACTTGTACGGGGGGGCGAACGGGATCCGCGCCGCGGGGTCGGGCGGCGGGTAAGGGTCGCGGGCCGGCAGCGCGCCCAGCGTGCGGCCGACGGCGGCGGTGGCCTCGGGCCAGGTGGTGTCGCCGACGATGCTGAGCTCGATCGCGCCGTGGGCGAACTGCGGGCCGAGCCACGACGCGAGCTCGCGGAAGGTGCGGGCGTAGGCCTCGCCCGCCTCGGGCGGGCCGATGCGGGGGTTGGCGTTGGCGAGCACGCGCTCGGCGTGGAGCGCGATGGCGCCGCCGGAGGTCGCGTCGTAGGTGCCGTAGAGGGTGCCGAGCGACGCGCGCACCTCGGCCATGGCGGCCGGGCGGTAGGCGGGGTCGGTGAGGTAGGCGGCGACCACCTGCAGGGCCAGCGGCAGGTCGCGGTGCGCGGCCCGGACATAAAACGTGCACGCGTCGGGCTCGACGCCGAACGACACGCTCAGCACGTGCCGCGAGAGCAGGGCGTCCAACTCCTCGCTCGAGTGCAGCACCACGCCGCCGTTGATGAGGCCGTAGGCGGCGAGCAGCTCGAGCCCGGGCTGGTCCGCGGGCTGGGAGAGCCGGCCGGTGCCGACGCGCACGATGACGCTGACGGTGTCGGCCTCGAATGGGGTGGGCTTGAAGTTGAGCCGGACGCCGTTGCCGAAGCGCGCAAGGTGCACGTCAAGGTCGGCGGCGTATTCGTCGTGCACGACGGCGCCGGGGGTCCCGAAATGCTGGTAGGCGAAGGGGACGTCGGCCGGCGCGGCGCGCAGCCGCACGGGCACGGCCCGGCTGCGGTTCAGGACCTGCGCGATCTCGGTGCGGGTGGCGGGGAAGAAGCCGTTGGTGGTGACGAGGACATGCGGCGCGGCGCCGGTCCACGCGGCGCGGAACGCCTGGGTGCAGGCCGGGAGCGTGGCGGCCTCGAGATCGGCGGCGAGGTCGCGCTGCGCAGCCTCCGGCGTGACGAACGCGCCGCCGTAGAGCAGGGTGCCGGCGAGCTGGCCGGCCAGGGCCTCGGAGCGGCGCGTGGCGGCGGAGCGGACGGACTGCGCGTAGCTGAGGGCGACGCTGGCCTTGGCCAGCCGGAGCTCATCGTCGGTGAACCCGAGCAGATAGGCCCGCCGATGCTCCTGCTCAAGGTCGGCCGCGAGTCGCGCCCAGTCGGTGATGCGGCCGGAGGCGGAGAAGGCGACGGCCTCCCACCCGGGCATGTAGGTGTCCGTCGCGACGGTCGGGGCGACGAACGAGCCGCCGCGGCGGAGCGTGGCCCACTCGAGGCGCTTGGAAAACATGGCGAAGGCCAGGGCGCGGTGCAGCGCGGCGACGCGCTCGACATGCGTGTCGGGCGGCCGGGGCCGACGCATCGGGTGGGTGAAGAAGAAGCGCACGCCGGCGAGGCTCTCGTCGCGGTAGAGCGCCACGTCGGGTGCGGCGGCCTGCGCGGCGACGAGGTCGGTGGGCTCGGGCCGCGGCGGCGCCCGGGCGGCCAGCGGGCCGAGGACCTCGGCGACCAGCGGCGCGACGGCGTCCGGGGTCACGTCGCCGACGATGATCACGGCCAGGCGCTCCGGCCGGTACCAGGCGTCGTAGAAGGCGACGAACTGCTCGCGCGTGAACTGCCGGATCTCGGCCTCGAGCCCGATCGGGGCGCGGCGCGCATGGCGCGAGCCGGGCCAGAGGGACCGCAGGCTGGCGTCGCTGATCCGCTCGTCGGGCGTGTTGCGGGTGTCCTTTTCGCTCAGGACCACGCCACGCTCCCGCGCGATGGCGGCGGGGTCGAACGTGAGGCCGCCGGCATACTCGCGGAACACCCCGAGGCCGAGCCGCAGCGTCTCGGGCCGGGCGTCGGGCAACTCCAGGTGGTAGATCGTGTAGTCGAACGACGTGAACGCGGTGTTGTCCGGCCCGAGCCCGATGCCGCGGCGCTCCAGGGCGGTGGTGAGGGAGTTGCCGGGATACGCCGCGGTGCCACGGAAGGCCATGTGCTCGATGAAGTGGGCGAGCCCGCGCTCGTCGTCGCGCTCCTGGAGCGAGCCGGCGGAGACAAGCAGCCGGAGCGAGACCCGGCCCCGCGGCTCCGCATTGGGCAGGATCACATAGCGCAGGCCGTTCGGCAGCGTGCCGGCGCGCAGGGCCGGATCGGGCGCCTGGTCCGACGGCACGTCGGCCCAGGGCGCGGCGGCCGCGACGGCCGCGCCGAGCAGCCCGGCGCAGGCGAGGCGGATCCAGCCGGAAGGGCGAAGCATGCCCGAACGATTCCGCCGCGCCGGCGGCTGTCACGACGAAAAGCGCTTGGCCCGCGCCGCGGTCAGGGCGCCGCGGCGGGGGCGGCCGGGGCCGCGGGCAGGATGGTGGCGCGGGAGGCGTGCTCGCGGCCGAGGTACGCCTTGGCGAGGGTGCTCAGGTCGGTGGCCGTGATGCCCTCGAAGTCCGTGACGCGGGTGCGGGCCCAGTCGAGCACGGCGGGCTTTTCCTGCGCGCGGGAGAGGACGCTGCCCAGCCAGTAGCCATTGTTGCGGAGCGACTCCCGGATGGCGGTGAGCGAGGGCTGCTTGGCGCGCGTGAGCTCGTCGGCGGTCACGCCGTGCTGGGCGAGGTCGTCGGCGATGCTCAGGACGAGCGCGGTGATCTTGGCGGCGTCGGCCGGGGCGACATCGATATTGGCGACGAGGAAGCCGTAGCCGGGGAAGGTGTCGTTGGCGTTGCTCGCGGCCTGCGGGGCGTAGGTGCCGCCGAGTTCCTCGCGCACCTTGACGCGCAGTCGGTCGCTGAACACGGCGGCGAGCAGGTTGAGCCGGCGGGCGCGCTGGATGTCCGAGCCGTCGGCGGTGGGCCAGAAGAGGCGGACGGTGCCCTTCGGAATCTCGGAGCTGATCGTGTAGTCCTTGGCGAACGGCGTGGCGGGGAACACCAGGTGGCGGTACGCGGACAGGTCGCCGCGGGGCGCGCGCGCCGGCAGCGCGCCCAGCGTGCGGGCGACCGCGGCGATGGTGGCCTCGGGGTCGAGGTCGCCGACGAGCGACAGCTCGACGGGCCCGTGGGCGAGCTGCGGCCCGAGCCAGGCGCGGACGTCCTCGAGATAGTGGGAGAGCATGACCTCCTTGGCGGGCAGGCCGAAGCGCGGGTCGCCGCTGACGATCAGGCGGGCGACCTCCGTGGCGAGCGGGCCGTTGGCGGTGTGGGCAAAGCTGAGGTAGAGCTGCTCAATCCCCTTGCGGGCCTGGCGCTCGGCCTCGGGCCGATAGCCGGGGTCGGTCAGCTTGGCGGCGAGGAGCTGGAGCTCGAGGAGCAGGTCCTCCCGCGTGGTGGCGCCGGTGAAATCCAAGGAGTCAAGGCTGGGCCGCAGGACGACGCCGACATTCCGGCCGGCAAGGATCCGCCGGAGGTCGTCGACGCTGTGGCGGCCGAGACCGCCGCCGTCGAAGGTGCCAGCGGCGAAGGCCATCAGGCCGGGCTGCGTGGGCGGCTCGGTGAGCTGGCCCGTGCCGACGCGGGCGCCGACGCGGATGCGGCCGGCCTCGAAGTCCGTCTTCTTCAGATTGAGGCGGACGCCGTTGGCAAAGGTGATGAGGTCCAGGTCGAGGTCCGCGACGTGCTCGCGCTTCACGACCGTGCCGGCGGGGCCGAAGTCGGTGTAGGCCCACGCGAGCTCAGCGGTGGCGGCGGGCGCGGCGACGGCGACCGCCTGCGACTTGGCGTACGCGGCGCTGATGGCCGCGGGGGCGTCGCCGTCGATCCGCGCGTTGCCGGCGACCAGGACAAAGCGGCCGGGCGCGCTGAAGGCCTGCCGCAGGGCGGCGGTGCACTCGGCGGGCGTGACGCGGGTGAGGGCCGGGCTGAAGAGGGCGAGGTTGGCCGCCGGCGAGGTGAGGACCTCGCGATGCAGGACGCCCTCGGCGATCTCGTTGGCCAGGCCGTCGGACCGGCGCGTGGGCGCGGTCTTCACGGCCTGCTCGAGGTTGTTGACGTAGGTGGCGACGACCTCCTTTAGCTCGGCGGCGGAGAAGCCGTGCTCCAGCGCACGGCGCAGCTCCTGCTCGCCCACGGCCAGGGCGGCGGTCCACTGCTCGGGCTTGCAGGTGACGTCCACGGTGGCCTCGCGGAAGAAGTCAAAGGCCTCGGAGGCGCTCGCGCTGGCCGAGCTGAACGGGGCGTTCTCGCGCTTCGCGAGCTCGGAGAAGCGGCGGTTGAGCATCGCGACGGCGAGCTCGCGGGGCAGGTACTTGAGCCGGTTGGCGGCGGTGTCCGGCTCGAAGGCGTACGGCGTGACGGAGGTGATGGAGACGGTGGTGCGCGGGGCCTCGGGCTCCGCGCAGAAGTTGGCGCGGACGCCGGTGAACGCGGGCAGCGTGCCGAGCGCGGGCTCGGGGCGGGCGGGGGCGCGGGCGGTGATGCCGGCGAAGGCCTTGGTCAGCATCGGCTCCACCTCGGCCGGCGTGACGTCACCGACCACCACGACCACCATGCGCTCGGGCCGGTACCAGGTGTTCCAGAAATCCACAAAGCGGTCGCGCGGCGCGTGCTCGATGATGTCGGCCTGCCCGATCGGGATGCGCTTCGGGAGCAGCGTGTCGCCCAGGATGGTCGTGAACTGCGAGACGAAGATGCGGAAGTCGACCGAGTCGCGGACGCGTTTCTCGCTGAGGATGATGCCGCGCTCCTTCTCGACCATGTCGGCCTGCAGGAAAAGTCCGCCGGCGTCGTCCGCCAGGACGCTCAGCCCCTCGGCCAGGGTGGCGGGCTTGGTGTCGGGCAGCTCGAGCAGGTAGAGCGTGCGATCGAAGGACGTGTTGGCGTTGGTGTCGCCGCCGAAGCTCATGCCCATCCGCTGGAAAAACTCGACCAGGGTACCGGGCTTGAAGTGGTCGCCGCCGTTGAACGCCATGTGCTCGAGGAAGTGGGCGAGGCCCTGCTGGTCATCCGTCTCGTACAGCGAGCCGGCAAGCACGAGGAGGCGCAGGGAGACGCGGCCCTTCGGCTCATGGTTGGGGTAGATGACGTAGCGGAATCCGTTCGGGAGGCGGCCAAAGTGCGCGGTGGGGTCGGGGGTCAGGTCGCTGGCGGCTTGGGCGAAGTCCGGCCGGGCCGGGGCGGGCAGGGCAAGCGGCGCGGCGGCGCACGCGAGGGTGGCGAGCAGGGACAGCGGGAGCAGGCGGAGGAGACGGGACATGCCGGCGAAGATGAACCACCCCCGGGAAACCAAAAGCACAAAAGCCCGCGCCCGCCGTTTTGGTACCTTTGGGCTAATGTCTCGCGCGCAGCGGATCTCACTCCAGCGTTGTCATTGCGGGCGAAGTTCACGGAATCCACTGGGAGGTTCCCCGCGTGCCGGCCCTGCGGCCGGCGTCCCGCGGTCCCGCGACGATGCTCTGGCTCTACCGAATCCTCTTCCTGCCCGGCCTGCTGCTGCTGGCCCCGGCCTACCTGTGGCGCATGCGCCGGCGCGGCGGCTACCGCGACAACTTCGCCCACCGTTTCGGCGGGCACCCGGGGCTGCCGCAACGGCGCCCGGGCGTGCGGCGCGTGTGGCTCCAGGCGGTGAGCGTCGGCGAGCTGCTCGCGATCGAGTCGATGGTCGACGCGCTGGTGGCGGCGGGAGACGTGGAGGTTTACCTGACCACGACGACCAGCACCGGCTACCGGATCGCGCTCGAGCGCTACCCGCAGCGGACCATCGGCATCGGCTACTTTCCCCTCGACTGGTGGCTGTTCTCGCGGCGGGCGTGGGCGAAGATCAAGCCCGACCTGGTGATCCTCACCGAGGGCGAGCGCTGGCCCGAGCACATCCACCAGGCGGCCGCGCGCGGCGTGCCGGTGCTCGGCATCAACGCCCGCTTGTCGGACCGGAGCTTCCGGCGGATGCGGCGGTTCCCCGCGGCCTCGCGCCTGATGCTCGAGGGCATCACGCGCCTGCTGCCCTGCTCGGCGCAGGACGCCGTGCGCTTCCGGGAGCTCGGGTTTCCGGCCGAGCGGCTGACGACCACGGGCAACGTGAAGCTCGATGTTGCGATCCCGCCCCTTGGCGAGGTTGAGCGCGCGGCGCTGCGGCGCGAGCTCGGGCTGCCGGCGGGGCTGGTGCTGATGGGCGCCTCGACCTGGCCGGGCGAGGAGACGGCGCTGGTGGCGGCGCTGCGCCGGGGGCGGACGGAGGGGCACGCCTGCGCGCTGCTGCTCGTGCCGCGGCACGCCGAGCGCCGGGCGGAGCTGGAGCGGCTGCTGGCGGATTCCGGCCTCCGGGTGCATTTCCGCTCGCGCGGCGCGGCGGCGGGCGAGGTGGACGTGGCGGTGGCGGACACGACCGGCGAGCTGCGCCGGCTGCTGCAGCTGGCGGACCTCGTGTTCGTGGGCAAGAGCCTGCCGCCCCACACCGAGGGCCAGACGCCGGTGGAGGCCGCCGCGCTGGAGAAGCCGATCCTCCTCGGCCCGGGCATGGGCAATTTTCGCCTGATCGCGCGCGACCTCCTGGCGCGGCACGCGGCCCGGCCGGTGGCGGACGCGGCGGCGCTGGCGGACGCGGCGGCGGAGCTGCTGGGCGACGCCGCGGCGCGCGGCCAACTGGCGGCCGCCGCGGGCGAGTGGCGCCGCGACAACGCGGGCGCGGCGGAGCGCACGCTGGCCGTCATCCGCGCGGAGCTCGCGAAGCTGGGCCCCGCGCCGCTCAGGCCTTGAGGCTCAGCGCCTCGAACGCGGCCTCGTCGGCGCTCTCGAGGTCCGGCGGGAAGTCGCGGATGAAGCGCGCGTAGTCCACCAGCTCGTAGCGGCCGTCGAGGTGCTCGACCACGGCCGTGAGCGACTCTACCCAGTCGCCGGAGTTCAGGTAGTGGACGCCGTCGAGCATCTTGTCGGCGGCGGTGTGGATGTGCCCGCACATCACGCCGCGGCAGCCGCGCTCGCGCGCCAGCTGGGCGATGTGCGCCTCGAAGTTGGACACGTGCGAGACGGCCTCCTTGACGCGGGCCTTGATCGCGCGGCTGAGCGACCAGTACTCGCGGCCCCGCCAGGCGCGCCAGGCGTTGTAGGCGCGGTTGAGCCGGAGCAGGAGGCGGTAACCCCAGTCGCCGAGGTGGGCGAGGAAGACGAAATTCTTCGTCACGGTGTCGAACACGTCGCCGTGCAGCACCAGGTAGCGGCCCTGCGGGCCCTCGTGGACGAAGTCCTCGACGATGCGGAGCCCCTCGAACTCGAGCGGCAGGAAGGAGGCCAGCACATCGTCGTGGTTGCCGCGCACGTAGATGACCTCGGTGTCGCGCTTCTCGAGCTTCTTCAGGACGATCCGGATGAAGCGCGTGTGGACCTTGGCCCAGTGGCCGCCGCGCCGCAGCTGCCAGCCGTCGATGATGTCGCCGTTGAGGATGAGGCGGTCGCAGCGGACGTGGCGCAGGAAATGATTCACCTCATGCGCCTTGCAGTCGGCCGTGCCGAGGTGGACATCGGAAAGGATGACGGTGCGGACGTGGAGCGTGGATTTCATGGGGAGGCGGCCGCGCAGGGCGGCGCGGGTTCGGGTCGGAGGACGGGCGAGGCGGCGGGAACGAGCAGGCGGAGGCTCCGGGGCCGGACGCGCACCTCGAGGGTGGCTCCGGCCGAGTGGGTCTCGCCGTCGGTGTGGATGAGGCCGGCGGCGGGCCGCTCGATGAGGAAGCGGTCGGCGCGGAGGCGGCAGACGCGCGGGCTGGCGTCGAGCGTGCCGAGGAACAGGCGGGCGACAAGGGGCAGGGCCGAGAGGACGCCGACGGGCCCGATGGCGACGAGGTCGAGCAGGCCGTCGTCCACGCGGGCGCCGGGCGCGATGCGGGCGCCGTTGCCGTATTCGTCGGAGTTCGCGACGGCGACCAGCAGCGTGGGCAGGGCAAGGCTCCGGCCGGCGCCGTGGATGACGATCCACTCCGACCGCCGGGCACGAAAGGCGGCGAGGCCGGCGCGAGCGTAGGCGGCGAGCCCGCGGCGGGCGAGGAGGTTGAAGCGGCGGCCAACCTCGGCGTCGAAACCGCAGCCCATGGCGTTGCAGAACGGGCGGCCGTCCACGGTCCCGGTGTCGATCGCCGCGGCGCCCGCGGCCGGGTCGGCGGCGAGGGCCAGGGCGGCCGGCAGCGCGGTGGGCAGGCGCAGGTGGCGGGCGAGCCCGTTGCCCGAGCCGCACGGCACCAGCCCGAGCGCGGCGGGGGTGCCGAGGAGGGCCTGGGCGGCCTCGTTCATCGTGCCGTCGCCGCCCACGACGATCACGCGCCCGCAGCCGGCGGCCACGGCCGCGGCCGCCAGCGCGGTGGCATGGCCGGGATGCGTGGTCACGACCAGCTCGGCGTCGAGCCCGCGCGTGGCGATGAATTCACGGATGTGCGGCGCGAGCCAGGTCCGGCGGCGGTTGCGGCCGGAGCAGGGGTTGAGGATGAAACGGAGCTTCATGCGGACAGCGTGGCAGGATCGGGCACGGCGGCGAGGACATGCCGGGCGATGACGGTGGCGGCGTCCGGGTGCGCGAGCGGCGCGAGGGCCGCGCGCCACTCGCGCCAGGCGCGGCCGCGGTCGGCGAAGGCGCCGCGCAGCGCGGCGAGCACGGCGCCGGGCGTGGTCGCGAGGGTGCCGGCCCCGTGGCGGCGGAGCAGCTCGTAGTTGCCCTCCTCCTGGCCGGGCACGACCTGGCTGACCACCATCGGGCAGAGCGCGTTGATCGCCTCCTGGGTGGTGGCGCCGCCGGCCTTGCTGACGACCACGTGGTGGGTCATGAGCAGCCGCGGGATCTCGTGCGTCCAGCCGAGGATGGTGGCGGGCCGGCGGCGTCCGGCGGCGAGCGCGGTGAGCTGGCGGCGCAGGGCTTCGTCGCGGCCGACGGCGCAGGTGACCTCCCAGTCGGTCTCCGCCAGCAGCAGTCGGGCGGTGGCCACGGCGTGGCGGCGGCCGGAATTGATGATCTGCAGCACGCGCGGCGCGGCGCCCGCGGCGAGGTCGGGCGGTGTCAGCACCCCGGCCTGCGTGGCGAAGAATGCCGGCACGGGGAAGCCCGAGACCTGCACGCGGGCGGGATCAATCCCGGCGCGCAGCAGGACCGCGGCGGAGTCGGCGTTGGGCAGGAACCACCCGTCGCAGGCGGCGCGCCACCAGAGCGAGTGGATGCTGATCGAGTCGGTGACGACGTTGAACCGCGGCACGGCGGGGCCGCCGCCGCGGGCCAGCTGCTCCAGCAGGAACGTGCAGACGGGGAAGGTGCACACGACGGCGTCGGGCGCCTCGCGCAGCAGCAGCCCGCGCAGCACGCGCGCCTCGCGGGCAAAGAGCCACAGCCGCCGCTCGACGACGCGCGACCGGTCCACCCAGTGGTAGAACCGGCTCCAGGCCAGCGGGGCGCGGTTGATGAGCCCGAGGTAGCCGCGGCGCGCGAGGGCGTTGGCGCGCGGCGCGGCGAGGGCGAAGATGTCCGCAATCTTCGCCGTGCCCGGCCCGGCCTCGCGGTCGACGGCGGCCGCGACCGCGCGCGCGGCGGCGTTGTGGCCCTCGCCGAAGCCGGCGGTGAGGATGAGGATCTTCGTCATGAGAGGGCCGCCGGCATGGCGAGGGCGAGCAGGTCGGCCTCGAAGCGGCCGATCACCTGGTCCCAGGACTGGGGCGCAACCGCGGCCCGGGCGGCGCGGCCGAGGCGCGTGCGCAGCGGGGCGTCGGCCGCGAGCCGCACACCGGCGGCGACGAGCGCCTCGGCGTCGCCCACGGGCACCGCGAGGCCGTTGACGCCGTCGCGGACGAACTGGCGCGCGGCGGCGTAGTCGAAGCCCGCCACGGCGAGCCCGCTGGCCATGGCCTCGGTGAGCACGTTGCCGAATGTCTCGGTGAGGCTGGCGTGGACGTAGAGGTCGGCCGACGCGTAGTAGCGCCCGATCTCCTCGCGCGAGAAGAAGCCGGCGAAGTGGCACTCCGGGTGCGCGCGGACGAGCTGCCGCCGCAGGGGGCCGTCGCCGGCGAGGACGCAGCGCAGCCGCGGCTCGGCGGCGCGCATCGCGGCGAAGGCGCGGAAGAGCAGCGGGTAGTTCTTCTCGGGCGCCATGCGGCCGACATGCAGGACGACGGGGTCGGCGGGGCCGGCGCCCCACTGCGCGCGCAGCTCGGGCGAGCGTCGGGCAGGGTCGAAGTGCCGGAGGTCGACGCCGCGGGACAGCACGGCGAGGTCGCGGAAGCCGAGCGCGGCCAGCTCGGTGCAGAGCTCGGCGGTCGGCGCGAACGTGCGCCGCGTGCGGTTGTGCACGTGCCGCAGCCAGGCGAGCACGAGCGGGTGGAGCAGGGCGAGGCCGTAGTTGCCGGTGTAGGCGTGGAAGTTGGTGTGGAAGCTCGACGTGACGGGCACGCCGAGGCCGCGCGCGGCGCGGAC
>Ga0265327_10004299_pt1 | contig 12720 bp, 11 predicted proteins | sample 41621metaG_FD_202089 | JGI IMG/M metagenome (GOLD analysis project Ga0265327, IMG submission 202089) | Rhizosphere microbial communities from Carex aquatilis grown in University of Washington, Seatle, WA, United States - 4-16-21 metaG | ecosystem: Host-associated > Plants > Roots > Rhizosphere...
CCGGCGGGGCGCCGATCGCGCCGCCTTCGCCGACGCCCTTGTAACCGCCGGGTCCCGGGCTCGGGGTCTCGATGTGGCCGAACTCGAGCGCGGGCACTTCCGCCGCGGAGGGGACCAGATAGTCCAGGAATGTCGTCGCGAGCGGGTTGCCCTCGTCGTCGCACGCGAGGTCTTCGAACAGCGCACCCCCGATGCCCTGCACGACACCGCCCGCGATCTGGCCCTCGACGACGCTCGGGTTGATCATCGGCCCGCAGTCCTCGCTCACGATGTAGCGCAAGAGCGTGACCCCACCCGTGTCGACGTCGACTTCGCACGTGCAGACGTGCGTGGCGTTCACCCAGATGACCGGAGCCTCGGCCGTGTAGCGCGCACTCGCTTCGAGCCCGGCCGGGACTCCCGGTGGCAGCGAGAACGGCTCGAAGTATGCGAGCGCCGCGATCTCGCGCAGCGTGATGCCGATCGCCGGCGTGCCGCGGACTGTCGCGCGGCTGCCGGCCAGCTCGATGTCGTCGACCGCGGCCTCGAGCTTGTGCGCGGCGATCGCGCACACGCGTTCGCGCAGGATGCTCGCCGTCTCGCGTATCGCACCGGCGGTCATCGACCCGCTGCGGCTGCCGGCCGCGCCGGCACCGAAGCCGGTGACGGCGGTGTCACCCTGGATCGTGTTGACGTCGTCGATGTCCGCGCCGAGCGCGTCGGCGGTGAGCTGGACGACGGTGGTCTCGATGCTGTTCCCCGTCGAGCCGCCGGCGATGTACACGTTGATCGCGCCCGAGGGCTCGATCCGGATCGTCGCCGCCTCGGTCCCGTAGTACCCCATCCCGGGCGTCGACGGCTCGACGTAGTTGGACACACCCACGCCGAGGTAGCGGCCGGTGGTGCGCGCGGCGGCTTGTTCCTTTCGGAACCCGTCGTAGTCGAGCAGTGCGAGCGCCTGCTCCAGCGTCTCCGCGGGTGAGATGTTGTCGTAGGGCATGCCGTTGGGATTCGTGTACGGCAGCTCGTCGCGGCACAACACGTTGCGCCGGCGCAGCTCCACCGGGTCGATGCCCATCTCGCGGGCCGCGATGTCGAGCAGCACTTCGCGCGCGAGCGTCTCGAACTGCCACGGTCCTCGGTACGCGGTCCGGCCGACGGTGTTCGTGTAGATCGTCTTCGTCGCAAAGCCCGCGCGCGGGACCCGGTACGGACCCGGGAACAGCATCCCGACTGCAGCCGCGGGACCGATCGGCCACGGGGTGGGATAGGCGCCACAGTCCGAGACGAAGTCGATGTGCGCGGCCTGGATCGCGCCGTCGGCGTCGAAGGCCATTGTGACGGTGCCGTGCTCGCGCCGCGACTTGCCCGCGGCGAGGAGGTTCTCGCGCCGGTCCTCGACCCACTTCACGGGCACGCCGACTTTCGGCGCGGCGAGCATGAGGCACATCTCGTCGCGCTGGACCATGACCTTCTGGCCGAACCCGCCGCCGGTGTCGCGCATCACGACCCGGATGCGGTGCTCCGCCAGTCCGAGCAGGCGCGAGCAGAAGAGCCGCATGTCGTGCGGCGCCTGGGTCGCGGCGTAGATCGTGAGCTCGCCCGTCGCGCCGCCATAGTCGACGATCAGGGCTCGCCCTTCGATCGGCGCCGCCGCGCACGCTTGTTGGTAGATCGTCTCGGTGGTCACGTGTGCGGCCGTGGTGAACACGTCGTCGAGTGCAGACGCGGGCAGACCGTTGATCTCGCCGATGACGTTGGAACCGTGGTGCTCGTGCACGAGCTCGGTTGCGTTCTCGGCGACGACGTAGTCGACGACGGCGGGCAAGGGTTCGTAGTCGACCTCGACGAGGTCGGCTGCGTCCTCGGCGAGCGCGCGCGTCGTGGCGATCACCAGCGCGACCGGGTCGCCGACGAAGCGGACCTCGTCTTCGGCGAGCGGCGGCCGGGGCGTCTCCGGGCTCAGCGGACCGATCGACGTGTGCCACTGCTCCTTGACCCCGGGGTTCAGGTCGGCCGCGGTGAACACCACGCGCACGCCCGCCAGCGCGAGCGCGGCCGACGCGTCGATACCTCGGATCGCGGCGCGCGCGTGAGGACTGCGTACGAAGTACGCGTGCAGCATTCCCGCCAGCGTGATGTCGTCGACGTACGTTCCCCGGCCGGTGAGCAGGCGCGCGTCCTCGACGCGATTGACGCTCGCCCCGACGTAGCGCGCGGCGCCCGCCCCGCGTTGTTGCGTCATGCGAGCTTCGCGGCCCACCCGCCGTCGACGGGGATGATCGCGCCCGAGACATAGGAGGCGCGGTCCGACGCGAGGAACGCGGCGACCTCCGCCACCTCCCCGGGCTGCCCGCCGCGATTCAGCGCCGCCTTCTCGAGCATGCCGGGGATGTTCTCCCCGCCGGCACTCATCGCGGTATAGATGAATCCCGGGCAAAGACAGTTCGCGCGGATCCCTTGGGCGCCGTACTCGATCGCCGCAGCTTTGGTGAGCGCGATCACCCCGGCCTTCGCGGCGGAATAGATGCTCGTGAAATACGAGCCGTTCATCCCTCCGAGGGACGACCAGTTGACGATCGAACCGGCGGTGCCGGTCTCGAGCATCACCTTGACCGCGTGCTTGACGCCGAAGAACACACCGCGCAGGTCGACTTCCATCAGCTTGTCGTAGTGCTCGGTGGTCACGTCGACGAGCATCGCCGCATCGGCGAGGCCGGCCACGTTGAGCATCGTGTCGAAGCGACCGAACTCGTCGACCGCGGCGCGCACCAGCGCCTCGACGTCGGCTTCGTTCGTGACGTCACAATGGACGGGCAGCACACCGGCGCCCATCTCCGCGGCCGTGTCCTTCTCGGCGCCGCTGATGTCGCCGGCGACGACCTTGGCGCCTTCGCGCACGAAGACCTCCACCGATGCCTTCGCCATCCCCGACCCCGCACCGGTGATGACCGCGACCTTTCCGTCCAACAGTCCCACGTGAAACCCCCGAGTCCCGAGCCCCTATTTCGTGCCACCGCACAATGACACCAATTGCCGGAGGTCGGCAAGGGGTCAGCGGAACGAGCCGAAGAACCGCTGTACGTCGTCGGCGAAGAGTTCGGGCTGCTCCATCGCGGCGAAGTGCCCGCCGCGGGGCATGTCGGCCCAGTGCGTCACGTTGTACCGGCGCTCGACCCAGGGCCGCGGGAAGCGCAGCACCTCCTTCGGGTAGCGCGCGATGCCCGTCGGGACGGCGACGAACCCCGGCGCCTCCGTGCTGTTCTTGTGCTCCCAGTACAACCGCGCCGCGGACGCGCTCGTCTCGGTCACCCAGTACATCGTCACGATGGTGAGGAGCTGATCGCGGGTGAAAGTGTTCTCGGGGTCGCCGTCGCAGTCGCTCCACGCGCGGAACTTCTCGATCATCCACGCCAGCAACGCCGCGGGCGAGTCGTTGAGTGCGACGCCGACCGTCTGCGGTTTCGTCGACTGCTCGAGCGCGTAGCCCGATTCCTCGCGCTGGAAGTGCGCCATGGCCGCCAGATCCGCTTTGTCCTCGTCGCTCAGCGCGACCGCGTCCGCGGGACGGTCCGCGATCGGCATGTTGAGATGGATCGCCACGCAGTGCTCGGGATCGAGCGCGCCGATGCGCGTCGCGATCTGTGCGCCCCAGTCGCCGCCCTGGGCGCCGTAGCGCGCGTAGCCCAGGCGTCGCATCAACTCGACGAACGCGCGGGCGATACGCGACGCGTCCCAGCCGCGGGTACGCGTCGGCTCGGAGAAGCCGTAGCCCGGAAGTGACGGCACGATCACGTGGTACGCGGTGCTCAGCAGTGGAATCACGTCGAGGAATTCGGTGAAGGCGCCCGGCCAGCCGTGCAGCAGGAGCAGTGGGAGGGCGTCCGGGTCGGGCGCGCGCGTGTGGACGAAGTGGATCGACTGACCGTCGACGATGGTGCGGAACTGCGCGAGCTCGTTGAGCTGCGCTTCGTGCGCGCGCCAGTCGTAGTCGTCGCGCCAATAGTCCACGAGCTCGCGCACGTAGTCGATCGGGATCCCGTACTCCCAGCCCGTGTCGTCGATCCGGTCCGGGAGCCGGGTGCGGGCCAGCCGGCTCCGCAGGTCGTCCAAGACCGCGTCGTCGACGCGAATCCGGAACGGCTCGATCGCGTCCGTCATGACCATCGACTCCCTCTACGCACCGGTGGGCTTGCGCACGTCGGATGATAATGTCATTCTCCTCAAATGAGTGCAGGACTTCCGCAGGGCGCGGCCGACCTCGTCGAACTGCACGCGCTGTGCGCGCGGTACATGGCCTACACGAGCCAGTTCATCCAGGATCGGTGGCTCGACGTGTTCACGCCCGACGTCGAGTACAACGCCTTCGGCACGCCGTACACACTCGAGCGCTTCCCGGCCTTGCTCGAGGCGGCGCCGCGCGGGCAGTTCATCGGGAACATGCCGGTGGTCGAGCTCGACGGCGACCGCGCGACGGGCATGCAGCACTTCGTGTTCATCGATCAGCAGACCCACGCGATGCGGCTCGGCTGGTACAACGACGAGTACGTGCGCACCGCCGACGGCTGGCGTATCCGCCGCCGCGCCACCACGTTCATGCGCAAGCACGGCGGCTTCGACTCCGGCCATCAGCACGACCCGCTCGCGGAAGGCAAGTGAGGGCGCGAGATGAGGGACCAGATGAGTGATGTGCCGAAGATCATCAGCGTCGACGACCACGTGGTCGAACCGGCTCGCCTCTGGCAGGAGCGCCTGCCCGCGCGCATGCGTGAGCGCGGGCCCCGGGTGGAGCGCGCGCGGTGGGGCGAGTTCGCGCTCGCCGCCGGCGCGTCGTACAAGCAGGAGATGACCGAGGACGGGCGGTGGGGCGACTACTGGGTTTACGAGGACCGGCTCACGTACGTGCACAAGCGGCACGTCGCGATCCCGCTCGACGCAACTCCCGACGGTGACGTGCAGCGCTTCGATCGCAGCAAGATGTTCCTGGCCGCGCTGACCTACGACGAGATGCGGCCGGGTTGCTACGACCCGAAGGCGCGCGTCGACGACCTTGCACTCTCCGGGGTCGACGGCTCGCTCGCGTTCCCGACGTTCCCGCGCTTCTGCGGCCAGACGTTCATGGAGGGAAACGATCTCGAGCTCGGTCTCGAGTGTGTGCGCGCGTACAACGACTGGATGATCGAGGACTGGTGTGCCGATTCCGACGGCCACCTGATCCCGTTGTGCCTGATGCCGTTGTGGGACGTGGAGCTCGCGGTGACCGAGATCCGCCGCAACGCCGGCCGGGGCGCACGCGCGGTGTGTTTCAGCGAGATCCCGCCCCACCTCGGGCTCCCGAGCATCCACACCGGCTACTGGGATCCGCTGTTCGCGGTGTGCGAGGAGACGCGCACGACGCTGTGCATGCACATCGGGTCGTCGTCGAAGATGCCCGCCGCGTCGCCCGACGCGCCCGCGACGACCGAGACGATGCTCGGGTTCTACAACTCGATGGCGTCGCTCGGTGACTTCCTCTTCTCGGGTGTGCTCGTGCGGTTCCCCGAGCTGAAGCTGGCGTATTCCGAGGGACAGATCGGTTGGATTCCGTACGCGCTCGAGCGCGCCGACAACGTGTGGGAGTACCACGCGGCCTGGACCGGCGTGAAGCAGACGATCCCGGAACGCCCGTCGTCGTACTACCGCGGCCGCATCTTCGGCTGCTTCACGACCGACCTCCACGGAGTCGCGTCGATTGCCGAGGTGGGCGAGGACAACATCTGCTTCGAGACCGACTACCCGCACACCGACACGACATGGCCCTTCGCACGGGAAGAGGCCGAACGCATGACCGCCGCGCTCACCGAAGCGCAGCGGTACAAAGTGCTGCGGGGCAACGCGATCCGGATGCTCGATCTCGACAGAGTCTGAAGTCGCTCAGGCGCCGAGGCCGTGGAGGCAAAAGTCCCAGGTCGCCTCCGCGGTGAGTCGCATGCGCGCGTTGTCGACGAGCCGGTTGCCGAACCAGCTGTACATCACCGTCTGCTGCATGAGTGCCGCGGCCCGGCGCGTGTCGGTCACATGTATGGCGCCGGCGGCGTTCGCGGCGTCGACCAGCTCGCGCATCATCCGCGAGATGGGAGCCATCGCCGCCTTCACGCGTTCGGCGTGATCGACGGTGAGTTGGACCGAGAACTCCATGATCGGTCGGCGGTTGTGGGTGGATCGCTTGCTCGGCTTGTCCGACGGGTCGCACCACTCGTGCAGGCGGATGGTGAATACGCGCAGACGATCGAACGGATCGGTCGCGGACTCGATGACGGCCTGCAGGTCGTCGGTCGCTTCGCGAACCGTCTCCTCGAACAAGGCGAGGAGCAGCTCGTCCTTGCCGTCGAAGTACTGGTAGAACCCGCGCAGAGACTGCTTCGAGCGGTCGATGACCTCCTGGATCGTGAACTCGGTGGTCCCCTTCTCGTCGATCAGCGCGAACGCGGCGTCGAGAAAGCGCTGGACGCGCTGCTCGGCGCGGGAGCGAGCGGCGTTCAAGCTGCGGGAGACCGCCCGCTGGCGCCAGGCCGGCTGGTTCCCGTCGTCGGGGACTTCGACGTCAGTCATCTCAGGAAATCCGCCTTTCACTTCAAGAGACCGTATCAGTGCCCTCGCGTGAGAATGGCCTTTCCGCAGGCGTGCCCGCAGCCGTCGAATCCGATTTTCAGACGCCCTTGTAGACGCGGCCGCCCTTCATCACGAAGCGCACGTCCTGCGTCATCGTGATGTCGGCCGACGGGTCGCCCGGCACCGCGATGATGTCGGCGAGCAGCCCGGGCGCGAGGCGACCGCGGTCGTCGACGCCGATGAGCTCCGCGCTCATCACCGTCGCGGCGTGCAACGCCTGCATCGGCGTCATGCCGCGATCCACCATGGCCCACAACTCCTTGGCGTTGTCGCCGTGCGGGATCGCAGGTGCGTCGGTGCCGCACGCGATCTTCACGCCCGCGGCGATCGCCTTTCCGAGCATCGCGCGTGCGCGCGGGAAGACCTCGGCGGCTTTCGCCTGCAGCTCGGGTGCGGCCCGCGAGACGTCGAGTCCTTCCGACAGGTAGCTCGTCGGGACGAGGAACGTTCCGTGGTCGACCATCATCTGGATCGTGTCGTCGCTCGCGAGCGATCCGTGTTCGATGCAGTCGACCCCGGCGCGAATGCAGGCTCTGATCCCCGCGTCGCCGTGCGCGTGCGCGGCGACCTTCAACCCCGCGCGGTGTGCTTCGTCGGCGATCGCGGCGAGCTCCTCGTCGGAGTACTGCTGCGCGCCCGCGAGCCCGCTGTGCGACATCACTCCGCCGGAGGCGGAGATCTTGATGACCCGCGCGCCGTACTTGATCTGATAGCGGACGGCCTTGCGCACCTCCGGCACGCCGTTCGCGATGCCTTCTTCGACGGTGAGCGGCATGATGTCGGGCGCGAGCCGCTGGAACATCGTCGGATCGAGGTGGCCGCCCGTCGGCGTGATCGCGTGACCCGCCGCAACGATGCGCGGGCCGTCGATCCAGCCGTTGTCGACGGCGCGCGCGAGCGCAACGTCGAGCAGGTAGCCACCCGTCTGCACGAACAAGCCGAGGTTGCGCACGGTCGTGAAGCCGGCGAGCAACGTGGTGCGGCAGTTGAGCGTTCCGCGCAACGTGCGGAACGCGGGATCGTCCTGGACGTCGCTGCGCGGATTCCCGCCGCTGGGCCCGCCCAGCAGCATGTTGAGCTCCATGTCCATCAGGCCCGGCAAGAGCGTCACGTCGCCCAGGTCGATCTCGGACGCGGCGCCGGGCACCTCGGCGGGGTTGACCGCGGCGATGCGGTCGTCCTCGACGACGATCACGGCGGGTGATCGCACCTCGCCCGCGTCGATGTCGACCCAACGGTCGGCCCGCAGAACAACCGTCTGGCTCACGGCCGTGGTTCGATCAGGAGATCGAGATACGCGGCGCCGGAATCAGGCACGTGCGGCTGGCGCCACGCCTCCACCGGGAACGACACCATCACGAGCGAATACAGCAGCTGCAGCAACCGTTGCGCGTCGTCGGGCATGTCGTCGAGCGGGAACTTCTCGCAGTACGCGATCGCCTCCTCGGCGCGCGGGAAGAACGCGTCGTAGAACGCCTGTATCTCTGGCATCGTGCTCGCCATGCGCCGGGCGAACCGCTGCCCCTCCGTGGACAGACACCAGGTCTTCGCGAACGGTTCGAGCTCCGAGAACCGAGCGGGCAGGAGCGCGTCGCTCATCGGGCCACCTCCGCGCGTTCCCGCGTGTAGTCGTCGACCCAGTCGGCGGCCACCTTGTGCAGGTGCCGGCACAGGATCTCCTGGTCGTTCAGCGGAAAGGCCGTGACGACGCGCGACTCGAGCATGATCTGGGTCGCTTCGAGCGTGTTCGCGTCCTGCAGCGCGTACTCCTTGAACGTGACGGCGGCCATCTCCTGCGCGAGGCGCTCGCGTGCGTTCTTCGGGGGGACGAAGTAGAGGTTGCCCTCGAACACGTGCGTGTTATGTGACGTCGGCCAGTAGTGGTACGTGAGGTACCAGCCGCGTTCCCAGATCAAGATCACGAAGTTCGGCCAGATCTGGAACGAGTCGAGACCCCAGTGTTTCGCCTCGCCCGGGTTCACACCGACGGGGAGCGGGTCGTCGCCGAGGTCGGGCGCGTCCCACGGTCCGAACAAGCCGCTGCGCGTCAAGCTCTCCGTCGGCTTCAGCATGTCGGCCGGCATCCGCCATCCTTGACCGACGGTCGTGGTCACCATGCGATGCGGGCCGTCGATCTCGTAGTGCAGCGCTTCGAACCCGGCGGCCTGCACTTCCGGGCGCGACGCGACGGGCGATTGCTTCGCGTGCAGAACCGGTGCGTGGTAGAACTCCTGGAAGGCGTCCATGAAGAGCTTCCAGTTGCTGCCGACAGTGGCGCGGTAGAAGAAGCGCTCGGTCTGCTTGTCGAACGGGTAACCGTCCAATGCGGTGATCATCGGACCGAGGAAGTCGGTGAGCGTCTGACTCGGCTCCTCGGCGAGGTTCACGAAGATGAACCCCGACCACACGTCACAATGCACGCGAACGAGCCCGTAGTCGGCCTTGTCGAGGTCGAAGAACTCGTTCTCCTGCTGCACATACGAGCAGCCGCCGTCGAGCTCGTATTTCCAGCCGTGGTACTTGCACACGAACTGGCGGCAGTTGCCACTCGACTCCTCGCGCGGGAAGTCGGTCCACACGAGCTTGTTGCCGCGGTGTCGGCAGATGTTGTGGAAGGCGCGAATCTCTCCGTCCATGTCGCGCACGATCACGACCGAGGTGTTGGCGAACGGGAGCTCCTTGGTGAAGTAGCTCCCGTTGCGCGCGAGTTGCTCCACCCGCCCGACGTTCAGCCACGAGCGCTTGAAGATCGCTTCGCGCTCGAGCTCGTAGAACTCCGGTGAGATCGAGTCCTCGTAGGACATCGGCTCGGTCCCGAGCTCCGGATAGTGGGCCGTCCAGCTGCCCTCGGCCGGCTTTTCGATACGAGCCATTCGCCTACTCCTCGTCCGTCACAGGTACCAACCGCCGTTGACGCCGATCGCCTGACCGGTGATGTAGCCCGCGTCGTCCGAGCAGAGGAAGGCGCACGCGGCCGCGATGTCTTCGGGTGTGCCGGCTCGGCGAACCGGGGTGCGCGCCGCGATCGCGTCGATCGACGGCAGGTCACCTCGTGCTTCGGCGCGGCGCGCCATCGGGGTGTCGATGAAACCCGGCGGGATCGTGTTCACGGTGATGCCGTGCGGGGCGTACTCGACGGCGAGCGCTTTCGTGAGCCCGACGACGCCACCCTTCGACGCGACGTAGTGCGCCATGCGCGCCGCGCCCGACTGCGCGCTCGACGAGGAGATCGTGACGACCCGCCCCCATCGCGCCGCCAACATGTCGGGAATCACGGCCTGTAGGCAGTGGAACGTTCCGGTGAGGTTGACCGCGAGCATGTGCGCCCAGGCCTCGGCAGTGATGTCGGTGAAGGATCGGAACTCGTCGAGCCCGGCGCTCGTGACGATGATCTCGACCGGGCCGAGGTCGGCCCGCACTTTGGCGATCGCCTCGTCGACCGCGGCGCGGTCGGCGACGTCGACCGTCGCCGCGAGCGCATCCGCGCCCGCCGTCCGCAGGTCTTCGGCCGCGCCCGCCGCGGCGTCGCCGTCGAGATCGAGCAGCGCGACCCGGTGCCCGACTGTCGCGAAGCGCCGCGCCACCGCCAGCCCCATTCCTGCGGCGGCACCCGTCACCACGGCGACCCGGTTCATGCGCGTGCTCCTCCGACGTGCCCGTCGCAGTGAGTATGGACGATGAACGGCGAGACGTGCAAGATGGCTCTCAAAAAAAGAGAATGACATTGCCAAGACCGTCGGCCCTCGGTATGGTCGCCGCGCGACACCTCTCGGGAGGAAGGGAACCGGGTGCGGATCGGTCTCATGATCGGCGCCGAGAAAGGGCGCTACCGCGACAAGGTCGCGCGACTCGTCGCCGACGCCGAGGCGGCCGAGAACGCGGGCTTCACCTCCATCTGGGTCCCCCAGGTTCCGAACGACTTCGACGCGCTGACCGCGATCGCGTTGATGGGCCTCGCGACGTCGCGGGTCGAGCTGGCGACGGCGGTGATGCCCATCCAGACCCGGCACCCGATTGCCATGGCCCAACAGGCGCTGTCGAACCAGGCGGTGTGCGAGGGACGTTTCACGCTCGGCCTCGGTCCGTCGCACCATTGGATCGTGACCGACATGCTCGGGCTCGAGTACGAGCGGCCGGCCCACCTCGTGCGCAACTACCTCGAGGTCCTGAATGCCGCGTTCGCGGGTCCGGGCGCGGTCGACGTCGAGAACGACGACTTTCGCGTGCACAATCCGCTCGACGTCACCGACATCGTCCCGACGCCGATCCTCCTCGCAGCCCTCGCGCCCCTGATGCTCCGCATTGCCGGAGAACATACGGCGGGGACGATTCTCTGGATGGCGGACGAGCGCGCCGTCGGCGAGCACGTCCTGCCGCGCATCACGAAGGCGGCCGCGGCGGCGGGAAGACCGGCCCCCCGCATCGTGGCCGGCGTTCCCGTCGTGCTGTGCGGCAACGACGAGGTGGATGGCGCACGCGCCTGGGCGAACCAGGCGCTCGGACACGCCGAGTACTCGCCGAACTACCAGCGGTTGCTCGAACACGGCGACGCCACCGACGTCGGCGACCTCTGCGCCGCGGGGGACGAGTCGGCGGTCGTCGATCGATTGCGGAGCTTCCGCGACGCCGGAGTCACCGACCTGTCGGTACGCGTGTTGCCTCTGGGACGAGACCGCGGCGCCCGTATCGAGTCACGAGACCGCACGCTCGCGTTGCTCTCGTCGTTGTGTCCCGAGTTGTGAACCGTTCCGAGCGGTGAAGGGCGCGGGATCACGCGTCGTAGTCGACGACCAGTTCGGGACTCGTCGGGATCGACTGGCAGGTCAGTACCCAACCTTCATCGAGCTCGTCGGCCGACAACGCGTTGTTGACCCGCATGCGCACCGATCCTTTGTCGAGATGTGCCATGCACGTTGCGCAGTTGCCCGCTTCGCAGGAGAACGGCGGGCGCAGGCCGCCGCGCCGCGCCGCCTCGAGCACCGTGTCGCCGTGCTGGTACCGGATCGTGTGCTTCCGGCGGTCGAGCCGGATGATCAGCTCCTCCGGCGCCGAGCCGTTCACGGCGGGTGGTGCGGTCTCGGGCAGGACGAAGCGTTCGACGAACACCTCGGCGGGCGCGACGCCGAGCGTCGAGAGGGCAGCTTGGACCGTGTCCATGTACGGGCCCGGACCGCAGACGTAGAAGTCCGAATGCGCGCGGCCGTCCGCGAAGACAGCACATTGTCGGGCGTCGAGGAAGCCCCGCTCGGAGTCGAGGTGGTGATGGATCGTCAGGCGGTCGCGGTGCGCGTGTCCGAGCCGCTCGAGCTCGCTCGCGAAGATCACGGAGTTCGCGTCGCGGTTCGCGTACACGAGGGTGATCGGCCGGCTCGTGGTGGCGAGCGCACTTTTGATGATCGACATGACGGGGGTGATGCCGCTGCCGCCGGCGAACGCGACGACGGGCACGTCGGCGTCTCGCAGCACGAACAGGCCTGTCGGCCGCATCACGTCAACGGTGTCGCCGGCGGCGAGCGTGTCGTTCATCCAGTTGGACATGCGGCCGTCCGGGACCCGCTTCACGGTCGTCGTGAAACGGTCGCCCGTGTCGGGGGAGCTCGACATCGAGTAGCAGCGGACCACGGTCTCGCCCGCGATCGTCGCCCGGAACGTGCAGAACTGACCGGCCGCGTAGCTGAAGGTGCGCTCGAGCGCCGGCGGGATGTCGAGGACGAACGACCGGGTGTCGGCGGTCTCTTCCACGACGTCGGCGACCACCAGGGCGTGGTACTCGTGGTCGGGGAGCATCGGCGGTTCCCGGGTCGGGCGGCTGCGCCTCATGATAACTGGCCTCTCAGAAGTTGTTAATCTCATTCTCGGAACCGGAAAGCTCCGCAACGGGGAGGGGCCATGGGGGACGTCGCCTACCGGCGCATCAAGGTGCTGCCGATCGCGGGCGCGCTCGGCGCCGAGATCACCGGCGCCGACCTCGCGACCGACCTCGTCGACGACACCGTGGCCGAGATCCGGCGCGCGTGGCTGGAGCACCTCGTCGTGTTCTTCCGTGATCAGTTCCTCGGTCCGCAGGAGTTCTTCGCGTTCGCGCGACGC
>Ga0265327_10004300_pt1 | contig 12716 bp, 10 predicted proteins | sample 41621metaG_FD_202089 | JGI IMG/M metagenome (GOLD analysis project Ga0265327, IMG submission 202089) | Rhizosphere microbial communities from Carex aquatilis grown in University of Washington, Seatle, WA, United States - 4-16-21 metaG | ecosystem: Host-associated > Plants > Roots > Rhizosphere...
CTCCACAAACAATTCACGTTCCGTCAATCGATCCAGCTTGATGCCATTCCTCGCCAAAATCGCGACCACCTCCCGGAACCCTTGCAACTCCGAATACTGCGCGCGATCAGCAAACAAAAACGGTCGTATCTCAAGGAGACCGGAGTGTTGCGGGTAAGTTGCTTGCAATCGGCTTAGCACGCCGAGCGGTAAAAGATTTTCTGATTCGATGATACCGAGCGTTTCATCTGAATACCCATATCGCTCCAGCATGACATCGCGGTCTTCGGCGCTGACGGTCGAAGAAACAGTTTTCAAGCCCTTATCGGGCGCAACAGCAGTCAAATTTTTCATTGGATCGGTTATCTGGTGCTTCTCGCTACCTAACCAATCTTCCGCACCAACCAGCCGTGCAGCTAACCCTGTATTGCCATTGCTTTGACATAAATTGGCCAATTGCCGCGAATTCAACCCGCAATGTTGAATCCCGGGCGCTACGTCCACCGATCCAATTTATTCCGGACAATCCGCAACGAGCCACGCGCCTTGACCATCTGACACGCCGCGGATAGCGTCCACAAAACCCTATGCTTCATCTACGCGTCGCGGCGACCTTGTTGATTCTTTCCCTTGTCTCCGAAACCCGCGCGTCATCAGAAGTTGTCCTGGTGCGACCAACACATCACACGGGATGGGCAATTCACGTGGGTTCCACGAATGTCGCAGGTGTTCAATTTGCGGCGGAGGAGTTGCAGAAATACTTGCGCCAGATGAGTGATGCGAAATTGCCGATCACGACCACAAATTTGCGATGGAGTGAAGTTTTCGTCGGATTGAGGAAGGATTTAAGTTGGGGCGACAGATGGCAACTGCCATCAGAGAAGGAAGGATATGACGGATATGCAATTTCTGTCCGCGAAGGAAGAATTATAATCGCGGGCGATAACGGACCGGGCTGCATCTACGGCGTATACGATTTCCTCGAACACCTAGGCTGTCGATGGTTCTACCCAACGATCGACTCCAAAGATCCAGAGGTCGTTCCCAAACTAAAAACCATTTCGATCCCAACCAACTCGTGGGCCGTCGCATCACCGATCAAAAATCGCATTTGCAACGGCGACGCATGGTTCTTCGAAATGAACCTCGAGTCCGCGAAGGCTGAGTTGGATTGGGCGATGAAGAACAGATACAACGCGATGGGCTGGCAAGCCGCTGTCAGCACAAGCAAACGAACATTGCTCAAACAATACGAAGACCTGCGCCGGCCCGGCATTCTGTCCGATTTGGAAAAGCGCGGCATGTTCATTCACGGTCCCGCCCATTCGTTCGATCATTTCCTGAGGTCGAGTGTTTATTTCGATAAACACCCGGAATGGTTCGGCATGCGAAACGGCAAACGCGTTCCACAAGCAGCGCTCGGAGCACAATTTTGCTGGTCCAATCCCGACGCACGCAAACAATTTGTCGCCAATGCTGAAGCATTCATCACCAACGCGCCCTTGGTCAAAATCTTTTGCACAGTGCCGTTCGACGGCGGTGTAGCGTGCGATTGCCCGCAATGCCGAAAGGAGGGTTCGAGCAATCTTTTGATGGCGCTGATGAAAGAATTGATCGAGCACCTGGAGCAGTCCCGTCCAGATGTGCAGGTGGAAACAGTCGGCGGCTATGGCGCAGTGCCAGATCCGCCATCGAACCTCGCGCTAATTCATCCGAAGCAACGCATCGTTTGGGCGCAATGGGGCCGACATCACGGGATTGGTTACGACGACCCGAAGTATGACGCGCGTAATCTGGATCGATGGCGGGCGGCGGCGAAAGGCGGCCTGACGATTTGCCAATATTATACCGACAACTTTGCCGAGCCGTGGGTGATGGGCCCTTTCACGACCGCGATGCAAAGCGACCGAACATATTTTCTTAAACACAACGTCGATGCCCTTTACATGTTGATGTATTCCCCCGGCTATTGGTGGAACCACAGTTTGAACGGTTACATCGCAGGCCGCTGCTTTTACGATACGAGCCGCATTCCACGGTCTGAAATCTCCGATTATGCCCTCCACTATTTTGGCACGAACGCCGGTCCGGCAATGGCGAAGTATTACGAGGAATGGGCCGATAACATTGAGCTGAGCTATAGGGTTCGCGGTGAAGCCCGCAATCAAGACCGGCAGATGCTGACTCGCGAGCGGAAAGAATTAATCGCACAAGCGGTCGCTGCGGCAAGAACTTCCATTGAACGATATCGTGTCGCAAAGGTGGAAATGCTGCATGGCCTCGCCGAACAGTTGTGCGAGTTACACCGGCAACACGACTTAGTGCGCTGGTTGCGTATGCAGGGAAAGTTCGAAGACGCCACACAGATGCTGACGAAAGCCCGAGGAACCGCTGATGAAACGCTGAAGATGTTCCTCAAAATCGCGAACACCAATGAAGGGTTGATCGACGCGAATGAGGTGGGCGGATTTATCACAATGGCGATGAAGAATTGGATTGAGGAAGAAGCAAAAGCGATCGCGGCGAAAGATCGCAGTCGACCCGCATGGCTGGACAGAAATCTGGCGGAAACGGAAGTCAAACCAGGCGAGCCGTTTTAAGGCACGCTAAGGCGTCCACTTCAAACGATAAAAGGACGGAGACACCGGAGCGCCGATGTCGTGAAAGTCGTCAATGAATTCAAAGGCACCGCTCGATAACGGAGTATTCGTAAAGATGGTTGTCCAATCCGGAAGGTTCGTCGAGCGATCGATGAAATAAGTCGATCCCGCATTCGCGGAATACCGAAGGACGAGCGAACTACCATTCGTTACCGTCGCTCCAGCAAATTGCGCGGACGCAGGCGCAGCAACATTGGTGATGTTAACGACCCCACTTACGGTCGCCCCATGCCCATCGCTCAATGTGTAGGCGAATTGATCGTTCCCACTCGCGTTGCTCAAATACGTCAATGAAGTCGCATTCGTGGTGATGGCGACTCCATTCGTTGAAGTCAAAGCAACGCTGGAAACTGTGAGCGTGTCGTTATCCGGATCAGTTCCCGTACCGATCAGTGAACTAAATGGGATCTGCAGGCCATTCGGGATCTGGTTAGTGAGTGATAGGGCGCTCGCAATGGACGGCTTGCGATTCACTTTGATACTTCCATTAACAGTTAAACTTCCCAGATACCAATTCAGGCCGGTTGTCAAAGATGGAAGGTTGGAGCTAGTGAAGAAACCGCTGTAGTTAGGAGCAGAAAATAATGTGAAGACCTCACCGCCTGTTAACGCTGCGCCAAGATTATTCACAAACAGAGTTCCACTGAAACTCAGCGTGCCTGAGGTCAGAGCAAGTTTGCTGGCGAGAGGCGATCCGTTGTTACGATCAATCGTACTGTAAACTGTCCCGTTGAAGACGGGCGCACTGTTCAAGGTCAAGGTCCCGATAGACGAGCTTGGAGCTATGATGCCGCCGGAGTTTGCGGTAACGACTCCAGAAATTGTTCCAGGCCCCATGAGTGTAGCACTCGTCACACTCACCGGACCGGTACCGGTCGCTGAACCGGTTGCATTACTGACAATTAATATTCCTCCAGTGATTGACGTGCCACTGGCATAGGTATTCGCGGCGGTGAGTTGAAGGGTGCCTGCGCCATTTTTGGCCAAACCGCCGTTGGAGATTGGGACATCGATAGAGATATCGACGATGCTGCTACCGTTATTGATGGAGACGGTGCGCGTGCCCCCTCCCAAGTCGACATACCCGGCATTTCCCAAACCAGCTCCTTTAGCGACGCTCGCGCTGGCATTTGATAATGGACCGAGGGTGACGTTACCGCTGACCAAGATTTTCGCCGGCGCGGAAGCGTGAGGCATCAAATTGATTTTGTTAAACGTCAAGGTGCCGCCCGACAAAGTGAACACAGCATTCGTATCCACCTGCGTCGTATGAACCGTGAGCGAACCAGCGCTTAGCGTCGTCGGTCCGGAAAACTGAGCGGAGATCGGACCGCCGTGCATTACATCCGTCGAGTTGTCGGCGCGGTATGTCGGATCGTAATTCACCGTCAGCGAACCGCCGTTGACGTTCAGGGTTTCGCGATTGTAAAGCTTGCGAACGTTGTAAGAGCCCGTCGAGACCGTAATCGCAATGTTTGCGCTCGTCCGTTCCAAAATGACCGTGTCATATTGCCCGGAAGTCGGGCCACTTCCCGCCGCGCCAGGTGCTCGCGGCGTCGGCAGTCCACCTGTTGCATACGGAGTCGTTTGATCTACGGGTGTTACCGGGTCAGTCGGAGTCTGCCCGCTATTCCAATTTGTCAACACACTCCAATCACCGCTGCTGTCGTTCCACCAGACAGCGGGAACCAAATAATTGCGAACGTATTCGATATCGCCGTGTGAGACGTCGGCGTCACAAGTACTATCGACAGCGTTAAAACCGGGGATGGAAACGGTTGTGTTGTATTGCCAGAACGACCATGGGTTGGCGTTGCCATAGTCATCCCACGGGCCATAAAAACCGGCGTAAGTGTCTTTCGGGTTGTCCGTTTGCTCGTTGTAAGTAGTTGGATAACGAGCATCCCAAAGCATCGGATACCCCGGCCCGATTGCGCTGGGCATGTAGTAACGGGGTTTGGCAATCGAATCGCGATGGGCCTGCGTTGCGCTTTGTAGGATGCTGGAATAGTTGCCGTTAATATAGATGCACGGCCGGATCTGCATTACCGCATAAAGACGGTCGGAAAAATCGATGATAAATTGCGCTACCGTATCGCTGCCGGTTCCAGCCTCCATGTCATACATCGGCATCAAATATCCCGGGCGCATCCACGGCCCCGCCATTTGAATAAAGTGATTCGCTTCGTCGGTGCCGGTATTGCCCACGACATCTGGACGGCCAAAATGATAAGGGCCGATCACCATTCCCGCCGCAACGGCACGAATCAGATTTTGGACAAAACGCGGATCGTCGTAGCGTTGCGAGAGGGTTTGCGAGGTGCCCCCGCCGGGAAAGCCAGCGGTTTGGTCGACACCCGTGGTGCCGCCGCGAGTAGCGCGATGAAATACGAACACGCAATTACCGGTGCCATTAGCAGTGTTCCAGTTCGCTTGCGAAATACCGCCCGAACCGCAATTCCAATACGAAATATCCGCACCGAGAACGCGGGCCTGCGCGTTGGCGGAAGTGCTGCAATTGAAGAGTAAGGCGGCTACAAAAATGGGCACAATCCTGGCGGCAAGAAATTTCTGCCACCGCTCGCCCTGCGGTCGTTTTCTTTTCATTCGTTGGGTTCGACCAATTTACCTGAACCAACGTGTCAAGACAAGCGAACGTGCTCCTTAAACGCACAAAAAATGCGGCGCTTACAAGATACCGGACGCCTTAAGTTGTCCTCGAAAATCACTGACATCACGCAACGCCCTCTCGATCGTCACGTCGTAATCCAGGGCGAGCTGCTCGACGATTCGCGCGTCAGGTTGTTCTTCCATCAGCCCGCGCAAAATGACCAGTGCAACGGGGCTGGCTTGAAACCTTTTGCCAGTTGCGGGATCGAAAACAAAGCCGTCTTCATCCACCGCGAGTCTGGAAAGAGTTTTCATAATTTCCGGTGTTATAATGGGAGGACGCCGTTAAGGATTTATTTCGACGCAATAAGAGAATTGTTAAGCCAATGTAAAAGATCGCGTGAGCGATTCCGACCTCTCACAAACTAATCGGAATAAAACCAAGACAACCCGAGTCCAACTAACGAACGATGAGATTGCTTTCAAAACTGGCAGCGTGGCTTTTCCTAAGTCTGGCCACTCTCGCCGCTGATGCTCCGAAATATCTCTTCTTCAACATCGCTCCCGGGGCCGCTCACTTTTACACAGAAGAGTCCGTTCGCATCGCCTTCGAAGAAGTTCCGAAAAAACTTCACGTGGCCGACAACCCGCGTCTGCGTGTCGGCGTCTCATTTGTCTTCAGCACACTGCAAACTCCGATCGACCAAATTGCTCAGCGCCTCCGCACGACCCTTGAGTGCAGTGAAAAAACATCCGTCCCGGTCCTCATCGCTCTCGACGGCCAAAATTGGTGGGAAAGCCGGCCAGACCTCTGGAATTGGTGGGCTCCAAACAAACCCGGCTATAATCCGAGCAATATCTTCAACGTCGAATGGACCGATTGGAACCCCACCAACGCCGTCAAAGTGAGCTGGCGCAACTGGGGCGTCATCCATCGCGTCGCTCCCGCGCAAAACATCGCCAGCACTAACGTTCTCAATCTCCAACTTCTCGCGCTCGACGAGCTCATCCCAATCATTGTCGACTGGCATCGCAAATTACCCGCTGACCGCAAATGGCTCCTCGGCGGCGTGAAACTTGGCTGGGAAGCCAGCATCGGCTACAACGCCTACTACTACACAAACGGCAATCGTTACCTCGAAAACTGGCCCAACGATTCCTCCCACGATCCCACAATTGTTCTCAATCCGAACAAAGGTTTAAGCGGTGGCGCAGCTCAAATAGGCTATGCCGCATTGGCCAGCGCTCGGTTGAAATACAGCGGCGTCATCACCCGCGATGACATCGGCCTGGTCACTGCCTGGTATCTGGAAAAACTTTGCCGCACCGCCTCTGATGCCGGCCTTCCAAGTGATCTTGTTTTCACCCATCAAGGCGGCACTTACAAACCGTGGGACAAACAACTTCCATTCTGGCCCGCCATGAACCAATGGTCCACGCCAGGCTGGAGCTTTTACGGCATAGACCCAAAAGACGCGGGCTCGCTCGGAAAGGAATTAACCAACTTAACTCAAGACCGATGGGCCGCTTGCGAATGGTGGTGGGGCGGCAGCAATCCAAACGAATGGGAAGACCATTTCACGCGCACACTCAAATTTCACGACTGCCGCTTCATTGATGTGTATAATTGGAACAACATGTTCAGCAACGACGACGCCGGCCAACGCGCTGTTCGCAGTTTGGTAGCGCGATGGTAATTTCTCGCACCTTCCAAAACGATTCGATACACTCCCTCCATGGCCAAATTGGTTTTCGACATCGAAACCTCTGCTCTCCCGCTGGAAAACTTCGACGAAACGCAACAGGAATACCTCTTTCGCGAAGCCCAGAAAATTGAGGACGAAACAGAACGCAGCGTAAAACGCGACGAAATCCAGCGTTTTTTCAGCCTCTGGCCTTTTACCGCGCAAGTCGTCTGCGTCGCCATGCTCAACGCCGAAAGTTGCCGCGGCCAGGTTCTCTTCACCGCTGAAGATGCCGAGGACGGCGATGAACTGCCCGGCTCGGTCGAATTCGTTGCCTGCGCCGACGAAACCGAATTACTCACCGCATTTTGGGACGTTGCCAAACACTACGACTCTATCGTCACCTTCAACGGTCGCGGGTTCGACGTGCCGTTCATGTATCTGCGTTCCGCAATCCTCAACGTACCCGTCACCCAAAAAAACTGGCTTGGCTATCGTTATCAAGTCGAACCGCATTGCGACCTGCTCGAACAACTCACGTTTTATAACGTGAGTGGTCGCGACGGCGCGGCCCGCCGTTTCAATCTCGATTTTTACTGCAAAGCCTTCGGCATCGAATCGCCCAAAAGCCAGGGTGTCTCGGGCAACGACGTCACCCAAATGATCACCGAAGGTCGCTTCCGCGAAATCGCGGAATATTGCGCCCGCGATGTTCACGCGACCGTCTTACTCTATAAAGTTTGGAAAGAACGTCTTTCCGGCATAAAATAAATAATGGCCAGCAGCAGTCATGGGCCGTTGGGGAAACTTCCAAATCAGCCAGTCGACATGCTGGTCTGCTTCGCTGTTAAGGAAGAGGCCAAATTCTTTTCTCCATTGCGCGAGGTGCGCGTCGCCAAAGGGGCACGCGAACAAGTTCGCATGCGCGCATTTTGCCAGGTCTGGATTACCGGTATGGGCCGCACCAACGCCGCGCGTGGCATTCGTGAAGCAATCGCCAAAGTAAAACCCGACCGCATCATCACCGCTGGTTTCGCTGGCGGCTTGAACCCGAAATTAAAAGTGGGCGACATCCTTTACGACGAAGATTTCGACGCCGGCCTCGGCAGCCAGTTGGAAGACCTCGGCGCAATTTCCGCAAAATTTTGCTGCCACAAACGCGTCGCCATCACCGCCGAAGAAAAATTCGCCCTATGGCAGGAGACCAGTGCCGACGCTGTGGAAATGGAATCCTCCGTCATCCGCACCATCTGCAAAGAGTTTCGAATTCCAAGCGCCACTGTCCGCGTCATCTCCGACGACGCCCATCAGGATTTGCCGCTGGATTTCAACGCATTGATGACTTCCGAAGATAAAATCAATTATCCGAAATTGATTTGGACGGTGCTAAGTCGACCCAGCCGGATTCCGAAGCTCATGGAATTCCAGCGCCAGACCATCGCTGCCTCGCAAAAATTAGGATCTGTCCTGCACGACCTGCTGCGCGGCGAACGTTCCTGATCTTATTGCGTCAACAACGTCACGCGATAATACCTCGCGCTCGTATCCGGAGTGTCGTCCACCGTGATGAAGCCTGCGCCCGTTGCATAATCTCCAATGAAGTTCCAACCCGTTGAAAAGTCATTTCGTGATTCGAGCCGATACGTCCTGTTATTCGCTGCCGTCCACACCAATTCAACCTGCGGCGGCTGTCCCACAAGTTGCACACTCACAAACTTCGGTAAATTCGGCGTCACATAACCGGCGTTATCAATCACGCCCGGCGCATTCGCAAAATCGGCGAATGCGATCTGCGACAACTGATTTGCGGTCAGCCCGGTTCCGTCCACACCAAAGCGCAACTTGTCGTGACCCGACGTAAAATTCGTAATCGTCAGCGTATCACTGCTCCAATCCTCCGCACTGCTGTTCGCAAACTGCAAGGTGCTGTTCCCGTTTCCAAAATCAATCGTGCGCGGCAGTGACGGATTCGGCCCTGTCATGACCAGCGTCCCCAGCGTCTGGTTGAATCCACCCGTCGCAAACGTCGGCGGCGTATCCGTAAACCCATCCGTCCCGCCATTGCCAAGATTGAGTCTCGTCGTCGATGGCATCCGGTTATTTCCACCCAACTGTAACGTCCCGCCTTCAATCGTCGTGTCGCCGCTGTAAGTATTCGTCCCGCCAAGAATCAGCGTTCCCATTTTATATTTGTGAAACGCGTCCGTCGTCGTCGGAGGATTCTGCAGCGACACGTTGATCCTCGCCACGTGACTCGGCAGCACCGATATCAAATTCGATGCGTGGGTAATCAGCAAAGGCGCGCCCACAATCGTCACCGTGCCGTCGTCGAAGTGCATGTCACGAACGGTCATGGCTCCGTTATTTGTAGAAACCGTGATCGTGTAAGCGCCAGTGGCGTCAGTGCCATTCGAAAACGCAACCACGCTATCTTGCGGATAAGCGGCAGGCGTTCCAGTGCCATCATCCTTGCTCTGATTGTCCGACCAATTCGCCGAAACCGCGTCCCACGTTCCTGAAGGTGCGTTACCCGCGCCCGCCGCGCTGCCGTTGCCATCCCAATAATAAATCGCGCGCGCGCTCGGGCTGAGCAGGCACAAAAGAAGGACGGCCATGCAAGTTGTAGACAATCCGAGACCGCTTGGGTTTGGTCGGGAGGACATGCGGGAACTTTGCCATTCTCAATAAAGCTGTCAAGCTTTTGACAGCCGAGCTTGAGTTTGCCAAAAATTTCGTCAGCCTTGATGTTTATTGAACCCGCGTCCAAAACCCGTCTGGCTTCACATGCTCGCCGCATTAGGAGTAGGCATCCTTCTGGCCGCCGCCTTTCCCGGCCCAAACATTAACCTCGCTGCGTGGATCGCTCCTGGATTGATGCTCTGGATTTGCAGTACCGAAAATTCCAGCCTCCGCCTCGCCTACGTCGCCGGACTCGGCCGCTGGCTCGGTTCCATCTACTGGCTCCTCTTTATCCCATTCCGCTGGCACGCCATTGCCGGATTTTTGTCACTGGCCGCCGTCCTTGCAACGTTCAACGTCGCCTGGTGCTGGATATGCCTGCAGTTGCTCCCCGGGACTTTCTTTCGCGATCGCCTTGGCGAAGCCTCAACATCGAAACGGATTCTCTGGCCGATCTTCTGCGCTGCCGCCTGGGTTTCCATCGAAATGCTTTTGGCCCGATTTTTTTCCGGCTTTCCGTGGAACCTTCTCGGGGCATCGCAGTATCGTTGTCTGCCACTCATCCAAATCGCCTCCTTCACTGGCGTCTACGGCGTTTCATTTTTGGTCGTCTACACGTCCGTTGCCCTCGCAGTCGTAATAGCTTCCCGGCGCGCGCTCACAATTTTGCCACCCGCAATCACTGTCATCGCTGCCGTGATTTACGGACACGCAAAACTGTCAACGCCTCCCTCAAAATCCGAAACCATAAAAATCGCGCTCATCCAACCCTCCATTCCACAACCAGCCATTTGGGATTCAAACGAAAAAACCAACCGTTTTCTCAAACTCGTCGACCTCTCCAGCGCCGCGCTCGAAAAATCTCCTGATCTTCTTGTCTGGCCGGAAGCCGCTATGCCCGACATTTTCACCCGCAATAAATTCACCCAGCAAATTGTCTCCCAACTCGTCACCGGCAAAAAAATCTGGATGGTCATGGGCGCGAGCGATTCGCGCCCCAAACCAAATGGCGCACCGGCCGAATTGGAATGGGCCAACAGCGCCTTCCTCATAAAACCCAATGGCGACCTCGCCGGACGCTACAACAAAAAACACCTCGTCATTTTTGGCGAGTATATGCCACTGGCCAACATTTTCCCGTCACTCGCTAAATTCCGTTCCTCCGGGGCCGGATTGGTCGCGGGAAATCACAACGTCACCTTCACCACCTCAAATCCGACCGCGCACTTTCCCGTCGTCATTTGCTATGAAGACATGTTCCCGCACGAAGTCCGCGACCGCGTCAACGACACTACCGATTTCATTTTAAACCTCACTAACGACGGTTGGTTCGGCGACAGCGTCGTCCAATGGCAACACGCCATCAACGCTCTTTTCCGCGCCATCGAAAACGGCATCCCCCTCGTCCGCTGCACCAACAACGGCCTGACCTGTTGGATCGATCGAAACGGGGAAATTCACGAAGCCTTCTTCGAAAATTCAACCGACATCCACCAGGCCGGATGGAAAATCGCAGAAGTCCCGCTACGTGCACCAGATCAAACTCCCACCTTCTACACCAAACACGGCGACATCTTCGGTTGGACTTGCGTTATTATTGTTGCCCTTGCACTAGCCCTCTCAATCCTCAAGTCCTTCTCGAGCAAACCCGGGCGAAAATAACTTGTCGTTTCCGTCTATGCAAATAATGGCTAAACCGTTAACGAGATTGCGACCGCGTCGCTTCTGGAAGATATATCGAAGAAGAGCAAAGACTAGTTCGCCTCTTGCGATTGTGAATTCGCCGCCACCGGTGCTGCGTTCGCGGCTTTCGCCGCCTGCTCCTTCTCGTGTTCGCTGTAACTCGTCAGCAACGCACCTAGCGCAATCAACAAAACCCCACCCCATCGCACCGTCGACACCTGCTCGTGCAAAACGAACTTCGCCGCGAGCGTGGTCACAATGAATCCGATCGAGGTCAGCGGCCAAATCAAACTCACGTCCTTTTGCGAGAGCATGTAGCACAATGCCGCAAAGAAAATCGCCTCCAGAAAAACGCCGAACAAAATTTTTCCATTCGTTGCCACCTCGACAATGACGCGCCCAATCTCAGCGACGCTGATGCCTTTAAAGCCACTAAGCTCTTTCAGGCCGCCCGCTAAAAAAGCGACGCCAATCGATTCAACGATCGCGGCCACAATGAGGATAACAATAATTTTCGCCATACTATAAATGTCGCACAGACGCTAAGTTTGCAGCTTTCGCCGCCTGCTCTTTTACATGCTCGCTGTAGCTAGTCAGCACCGCTCCAATCGCAATCAACGATATCCCGATCCACCGCAGGGTTGACACCCGCTCACCCAGGATAAGTTTAGCACTCACCGTCGTCACAATAAAACCCATCGAGGTCAGCGGCCAGACAAGACTCACGTCTTTCTGCGAAAACATGTAGCACAGCGTGAAAAAGAAAAGCGCCTCGAGGAACACTCCAAACATGATTTTCCCGTTCGTGACAATTTCGAGAAAAATCCGCCAAATCTCGGAGAGGCTGATGGTTTTAATGCCGCTTAGCTCTTTCAAGCCGCCGCCCAGATACGCAACAGCGATCGATTCGACGATCGCCGCCACAAAAAGAACAACAATGACTGTTAACATACTACAAATCCCCGTAACGAATCAACTCGATGCCAAGCTCTCGCACGAGCGCCCTTGTCTTCGGACTGACCAAGGCGTCGAATTCATTCTTAAATTCGTCAAGTGACGGGTGCGAGTAAAGCTCCGAAACCCCAGAAGGCAACTCAGGCAAAAGCTTGGTTACATAATCTTCGTCCACCCGCGCATTCTGCAACAGCCCAAACACTATGTCCGTGTGCGCGAACTTCTTCCGTTTAAACGTCGACCGTTCCCACGCCGACAGAAATTTAAAAATAATTGTGTGCCCAATCCGATAAATCCATTCCCCCGACGCAATCCGTGCATTCAGAAAAAATCGGTCATTCGTCAGGCGCATCCGCCGAATACCAAAACGCTCCGCACTCTCCACCAAAATCGAAAAAATCGCCGGATGCATATGCAAATGCAGATGCCCATTGACATGATCGAGAGGCAAATCCGTTGAATGAAA
>Ga0265327_10004302_pt1 | contig 12710 bp, 7 predicted proteins | sample 41621metaG_FD_202089 | JGI IMG/M metagenome (GOLD analysis project Ga0265327, IMG submission 202089) | Rhizosphere microbial communities from Carex aquatilis grown in University of Washington, Seatle, WA, United States - 4-16-21 metaG | ecosystem: Host-associated > Plants > Roots > Rhizosphere >...
TGCGGCGCCCGCGGGCATCGCGCTTCTCCCCGGTTTCCACCAACTCCGCCGTCAATGTCTTCATCGACGACGACACTACCAGCATTACGACCCGACGACTACGAGGCACCCGGGCGGACGCTTACGACAGTCCATTCCTGCCCGTTGATTATAAAACTGCCTGGGGTCGAACCAGCCGGCGCGACGCCAGGGGTTCCAGAAGTTCCTCCCGAGTTATTTGAAGTGGAACCCGTGCCCGAACTACCTGTGACGAGCTTTCCAACATAGGTGTATCCCGACGAACCAGTCAGGCTGAAGCCCGGTGTCGTGCCCACAAACGCCGATACCGAAAACCCCCAATTGGACTGATCAAAAATATAGCCGGCGCTGTTCGGATATGCTGCGGGGTTGAAAACGTCAGTGGGAATTGGGGCTACATCGTAGGTCTTCCCGTTAATCGTCTCCAGCAACATTCCGAGGTAATCGTAATCATTCACGCCGTTGTTTCCGCAAAAGCCGTAAAGATTGAGCCCACCATCTTCCTCTATCGGATCTTGGTTTATGAACCTGCCCAGACTGGGGCTGTAATATCTTTGGCCGTAGTAGATAAGACTCGTCTCCACATCGGTGTATTTAGTTGAAAACTGAAACGGATTGCTGCCGGCGTAAGTGCCGGACTCCCGTAGGGTATTCCCGAAGGCGTCGTATTCGTAGGCGGCGGCAAGTGTGCCACTACTCGCGTCTACGGTACCCGCAACGTTGCCCATAGCGTCGTATAATGGGATGAGTATCTTGCTAGTGGCGTAGTCATAAGTAAGGAGCAGTCCTCCCACACCGCCGGCTCCCTGTAGCGTGCCACTCAGATCGAGGCCCCAGACGTAGTTGCGCACCGGATTGAGCGAGCCGTCGAATTCCTTGATGAGATTCCAGCCGTCATAAAGGAATTTGGTATCTTCGACGGACGTTGAACTGAACGTATCGGTGCTAGCATTGTAGCCTTCGTAGCGCGTCTTTCGCGCCCGCCGTCCCAGGTAGTCGTAAGCAAAGACCAGTTTCTGCGCCTTGGTGGCAGGCATCAACGGAGCGCTGCCGACAACTGCCGCGAGAGTCCGCATTTGGATGAGGCGGTTCTCGGCATCGTATGTATAACTCCAACGTCCATCCTTGAGCAGATTCCCGTCGTAGTCATAGCCGTCGGTGGTGCCGGTGCTGTTAAAACTTTCGGGGGTCTTTGCGAGATAAGCACTCGTGCTACTGGTGTAGGGCGTGGGCGTGGTGTTATCTGTTGCCGTCAGCGTTGCAAAGACAGGAGTCGAGGTGTTCGTCAGCGCATAAGCGTCGAAGTAATAACTTCCGCTTGCGCTGCGTGCCGCCGTATCGCTTGTGCCGCCCCCAGTTACTGTGACCGTGCTGCCAGGGGCGCTGCCTGCGACATCAAAGGCCCCGGCTACAGCCCGCGAGTCATATTGGTTGAGTGTGTTCGGGGTGTAACTAAGGGAGGTGCCATTGTGCGTGACTAAGGTGCGGTTGCCCATGTTGTCGTATGAAAAAGCCGAGTCGTTGCGTCCCGGTAGGATTGCCGTGGAACTGGTGCCGACCTTGGTCACATCACTCTTCAACTGGGAGAGGTCATCGTAGCCATAGTAAGTCGTCAGCCCCTCACTGCCGTTGCCGTAACGATTGAACATGCCGCTCGTACTCGTGTTATCGCTGGTCTTGGCCACTTGCGTGATTCGGCCCATATCGTCGTACTGATAGTCGAATTGGGCTTGGATTACCGGAGTGGAACCCCATGTCGTCTTGCGCTGCGTGGGCCAATCGTAGTGTGAGTGATAGGTGCGAGTGTCGGTGTAGTTCCAACCGGGATAGCCCACTGACTGAATCAGGTGCGAATTGGTCACATAGGTATAGCTGAACCAGAACGATTGATTCAATCGGCCTACACTGTCGTAGCCGTAAGACATATCATAGTCCGAATAGGCATTGGAGGAGCTACCGACTGAGAGGCGATTGTAGCGGCCAACGGCCCCGGTGGCTGTATCGTAACCACGGGTTATACGGCGGTCGCCGTAAAAATCGGAGCTACTGGTGCCGACAATTTCATTCTGCAGTTCAAGAGTGCTGCCAAGATTGTAGTTGAAAGTGTGCGTGCCCGTAGTGGTGTCGCCGGCTGTGGCCTGCTGCCCGAGGCGGTTGTAAGTAAAAGTGAGACTGGGCGTGACGGAGTCGTTATAGGTGACTCCCGTAAGCCCACGCGTCGCGGTGTCGTAACTATAGGTGGTGGTGACGTGCGTCGTGCCAGAGAGAATGCGGGCCCATTGGCGTGTCGAAATCATGCCGGCGGCCGTATATGTGTAGCTAACGGTATGGCCGGAAGCATCTACCTTCGAAGAAAGCAATCCGGTTGAGTCTTGGTGGTTCCAGGTCGTCACCTGCGGACTGCTCGGACTGGACGGCCACGATGAACCAGTGAAGGTCGCGGTGGAACTGGCATAGGTCGTCATCGTATACTGCCGGCCGTAAGTATCGTAGGCATATTCCACGGGTATCGTCGTGTCGCCCCATTCGCGCTTCTTCTGGCCAGTCGGATAGTATTCGTAATAGGCGTATTTATTGAGGACGTTCATGACGCTCTTCACTTGGCCTGCAGTGTCGTAAGCGTAAGTCGCCTGCACTTTGTAATTCGGGTCGGTAACCGTGGCGACCAAACTGGTGCCAGAGATATAAGCCGTGACCGTTCCCAAGCCTGTGCCAACAGTGCGCGGATCGATGGAGGCGGTCTGCCGCCCGAGCGAGTCGTAACCATAGGTCGTGGTTACTCCAGTGGTATCCTGCGATGACATCAACAGTCCATTGTAGAACGTCTGCACCGCGTTGGTGCTCGAATTTGGCGCAACGGTCGTGGCGACGGCCATCTTGCCGTAGTTCGCCACTTCGTAGTAGGTGGTAGTCATGTTGCCAAAGACATCATAGCTATCGACGCGGCTCAACCGGGTATAGCCACTGCCCGCTGCAGTAAATCCGCTGAGCTGAGTATCGACCCTAGCCACTTGCGTGGGGGCGCTACTACTCAGCGTGGCGTAGGTAGTCGTGGTGTCGCGCCGCCACCAGACCCCACCGCTGGGGCTGAAATATTGCCACGCGTAGTCGGTGATCCGATCGCTACTGGACAAATCCAACACCCCGTTGCTGTTGAGATCGTCGCCCTCGCGGACGACCTTACCGAGGGTGTCGTATTCAAAGCAATGGTCACCTTTGCCATCGCCATGCCAGATATAGCTCAACTGCCCCAGCGTGTTGTAGACGTAGTATTCGGAGTAGTAGGAGCCGTCCCCGCCCATCCGCCAGTCCTGATAGAGCGGGCCGTTCCAATACCAAACCTTGGCGGTCCAAGCGGCCGAACCCGAGCTCGCCAACCAGTGATCTTGCACCTTAAAGCCACCGGATATGACCCGATAGCCGTAATATTCGGCGACTTGCGCAGAGCCCGTGATACTCTTGGTCTGTCCATCGGGATAAATTTCAGTGACCGTGGTTCGCGTGAAACCTGAAACACTGGGTAGTGTAGCAGTGACGATTTTGCCACCCGCGGTGTAACGATAGCTGGTAGTAAAGCACTTGGTCGTGTCGCTTGCCGTGGCATTATTCACTTGCTGGGTCAGCCGGCCGCACAAGTCATACCAGGCTGTAGTGGTTTGGGTGGAAGCCCCGGAAGCAGTCACGTCTGTTTGCGTTGCGTGGTTGGCCCCGTCGAGGGTGTAGGTCGTGGTGATGTCGGCTTGCGCCGCGTAAGCACCGGCGGAAGCTCCCTTCTTGGTGCTGTAATCCACCCGCCCAATCAGGTCATAGTGGAACTGGGTTTCAATGCCTGTGGGATCAACGGTACTCGTGAGTTGGCCGTCGGTATAGCTATACGTGGTCAGAGCCCCGTTGTTGGCGAGACTTTGGGTCAGACGGCCATAGCCATCATATGTGTAATCCGTATAGGTCATCGGGAAGAAGCCGGTCGTCCCTGTTCCGGTGTAGACCTGTGTCTCGGTGTGATAAACCACTCCCTGGGCAATACGGATGGTAATCTCCAGGGTCGATTTATTCGGCACCATCTCAATGGACTCACAGGACTGGCCATCGAAGCTCGTCACTGCCGTAGCGCCGCTGCTGCTGGTCGAACCATTGAACTTGAGTTCGCGCCAGTGGTCCCCCGTGGAGCTAACCGTAAAAACATTGGTCGAAGGGTTATAGGTGCCCCGGCTGACGCTCCAAGATGTCTGCGACAGGTCGGCTTTCTTCAGCAGGTAGGGATGGCCAGCTTCGTCCGGGTCGGCATCCGCGCGAATGCTCTCCTGCCGCTCGTTGTGGGAATCCGATGCGTCGCTGTAATACGACACGTCGTTTTTGTCCCGAGGTGAGCCAGAGTTGGAACTACTATCCAAAGCCCAAGCGGTTTTTCCGGTTACCACACCGTTGATGCTTTCCTGGCGCAACAGCGGACTGCGTTTGCGGCCGGTCCAGTCTGCCACGTAGGTATAGTTGACGACTCGTCCGGTGGACAAACTCGTGATCACCGAATCCACGTACTGATGATATTCGTTCAGCAGTTCGCCGCGGGTATCCCAGTCGTCGTAGTATTCGGAGAGAATCCAGTTGCCCGTAGGCATGGAGACCGACTTCACCTTGCGGTAATTGCCGCGTTGGGCATCGCTGCCGGTGGTGGGCGCAGTCTCATAATAAGCGTAGCTGGTCGTAAGTTGCGCTCCACCGGTATCGGGATCGGCAATGATGTCCGTCAATTCCTCGTTCATCCACGGCTTGGTCGCATAGTTGTAGCGGGTCTTGGCTACGAGAGTGCCACTGGCCGTTGAGTCGCCCGTATGCACCTCGGCGATGTCAAAACGCAGGCCGCTAGAGGGCACGGTGCTGGAGTGAATGGTCGTGCGCAACCAAGTCGGTGTCGTGCCGCCGCCTTCTTTCAGCGTCCACACATAAGCGCCCGACGAAACCGATCCACTGGTCAATTCAAGGTATGAGACCCGCACCACCGAACCATGGGTTTCAGTGATCGTAATCTTACTCGTGCCCGAAGACTGTACCCGGATGGTTTTCCATGGTGTGCCGCCGAAGGTGTAACAAAAGCCGGTCCACCCAGTCACATCGCTCCACGAATAGAACTTGAACGTATAGCCGTTGGACGGAGATGAGGGATCATCCACAATATCGACAAATCCCACCGGCGTGCAAATCTGCTTAAGCGCATGGGGTGCAGTGGTGTCATAAACCGTTACGATCTGTCCGACGTTGGCCGGTGGAGCCGCATAATAAAGACGCTCACGGCTGACCGGACTGTTGGTCAGGTCCAATTCCTTGAAGAGAATTTTCCCGGCGCTGCGCCCAGTGCGCAGATTTCCGAGACCGACCTCCCAAGTGACAGACTTGCCAATATCAATTCCGCTGAAGGTGCCGATGTCTGCACCCGCCACGCTGGCGATCGGACGAATCTCCACGGTGTGGGTATAATTGTAGCCGCTGCTCGAAACCGCACGCGTAGCGAGATCGGTTTGAAGATTGTCGATGTAGACCGCGTAGCCCTGTGGAGCGACCACGCTCAGCCAGTATTGCCCCGTGCCGCTACCGGCAAAAGTCACCGTATACTGTTTGCCAGGCCGTAACGGAACCGTGGCCATGTCGGACTCATGAATCGTTGTAGCGCTGGTGACCGAATCACTGACGGAAACGCTCGATTCTCCGGTCACCGTCGCCATATTTGTAACCGTTCCAGTAAGCCCGGTGGAAAAACTGACGCCTTCTGTATACGGCACAGGGTTGGCGGCCCAAATCGGCGCGGTAATCAGAGAGCACAGCAGGATAAAGATGCTCTTTTTCATGGCACACCTCTCGTTATTTTCCGGCTGGCATTGGCCAACGTCGCGCGAACCACATCAGCCCGGCCGTGCCGCACCGCCGGGGGAGTGGAAATCTCCAGCACGGAAGAGCTGACTGCGGGCTTGGTTGCGGAGCCCGTCGCGGCCGAAGCCACTCCGCCATGGCGGGCTGCAAGCATATCTTGGCTGCGCAGTTTATCCATTGCGGCCTTCAGCTTGTCTTGCAGTCCCGCTTTCCCAGTCTGTCCCATCCCGTTGGTAGCCGTTCCGCTGTCGGTAGAGTCATCCGTCATCAACAACACCTCCATGGCATCCTGCGGCCAGCGTGATTTAGCTCCCGCGGTCAGGAGCACATCCACCGCCGCACTGCCGGGGCCCGCATCGAAAAACTGCGATTGGTCACCCAAGCTCACCAAGCCGGTGCCAGACACCGGATCGTAGCCCAGCACAAGGTCCACCGCCGAGCCGTCCGTTGGCACGCTCCACGGCAATTCAATCTGTTTCGCCTCGCCAATGACGAGGACCAGTTTCCCTTGGGAATCACTCTGCGTAAATGCCAGCGCGATGGGACCTACCTCCAGAATCGGCCAGTCGGTCGCCAAATCAGTGAAACTCGGTCGTGATACAAGATGCAGAATGACTGCGCCGTTGGAAAAACTTCGGCTGAGTTGCGCTCCCGCCGGTAGAATCAGTTGCTGGCCTTGGACCAAATTGGCTTTATCGGCGCCCGCTAGCGTCCACGCATCAAGCGTCTGCGGGGTAACGGTGATAATCTGTTCGCCTGCGCCGAGCCGGAGGCACAGCGCGAGGGCAAAGAATGTGAGGAGAGTGTTGCGCATGGGATTGGTCTTTTTCAGCCCTTAGTAACGGTGCCCTGCAGGATCTCGGCCTTATCCTTGAGCAGATCATTGCGGAACCTTTGCAGGTTCTTGTCGTTGGGCTGCAGCTTGAGAGCTGCCGCTAGGTCCGCCTTGCCATCGACGACCTTGTTAAGGAAGCGAATGCGAATCCGCGCGAGCTCCTGCAAATACATCGCCTTCTCCGCCGCGGCAGAGTCAGGTGTTTTTTGGATCATGGAGACCATAGCCGTCTCCGCCTCCGCGAAGAATTGTTCGGCCTCCGCGGGCTTCCGCGCGGCAATCAATCGGTGCCCGACATCGATGGCCGCAAACGCAAAGTCTGCATCGGGGTCTATCTTGAGGCCCGATGGGGAGAACCCCGACCGGAGTCGCCCGATGGACGTTTCCACTGGCTCGGCTCCCGCCACCACCGTGGCCGCAAGGTCGGTGCGCAGTTTCAGCGCATCGGTCATCAGTTGCAACGCGGCCGATTGGTCAGTATTTGTAGGAGCGTTGGCCGCAACCTGCGCCGCCAACGAAACGCCAAGACTCACTGCGCACATCAGTGCGCACATACGGGCCAGTGTTTTCATGCAATACTCCGTAATTCACGAAGCATGGCTGGCCCGCCTTGCCGTCGTAGATTTGATACCTTCGCGTAGACTTAGGTGACCGCCTCGCTTCCGTCTGCTCGGCTGGGCGACTACTCGTCGCTTGGGCGCTGAGAAAGCCGGCTAAGTTATTCTCCGTCAAGTAGACTCGACTAGGGTGTCTTTCTTAGTCCGAAGTGACTATTCTCGCCGGCGATATTTCGTGAATGTTGCTTGCCGCTCCTTCCCGAGGCGCACGCCTGTCCTGTCACAGGTGCAGGACTTATGCGTGGTCACGGAGGGAATAGATTAAGTGGTAAGAGCGGGCGCTGGCGTCTATGCGGAGGCAGGTGTCGGTGCGGTTGGCGGCGGGAACGGGGCAGGAGTCTCGGTCGGGACATTGGCCGCGACCTGGACCTCCGTCGCGACTGGAGCAACCGCAGTCGGCGGAGATACTGGCGTCACCAACGCTAACTCTGGCTGGTGATGACTAAGAGCGCGGCGCAGCGAGGGCGGCATTGATTCCTTTTGCAGTTCGCCGTAGCGCTCATTGAGCCGCTGCTTGAGTCCGAAAAGACGGCGCGAGGCAGTATCGACGAGCGTAGCAAAAGTGGTGGCCCGGATGGTCCCGTAGGCCGGTTCGCCAACGGTCTTTTTCGGCGCGGCCTTGGCATCAACTTCATGGCCGACGACAAACGCGCAAATCCGGACGTTGTCGGTGAATTGTCCCGAGCCAAATATATCCTGAACATAGCCGTCGGCTTGGTTCATCTCTTCGCGGCCGATGGAAAACCCACCGCGCTTGAGTTCGATCAAGAGCACGTCACGGGTGCGAACCAGCTGCGAGTCCGAGTCCAAGACTTCAAGGCCCACCGCCGAAAGCGTGGAGTCTCCCAAAACAAGAAGATCGCTGCGCTTGCGGGCGTTTTCAAACGCCTCGGGCGGGCATTTTTTACCGAAAACCTTTTGGACGGCATTACGGATGGTCTGGTTCGACGAATACTCGGGAGTGTCGAACTCCGGGCCGAACACCCAGCGAGCCTCGGCGACTAGTGGATGCAGCGAATGAAGTTCGTCCGCCTTCTTGTCACCCGACAGCCGCTTGATCGCCTCGATAATGGCGAGCCGGTTATCGACCTCATCGAGAACGGTGAGCGCGTCTTTGATGTCCCATTCCGAGAGAAAGCGGTCGAGACCGGCGATGTCCGTTTCCGAGAGCGTGGTGAGCTTTTGCAGCACTGACTGCATACTCGACGACTGCTTCTCAATGACCATGGCAGAGACAAACGACTCCAAGACCTCGGAAGACATGCCGGGATTTTGCTCGGCAACACGCTCGACAACTGACGCGACCTCGCGGCGGGCACCGCTGGAGAGGGCCTGAAGCCTGGGGGCGTTTTGCCGGTAGACCGACTCTTTGGTGTCTTCGATGCGGGAAGTGGATATCTCGCGGTAGACCTTTTCCACTTGTTCCGCGACACCGACGTAGAGTTCATCAACCTTCGGACCACGCCTGAATCCCGTCCAATCGGGCTCGACCTGATCCCGCATATCATCGCATTCGACGATGAAAGTGTAGCGCTTGCCGAAATGAGTGCGTCCGTCCACCGGGGCGTGCCGCCCCATCGTCCAACTCGGCTCGCCCACTAGTCGCCCACCTACCCAGAAAGCCACGCCCTGGCGGAGGGTGTTGGTCGCTGCTTTGTTGGTGTCATAACAAGTAACGGCGACGGTGATTCCGCACGGCAGGGTAATCGACGCTTCGCTGGTCTTGTTGCCGGCCAGCTCGGTGCGCGTCAGAGCGATTCCATTTACGAAGATCGCAAATTGTGGATCGTGGATAAACCGAGAGGCCAGAATCTGGCGAAGTTTCGTCGCGTCCGGGAGGTGGCGGGTCGCGGTGGCAACCAACTCGGTGCCATGTCCTTCGCCGGCCGTAACTTTTTGAGCCAAGATGACGAAAGGGTCGTCTTCGGTCGCCGTCGAGACGTGGAACCAACTCGTCTGACCGGCTTTAGTGGTGAATACCTGATAGTCGTCGGCGAAGCACAGCAACCCGTGACGACCGACACCATTGCGCCCGTAAGCCATGCGTTTCCAACCTGCGCGCTCCGGTGGAAACTCGGCCGATTTGCCCTGATGCTCCTGTCGGTCGTAGCCGAGTTTCATCCAGCGCCTCGTAAATTCATCGGTGAGCATCCCGACCCCATCATCTCGGACGCGAAGTGCGCCGCCGATTGAATCGGGGACGGTGATATGGACCGCGGCGGCTCCTGCATCCCAGCAATTGGCCACTAGTTCGGTCAGTGCAATGTCCGGCTCATGAGCGATGGCGCCCAGCGTCCTCAGAAGATAGCCTTTCTCGAAAAGGGATCCTTGGACGTAAGGGGCCATGAACGACGTAGAGTTAATTAAAGACAGGGAAGTATTCGACCATTCAAACCGCCTGGTCGAAATGGCGTGAGCCCGCCTCCTTGGGCCCCGGGGCGAACTCGTATACTTGATTCCACCTTTGTCTTATTGCGTCAAGACAGACGGACAACGCTGTCACACAGGCAATGTGTCCTAGCCTTCCCCGCTAATCGACTATGCGGAATGGATGGTGGTCCCACAGGGATTTGAGCCCTGAACCAAAGAATTATGCTTACCACTTCGGCTCTCGCCGCCGACTGATAGCTTGGTATTGGGTCGCTAGTCTAGGCAAACCACCTCGCCTAGAAGGCGTATTCTGCATACCCGACCGGCACCAAACCCTTCCCCGGCACCTCGATGAAGTATAGCGTGCTGTCAAACCGTGGCAGGGGAAATAGCTCCACTTTGGTTACACCAATTAAAGTGTGATCGAAAACAACCCCATCGGAGCGGTATTGTTCGGCTAAAATCTGCTTAAACCGTGGGCGCAAGATAACACTATGCTTTAGTAATATTTCTGACCACCGCGGGCGAATATAGTCATCCGCCGAGGGAATCCTTTCAAAAAAAGTCCTAAACGAAATTGCCTGAGCATTGGGTCGTTCAAGCACGTGTAACAATTCGCCCTTAGCCTCGCCTATCCGGTAATTATAGAATCCAGCGGTTTTCTCTACGTGAAATGAAGTCGATCCATTGCTATGGACAATTCCTTCGTGCAGAGAGAAAAATTCAGGATACTTTAGGATGGTTCTTAGTTTAGTATCTAGGTCTCTGTAGTAAATTGCGCGCTGGCCGAAATTACTCTCAGTGTAGGACAGCTCGATAAGCTCTTCAGGCGAGAACTGCGCGAGCCGTTTCCTAATACCCGGTTCGTCATAAAACACCTCCATTTTAAACTCAGACGGGAAGAACTTAGCGAAATCGATAACCAGATAATAATAGATGCACGAGGCTGCTACGAAAAGTAATCCTGCGCGATAAGCTACACGCTTCCTGACGGGAATTTCCACGCCAACGACAGGTAGCTTAATAGGAACAACTCCGCGGTGTCCTTTCTTTAAGCGTGCAGCCACAAAAAGCACAACCAGGGCCACTAGGAATGGACCGTATAACTCTATAAGAGTCATTCTATGCCTCCCTGCGCCGAACAGAATTTTGCGATGACTCGCGCCGCATCGGCGGAACACTCTTCAAAAGAATTATGCCCGCATTCATCGATAACGTGCAGGGTCGCGTTCGGCAGTTCTTTTGCTAACCGTTCACCCGAGCTCAACGGTATTACAGCATCATCCCTGCCCCAAATGATCAGTGTCGGAATGTCTATGGAGTGATAGCGGGAGACAATCTGCTCGGAATCGTTAGGGATAATCTGGGCAGCCGTTTGCAAAAGCGCGTAGTTATAACCACGTGTGCGCATAGGCACTGCGTAACGCTCAACGAGTGCTTCGGTGATCTTACTTTTGTCATAGACTATCCTCGTAAGCGTATACCGCGCCTGGAAGCTTGCTGGAGAAAAATCAGTCAACACATAACGCAATACAGGGATGCGAAGGTAACGAACGAAGAACGGTATCTCAGAATTGTATGCGGCTGCATCAAATAATATTAGTTTCTTGGGGCGATCAAGCAGACCGTCGATTGATGCAATTGCGACGAGAAGAGCCACCCCGCCCCCAAAAGAATGTCCTGCTAGAACATAGTCTTTCAGCTTTTGAGCCCTGATAAATTGGGCGATTAAATCCGCATTATCCTGCATCGAATACTTACCATCTCGCGGTTTCGCAGATAGCCCAAATCCTTTTAGATCGATCAAGAATATCTGATATTCTCGTGCAGGGAGAGAGCCCGTAAGAATTTTCCAGTTCTCAAGAGACGCCGCAAATCCATGAAGAAAAACGATGGGACGCCCTGATTTACCGATCACCTCGTAGTTGAGATAGTCGCTGTCATTATAATAGAACCGCTGCGAGGATGTGGCAGTCATTTCTTTTCGGCCGAATTGAACGCAACCACTAAGCAACAAAGCTGTAGCCAAAAGCGAGACGAACCGGACTACGGAAATAGAGACGAGCACGTTTCCTTGGAATGAATATTTATCGACAGACCAATGGATGGTGGGCCCACAGGGATTTGAACCCTGAACCAAAGGATTATGCTTACCACTTCGGCTTTCGCCGCCGGCTGATATCCGTGCGTGGTCTGGACCATGCCTTCACCATACCGCCATCGGCTTAGGTGGGTGATTATGGCCTCTACACCTTACCGCGCTTTCGCGCGGGCTTGGCTCGGCGTTGGGTCGCTCGCCTATGCGAGCAGGCCGTTCACCGAATTTACACCTGACTAACGGCAGGTTTCCCCGCCGCCGACCCGTGAAAGTCCTCTGCTCTAACCGTTGAGCTATAGGCCCGGAAATCCAAAGAACTGGGCTAGGCTGCCATTCAATATAGCGACATCAACACAATCTGGCGTTCACACTGCGAGGATTAGCTGTTCTCCATCGTTTTGGTAACCCAATTCGGCTTTCACCTCCTGCAGCGCGCGAATTGCCCACTCGCAGCGCAATCGGGCCGGCTGGTCGAGGTACGGAGCCAGCGTCTTGTGATTTGGTACCGTGCCGCGAAAGTGGAGGAATCGCGATACGGCTCGGATGGAGGCGCAAAACTGTTCCTGACGAATGCTCGCCATGAGCTTTCTGTTATCAAGATACCGTTTCGCAATGGCCTTAGCCAACTCCGGAAAATACTGACGAACTACCCACGGATTGCGATTCAACCGTTTGTCGCAGATCTCGTCAAAGGACTGCATCGCGTATTTGTTCACTCGCAAGATATCGAAGAGCCGTCGCTCGAGACCAGGTCTGTCGATTTTCCGCCGGTGAAAATAGTGACCTGACCTCGCATTTTTAAGCCGCCAAGGGAGTTAGTCTGGGCCACAAGCAAAGGACCCAGACCATGAAAGGAGTAAAATTCACGACGGAAGATAAGATCCGCATTTTGCGGACCGCCGACGGC
>Ga0265327_10004303_pt1 | contig 12706 bp, 12 predicted proteins | sample 41621metaG_FD_202089 | JGI IMG/M metagenome (GOLD analysis project Ga0265327, IMG submission 202089) | Rhizosphere microbial communities from Carex aquatilis grown in University of Washington, Seatle, WA, United States - 4-16-21 metaG | ecosystem: Host-associated > Plants > Roots > Rhizosphere...
ACATGATCGAGCGTGCGGATCATGTCGAGCGACTCGGTGAAGAAGTGTCCCGAGCCGGTCAGCGCCCAACCCCAGCGCGGCGTATGGACTTTTTTCATTTACGAAGCTTTCTTCCCTGTCGTGCGAACGCGGCTCGCGGCGGACTGAGCCGGGGCTCTCGAACGCGCTGCGAAAAGGGAAAGCCGGTTTCCCGCAGGACGCGTTCTTGCGCTTTAGAATGGGTCACATTCGCCGCGTTCAGGCGACGCCGCCTGAAAACAGCGTGATCTAGCACATTGGAGAGGCCGGCGCGCAAGCGTCCCGCCGGAAACGCATTGCGCGCTGTGGCTATTTTCTTCGCGGCCCTGCTGAAGCCGCCGGCGACGCGCCTTTACCTTGGGATTTTTGAGCGCGGCGCCTCGATAACGGCGACCGGAAAAGCGACGGCGCCCTCCGCTCGCCTCGCCCGAAGGGAGCGTGCTAAGCTGCGCGAGTCGGGCCCATATCAAGCGAGGGAAGCCTAAAATGACCGTTACGAAGCTTGGCGCCGCCCTGATCGCCGCCTTCATCGGCAGCTCAGCCGCCCAGGCGGCGGACGCGAGCTTTCGCTGTGAAGGCGTCAATCAGACGACGGGAGCGCAGCTGCAGCCTTTCACTGTCGATATACGCGGCAAGAGCGTGACTCTGGGCGGCGTCGAAGAGTTGGGCGGCAGCTTCTCGCTCATTCAGGCGGACTCGCAGTTCTTCGTGTTCAAAAACGGCTCTAAAACCCAGGGCGGCAACATCAACCGCGCGAGCTCGACGATCAGCCTTTATGTGCTCGACATGGCGAAGCATAAGCTCTCGGTTCAGATCAGCGGCCGATGCGCGGCGCAATGACAGGTCAGGGAATGGAAACGGAAAAACTCTTGGCGACTCGGGAGGTCGTGGGCGTGTTCGCGGATGCGCAGGCGCTCGACGCCGCGACGAGCGATTTGCTCGCCGCGCGCTTCGAGGAAGCGCAAATCAGCCTGCTCGCCGGGGAGAAGGCGATCGTCGAGAAGCTCGGCCATAAATATGAGAGGATCGAGGAGCTCGAGGACGATCCGAAAGCGCCGAGGATTCTCTATCGCGCTTTCGATAGGAAGAAGACCGTCATACTGGGAAGCCTCGCGGCCATCGGCGCGCTCGCCACGGGCGGGGCGCTTTTTGCGGGCGGCGCGGCGCTCGTCGCGGCGCTCGGCGGGGGTGTGATCGGCGCCGAGGCCGGAGCCTTTCTCGGCGGCGTGCTCGGCGATTTCGTCGATGATCGCCACGCCGCCGATCTCAAAAATCAGCTCGACCACGGCGGTCTGCTGCTTTTCGTGCGCACGCGCGATGACGCCGAAGAGAGCGTCGCGAAGGAAATCCTCAATAAACACTCCGGCCGCGACGTGCATGCGCACGGGTTGTCCGCTTGAGGGCTTAGTCCGCCGCTTCGCAGGGAAGCCCTCCGCCAAGCGCCTCGGCCGCTCGCGCGGCCGAGAGCATTCGCGCATCGGAGACTGGGGCGGAGAGCCCTAAGCCCGCGCCTTCGCTGGGCTCACCAGCGGCGCCAGCGACGCCAATGCCAGCGGCGCCAATGCCAGCGGCGCCACCAGACATTTTCAACCGGCCCTTCGGGGGCGATCGCATCGCGGGCCGCCGGCGCCGGCAGCGCGAGAGCCGCGCTGCTCGTCGCGGCGATCACCCCCACGGCCAAGAGTGTTGTGGTCAAGAATGAGCGTCGATCCATAATCGGCTCCTTTGTTGCGGGCCGCTCAATTGCGGCTGCGCAGCTAGCCCATACAAACGCCTCGACCTCGTCTCGGTTCCCCATAGTGATCAAAATGCGTAAGCCGAGCTTGGCGGCTTCAGGCTTTCGGCGAGGCTTCGGGGCGAAGCGGGGGGCGCTCGCTTCGCCATCGCGATATGCCCTCGGACCCTATCAGCGGCCGGAACAGGCTTTTTTGATGGGCTGGTCGGGCGCGATCTTTTCGCGCGGCGCGGTCGCCGGCAGGGCGATGGCGGCGCGGATCGTAGCGGCGATGGCGCCGGCGGAAAGGAGGGACTTCGTCAGGAAGGCGCGTCGATTCATGGGCTCGCTGCTCTTGTCGCCGGGGCGCCTCACCGCCCCGGCCGGTTGCTTGCGCCGGCCCAACTCTCAGGCGCGCGGAATGTTCCAGCTTCAGCGCGGCGACAGCTCGCCGCAAACCCATGGCGCTTCCGGCGCCACAAGGTCCCGAGAGCGGCGCGCGAGGGCCCCCATTTTGACCCATTCCAAACCTAGAGGGACCATGGTGATCGGCGGCTGCGGAGGAGTCCGCCGCCCGAACGCCGCTTCTGCAAGCTGCCCTTCGACGGGAAAAATCTCGGCGAAGACGGGGACAAGACGAGGGATGAAAATGCTTTCAGCGCGCCGACACGCCACATCCTTGGCTTTTGCGGGCGCAATCTTTGCGTTCCTTTGCCCATTCGCGCCGGCTCAGGCTCAAGCCTCCTGCGAGGAAACGGCCGAGGTCGCCGTTTTGCCCTCGCCTTACGCGCCATGGAAGGGCGCGCCCTTGCGTGTCCTGGTCGCCGGGGAACATCCGGTCGGAGGCGAGCTGACGCTGATTTCGCCGGATGGCGGCGTCGCGGCCAAATCACGCGGGCATATCGCCGGCCCCCCCGCCGTCTGGTTCGCCGAGGTGGCTCAGCCTGCCGCCGGAGCCTGGCGCGCCGTTCTCACCCTCGACTCCTCCGTGGGCGGCTGCAGCACGATCACCAAGGAAATCGAAGTCAGCGCGACGAAACCCGCCGGGCCGCCCGCTGCGGAGCGCGGCCTCTGGGAGCTTCGCAATTCCTGGAACCGCGAGACGGAGAATCTCTATTCGGCGTGGATCGCCAAGCTCTTCGACGCGCCGCTTGAGGCGGAGCCGTCGTGGAAGAACTGGTCCGACGTGCTGCGCGATCGCTCGCGCAATGTCCTTTACGATCATCTCGGCCAGGACGAGGACAAGGCCGTCTCGACGGTGCGGCCCGATTGCGCGGATTTCGTCTACTTCCTGCGCGCCTATTTCGCCTACAAGATGGGGCTTCCCTTCGGCTATTCGAACTGCTCGCGCGGCGGCGGCGGCTCGGCCCCCCATTGCAACGAATGGTTCGACATGCTGCACCCGGAATCCACCCGGCCCGTGCGAGTGCAGGAAGCCTCGGCCGACGTTCCCGAGACCCCTGCGCGAGCTGCGCCGTCACGGGGTTTGCTGCAGCAGATCTTTTCATCGCCTGAGCAGGCTCAGCCGGAGAAGCCGGCCGCCTCCGCGAAGCCCACGAGCGCGAAGCGTTCCTCGCGCGTGACGGGGTTCGGCCAGTTCCTGCGCGCCGTCGGCGACGTCGTGCAGTCCGGCTCCGTGCGGGCCTCGGGGAACAACGACAGAAACGACTTCTACATGATCCCGCTGACGCAGGAGAGCTTGCGCCCGGGCACGGTCTACGCCGATCCCTACGGGCACGTTCTCATGCTGGTGCAGCGCATTCCGGAGACGGCGGACGCGGCAGGCCTTTTCTTTGCGGTCGACGCCGAGCCGGATGGCAGCGTCACCCGCAAGCGCTTCTGGCGCGGCAATTTCCTCTTCGTGCACGATCCCTCGCTCGGCAGCCCCGGCTTCAAGCGTTTCCGGCCGATCGTGCGGCAGTCGGGCGGCGGGGTGCGGGCGCTCACCAATGCGGAGATCGCGAAGAATCCGGATTACGGCGATTTCTCGCTGCAGCAGACGCAACTGGGGACCGAGGAATTCTACGATCGCATGGACGAGGTGATGTCGCCCGAGCCGCTCGATCCGACGCGCGCGATGCAGGGAGCGATCCGCTCGCTCGAGGAGCAGGTGAAGACGCGCGCGACGGCGGTCGAGAACGGACGCAAGTTTCAGAGCAGCGGGAAAGGCGAAGCGTCCATGCCCGACGGCGCCGCCATTTTCCAGACCAATGGCGCTTGGGAGGACTTCTCGACGCCGGCGCGCGACCTGCGCCTGCTCATCGCGATCGACGTGGTGAGGAACTATCCCGATCGCGTGGCGCGGCATCCCGAGCGCTATGCGATCCCCTTCGGCAGCAGCGCGGCCGGGATGAGGGCCGAGCTGCAGAACACGCTGGCGAACGAGCTCGCGGCGCGCAAGTTCTCCTACACGCGAAGCGACGGGTCGAGCTGGACGCTCTCGCTCAAGGACGTCATCGACCGTGCGGATCTGCTCGAGATGGCCTACAACCCCAACGACTGCGTCGAGTTGCGCTGGGGCGCGGCGCAGGGAAGCGCCGAGGCGGAGACCTGCACGCGGCATGCGCCGTCCGGACAGCGCGCCAAGATGTCGGACTATCGCAACTGGTTCCGCGAGCGCCAGTGGCCGCACGCTTAGGACGGTTGACCCGCGGGGAGAGGGCTTGAGATGAAGCGGGGCACGCGCTCAGGCTCTTTCGCCCGCGACCTTGCCGAAGTCGGCGACGCCGAGCATCGCCTGGCGCAGCTCGTTCAAGAGGCGCAGGCGGTTTAGCCGCAGCGCCTTGTCCTCGGCGTTGACGGTCACGTCGTCGAAAAAGGCGTCGACCGGCGCGCGCAGCTGGCTCAGCGCGCCCATCGCGCCCGCGAAATCTTCTTTCGCGAGCAAAGCGCGCGTTTCCTCGCCGGCGCGAGCGACGGCCTTGGCGAACGCATGCTCCTGCGGCTCGGCGCGCAGCTCGGGATCATGCGGCGCGTCGAAGGCGCCGGCGCCGTCCTTCTTCTCCTCGATCTTCAGAATGTTTGCGGCGCGGCGGAAGCCCGCCAGCAGATTCTTGCCGTCCTCCGTGTCGAGGAATTTCGAAAGCGCCTCGACCTTGGCGACGATGAGGACGAGATCGTCCTGCGCCTGGGGTCCCTCTCCGCCCAAAGACGTCGCGCCGAGGGCGGCGTCGATCAGATCGTAGCGCGCGCCTCGGTCGCGGAGATACACTTTAAGACGCTCGATGAAGAAGGAGAGGAGATCCAATGAGCGCCCCATGGCCCCTTGGACTGTCTCGGCTATGAACTCGCGTGCAGCCGAAGGGCTGGTCTGCGCATCGACATCTTCAATAAGCGACTCAATTGCCTCGGAAGGAAATCCCACTTCCGACAGATGTTCCGCCGCTGCGGCTTGACCATGTAATTTCCGCAGTCTAGTCGAGGTGTTATGCAGCGCCATCGGCTTTGCTTGTATCAGAAACAACTTTAGTCTGATGCCGTTCTCCAGCACCAGACGGATCACGCCCAGCGCGGCGCGGCGCAGCGCATAGGGGTCCTTGCTCCCCGTGGGCTTCTCGTCGATCGCCCAGAATCCAACGAGCGTGTCGATCTTGTCGGCAAGCCCCACAGCAATGGAGACCGGGTCGGTCGGAATGCGATCGCTTGGGCCTTGCGGCTTGTAATGCTCCTCGCAGGCGGCTGCGACGCTCGCGTCCTCGCCCTGCGCCGCTGCGTAATAGCGGCCCATCAGGCCTTGCAGCTCCGGAAACTCTCCAACCATTTCGGTGACGAGATCGGCCTTGCAGAGCGTAGCCGCGCGCTCGGCTTTGGCGGGGTCCGCGCCAACCAGCGGCGCGAGTTCTTTCGCCAGCGCCTTGATGCGCGCGACGCGCTGCGCCTGCGTGCCGAGCTTCTCATGAAACACGATGCTCTCGAGCTTCGGTAGCCGCTCCTCGAGCTTCGTCTTCAGATCGGTCTCGTAGAAGAATTTCGCGTCGGAGAGCCTCGCGGCGATCGGGCGCTCATTCCCGGCGATGATCGTCGCGCCGCCGTCGGTCGCCTCTATATTGGAGACGAGGATGAAGCGGTTGGCCAGCGCGCCGTCGGGATGCTTCAGCACGAAGCATTTCTGATTGACGCGGATCGTCGCGCGGATCACCTCTTTGGGGATCGACAGAAACTCTTCGTTGAAAGAGCCCATCAGCGCGACGGGCCATTCGACGAGGCCCGCGACTTCTTCCAAAAGTCCAGGGTCCTCGATAAGCTCCAGCCCCTGCGCCATCGCCAGAGTCTTGGCGTCGGCCAGGATGATCTCGCGCCGGCGCGCGGCGTCGAGCACCACCTTGGCGCGCTCGAGCGCGGGAACATAATCGTCGAAGCGCTTCACCCGGATCTTTCCCGGCGCCATGAAGCGATGGCCCCTAGTCTCGTCGCCCGACGCAATGTCGTTCACCGCGAAGCGCACAATGTCCGGCGCTTCGGTCTCGGGCCCGAAGGTCGCGAGAATCGAGTGCAGCGGCCTCACCCAGCGCAGCGCGTCGGGGCGCAGCGAATCGGCGCCCCAGCACATGGATTTCGGCCAAGGGAAATTGCGGATCGTCGCCGGGATGATCTGGCTAAGAATGTCGATCGTCTCGGCGCCGGCGCGCTCGATGACGGCGACATAGAAATCGCCCTTCTTGGGGTCCTTCTGAATGGTCGCCTGCTCGATCGAGGCGAGCCCAGCGCTTTTCAAAAAGCCTTGGATCGCCGCTTCGGGCGCGCCGACGCGCGGGCCCTTCTTCTCCTCGCGCGTATCCGGCTGGCGAGCGGGGAGCCCAGCGACATGCAGGGCGAGGCGGCGCGGCGTCGCAAAGCTCGCCGCGCCTTCATAAAGGAGGCCGCGCTCGACGAGCGCGTCGGTCACGAGCTTGCGCAAATCGGCGGCCGCCTGCGTCTGCATGCGCGCCGGGATTTCCTCCGAGAAGAGCTCTAGCAGAAGGTCGGGCATGAGCTTGCGTTCAGGCCAAGGCCTTCAGCGCGCTCTTCCCTGCGTAGAGCGCCGCGGGGCCCAGCTCCTCCTCGATGCGAATGAGCTGGTTGTATTTGGCGATCCGGTCGGAGCGGGCGAGCGAGCCGGTCTTGATCTGGCCGGCGTTAGTCGCGACGGCGATGTCGGCGATCGTCGAATCCTCGGTCTCGCCGGAGCGATGCGAGATCACCGAGGTGTAGCCGGCGCGATGCGCCATATCGACGGCGTCCAGCGTCTCGGTCAGCGTGCCGATCTGATTGACCTTCACGAGCAGCGAATTGCCGACGCCCTTCTTGATGCCCTCGCCCAGCCGCTCGACGTTGGTGACGAAAATATCGTCGCCGACGAGCTGAACCGTCTTGCCGAGACGCTCGGTGAGAAGCTTCCAGCCTTCCCAATCGTCCTCGGCCATGCCGTCCTCGATCGAAACGATGGGATAGGACGCCGCGAGCTTGGCGAGATAATCGACCTGCTGCTCGATGGAGCGCGTGACCTTCTCGCCTTCATAGACATATTTGCCGTCCTTGAAGAATTCGGTCGCGGCGCAGTCGGAGCCCAGAAACACGTCGACGCCCGGCTTGAAACCGGCCGTCTCGATCGCCTTCACGATATAGTCGAGCGCGGCCTCGGCGGAGGGAAGGTTCGGCGCGAATCCGCCTTCGTCGCCGACCGCCGTGTTCAGCCCCGCTTTTTTGAGCGCGCTTTTCAACGTGTGGAAAATCTCCGCGCCCCAGCGGATCGCTTCGGCGACGGTGTCGGCACCGGCCGGCAGGATCATGAATTCCTGGAAGTCGATCGGGTTGTCGGCGTGCACGCCGCCGTTGATGATGTTCATCATGGGCGTCGGCAGCACGCGCGCCTGCGTCCCGCCGATGTAGCGATAGAGCGGCAGCGCCGAGGCCTCGGCCGCGGCCTTGGCGACGGCGAGCGAGACGCCGAGAATCGCATTGGCGCCGAGGCGCGATTTGTTGGGCGTGCCGTCGAGGCGGATCATCGCCTCGTCGACGGCGACCTGCTCTTCGGCCTCGAACCCCAGGATCGCGCCGGAAATCTCGTCGTTGACGCCGTCGACCGCCTTCAGCACGCCCTTGCCGAGATAGCGGCTCTTGTCGCCGTCGCGCTTCTCGACCGCCTCATGCGCGCCGGTCGACGCGCCCGAGGGAACGGCGGCGCGGCCGAAGGAGCCATCCTCGAGCGTGACATCGACCTCGACGGTGGGATTGCCGCGCGAGTCGAGAATTTCGCGGGCGTGAACGTCGACAATCTCGGTCATGAAGGAGCCTCTAGGTGCTGGCGATGCGGGATTGGGCGGGTTGTAGCCCGAATGCGGGGGCGAAGGAAGGAGTCTGGAGCGGTTTCTGACAGGGGCCGCAGAGCGGGCGGCGACGGCGACGGAGCCCGGCGAATCCGACTATAGTCGCATCGGCGCCGGCGGTGGACCCTTCGTCGCGCCGGCTATCTGCAAGGATCAAGAGAGAATGCAGGCTGTTTCGATCGCCGCCGGAGAGGCTCCGCGCCACGGTTTCCACGCATGAGCGGGGTCGTTCACGTCGTCGGCGCCGGGCTTGCCGGCCTCGCCTGCGCCCTCAAGCTCGCTCAGGAAGGGAGGAAAGTCGCGCTCTATGAGGCGGCCCGCATGGCGGGCGGGCGCTGCCGATCCTATTTCGACGCGGCGCTGGGCCTCACCATCGACAATGGCAACCATCTCCTGCTCTCGGGAAATCGGGCGGCGCGCGATTATCTCGCCCGCATCGGCGCGAGCGACGCGCTGGTCGGGCCTAAGCAATGCGTCTTCGATTTCGAGGATTTCGCCAGTGGCCTCAGATGGCGGCTCGCGCCCAACGCGTCGCGCCTGCCCTGGTGGATTTTCGTCGAGGCGCGGCGCGTGCCCGGCTCAAAGCCGCTCGACTATCTCGGCGCGGCGAAGCTTCTTTACGCCAGGCCCGACGCGACAATCGGCGAGACGATGGCCTGCTCCGGCCTGCTCTATGAGCGCCTTTGGCGGCCGGTGCTGCTCTCCGCGCTGAACATGGAGCCGACCGAAGCCAGCGCCGCGCTCGCCGGCGCCGTGCTGCGCGAGACCTTGGCCGCCGGCGGCGACGCCTGCCGGCCCATGGTGGCGAAGGAGGGTCTCGGCCCCGCCTTCATCGAGCCCGCGCTCAAGACGCTCTCGGCGCTTGGCGTCGATGCGGCCTTCGGCGCAAGGCTGCGCGGCGTCGAGTTCGACGGCGCCCGCGCGTCGAGCCTCGATTTCGGCGACAGGCGGATCGACCTTGGCCCCAGCGACCGCGTCGTTCTCGCCATGCCGCCCTGGACCGCCTCGGAGCTCCTGCCCGATCTCGTCGCGCCGAACGAATTTCGCGCGATCCTCAATGCGCATTATAAAATCGCGCCGTCGCAGGGGCAGCCGCCGCTCCTGGGGCTCGTCGGAAGCTTGAGCGAATGGCTGTTCGCCTTCGAGGATCGCCTCTCGGTCACGATCAGCGGCGCCGACCGGCTCATGGACGAGACGCGCGAGGATCTGGCGGCGCGCATCTGGGCCGAGGTGGCGAAGGTGACCGGCCTCCCGGCCGCGCTCCCGCCCTGGCAGATCGTCAAGGAGAAGCGCGCGACTTTCGCCGCGACTCCGGCGCAGGAGCAACGTCGACCCGGCGCGAGGACACGCTGGGATAATCTCCTGCTCGCGGGCGACTGGACCGCAACGGGCCTGCCGGCGACGATCGAAGGCGCGATCCGCTCGGGTTTTCAGGCGGCGACACTGGCTTAGCGCGGGCTCAACGTCATCGACTCGAGATGCTTTTGCGCTATATTTGATCGTTGTGATCGCTATCAAACTCGAAAGGACAGCCAATGGTTGAGCAAAATTTCGAAGTTCCCGGCCAGGCGCGCGAGTTCTTGGAAAAGAGCATAGATCAGGCGCGCAGCGCCTTCGAAGCGATCACCGGAGCCGCCGAAAAAGCGGTCAGCTCCTTCGAGTCGGCGCTGCCCGGCGCCGCGAAGGACGTCAACAGCAAGATTTTCGCCGCCACCCAAGCGAACATCGAAGCGACTTTCGACTTTGCGAAAAAGCTCGCTCAAGCCAAGGACCCCCAGGAAGTCCTGCGGTTGCACGCCGAGTTCGCGAAAGCGCAGGCGGAAACTTTCCAGAAGCAGGCGACGGAAGTCGGCGCGGCCGTGCAAAAAGTGCTGGCCGACCCGCTGGGCAGGACGTCGCAAAGCTCCTGAAAGACCGGACCCCGGCGCCGAAGCGATTTCTTTTCCGAGCCGCCCCTGCGGGCAAGCCGCGCGACTGTCGCGGCTTGCGGAGCTTAGTGCAGCCGGTCCAGGAGCGTGGACGCCCCAGCACTGGCGATGGGGATGGCCATGGTGATGATGAGGATATACTCGACCAGCGAAATGCCGGTTGTCTTGTTTCTTCCCAAGCCAGAAAAGAACGCGCGCATCGGCTTTGCTCCTTCGAGGTCTGACGCGCCGCCCGCCGCAGCTTTCGTGGCGCTCCTTGGGAAGACGAACCTCCCTTTATGCCGGCCCATCCGTTAATCGAGAATGAAGCGGACCAAATTGAGGCCGCGCCTTCGCCCTCCTCGCTTCGCGATTCCTCCTCTTTCGGGACGAAGCCGTCGCGGCTAAAGAACGGCGCTTCCGCCGTGAGTCCCCGACCGAGGAGGGATCGATCGAGCCCCGGATAAAACCCCCGACCAGCGAAGCGCCGGAGACCAACGGACTTCTGGCCATTTCCCTGGCGTCGCTCGTCGTCGGCGCGGGGGTCGGCGTCGTGGCCGCCTCCTTCCGCCTCCTTCTCGAAAAAGCCGATCAGTTCCGCGACGCTCTCGTGCGATGGGCGCATCCATACGGCCTCGGCGGTCTCGCGCTCATGGTCGTGCTTTGCGCCTCAGCCGCGTGGATCGCCGCCTTTCTCGTGCGCCGCTTTTCGCAGCAGGCCGCCGGAAGCGGCATCCCGCATGTCGAGAACGTGCTGAACGGGAAAGCGCCGCCAGCCCCCGCCAGTCTGCTGCTCGTCAAATATTTCGGCGGGCTGCTCGCGATCGGAGCGGGACTGGCGCTCGGTCGCGAGGGGCCGAGCGTGCAAATGGGCGCGACCATCGGGAATCTCTGCGGGGAGGCGCTCGGGCTCGACTGGAGGATTCGCCGGGTACTGCTCGCCTCCGGCGCCGGGGCCGGCCTCGCCGCGGCGTTCAACGCGCCGGTCGCAGGAGCCGTTTTCGTGCTCGAGGAGCTCGTGCGTCAATTCGAGCTGCACATCGCCATCGCGGCGCTCGGCGCCTCCGCGACCGCAATTTTCGTCTCTCAGGCGATCCTGGGCACGGCCCCGGAATTCCACGTCGAGGAATTGGCCTTCGCGGACCCGAAGGCCTGTGCGGTCTACTTTCTGTTCGGCGCGATCGCTGGAGCGGCGGGCGTGCTCTACTGCAGGCTGCTGCTCGGGGGGATGTCGCTTGCGGAGAAAATCGACCGGCTGGCGCCGGGATTGACCGCAATTCTCGTCGGCGCTCTCGTCGGGGCTGTGGCCTGGTTCGCGCCGAACCTCGTGGGCGGCGGCGAGCAGCTCACACAACAGGCGCTTTTGGGGGCGCAGCCGCTCGCCGCGCTCTCCCTCGTCTTTTTGCTGCGCTTCGGGCTCGCGACCGCCTCCTATGCGACCACGACGCCGGGCGGAATCTTCGCGCCCCTGCTCGTGCTCGGCGCGCAGCTCGGCCTGATCTGCGGGCAGATCGCGAAACTCGCCTTCTCGGGGCTTTACCTCCAGCCTGTAGCCTTCGCCCTCGTCGGCATGGCCGCCTTCTTCACGGCGATCGTCCGCGCGCCGCTGACGGGGATCGTGCTCGTCACCGAGATGACCGCCGACGCGACGCTGCTGCTCCCGATGCTCGCCGCGAGCTTCTGCGCCATGATCCTGCCCACCCTGGCGCGCGAGCCGCCGATCTATGATTCGCTGCGGGACAGGGCCGCGCCGGAACGGCCCGCGGAACCTGGGCCGGCGCGCGCCGGGGCGGGTGCCGGCCGGCCGGCGGTCGTGCGGGCGAGGTTTGCGCGTCGCCTCGATGAAGAATCGGACGACCGAAGTCCCGGGGAGTGAGATCGCCCTGCCGCCGTCGATTTTTGGCGCGGAAATCGCGACGGCCGGGACAGGACGGCGATCTGTGCTATGCAGCGCGCGTCGCAGCGCCGCGGGCGCGCTAGAGAGGAGGGCAAGATGAGCTTGATCAATTGGTTGTTCCCACCCCGAGCGGACATTACCTCGTCGAATCACCCGGAAGTCGATGAAAACGCGGCGCCTTCCGAAGAGGACAAGGTCCTGCAGCTGCTGCACGACTATTTCGAAAGCAATGGCGGCCTCGCGAGCGTCGTTGCGCTCTTCGAGGAGGGGGGATTCTTCAACAAGGTCCGCTCCTGGATCTCCACCGGTCCCAACCAGCCCATCAACTCGGTCGAGGCGGGGCAGCTTTTCGGCCACTCCAGCCTGTCGGAACTCGCGAAAAAGGCTGAGCTTCCTGTTGACGAGCTGAAGGAGCTGCTCGCAAAGTTCCTGCCCGTCGCCGTCGATCGCGCTACGCCAGAGGGAAAGCTCTAAATCCGCCTCCTGGCGCGATTTAAGAGGCCTGTTGCGGTGGGGCAAAAACGGCGGATACTGAAAAAAAATGCCTGACTTCGCTGCGTCGCAACGGGAATTTAACCGTGCGGCGTCGATCTTGTCTCATCTTGTGACGGAGAACCGACCATGGCTAGCAAAATGGACATCGAACTTGCACTGGCCAATCTGGAGGCGGGCAAGTTCTCGTTCCGGATGGTCGACGCCATCAAGGAGCAGCTCGAGAAGCTCGAGAGCGAGGTCACGCTCCTGCGCGAGCAGCAGGTCGAGGTGACCAACGACCTGCGCCTGCAGCAGATCGCCAATTGGCGGCTGGAGGGAGAGACGACGCGGCTCAACGCCAAGATTCATTCGCTGGTCAAGGCGAATGCGC
>Ga0265327_10004305_pt1 | contig 12704 bp, 11 predicted proteins | sample 41621metaG_FD_202089 | JGI IMG/M metagenome (GOLD analysis project Ga0265327, IMG submission 202089) | Rhizosphere microbial communities from Carex aquatilis grown in University of Washington, Seatle, WA, United States - 4-16-21 metaG | ecosystem: Host-associated > Plants > Roots > Rhizosphere...
GAGGTCATCAGGATCGGGCGGAGGCGCGTGCGCGCCGCCTCCACCGCCGCATCGAACCGGTCGGCGCCCTCCTCCTCCGCCTGCTTCGCGAACTCGACGATCAGGATCGCGTTCTTGGCCGCGAGCCCGACCAGCACGACGAAGCCGACCTGCGCCAGGATGTTGACGTCCATGCCGCGGAACAGCAGGCCGCTGACCGCGGCGAGCAGGCACATCGGCACGATCAGCACCACCGCCAGCGGCAGGCTCCAGCTCTCGTACTGCGCCGCCAGCACCAGGAAGACGAACACGACCGACGCGGCAAACACGATGATCGCCGTGTTTCCCGCAAGCTTCTCCTGATAGGCGAGTTCGGTCCATTCGAACCCGAACCCGTCCGGCAGGCGCTCCTGCGCGATCTTTTCCATCGCGGCGAGCGCGTAGCCGGTCGAATAGCCCGGCAGCGTGTTCCCTTGCACCTCGGCGGCCGGATAGAGGTTGTAGTGCGGCACGCGGTACGGGCCGGTGATGTCGTGGAATTGCGCCACCGAGCCGATCGGCACCATCTGCCCCGCGTCGTTGCGGGTCTTCAGCATGGAGATGTCGTGCTCGTTGTCGCGGAACGGCGCGTCGGCCTGCGCGGTCACCCGGAAGGTGCGGCCGAACAGGTTGAAGTCGTTGACGTAGATCGACCCGACATAGACCTGGAGCGCCTCGAAGACCTTGTCGGCCGAGACGTTCAGCATCTCCGCCTTCACCCGGTCGATGTCGGCGTAGATCTTCGGCGTCCGCGTGTTGAAGAGCGAAAAGGTGCCGACGAGGCCGGGGGTCTGGTTCGCAGCCGCGACAATGTCCTGGGTCGCTGCATCCAGCGCCTGGAGGCCGCGGCCGCGCTTGTCCTGAACCATCATCTTGAACCCGCCGGAATTGCCGATGCCGCGGACCGGCGGCGGCGGGATCACGATGATGAACGCATCCTGGATCGACGCCAGTCTCTGCCGGAGGTTGGCGAGGATGCGGTCGGCCGACAGGCCCTTCGCGACGCGCTCCTCGAACGGCGCCATCGGGGTGAAGATCGCGCCGGCGTTGGGCGCGTTCGTGAAGGTCGCGCCGTCGAAGCCGGCGAACGGCACGGCATGGATTATGCCGTCGGTTTCGAGAATGATCTTCGTCGCCCGGCGCACCACGGCGTCGGTGCGCGCCAGCGAGGAGCCGGGCGGGAGCTGGATGACGGTGATGAGATAGCCCTGGTCCTGCTGCGGGATGAACCCCGTGGGCGCGCGATAGAACTGCCAGCCGGTGAGGCCGATCAGTCCGACATAGACGACGAGGACCAGCACGGCGAGCCGCGTCAGCCGGCGCGTCAACCCGCCGTACCCGCCGGACAGCTTGTCGAAGACGAAGTTGAACCCGTTGAAGAAGGCACGGATCGGGCGCGTCAGGACCGGGCCCTTCGTCCGATGGTCCTCCTCCCGGTGCGGCTTGAAGAGGAGCGCACAGAGCGCCGGGCTCAAGGTAAGTGAGCACAGGCAGGAGATCACCGTCGCCGCCGCGATCGTCACCGCGAATTGGCGGAAGAACTGCCCGGTGATGCCGGTGATGAAGGCGGCGGGGATGAACACCGCCGAGAGCGTCAGCGCGATCGCGATCAGCGCGCCGCCGACCTCGTCCATCGTCCGGTGCGCGGCCTCCCGCGGGCTCATGCCCTGCCGGAGATTGCGCTCGACGTTCTCGACGACGACGATCGCGTCGTCGACGACGATGCCGATCGCCAGCACGAGGCCGAACAGCGACAGGTTGTTGAGCGAGAACCCCGCGGCGAGGAGCACCGCCAAGGTGCCGATCAGCGATACCGGGATCGCGACGATCGGCACGATCGAGGCGCGCCACGTCTGCAGGAACAGGATCACGACGATGACGACGAGGATCACGGCCTCGTAGATCGTCTTGATCACCTCATGGACCGATTCCGCGATGAACTCGGTCGGGTTGTAGACGATGCTGTACTGCATCCCCGGCGGGAAGGACTTGGCGAGATCCTTCATCGTCGCCTGGATGCGTTCGGCGGTCGCGAGCGCGTTCGAGCCCGGCCGCTGGAAAACGAGGAGCGGCACCGCTTGCCGCTCGTCGAGATAGCCGTTCGTCGTGTAGTCGAGCGCCCCCAGCTCGACGCGGGCAATGTCGCGGATGCGGGTGACGCGCCCGCCCGGATCGGTCCTGACGATGATGTTCGCGAACTGCCGCGCGTCGGTGAGGCGGCCCAAGGTTTCGACGTTGAGCTGGAAGGCGCCGGGGTTCGGCACCGGCGGCTGGTTCAGCACGCCGGAGGCGACCTGCACGTTCTGCGCCCGCAGCGCCGCGACGACCTCACCGGCGGTGAGGTTGCGCCCGGCGATCTTGTCCGGGTCGAGCCACACGCGCATCGAGTAGTCGCGTGCGCCGAAGACGCGGACATCGCCGACGCCGTCGAGCCGCGCCAGCACATCGCGGACCTGGAGCGTGGCGTAATTCGAGAGGTATAGCTGGTCGCGCGACCCGTCCGGCGAGCTGAGATGGATGACCATCAGCATGTCGGGCGAGTTCTTGAGCACGGTGACGCCGATCTGGCGCACCGTGTCGGGCAGCCGCGGCTCGGCGATCGCGACGCGGTTCTGCGTCAGCACCTGCGCCGTGTCGAGATTGGTACCCAGCGCGAAGGTGACGGTGAGCGTCAGATTGCCGTCCGCCGTCGCCTGCGACGTCATGTAGAGCATGTTCTCGACGCCGTTGATCTCCTGCTCCAGCGGCGTCGAGACGGTGTTGGCGACGACCTCGGCCGACGCGCCGGGATAGCTGGCGCGGATCTCGATCGTCGGCGGCGCGATCTCGGGATACTGCGCGACCGGCAGCGCGAAATACGCCGCGCCGCCGATCAGCGTGATGAAGACCGATAAAACGGTCGCGAAGATCGGCCGGTCGATGAAGAAATGGGAGAGGTTCACGGCCTGACGCTCCCGCTCAGCCCGCGCGCTGCGGCTGCGCCTGCGCGGAGGCCGGCATCGGCTCGATCTTGCCGGGCTGCGGCGTCACCTTGGCGCCGGGGCGGGCGCGCATCAACCCGTTGATGATGACCTTGTCGCCCGGCGCCAGCCCGTCGCGGATGATGCGCAGCCCCAGCTCGTCGGCCATCGGTCCCGGCCGGACGACCTTCGGCACGACGGTGCCGTCGGCGGCGACCGTCATCACGATCTTGCGCGACTGGTCCGTGACGAGCGCCGCGTCGGGGATCAGGGTCGCGACGTAGGGCTCGGACCCCGGCAGGCGCAGCCGGCCGAACTGGCCGGGGGTGACGAAGTAGTTGGGATTCGGGAACACCGTCCGGGCGCGGATCGTGCCGGCGCCGCGGTCGACCTGGTTGTCGACGAAGTCGAGCTTGCCCTCGTGCTTCCCCCAGCCCGTCTCGTCGGCAAGCTTGACCTGTGCCGTCACCGAGCCGTCGCGGGTCGACTTCAGCTTGCCCGCCGCGACCGCGCGCTGGTACGCGAGGTAGTCGGCCTCGCTCATGTCGAAATAGAAGTAGATCGGGTCGAGCGACACGATCGTCGTCAGCAGCGTCGTCTGCCCGCCTTCGCCGCCGGTGACGAGGTTGCCGATGCTGACCTCGTGCCGGCTGATCCGGCCGGTGATCGGCGCCGTGATATGGGCGAACTCGATATTGAGCTGTGCGCTGCGCACGGCGGCCTGCGCCGTTTCGAGGGCCGCGCCGGCTTGGCGCATCTCCTCGTTGCGCTGGTCGTAGGTGCTCGCCGCGACGAAGTCGCGCTGGCGCAGCTCGGAAGCGCGCGAGAGCTGCACGTTGGCGAGATCGAGCTGCGCCTGGGCCTGCTTCACCTGCGCCTGCGCCGACGCGAGCGCGATCTCGAACGGCCGCGAGTCGATCTGGAACAGCAAGTCGCCCTTCTTGACGATTTCGCCGTCCTGAAAGCCGATGGATTGCAGGTAGCCGCTGACGCGCGCGCGGATTTCGACGTAATCGACCGCGGCGAATTGCCCGGTGTACTCGTCCCACTCGGTGATCTCGCGCTGCAACGGCTCGCTGACCGTGACGGGCGGCGCCGTCGGCGGCGCACCCTGGGCCGCGACTTCGGCCGGGAAGAAGATGCCGCCGCCGAGGAGCATCGCGCCGAGAACGGCGATGCGCGCCATACCGGCCGCGACCGGGAAAGAGCGCTGCGCCCTAACGGCAGGGTAACGCGACTGATCGTTACGGCTGTAGGCAAGGACGGAATTCATGCAGCCCCCGAGCGCGAAATTGCGGCGATTGCCTCCCAGGGCATACCACCGGCATGAAAGGTCCAGCGACGACGCCCGAGCTTATGCCTGCTGTTCGGCGCCGACAATCGCGATACTAGCAACGGATTTGGTTAATTCTCATGACAAGAGTGCAAGCCTGCTTCTCCGGCCGGCGGGGCTTGAACCGGTCGGGTGCAGTGCAGCACACGGCTCGCGCAACAGTCGAAGACGGCGAGACGGCGGAATCCGGCACTGGGACGGCAAGCGCCGCCTCGCGGGTGCGCGAGGCAAATCCGAGTTAACCACGATTTAACCGCATTCGGCGAGGCTCTGCGCGTCACGCATGGAGCCGAGTTCCGACGTGTTGCCACCATTCTTCTGGGCCTTGGCCAGTGCCTATTTCATCGTGGCCGCCGTCGTGCTGTTCGAGACGGAGTTCCGGTCGGCCGACGGCGAGCCGCCGGACACGATGACGCTCTGCCTCTTCGCCTTGTACTTCGCCGGAGGCTGGCCGCTCCGGGCCGCCCGCGGGGCGTTGCGCCGGCTGACCTCGTCCTCGTAGCAGGCGACCCGACGCGTGGCCGGCAAGCGAGCGCAGAGGCCATGTGCGTCGACATCCGGCGGAGGGCGAGGCGCTTTCGTTACGTAAGGCCGTGACCCGCCGACAGGGTACTCTGTCGATCAATGCGTCGGTGCGCGTGCAGCGTTGACGGCGCGGGCGGCGAGGTGGACGCCGCGAACCGCGTTCGTTATCGGATCGCGGCAGACGTCGACATGCCGCAAGCGACAGGTCCCGAGGACTATCCGCGGAAGCGGAACATGGCGCGGCATCGCCCGCCTCAAAAGAACGTAATGGATGAAACGTTTCAAACAGTGCACTCAAAGAATAATTTCCCTGAAAAATTCGGCAATGAATTCTGACTCTGTAAAATTAGCGTCATGCGGCAGATGCAAACGCGCGTATGCCGCACCATGTATTATCGACAACATCCGGTGCCGCGTCCGGGCAAAGTTCATATCCGGAACTGGGCCCGCTGCCGCATGGGAGAGCGAACCGGGCACGGCGTCGCTCGTACCCGGCGGAGAAGGCAGGTGGTTATGCGGTATGTCCTCCCGAATTGGCGAACCATGCTGATCGGATCCGCTCTGGTGATCGCTCCGGTCATCGTGGTGCTGGTGATGTCGCTGCTCGGCATCCGGTAAACGGGCTCGGAGGAACTCCGGGAGCCGCGTCGACATCTCACGCGCATCCGCGCCCGTGGCATCGGTCGGATGCGATGTTCCGTTCAACGAAAAGAGGATAAAGAACATGGCGGCATACAGGTTCAAAGCGGGTCAATCGGTGACGATGCTGTCCAGAATGGGCACCGGACTCCCGACGGGCAAATTCAAGATCGTCCGCCTGCTCCCGACGGAAGGCGGAAATAATCAGTACAGGATCAAGTCGGTGGTGGACGGGCACGAGCGCGTGGTGCTCGAAAGCGAGATCACCTAGCCGGCATTTCTCATCAGAGAAGAATCTGCGTTGCAGGGCGTCGCAGCGTCCGTCCCGGTGAGAAAATCCGGGCTAGACACGCTGGCGCGTTCCTGCGGGCTTCGCGTCGCCGCGTATCGACTATTTCGGCGGCTCTCCCAAGGCGCCGGCAATCGAGCGTCCCGCCTCCTCCAGTCCGTCCCGTTTTTCCGCATGCGACGGCCTCTTCAGCTTATTGGAAGGCAGCCAGATGATCGAAGGGCTAACGACGGCGCGAGATCTTTGGGAGGCTACCGTTCATTACCGCCGGCTTGCGGGGTTCGCTCCGGAGACGGAGGCGGCTGAAGAATTGCGGCGGCTGGCAGCACGGTGCGAGCGGAGATTGCGGGATCTCGAAACCGATCCGGCAGGCGGCGGGAAGAACGACGGCGATGGATGAAGGAACGCCAATGGGCGGCGGGTCCAGCGTGACCGATGCGGAACGGGAGTTTGCCGACGCCTCCACGGGCCTGCGTAAAGCCGACGCCCAAGTGAACAGCGCACATCGGACGCGCAATCCTCACGCCGTTCACGCGGCCCGCACGGCTCGCGGCCGTGCGTATGCCCGGTACGAGAGAGCCGACAGCGCGCGGAACAAAGGAGCCTGACCGGTCGCCATACGATGGGCGGCGGGCGGCGCACAAAAGTCAGAAGGTCATGAAAGCGATGCCGGCAAGCGCACATGCTCGACTTCCAGCGCCGCGGCGGCTGGATGCAAGCTCGACCGAAAGACGGAAGGCGCGAGCGCTTCTTGTCCTCGGAGCGAGCGCGTGGATGCTGTGGACCGGGACCAGGCCGCTTGCCGCGGCGGAGCTTATGGTCTGCTACGCCAGCTCCAGCACCCAGTCGATGGGCCCGGTCTTTCTTCAGGAGCCGCTTCGCTGCGCAGCGGCGGACAAGTCCGACGAGCGCGGCCGCTTTATCGATGTCCGGCGCGGCTTGGCGGAGCTTTACGAGAGCGGCTGGAAGCTGATCCAAGTGTTGGAGCGACGAAGTGCCGAAGGGGCGCAGTATCTGGCCTATGTCGAAAAGCAGTAATTCCGCTCAGTAAAGTACGCGAACGGCCCCGCTTGGCGGCCTGCTTACGAATCGAGGGAAACACCTCGGCAGGCGCACGCAAAGTCGATCTTGCCTCCGACCTTTTCCGCGGCTCTGTCGGCAGCGGTTAGGAACCACCGGTTCAAGTCTCTGAGACGCCCGTTTCCGGCTTCGCCCAGCGTCATGACCATCGGCAGCAACTCGAACTCCGAGATGGCGATCCAGACGCTCGTGCCATGATCGCCGCTCACGACAACGCCCGTGCGATCCTCGGGCGGACATATTTGGATCAGTTGCCGCAGCATCGAGTTCGTCAGATCCGGCTGGCCCAGGAGATCGGCCACGCAGCTCAAAACATCTTCCGCGATCCACCACGGCAGATCGCCCTCGAAGCGCGGCCCCTTCACGAAGCGGAGCACATGGCCGTGATAGGTCAGACTATGGATCGGGTGCGTCACAGTGGGTTCCTCCCCGGCCGATAGCCCGACAGCAACTGTAGGCGACGCCCGGAAACGACATGCGGAATGCCGACGTCAGGCCCGTACCGAATGGCGGCACATCTATTCGCCGCCGATCATTCGATCGAGATCGGCAAGAACGTTCTCGATGAGCGCCTGCCGGCGCGGATTCTGTGCCTCGGGCGTGGAGGCGAAAAGCCGGATCAGGTAGCACGCCCGGTCCAGGGTCTCCTTCGCCGCCGCCGGTCGGGTCGCAAGAAACGCTTCTTCGACGGCCGCATCGCGTCCCTCCAGCCGGACACGGTCGGCTTTTATTTCCTGCGAATGACGCCGATGCTCGGTGGCCTGCTGAGCCACCATCCCACGGCAGGCGTCAAGATCGATCGGCTCGTCTGCCATGCCGTCACCTCCCGCGCGCGTTCCGGCTCAAAGGACTCACGCCTGCCGACCGGCCGTAGCCGAACCGACGGCGGCCCCAACTCCCGGAGCAAGAAAATTGCGCCATCACGCGCAACAAAAGTCTCAGCAGAGTACGTCTTCCGGCCTTCTAAGTTAAATAGGTGACTTCAGTCTTAATACAATGCAACAGAGATACTCATCGACTGAAAATTTTACTCGGCAAAAAATTCGAAGCGTACATCCAAGAAAATACGGTGCATACTCACCGCGGCTTCGGAATCATCCGTGACCCAGCGTTCAGGAGTTCTCTTGCGCTCTTCAATCGGAATTGGCGGACGGGTCCTCCCCGTTACGGTCGAATTCGCCGAAGGTGGTGGATATTCGGCCACTTACGCAGCGATGGGCAGCGGCGCTGCGACCGCAACGGCATTGACCGGTCTCGGCACGACATACGAGGCTGCCCTCCTCGATCTCAGGAATCGGATTCTCGCGCATCGGAACGGACTCGACGCCTGACGCCAACGGCTACGGCGCATTCTTCGATCGATCCACGGCGGATCTACAGTAGCGCAACGAGCGCGCCACAGCGGCGACCACGCCAAGTGGCCGCCGCCGGGATAACCTCCAACGCCGGCTACGCCGCCGCCTTCAGCACGTCGGCGATCGTGCCGAACATCTGGTCGATCTGCGGCTTCTCGACGATCAGCGGCGGCGAGAGGGCGATGATGTCGCCGGTGACGCGGGTCAGCAGGCCCTTCTCGTAGCACTTGAGGAAGGCGTCGAAGCCGCGGGCGCCGGGCTTGCCGGGAGCGGACTTCAGTTCGATGCCGACGACCAGCCCGAGGTTGCGGACGTCGGCGACGTGCGGCACGCCGCGCAGCGCATGCGCCGCATCCTCCCAGTACCCGGCAAGGCCCGCCGCGCGCTCGAAGAGCTGCTCCTCGACGTAGAGGTCGAGCGTCGCCGCCGCCGCCGCGCAGGCGATCGGGTGCGCGGAATAGGTGTAGCCGTGGAACAGCTCGATCGCGTTCTCCGGCGCCGCGTCCATGAACGTGTCGTAGATGCCCTGGCGGGCGATGACGCCGCCCATCGGCACTGTGCCGTTGCTGAGCCCCTTGGCGCAGGTGATCATGTCCGGCGTCACGCCGAAATACTCAGCCGCGAAGCTCTTGCCGAGGCGCCCGAAGCCGGTGATCACCTCGTCGAAGATCAGCAGGATGCCGTACTTGTCGCAGATCTGGCGAAGACGCTCCAGGTAGCCCTTCGGCGGGACCAGCACGCCGGTCGAGCCGGCGACCGGCTCGACGATGACGGCGGCGATCGTCGAGGCGTCGTGCAGCGCGACGATGCGCTCCAGCTCGTCGGCGAGGTGCGCGCCCCAGGCCGGCTGGCCGCGGGTGAAGGCGTTCTTCTCGGGATTGTGGGTGTGCGGCAGGTGGTCGACGCCGGGCAGCATGCTGCCGAAGAACTTGCGGTTGTTCGAGATGCCGCCGACCGAGATGCCGCCGAAGCCGACGCCGTGATAACCCCGCTCGCGGCCGATGAGGCGGGTCCGCGAGGCCTCGCCGCGGACGCGGTGATACGCGAGCGCGATCTTCAACGCCGTATCGACCGCCTCGGAGCCGGAGTTGGTGAAGAAGACGCGGTTCATGTCGCCGGGCAGCAGGGCGGCGACCTTCGCCGCCGCCTCGAAGGCGAGCGGGTGGCCCATCTGGAACGGCGGCGCATAGTCCATGCGCGCGACCTGACGCTGCACCGCCTCGACGATCTGCCGGCGTCCATGCCCGGCATTGACGCACCACAAGCCGGCCGTGCCGTCGAGAATGCGGCGGCCCTCGACCGAGGTATAGTGCATGCCCTCCGCCCCGACGAGCAATCGCGGCTGCGCCTTGAATTGCCGGTTCGCGGTGAACGGCATCCAGAACGCTTCGAGATTGTTCGGCAGCGATATGGCCTTGGCGGTGTCGTCCATCGTCCTGATTCCTCCCAGCGACGGCGCGGGACAATCTCCGGCGTGCCGTCGGTGCTTAGAGCCTACCTCATTAGGTTGGGACAGACTCTATTTCCCTCATAGCACGATCGCTCGGACGGGCGACCGGGAAATGCGGGATTTACGAAATTCTAACCATGCGGTACTAGCGTCGGGCGCCATCGGCTTCTGTATCGGATCGACGCTCGGCGATGGAAAACCTGTTCATCTTTGCGATGATGTATGTTGCGGTCGGCGCGGCCTGCTGCGCCCACCCGCGAGGCATCGCCCAACCCGAGCATTTCGACTGGCGCTCGCAGATCGACGTGTTCCGCTCGACGCTCCCCGACGTGCTCGGTTGGCCGCTGGTCCTGCTCCGCCGCGCCCAGACCTGAAAATCGGCGGCTCGCTCACGCGCGCCGCGCGTCGACGACGCCGCCGATCAGGTTCTTCGTTAGCAGCGTCTCGCTGTCCAGGTCGCCGCGCACCGGCGTCAGCCGTCCGGCGAGTCCTGCAAGCCGCGACCGCCATGCGCGATGGATCGCGTGCGCCTCGGCGAGCGGCACCGCGGCGAAGCGCAGCCGGTCGCCCGGCCGCGACTGCGCGACGGCCGCGAGGTCTGATGTAATCACGGTTGCGATCTTCGGGTAGCCGCCGGTCGTCTGCCGGTCGGCGAGCAGCACGATCGGCTGCCCGGAGCCGGGCACCTGGATGCTCCCCGCCGCGATCCCGTCCGAGACGATGTTGTAGCCGTCGCGGTGCGCGAGGCGCGGCCCATCCAGCCGGTAGCCCATCCGGTCGGCCTCGCGCGAAACGGCGTAGTCGCTGCCGAGGAAGGCCGCGACCGCCTCGTCGGTGAAATAGTCGTCCTGCGGCCCGAGCACGACCCGCACCGGCAACGTCCGCGGCGGCAGCGCCGAGGCCGGATCGAGCATCCGGTCGGGACCGGCCGGCGCCGACCCCGCGGCACCGCCGGCGAGCGGCAGCGCGTCGTCGGCGCGCAGCGCCCGCCCGTCGAGCCCGCCGATCGCAGTGCGGACATGAGTGGCGGCGCTGCCGAGTTGCAGCGCCACGGCGAAGCCTCCGGCGACCGAGAGATAGCCGCGCAGCGCATCCGGCGCCGGGCCGATCCGAAGCCGGCTGCCCTCGTGCAGCGTGACGCTGCGCCAGGAAGCGACCGGCCGCCCGTCCACCGCAATCGCGAAGGCGCCGCCGGCTACGGCGACCCGGCATAGGGGTGCGCCCGCCAGCTCCCATTCGCCGCCGTCCAGCGTGAACTCCACCGCCGGCGCCCCCGGCGGGTTGCCGGCAAGGACGTTCGCCGCGCTCAGGCTCGCCGCGTCCGTGGCGCCGCAGACCGACACGCCGAACCGCTGCCAGCCGACGCGCCCGAGGTCCTGCACCGTCGCGAGCGGCGACGCGGCGCGCAGGACGAGCACGGCGCCGCCGCCGCCGTCGTCGCCCCTGGCGGACACGGCATCGCCGGTCATGTCGTCCCCTGCCCGTCCGCCGCCGCCGTCAGCAGCTCGGCGACCGGCTCGCCCTGCTCGGCGCGGTGCGCCAGCGGCTCGAAGGCGTCGTGAGGGATGCGGCGGAAGCGGATATGGTCGCCGGTGCGGAACAGGAACGGCTCGGCGCGGCCGGGGTGGAAGGTCCGCACCGGCGTCCGTCCGAGCAGGTGCCAGCCGCTCGGCAGCTCCATCGAGGCGACCGCCGCCTGGATGCCGCCGATCGAGATGCTGCCGGCCGGCGTGCGGCTGCGCGGGTTCTCGCGGCGCGGCGTGTGCAGCGCCTCGGGCAACCCGCCGAGATAGGCGAAGCCCGGCGCGAAGCCGATCATGTAGACGCGGTAGTCGCCGGACAGGTGCGTCTCGATCGCCTGCTCGGGCGTCATGCCGTGGCGCGCGGCGACCTCGTCCAGGTCGACGCCGAACGGCCCGCCATAGGCCACCGGGACCGCCCACTGCCGGGACACGGCGGCGCCCGCCCCGGCGGCGGCTCCTTCAGGCGACGCAACGGCGAGCGCCGTGATGCGCTCGACCAGCGCGTCGTATGCGCCGATCTCCAGCGGGTCGTACTGGACGAGCAGCGAGCGGTAGGTCGGGATCGTCTCGACGACGCCGGGGAGCGCCGCGGCGGTGAGCGCCGCATCGAGGGCGAGGACGCGATCGTTGAGCGCGGGGTCGACGCGGTCGCCGAATTCGACGATCAAAGCGGCGTCGCCGGCCGGAAGGAAGCGCATGGTGCGGTCTGTCGGTTGCTGCTCGTTCCTGACGGCCGTTACCTCTTTCGGCTCCTCTTTGCTAGCATGCCGCGGCGACAGGAGGAATGGGGCTATGAGCGACGCTGCTGCACCACGGGTCGACCTCAATTGCGACATGGGCGAGAGCTTCGGCGTCTATACGATGGGCAACGACGCCGAGATGCTGAAGATCGTCTCCTCGGCGAACGTCGCCTGCGGCTTCCATGCCGGCGATCCGCTGGTGATGCACGAGACCGTCTCGCTCGCGAAGCAGAACGGCGTCGGCGTCGGCGCGCACCCCAGCTTCCTCGATCTGTGGGGCTTCGGCCGGCGCATGATCCAGGGCGAGAAGCCGGCGGACATCGAGAAGACCGTCGTCTACCAGATCGGCGCGATAATGGGCGTCGCGAAGGCGCTCGGCTATCGCGTCGGCCACGTCAAGTCGCATGGGACGCTCGGCAACCTCGCCGCCGTCGACCGCGAGACGGCGCTGGCGATCGGCCGCGCCATCGCGTCGATCGACCGCGACCTCGTCTGGGTGGTGATGGCCGGGACCGAGCTGGAGCGGGCCGGCGAAGAGCTGGGCTTGCGGCTCGCGCGCGAGATCTATGCCGACCGCGCCTACGACGAGACCGGAAACCTCGTATCGCGCAAGCTCCCCGGCGCCGTCCTGCACGACCCCAACGAGGCGGCTCGGCGCGTCCTCGACATGGTGCGCGAAGGCGCGATCATCAGCGTCTCCGGCAAGCGGATCCCGGTCAAGATCGACACGGTCTGCGTGCACGGCGACAACCCGGCGGCCGTCGCGATGGCGCGTGCCGTGCGCGCGAGCCT
>Ga0265327_10004306_pt1 | contig 12704 bp, 11 predicted proteins | sample 41621metaG_FD_202089 | JGI IMG/M metagenome (GOLD analysis project Ga0265327, IMG submission 202089) | Rhizosphere microbial communities from Carex aquatilis grown in University of Washington, Seatle, WA, United States - 4-16-21 metaG | ecosystem: Host-associated > Plants > Roots > Rhizosphere...
GGTCGCCGCCGACGGCGGGGTCTTCTCCTTCGGCACCGCCCACTTCTTCGGCTCCATGGGCGGCAAGCCCCTCAACGCACCGGTAGTGGGGATGGCGGCGGCCTCGACAGGCGGCGGCTACTGGCTGGTGGCGGCCGACGGCGGGATCTTCGCCTTCGGCACCGCCCACTTCTTCGGCTCCATGGGCGGCAAGCACCTGAACCAGCCCATCGTGGGCATGGCCGCCACCCCCACAGGGCAGGGCTACTGGCTGGTGGCGGCCGACGGCGGGATCTTCGCCTTCGGCACCGCCCAGTTCCACGGCTCCACCGGCGCCCTTCGACTCGACCGCCCGGTGGTGGGCATGGCCCCGACGGCCGATGGCGGCGGCTACTGGCTGGTCGCAGCCGACGGCGGCATCTTCACCTTCGGCGACGCCCAGTTCCACGGCTCGGGTGCGGGGACGACCGCCGGACAAGGAGCGGTGGCCGTCCTCCCCACGGGCGACGGTGCCGGGTACGAGATCGTCTCCCGACCAGGCCACGTGACCCCCTTTGGAGACGCCCCGGGCCTGGGCGACCTCACCACGGCCGTCCCCGGCTACGCCGGCTCACTGGTAGGAGCGTCCCTTTCATGACACAGAAACCTCGGTCCCTGCTGACGTGGCGGCCGACCCGCTACCGGGTCCGAACGGCCGGCGTCGTGGCGGCGCTGGGCGCCGCCGGCCTCCTGGTGGCAGCCTGCGGGAGCCCGTCGGCCTCTCCGCCGAGCACGACCACCACCACCACGACCACCACCACGGCGACGTCGGGCGCCACCTCGACTTCTACCTCGAGCACGACGTCGACCACCTCGTCGACGGCGGCGGCGACCGGTGCCTGTCGGGCCACGCAGTTGTCCATGGCCAACACCGGGTCGTCGGGGGCGGCCGGGACCATCGAGCTCACCTTTTCGATCACCAACACCTCCTCGACCACGTGCCCCATGAGCGGCTACCCGGGACTGCAGCTCCTCGACGGCGCGGGAGCAAGCCTGCCGACCACCGTCGTGCGTGGCGGGGGGCTCTCCTTCGAGCAGGTGCCGGTGACGGCGGTGTCGCTGGCCCCAGGCCAGGTCGCCTACTTCAACATGGGCTACAGCGACGTCGTGGCAATTCCGCCCGCCTGCTCGACAGCGAGCGGACTCGAGATCACGCCGCCCACAGCCGTCACACACGGCACGGTGCACGGGCTCAGCGTCCAGGCGTGTGCCAACGGCACGGTGCACGTCTCGCCGGTCTTCGGGTCCGCAGACGCCGCCGGCACCTCGACCACCGCGCCGTCGGCCTGAGCGCTCGCCCGCTTCGGCGGGCGTCGTGGACAGATCAGGCCAACGGTGCGTCCGCGGTGACGTCGGCCAGCCTCGGGAACCGCCGCAACTTGCCCCATCTTCCGAGCCGGCCGACGTCCACCCCGTGATCGGCGGCGTCGAGGAGCCGCAGGTCGCCGCGGCTGTTGCCGTAGGCCCAGATGATCGGTTGGGAGGACCCTCCGCCGTTGAGCCCTTCGGTCCGGATCCAGCCGGCCAGGCGGGCGAACTTCTCGGCGCCCCGGCAGTTCTTGCCCTCGTATCGGCCGGTGAGCAACCCGCCACCGACGCCCAGACGCGTGGCCAGCGTGGCGTCGACGCCCAGGAGTTCCCCGGCCACTTTCACGTAGCACTCGGGGGAGGCCGAGACGACGACGACCTTGTGGCCGAGTTTGCGATGCCAGTCGATCCGGTCGCGGACCTCTGGGCGCACGCGCTGGGCGAGGTACCGTTCGGCGAAGCGGGCGGCCACGCGGTCCGCCCGCTCGGCTGACACCCCGGTGAGAAGCCGACCGAAGACCGACTCCTTGGAGCTATCAGCCGATGAGCCGGCGACGAGCGCAGCCCGCACGAGCTGGGGGAGCGAAGCCAACAGGGCCAGGGCCACCGGGCCCGGGCCCCTCAGAGCGAGCAGGAACGGCACGATGCTCCCCCCGCGGGTGATGGTCCCGTCGAAGTCGAACGCGGCGACGGTCGTCCGTTCGTCGTCGTGATCACCTGGGGCCTGGGAACTCACAGGGCCCTCCCGCCCCGACCGGCGCCGTCAGAGAACCGCTGGGCACCAGCGAGGGTCTCCCCGCTGGCGATGACCGCTCGACCCCGACGCGCCTCGTTCACCGCTGCTTCCTCCCCGCTCAGGTCCCACTGCTCGATCGCCGACAGCCGGTCGCTGCGCAGGCAGGTCTGGGGGAGGTCGGCCAGCTCCCGGCCGAGGGCCAGGGCACCTGCCAGAGCCTCGCCGGGGGGAGTCAGGCGGTTGGCCAGGCCGATCTCGAGCGCTTCGGGGCCGGCCACGGCCCGGCCGGTAAGGATCAGGTCCATGGCCCGGGCGTGGCCGATCAGGCGGGGGAGGCGCACCGTCCCCAGGTCGCAGAGAGGAACCCCGAACCGGCGGCAGAAGACCCCGAAGACGGCGTCTTCGGCCGCCACCCGAAGGTCGCACCACAGCGCCAGCTCCAGCCCCCCGGCGACGGCGTAGCCCTCGACGGCGGCGATCACCGGCTTGGACAGGGTGTCGCGGGTGGGTCCCATGGGACCGGGGCCGTGGTCGGGGACCGGTCGGCGGTCGCCCTGGGCCACGGCCTTCAGGTCCGCCCCGGCACAGAAGGTGCCCCCCGAGCCGGTGAGCACGGCGACGGCGGCCGAGTCGTCGGTCTCGAAGGCGAAGAAGGCCTGGCGCAGGGCGGCCGCGGCGACGCTATCGACGGCGTTGCGCACCTCGGGCCGGTCGATGGCCACCACCGTCACCGGCCCCTCACGACGCACGCTGATGCCGCCGGACTCACCCACGACGCACGACGCTCTCCATGGCGAGATTGTCGCGCGGCCCGTCAACGCCCCCGATCGCAAGAAAGTTGACCTACTCGGTCGACAATTGGCGGAAGTCCCGCTAAGGTGACCGCCGGAATCCGACCCGGTCCACCTGGGACCATCCCAGGGCCCAACGCACACAGAAGGACAGACGACATGACGGTACGACTTGGGGACACCGCTCCCGACTTCACCGCCGACACCACCGACGGCACCATCAACTTCCATGAGTGGCTCGGTGACAGCTGGGGGATCCTGTTCTCCCACCCGAAGGACTTCACCCCCGTTTGCACCACCGAGCTGGGCGCCTTCTCCAGGGCCAAGCCCGAGTTCGACAAGCGCAACACCAAGCTGATCGGCCTCTCGGTCGACTCGGTCGAGTCACACAAGGGCTGGGCCGGCGACATCGAGGAGACCCAGGGTTCGGCGCTGTCCTTCCCCCTGATCGGCGACGAGGACCGCCAGGTGGCCGACCTCTACGACATGATCCACCCCAACGCCAACGACACCTTGACGGTGCGTTCGGTCTTCATCATCGGGCCGGACAAGAAGGTGAAGCTGATCCTCACCTACCCGGCGTCCACCGGCCGCAACGTCGACGAGATCATCCGCGTCCTCGACTCCTTGCAGCTGACGGCCGACTACTCGGTCGCCACCCCGGTGAACTGGAAGGAGGGGGAGGACGTGATCATCGCGCCGGCCGTTTCCGACGACGACGCCAAGACCCGCTTCCCCAAGGGGTTCAAGGCAGTGAAGCCGTACCTCCGGGTGACGCCCCAGCCCAACCGATAGTCGGGAGGGCGTCGCACTCCCTGGGCGGACCGCTCAGGGAGTGCCGGGGGCCTCGGCAGGGGCCTCGGTCGAGGCGGTCGCGGCCGGGGGCCGAAAGACCTGCTCGCGGTAGTAGGCGAGCTCGGCCACACTCTCTTTGATATCGCCCATCGCCCGGTGCGCACCGCGCTTGTGCGGCGCGCCGGCCAGCACCTCGGGGAACCATCGTTGGGCCAGCTCCTTCACGGTGGAGACGTCGACGCACCGGTAGCTCAAGAAGTGCTCGACCCCGGGGAGGTAGGCGGCGAGGAACCTCCGGTCGGTACCGATCGAGTTGCCGGCCAGGGGTACCTTGCCCGCGCCGCCGAGGTGCTCTTTGAGGAAATCCAGGGTGGCCGCCCCGGCGTCGGCCAAGGTGAGAGTGGAGGCTTCCACCTGGGACAGGAGGCCCGACCCGGTGTGCATCGTCCGCACGTAGTCGTCCATCTCCGCCAGCTGCTCGGGCGTGGCCGAGACGACCAGGTCGGGCCCCTCGGCCACCACGATGAGGTCGTCGTCGGTGACCAGGGTGGCGATCTCCAAGATGACGTGGCGGGACGGGTCGAGGCCGGTCATCTCGAGGTCCATCCAGGCCAGCACGGACGGCATGCTACCGGTGGACCGCAGTTCTCCCCGGGAGGACGTCGACGCTGAGACGGGCGGGCGGGTGTAAAACCGGGCTCGGGTGAAGCTGACTCTCGATCTCCACGACATCTACAACAGGGGCGACGACATCGACCGCGCCTTGCGGGGCGTCATCGACGAGGCCATCGCCAAGAAGGCCAAGACGGTCGAGATCATCCCGGGCAAGGGGAGCGGGCAGCTGAAGAAGCGCGTGCTGCGCTTCTTGGACACCAAGGAGATCAAACCCCTCTACCACCGGGTCGAGAAGGACTCGAAGAACTTCGGCCGGATCTTCGTCCATTTCCGACATCGCTGAGCGGCGAGCCGCAATCAAACGCTCGGTTTCCATGACCCGCCTTCCATGACCCGCCGGTGAACGGCGCGGACCGAAGCAACGCACCGCGTCGTGTGCTTGACTCGACGACGCGCCAGGAGACACATTCTTTTGACCAACCCCCCAGCCGAGCATCGACGCCACGGAGGTCAACATGAACGGGGCCACTATGAACAAGACGCTGTCGTCGAGTGCGCGGAGGCGAGGGCGCTTGGCCTCAGAGGCCGGCATCGCCCGCCTCGCGGCCTGCCTCTCGCTGTTCGCGGGCACCGCGGTGTTGGCGATTTTGAGCGTGGGTACCTCCACCGGATCGGTCGCCGCGGCGTCGAGCTCAGGTCCCGTCCTCCAGATCGGCAACTGGGCGGATACAAACCTCCTCTCCTTCCCTGACCCCTCGACCGGCAATGTCAAGCCGGCCACGACCATCGCCCAGACACCAGCGAACGGCTACACGGGCCTCACCTATGACGCCACAGGCAACCTCTGGGGGGCGACGACAGACGGGAACGAGGTCGTAGAGTTCACCGCGAGCCAGCTCGCGGCCGGCGTCACAACCACACCGCATGTGGCGCTGCAAATGACAGACCCGACCGGCGTCGCCTTCGATGGCGCCGGCAACCTCTGGGTGACCCTCGGCACACCGAACGAAGTGGTCGAGATCGGTGCCGCGACACTCTCGACGAGCGGCACCCCCGCACCCAAGGTCACGATCCAGAGCGACTCGACAACGGTCAAGAGCCTGACATTCCCGACGGCGCTCACCTTCGACGGCTCGGGCAACCTCTGGGTCGTGAACACAGAGAGCTCAAGTGCCGTCGCCTACACCCCGGCTCAGTACTCGGCGTCGGGTGCGCCGACGCCCAACGTCGTCATCGCAGGGGCCGCAACCGCGGTCACAGGGCCCTACGGGGTCACCTTCGACGCCTCGGGGAACCTTTGGGTGGCCAACGACGGCAACGGACTGGTGAACGAGTTCACCGGGTCGTCGCTGACCGCCGGCGGGAACGTCGCGCCGTCGGTGTCGATCACACACGGGACAACATGCTGGCAGTTGGCCTTCGACACAAAGGGCAACCTTTGGGTGAACTACACGACAACAGACGAGATCGGCGGCTACACCCCGAACCAGCTGACCACCTCGGGATCGCCCACGCCCGCCAATCTCATCAAGGGGTCCACAACCACCCTTGACCGGCCCGAGGGGCTCGCCATCTCGGCCGCACCCACGATCACCTCCGTGACGCCGAGCAGTGGCCCGGCGGGGACGACGGTGACCGTCCACGGCTCGGGCTTCACGTCGGCCACGACCGTCAAGTTCGGCACAGTGTCCGCCGGCACAGTCAAAGTGATCAGCTCCTACACGCTCACCGTCAAGGCCCCGTCGGCCAACGGCACGGTCGGCATCTCGGCCACCACCTGGGCCGGTACCAGCGCCACAACCCCCGCCGACTCCTTCACCTACGGCTCGGGGTATGACCTGGTGGGCTCCGACGGCGGGGTCTTCGTCTTCAATGGGCCGGGCCAGACCGGCGGGTTCTTCGGCTCGCTGCCGGGCATCCACGTGGTGCCCGTTGCCCCGGTCATGGGTCTCGTGTCGACGCTGTCGAATCAGGGATACTTCCTCGTGGGCGCGGACGGCGGGGTCTTCGCCTTCGGGACAGCGCCCTTCTTGGGCTCGCTGCCGGGCATCCATGTGAAGCCCAACATGCCCATCGTGGGCATTGTGGCGGCCAACACAGATCGGGGCTATTTCCTGGTCGGCAAGGACGGCGGGGTCTTCGCCTTCGGGACAGTGCCCTTCTTGGGCTCGCTCCCGGGCAAGGGAATCTCGGTCAATAACGTCGTCGGGATCGCCGCCACGCCGAGCGGCGACGGCTATTGGCTGGTCCAAGCCACAGGCAAGGTCTCGGCCTTCGGGTCGGCCCAGGGGCACGGGACATTCACGGGGTCGGCGTCGCCGGTCGCGGCCATCGCCGGGACGGCAACAGGCGGCGGCTACTGGATCACCACTTCAGATGGAACGGTGAAGGCCTTCGGCAACGCCAAGTCCTTCGGGACACTGCCGTCCCTTAAGGTCACGCCGAACCGGCCGGTGGTCGGCATCGTCCGCACCGCCACGACAGGCGGCTACTGGCTGGTCGCTCAGGACGGCGGGGTGTTCGCCTTCGGCGACGCCGGGTTCGTGGGCTCATTGCCGGGCCTCAAGGTGAACGTCACCAACATCGTGGGGGCCGTGCCCAACTGATCTCAGGGCGCACCCGGGGGCCTCGGAGCTGGCCCCCGGGTGCCGCTCTGATCGGCCGGGGCCAAGAGGTTGGCCTCCGACGAAGGGGCCCGTCCCCTTCGGTCGCCGGCCTGCTGTTTCATCGTGGGTCGACATGGGAGAAGCAGATCGCGGGCGTGTCGGCCGGTGCATCCTCTGCGGGCCACAGCCTGTGCGCATCGACGACGTGGGCGTCCCGAGCGGCCAATGCCCGATGACGAAGCGCGCACTACGCTCGCTCGATGTTGACCGTGCCCGTCCACCAGCTCGACGAGAAGCTGCCGCTTCCCACCTACGCCCGTCCGGGCGACGCCGGGGCGGATCTGGTCGCCCGCGAGGGAGTTCTGCTCAAAGCCGGCGGCGGGCGCGCCGCGGTGCCCACCGGGCTGATTGTGGCCATCCCCCCCGGTCACGCCGGCTTCGTCCAGCCCCGCAGCGGACTGGCCCTCCGGCACGGGGTGACCTGCCTCAACTCGCCGGGGCTCATCGACGCCGGTTACCGCGGGGAGGTGGCCGTCGTGCTCGTCAACACCGACCCTGACCACGACTACGAGGTGGCGCGCGGCGACCGCATCGCCCAGCTTGTGATCCAACCGGTCATCGAGGCCGACTTCCGGCCGGCCCCCGAGGAGAACCTGCCCCCGGCCGAGCGGGGGGCCGGCGGTTTCGGTCACAGCGGGCGGTGAGCATGGAACGGATGCCCGGCCTCGACGGCGCTTTTCTCTCGATCCAGTCGAAGAATTCCCACCTCCACGTGGCGGCCGTCCTCATCCTCGACCCGCCCGAAGGGAAGCGCTCCCTGTTCTCGCCGACCACTCGCTATGCGCAGATCCGCCGCGTGGTCGAACAGCGCCTACACCTGGCTCCGCCACTACGACAGCGCGCGCTGGAGGTCCCGTTCGGCCTGCACCACCCGGTGTGGGTCGACGATCCCGAGTTCGAGCTCGACGACCACCTTCGCCGAGACTCGCTGCCCACACCGGGCGGACGCGGTGAGCTGGACGATCTGGTGGCCGAAGTGATGAGCCGCCCCCTCGACCCCGATCGTCCACTCTGGGAAATGGTGGTGGTCGAAGGGTTGGCCGACGGCCAAACGGCCCTCATCGCCAAGCTGCACCACGCCATCTTGGACGGCGTCTCGGGAGCATCGTTGCTGGGTGCCTTCTTGGACCTCGGGCCGCGGGCACGCCCCATCCCGTTCCCGACCGCGCCCTGGGAGCCCGAGCCGTTGCCGGGACCGGCGACGCTCCTGCGCCAGGCCGCCACCTCGCTCGCCCGCCAGCCCGAGGTGGCGCTGGGCGCGCTGCAGCGTGGGTTGGACGCACTGGTCGAGGTGGCCGGCCACAACCGGCGCCTGTCGACCGAGGGACTCGCCCCGCCGCCGGCCCCCTTCAGTGCCCCGAGGACGTCGCTCAACGGGAACCTCTCCTCACGGCGGCGCTTCGCCACCACCACGATTCCCCTGGACGATGCCAAGCTGGCGCGTGCCGTCCTCGGCGGAACGGTCAACGACGTGCTGCTGGCCGGGGTGGCCGGAGCGCTCCGACGGTTGCTTGAACGAAGAGGAGAGGTCCCGGATCGGCCGCTCGTCGCGCTGGTACCGGTCTCCACCCGGCCCGCGGACGCCACCACCTCGCCCGGAACGCCACTCGGCAACCATGTGTCGGGGATGCTCATTTCCCTTCCGATCGACATCGACGATCCCGTGCAACGGCTGGCGATCGTGACCAAGAGCACCGCGGTGGCAAAAGAGCAGGAGCGGCTTACGGGCGGCCGGCTGCTGGCCGACCTGGCCGAGGTTTCCCCACCGGTAGTGGCGTCACGCGCGGCCCGCTGGGCCACCGGGCTCGGGCTCTTCAAGCGCATGCCCTTGTGCAACGTCGTGGTCTCGGGCGTGCTCGGCCCCGATTTCGCACTGTGGTGTGCCGGGAGCAGGGTGGCCGCGCTCTACCCGGTCGGACCGGTCGCCGACGGCGTCGGGCTGAACATCACCGCCATGACCTACCGAGGGTCGGTGCACGTGGGTGTGCTGGGGTGTCGCCGGCTTGTGCCTGACGTGGCCGAGCTGGCGGTGCTGCTCGACGACGCCCTGGGCGAGCTGGTTGGTGCCGCACTCGAGATGCGGGGAGCGACCGGCTAGACCTGCGTCATCGCATCCCGGCGGGTCGGCGCGGTAGAGTGGCGACCAGCGCGGATGTGGCTCAGTTGGTAGAGCATCACCTTGCCAAGGTGAGGGTCGCGGGTTCGAATCCCGTCATCCGCTCCAGAGAAAGTCCAGGTCAGAGGCTACAATCTCGGACCGTCCCCCGGCCAGCCCGCCGTTGCTATACCGTTCCGCTATACCACAGGACCCAACTCCGGGTGCCTGGTTGAGGCCGGTGGCGGTGGCATGGCAGGCCTTCGAGAGCGAAGAGAGAGGGGCACCGGCGGAGTCTCCGCGGTGAGTGAAGGCGTGTGGCGCGTCGATGTCGAGATGCCCCGACGGCCTGGGACGCCGAGACGACGCCGGTCGAGGACCGTGCGGGGAACCCGGGGTGAAGCCGAGCAGGTCCTTGCTGATCTGCGCTCAGGGCATGGCGTAGAGACCAAGACGTTCGGAGTCCGTCTGTCCATGGATCTTGCGGACACCTTGCAGCAGTTGGCCGACCTCGAAGGTGTGCCGGTCGCCGAAGAGATTCGCCGCGCAATTTCCGAGCGAGTGGAGAGGCAGCGGCGATGAGTCCCGTAAACCGGTCGGCCGGTCCTTCGGCTTCTGGCAAGAAAGCGGGTTCCACCCCTTCCACGCACAAAGGGATCCGCAAGCGCGGTAGCGGAGGCATCTTTGTCGTACGCGAAGGCGTATGGCGCGTCGATGTCGAAATTGCCCGGGATTCGGTGACCGGCCGCCGGCGGCGAGCCTCTCGGTACGTCCGCGGCACCCGGGAAGACGCCGAAATCGCCCTGGCCCGGTTGAAGGTGGCCGACCACGAGAAGCGCCTGCCGACCGGGGGGACCAGTGCCCGGTCGGTGGCGGCTGCCCTGGACCTGTACCAGCGCACCGCAGAGACCGGATCACTCGAGCTGGCGCCCAAGACGGTCGTCACCTCCCGTTCGGCGATCCGGGTGATGGAGTCGATGGTGTTGCCCGACGGGCGGACCTTCGGCGACATCCGGCTCAGCCGCCTCACGTGGCAGGACATCGAGCACCTCTACGCCACCATGCGGGCTTCCGGACGGGGTCCTGAGTGGATTCGCCGGTGCGCCACCGTGCTCACCCGGGCACTGGATCTCGCTCGGAAGCGCGGCCTGATCGACGCCAACCCCTCCAAGGATGCCGTCCGACCGAAGTCCGTCCGGAAGAAGCCGTTCTCCCCGGCCGAGGCGGACGTGCGCGAGCTGCTCGCCACGGTTGCCGACCGCGATCCCGAGCTGGCCGACATCATCACCGTGATGGCCAGCAGCGGCATTCGAAGAGGGGAGCTGCTGGGACTCCAGTGGGGGGACGTGGATCTGGAGGCTGGTGAGATCCATGTGGCCGCGGCGATCACCGATGGTGGGCCGGGCGTGGGCATCATCCGAAAGCCGACTAAGCGATCGGACTGGCGAGACGTACCTCTCACCAAGGCGGCCAAGAATGCGATCGAAAGGCAGGGCGTGCGCTTCCGGGAGTTGTTCGCCCAGGACCCACCAGCTTCGTCCTACGTCTTCGGTGGACTGCCAGATGGGACCCAACCCCACCGACCCGACGTCCTGACGCACCGGGTGTCGGAGTCCCGTGGGACCTCCTCGCTCACGCTGCTCGATCTTCGACACTATGTTGCCACCGCGATGTTGGACGCCGGGGAGTCGTACCGCACCGTTGCCGACATCCTCGGGAACAGCGAAGCCACCCTTCGGTTGCACTATGACGGTCGAACTGGAATCGAGAAGCGCAAAGCTATCGGCGCCTTGGAATTGCAAGAGAGCTAGGAACCTCCGCGTCCGTGACGGCGAATTCGGGTGTGCTCACCCGGAGTGTCTGCGGGGACTCGTGACCGTGGCGGCCTCACCGGGCCGCCCGAGCGAAGCCACGCAGTCCAAGCTCGCGCCTATGTCGCTTGTAGTGGTTGGCGCCGGCTGTCTCGTCGGAAGAATTCCCGTGCACGCCGCCCGGCAGGTCGCACGTCCGGAGGCGACGTCCTCCACCTCACAAAGAGCTGCACCCTGGTGACCGCCGGCTTCGCCTAACCCGATTCCGATGTCAAGTCCGCCGCAACCCGCCCGCTCAAGCTACGGCATCGAAAGGGCCCGTCGGACGTTGGGTAGTGCCCCACACAGTTCAGCCGCCATGGCAACATTCAGACCGGCTGCGGGGTGACTGACGGCATGCACGGTACGGAGGCGATCGATGCTGACCCGCGTGTAACGCTGAGTGGTTTCCAACCGCGCGTGGCCGAGCATCTCGGCCACGTAGCGGATGTCGGCCCCACCTTCGAGCATCAGCGTGGCCACGGAATGACGGAGCAGGTGGCAGCTCCCCTTCTTGTTGATGCCGGCTGCGGCCAAGTAGCGGCGGACCCTGCCACAAAGCCAGTCCGGGGCCAGCGGCGTCCCCACCGAAGTGAGGAAGAGGTGGTCGGGAAAGTTCGAGCCCACGAAGCCTGGTCGGACGATCCCGACGTAGAGACGCACCCAGAACAGCGCACGCTCGCCGACCGGCACGTAGCGGTCCTTGGCGCCCTTGCCCTGTCTGATGAAGATCGTCCCGCGGTCGAAGTCGACGTCTCGGAGCTGCAGCGAGATCAGCTCTCCTCGTCGCATACCGCAGGAGTAGAAGACCTCGAGCACCGCACGATCCCGCAGACCGAGGGGACGAGATACGTCCGGGGTTGCCATGAGGGCTGCCATCTCCTCGGCGCTCAGCGTCGCCTCGGGGAGACGCCGGTCGGGACGAGGCATCAGAAGTTCCAACGCAGGGTTAACCGAAATGCGATGCTCTCGGTGCAACCAGGCCATGAACTGTGAGATGGGAACCAGGCGCTGTACTTGCGTAGCGACAGCGAGCGGGGCTCCGTCGGCCTTCCGGTAGGAGAAAAGCAATTGCTGGTACGCAAGCAGGATTTCGAGGCTTACGTCCTTGGCTTCCGTGGCCCCGGCACTTGTGGCAAAGGCGAAGAAGTATCCGAGGTAGCGCCGTCGGCACTCCACGGTCTTCTCGGCGTAGTTGTGCACTCCCATCCAGTGGAGGTACTCAAGAGCATCGGATTCAATGGGCGTCATGGCTGCCTCAATTCGAGGCGGCCGCCCAGGAGGCCATGGCGGGACCGGTTCCCGCCGCCGACCACCACTAGCGAGCGCGGGCACTCCCTGGATCAATACTTGCCCAAACGAGTTGGACAATAATGGTAAACGTGCAAACCGGCTGGCCAGGCCGCGAACAGGCTCTTCGAATCCCCGTCCCGTGCCGGTCCCCGATGACTTCCCGGCGGTGTGCACGGCAACGCCAGCACCAGGCTGCCGTAGGCAGCACATCCATCGTCCACCGCTACTACACACCCAAGGTCGGACAGTTCCTGAGCGTCGACCCGACAGTGCTGAAGACGGTGCAGGCGTATGGGTATGCGAATGATGATCCGGTGAATGAGAGCGATCCGACTGGGGATTGTGGTTGTGTTGCTCGTGACTTGGCAGAGGTCTCTGCCGTCGCTGATGTTCTGGCCTTGTTTGGCGGCCTGGCAAGTCTGGCCCTTGGACCAGTAGGTCTTCCTTTGGCAATTGCGTCCGCATATATTGGAGTTGTAGTAGGAGCAACTGCTGGTGCCTTTTCGTGCCGGCTTGGCGATAAGGCAGGATGCGTGA